>Ga0157373_10004594_pt1 | contig 10387 bp, 6 predicted proteins | sample C65metaG_FD_113460 | JGI IMG/M metagenome (GOLD analysis project Ga0157373, IMG submission 113460) | Corn rhizosphere microbial communities from Kellogg Biological Station, Michigan, USA - C6-5 metaG | ecosystem: Host-associated > Plants > Roots > Rhizosphere > Soil | place: USA: Michigan...
ATTGTTTTTTTCACAAACAATCTGATTAGCGTATTTTATATTGATAGTTTTATAGGTATCCCAGCCCACCTGAGGCATAGCTTTTTTGTAAAAGGTAAGCAGGTTTGTCATTTTAACATCCAGTGAATCCGCAGTGCCCAGGATAATGCGCTGTTGCCCCACCCTTGGCACCAATTCAATATCATCCTTATCATTAACAAATATCTGCTCGATTTGTGCGTCCCATAGGGTATCTTTTTTCAAAAATAATGCCGTTTTATACAAGTCTGAGGCCATTTTTGAAATCAAGGTATCTACTTTACCACTGAAGTGCTCCAGTATATGCCCGTTTGCCACCAGCACATTGGCAGTGAAGTTGGGTGATACCGGCATTTTTAATCCGTTGCGGTCAATATAATAGTCCTGTCCGCTGGCATTAATGACCCTCAGAATAGGTTGCCGCTGACTGATCTCAATATGGATAACTCCATCCATATCAGCATATACCGTAGATAACGCGATGTAAGGATTCGATTTAATTCTCTGTTCAATCGCATGGAGGTTGATCCCTTCCAGGCTGCGCCCGATCAGTTGTCCTTCACTCTGTTTCAGAATAGCATCTATTTCTTCTCTTTCAATAAAATTATCTGCTCCAGGAATAAGAATTTTGATATTGGTACAATGGACTGTATGTTTTTTTACCTCAACAAAGCTCATTAAGGTCACTATTCCGCCCAGACTGATCAGCCAGGCAAAACATTTAAAAACAAATTTCCAATTGATCCTCTTAAACATGGGTTAAAATATTTTTTAAGGGTTGAATCAACGTATCTATATCACCTGCACCTACTGTAAGCAATAATTCAGGCTGTATTTCACTAACATATCCCAACACTTCGTCCTTCGTATAAACTGCACAGGCAGAAAGCGTCATTTGTTCCAGTAGCCAGGCAGAAGTAACACCATCCATCGGGAGTTCACGCGCAGGGTAAATATCCAGCAGCAGCAGTTCGTCTACCGTGCTCAGCACTTCCGCAAATTCAGCTGCAAAGTCCCGTGTACGGCTAAACAGGTGTGGCTGGAAAATCACCGTTAGCTTCTTTTCCGGATATAGTTGCCTTACCGCATGAAAACACGCACGAAGTTCTTCAGGATGATGTGCATAATCATCGATATAGATATGTTTATCTTCTCTGACAATATACTCAAAACGTCTTTTAACCCCTCTGAAACTGGCCACAGCAGCTTTCACCTTTTCCGCCGCAATACCCAACTTCAGCGCTGCAGCAATCGCAACAGTGGTATTTTCCACATTATGTTTCCCCGGCAGCATAGATTTGATGTCAGGGATTGACACCTCAGCATCGGTGTAGTCGAACACAAAATCACCGTTCTCCACCCTTATATTTTCTGACCGAACCTGCGAAGCTGATCCTGCACTATAACTGATACCTGAGCTCAATGGCAAACCCTCTTTTACGAACAGCGTTCCACCTTCCTTCAGCTGACCCGCAAAAAGATAGAATGATTCATGCAGCTGGGCCGCATCCCCATAAATATCCAAATGATCTGCATCCATAGAAGTGATGACCGCGATATCCGGATGCAGCGTCAGAAAAGAACGGTCATACTCGTCCGCTTCAACCACCACCACATCATTGTCTCCTATCAGGAAATTACTGCCGTAGTTGGTAGCGATACCACCTAAAAATGCAGTACAACCATAACCGCTGTCCGTAAGGATATGTGCAATGATGGTCGACGTAGTAGTTTTTCCATGCGTTCCTGCCACAGCAATACAAAACTGGCCTCTGCTGATAATGCCCAGCACCTGCGAACGTTTTTGGAGATCAAAGCCATGGTCCCTGAAATAATTCAGCAGTACTGAATCTTTCGGAATAGCAGGTGTATAAACCACCAGCGTTTCTTCATCTTTAACCAGGTAGTCATCCTGTAAAGCGCTCAGGGAATCTGTATAGGTAATCTGTATTCCTTCGTCTTCCAAAGCTGACGTTAAAATGGTGCGGGTTTTATCATATCCGCTAACCTGGCATCCGCGTTTCTTAAAGTAACGCGCAAGCGCACTCATTCCGATGCCACCGACACCCACAAAATAAACGCGTTTGATTAATTCCAGTTCCATTTTTATATCTTTCTTTTTGCTGCCAGTTTAAAAATTTCTGCCGCGATCAGCTCATCAGCTTCAGGCAGGGCCATCCTGCCGATGTTCTCTGATAACAATTCGCAACGCTCTTCATCCCTGAGCAGATCAAGTGTTTCTTTTACTAAAGTATCCTCAGCAGAGCGGTCGTTGATCAGCATTGCTGCATTGTTCTTTACCAGTGCCAAAGCATTTTTTGTCTGGTGATCCTCGGCCACATTTGGCGAAGGCACCAGGATCACAGGTTTTTTAATCAGGCAAAGCTCAGCGATTGTGCCGGCACCTGCCCGCGAAATGATCACATCTGCAGCAGCGTAGGCCAGGTCCATCTGGTTCAAAAATTCCAGAATACGGATATTCGGATGGAAGTTAGCTCCAATTCGCTCCATGATCCCTGTATAATAATATTTTCCTGTCTGCCAGATCAGCTGAACATCCTGTTCAACAAAATCCTGCAAATGTTTTTCTATACTCTTATTCAGCGTTCCCGCACCCAGGCTTCCACCGGTCACCAGGATAGTTTTCTTCAGCGGATCCAGCTTCAGCAGCTCGGCACCACGAAAGTGTTTGTTCTGAATGTCAACCACCTCCTTACGCACAGGATTACCAGTTTTCAGGATATTCGCCGCAGGAAAAAAGGCATCCATCTCATCAAAAGCTACACAGATCTTTGAAGCATTTTTACCCAGCCTCTTATTGGTGATACCTGCGTAAGAATTTTGCTCCTGTATAAGGTAAGGTACCTTTTTCCATGAAGCAGCAAAAAGTATCGGTCCCGAGGCATATCCCCCAACACCCACTACCACATCCGGCTTGAACTCTGCAATCAGTTTCATCGCCTTTTGCACACTCCCCATCAGTTTGAAAGGCAGTGCAAGATTTTTAACAATAGATCCGCGCTGGATACCAGCGATATTCAAACCCACAATTTTATATCCGGCAGCAGGAACTTTTTCCATTTCCATCCTACCGGTTGCGCCAACAAATAATATTTCACAGGCAGGTTCTGCCCGCCTTAGCGCATTGGCTATAGCGATGGCCGGAAAAATATGTCCGCCAGTACCACCTCCTGAAATAATTACCCTTGTTGCTCTCATCCTTGTCTATTTATGCAATTGCCGATAAATCGCCGACAATTACTTTTCTATTATTGCTGTCACTCTTATTAGTAACGGTATCTCCCAATGATTTCTTGCCATTCTCTTCAACATCCCTACTCACACTCAGAATAATGCCGAAGGCGATACTGGTAAAGATCATTGATGTTCCCCCCATACTCACCAGCGGCAGCGGCACCCCTGTAACAGGACCTAAACCTACTGCTACGGCCATATTTGCAAAAGCCTGTATGGTAAGACTGAAACTCAGCCCGGCGGCCAGCAGGGCACCAAAGGCCTTGGGACTCTGCGTTACAATCCGCACACAACGGTACAGCAGAATCAGGTACAGCACAATGATAATCAGCGCCCCCAGAATGCCATATTCCTCCACAATGATCGCAAAGATAAAATCTGAATACGGGTGCGGGAGGAAGTTACGTTGTGTGCTATTTCCGGGACCTTTACCAAAAAAACCACCTGTTGCCAAAGCAATCTTCGCCTGATCTGCCTGGAACGTTTTATCTGAATGCTGCTGCTCGGGATGCATAAACGAGTTGATACGTGATTTGTACGTCTCCCTCCTCGGACCGAGGAAAAATACGAACATCAGCAACACAAAACCTCCTGCACACACAAACATGATCTGCTTGATACTGATCCTGCCAATGATCAGCAGTAAGATACTTACGCCAAAAAGCATTAGCGCTGTGGATAAATTCGCCAGTGCAATCAGTACAAAAACCAGACAAACCGATCCCATGATCGGTATGAATGATGTTTTTACATCTTTGATATTCTCCTGTTTCTTTGTCAGCATCCTGGCCAAAAATGTAATCAGGGCCAGTTTTGCCAAATCTGAGGTCTGGAAGGTGAGCCCTATGATAGGGATTTTCACCCATCGTGAAGCATCGTTCAGGCTGGCACCAAAGATCAGCGTGTAAAATAACAGCGGTATAGTGATGATCATCAGGATCTTTGAAATCCCTGCATAATATTTATAATCCAGTAAATGGGCAATATAGATCATACCAATCCCCATCACCACAAAGATCAGGTGTTTGGTCAGCAATAGTTTTTCCACAGTCTTGCCCTGTTTAAAGGCCAGCGTTCCGGTAGCACTATAAACAGCAAGAATAGAAATCAGGGAAAGCAGGATGATGATCAGCCATATCCAGCGGTCTCCCTTTGTTTTTTCTAAAAGCAACTGTACTGCACTCATGTTTACAATTCTTTAACGGCCATCTTAAATTGATTGCCACGGTCTTCATAATTTTTAAACAAGTCAAAACTTGCACAGGCAGGAGATAACAATACCGTATTGCCTTTCGTTGCCAGGTGATACGCCACCTGAACTGCCTCATGTGCAGAAAAAGTATTGACAATCACTTCCACATCATTTTCAAATGCTTCGTGAATACGTTTGTTGTTTTTACCCAGGCAAACGATCGCTTTCACTTTCTGTCTTACCAGGTCTCTCAGCATATCATAATCATTCCCTTTATCCACACCACCAAGGATCAGGATCACCTCAGGATTTACACTTTCAAGCGCATACCAGGTAGAATTTACATTGGTAGCTTTGGAATCATTGATATAATCCACCCCTGATATTTTAGCCACATGTTCTAACCGGTGTTCAATATTTTTGATATCCCCCATACTCTCACGGATAGTTGCGTTGCGGATATCCAGTACTTTCGCAACTATGCCCGAAGCCATTGAGTTGTAGATATTGTGCTTGCCCTGAAGGGCTAACTCTGTAATTGACATGGTTAATGGATCTAATGGGTTTATGTTGATATGTAAGTTATTGCCTTCCAGATATGCACCACCTTCTAACTTTTTACGGATAGAAAATGGACTCTGTGTGGCGTTCACCTTTGTATTTTTTAATGCCTTTAATGTTTCTTCATCATCGGCACAGTAGATAAAATGATCTTGAATCCGCTGGTTTCTTGTAATGCGCATCTTGGATGCTGCATAATTTGCCATTTTGTAGTCGTACCTGTCTAAATGGTCTGGTGTAATGTTCAGCAGAATGGCAATATCAGCCCTGAAGTCGAACATGTCATCCAGCATAAAACTCGAAATTTCCAGTACGTACCAGTCAAAATTTTCCGTAGCCACCTGCGCCGCGAAACTATGTCCGATATTCCCTGCCAGTCCGACATTTAATCCCGCTTTTTTCAGGATATGGTACGTCAGCATGGTAGTTGTTGTCTTCCCGTTTGATCCCGTAATACAAATCGTTTTTGCGGAAGTATATCTCTTGGCAAACTCAATTTCCGAGATCACCGGGATATTCTTTTTCTTCAGCCCTTTGATGATCGGTGCCGAATCCGGTATACCCGGACTTTTAATCACTTCAGCGGCATTCAGGATCAACTCATCTGTATGCTGTTTTTCCTCAAAGGCGATGTTCAGTTCAACAAGCGTTTGCTTGTAACGCTCAGCGATAGCACCGAAATCCGATACAAAAACATCAAAGCCCTGCTGCTGCGCCAGCATTGCTGCACCTATTCCGCTTTCACCAGCGCCTAATATGACTATCCTTTTTCCTTCCATTACCTCAGTTTTAAAGTGATAATAGTAATAATTGCCAGCAGGATACTGATAATCCAGAAACGCGTAACTATCTTAGCTTCATGGTATCCTTTCTTCTGATAGTGGTGATGTAGGGGGGACATTAGAAATACCCTCCTGCCTTCTCCGAAACGCTTTTTTGTATATTTAAACCAGGAGACCTGGATCATTACCGACAACAGTTCGATTACAAAAACCCCGCATAAAATCGGGATCAGCAGTTCTTTCCTGATCATGATGGCAAAAGCAGCGATAATACCGCCTATGGCCAAACTTCCGGTATCCCCCATAAATACCTGGGCAGGATAGGAATTGTACCACAGAAATCCTACACATGCCCCTACAAAGGCGCCTGCAAAAATCATTAGCTCACCCGAGTTTGGGATGTACAGAATATTGAGATATTCTGCCATCATTGTGTTTCCAGATACATAAGCCAGTAGTCCCAGTGTGATCCCTATGACCGCAGAAGTACCTGTGGCCAGTCCGTCAATCCCATCGGTGATATTGGCCCCATTGGATACCGCCGTGATGATAAATACCACGAAACAGATAAATACGATGAATGCATATTTCTCAGAGCCCGGCAGAAAATTCAGCACCTTCGCATAGTCAAGCTCATTGTTCTTCCAGAATGGAATATTCGTGATCGTTGATTTGATATCCTGTGTGTAGTAGAACTTGCCCCCTTTTTGTCTCAGGACCATTGGTGCGGCATTTTTGGTCATCGCTGTTTCATCCACCGTTTTTCTTACCACGATATTGGGATTGAAATACATGGTCCATCCGATGATCAGTGCCAGACCTACCTGTCCAACAATCTTGAATCTGCCGGCCAGTCCTTCTTTATTCTTTTTAAATACCTTGATATAGTCATCCACAAACCCAACCGTACCCATCCAGATGGTTGTAACGATCAGCAGCAGCACATAGACATTGGTAAGATTAGCCAGTAAAAGTGTAGGCACAAGAATACCGGCAAGGATGATCAGTCCACCCATGGTTGGCGTACCCTGTTTCTGCATTTGCCCTTCCAGTCCGAGGTTTCTCACCGTTTCACCTACCTGCATTTTATGCAGATAATTGATCAGCCTCCTGCCATAAACAGTCGTGATGATCAATGAAATGATAATCGCCATTGACGTACGGAACGTAATGTACTGGAACAACCTGAGGCCAGGAAATTCGTAGTGTGCGTTTAAATATTCAAATAGGTAATATAACATCAGCTGATTAAGTTTAATTGTTCCGTTAACACTTCTTTATCATCAAAATGATGCTTTACTCCGTTGATATCCTGATATTTCTCATGTCCTTTCCCCGCAATCAGAATGATATCTCCCGGTTTTGCCAGATGACAGGCCGTTTTGATAGCCTCCCTGCGGTCGGATATAGTTAATGTTTTACGTTTGTTTGTAGGAGATACACCTGCCTCCATCTCCTTCAGGATCTCCAGCGGATCTTCAGTTCTTGGGTTATCAGATGTGAGGATCACCTTATCACTCCAGTCGCAGGCTACCTGTGCCATCACCGGACGTTTCGTTTTATCCCTGTCGCCCCCACAGCCAATCACAGTAATCACCTGCTCTGTACCTTTCCTGATATCCTGGATAGTACTCAACACATTCTGAACAGCATCCGGTGTATGTGCATAATCGACGATACCAATGATCTGCTGGGCATTGCTTACATAGTCAAAACGCCCTTCAGCACCGCTCAGATTACTCAGAATAGTCAGCACTTCTACCTTATCCTCACCCAGCAACATTGCCGTGCCATACGCGGCAAGCAGGTTGTAGGCATTGAATGAACCCACCAGTTTAAAGAACACATCCACCTCATCAATTTCCAGGTTTAGTCCGCTGAATCTGTTTTCAATTACCCGGCCCTTGTAGTCAGCCAGCTGTTTCAGTGCATATGTTTTTTTTGATGCCTTTGTATTCTGCAGCATCACCATCCCATTTTTATCATCCGCGTTGGTAAGAGCAAATCCTGATTTGGGAAGCCCGTCGAAAAACGCTTTTTTAGCTTTGATATAATTATCAAAAGTCTTGTGGAAATCAAGGTGGTCGTGGGTGATATTGGAGAATACACCGCCCACAAATGTCAATCCCTCTATCCTGTGCTGTACTACGGCATGGGAGCTTACCTCCATAAATGCATGTGTACAGCCCGCCGTAACCATATCCCTTAACAGCTTGTTCAGCGCCAGCGGGTTTGGTGTGGTATGGGTAGCAGGAATAACCAGTTCATCAATCTGGTTTTGAACGGTAGAGATCATGCCCGTATGAAAGTCCAGGCTTCTGAACAGTTTAAATAAGATCGTAGCAATAGTTGTCTTACCATTGGTACCGGTAATACCTACCAGCTGTAATTGAGCGGAAGGATTGCCATAATAATTTGAGGCCATGATCCCCAGTGCAACACCGGTATCAGCCACTTCAATATAAGTTACTGCAGGATCTTTTTGCTCAGGTAAATCCTGACAAATGATCACTGAAGCTCCTGCACTGATCGTCTGAGAAATAAAGGCATGGCCGTCAGACAGCGTTCCCTTTACAGCAAAAAAGACAGCATCCTGCTGCACCTCGCGCGAATCGAAAGTTAACATGCTGATTTCCCTGTTTGTTGAGCCAACCAGGTTCGTCATCGCTACTCCATATAAAACATCCTGCAGTTGCATACTTATCTTAAAGCTAATTGTACCAAAAGGCCTTTTCCAATCTTGGTTCCCGAGGGAATAGACTGGGCCATTACTTTTCCACTTCCATTGACCCGTGTTTTTAATCCGGCATTACCGAGCAGATAAAGGGCATCTTTTAATCCCATTCCTACCACATTTGGCATCATGCCTTTCACAGAACTATATTCTTCATAAACAATCCCGTTGCTGGTATCCACACTGTTGAAATAGTCTGACTTTGCAGCATACAGCGTTTTTATTCCAAGGGCATTGTAAACTTTTTTCACCGCCTTACTTTGTCCCGCCTTTGCCTCAGGACTCTTTGTATTACCTACCAGGCGCACATCACTTACGTTGTTATACATCTCCAGATCGCTTGCATAAATACGGTCTGCAATTTCTTTAAATACCGGTCCTGCAACCGTCGAACCATAGTACCCGTGTTTAGGCCCGTTGATACAAACAATGATCGAGTATTTTGGCTTATCTGCTGGAAAATACCCGGCAAATGATGCCTGGTAGCTTCTCTTCGCTTTATAACCTTTATTGCCGTCGGCAACCTGGGCAGTTCCTGTTTTACCGGCAACTCTGTAAAATGGCGATCCCATCAGCTTTCCTGTACCTTCTGTCACTACCCCTTCCAGCATGGCATGCATCTTCTTCATTGTTTTTTCTGAACAGATCTGAGGATTGATTACCCTTGCCTTGAATTGCTCTACAGGATTACCAAGACGACGAATTTCCTTCACAAAGATTGGAGAGATATACTTTCCGTTATTGGCGATGGCATTATAAAAAGATAACATCTTCAATGGAGTCAGCTGCATCTCATACCCGTAGGCCATTTGTGGCAGCGTCAGGTTTTTGTTCCAGCTTCTGTTCTTCGGATTCTTAACAACAGGCTGCGCCTCTCCCGGAATCTGAAGCTTCATTTTTTCATTCAGGTGCCAGTCGTACAAATGATCAGAAAACTTAGACTGATCATCTTTATAATGTTTACTCACCAGTTCCGCAATTGCTGCGTTTGAAGATTCTTCAAATGCTCTTTTTACCGTCACCACGCCGATACTGCCGTGAGAATCCACGATAGTTTTTCCCGGAACATGGTAAGAACCGGTGTTCACCATCGTATTGGTATCTACTTTTTCATCTTCGAGCAGCGCCATGTAGGAAGCCACTTTGAAAGTCGACCCCGGATCCTGGTTTCCTGCAATTGCATAGTTAAATTGCTCTTTATATTCTCCGGGAGCTACCTGGGTATAGTTTGCAATAGCCCTGATCTCACCTGTATTTACTTCCATCAGAATTACTGTACCGTGGTCTGCATCGCTCAGGATCAGCTGTTTTTCCAGTGCACTTTGCGCAAGATCCTGCATGTTGATGTCTATCGTAGAAATAATATCCGCACCCTCTTTCGGTGCAATCTCTGCTTCATCGTTTACCGGCATCCAAACTCCACCCGCAATACGCTGTACCAAACGTTTTCCACTTTCACCATTGATATACTTTCCGTAAGCTCCTTCCAAACCTACACCGTTGGCAACGTTTTCATTTTTATATCCAATGGTTCTGGCAGCCAGAAACTGGAAAGGCTTAATCCTTTTATTTTGCTGGATCGCCATCAGGCCCCCGCTGTATTTACCAATATTGTACAAAGGAAAAGTACGGATGGTCTTTAACTCCTGATAGTTCACTTTACGTTTGATCAGCAAGTATCTGGCACTGTCTGCCCTTGCACTGCGCAGCATACGCGAATATTCCTTTGGCGTTTTATCCCCAAAGAACTGTGAGAGCTTTATGCCCAGCGAATCTACTTTGCTGTAGAAGATCTTGCTATCGCTGATTCCGCCGGCATACATATCCATACGCAGTTCATATTCC
>Ga0157373_10004597_pt1 | contig 10382 bp, 8 predicted proteins | sample C65metaG_FD_113460 | JGI IMG/M metagenome (GOLD analysis project Ga0157373, IMG submission 113460) | Corn rhizosphere microbial communities from Kellogg Biological Station, Michigan, USA - C6-5 metaG | ecosystem: Host-associated > Plants > Roots > Rhizosphere > Soil | place: USA: Michigan...
CTCGGGGTCGGCGCGAATATGGCTTACGGCCTGCAACATGTTCTGACCATGTACGGCGGTATCGTTGCGGTGCCACTGATCATCGGCCAGGCGGCCGGCCTGTCGCCGGCGGACATTGGTTTGCTGATTGCTGCTTCATTGTTTGCGGGGGGGCTGGCGACGCTGCTGCAAACCCTGGGTCTACCGTTTTTTGGTTGTCAGTTGCCGCTGGTGCAGGGCGTGTCGTTCTCCGGTGTGGCGACCATGGTCGCGATCGTCAGCAGTGGCGGGGAGGGCGGCTTCCAGTCCGTGCTTGGCGCAGTGATTGCGGCTTCCTTGATAGGCTTGTTGATCACACCGGTGTTCTCGCGCATCACCAAGTTCTTCCCGCCGCTGGTCACCGGCATCGTGATCACCACCATCGGCCTGACGCTGATGCCGGTGGCCGCACGCTGGGCGATGGGCGGCAACAGCCACGCGCCGGACTTCGGCAGCATGCAGAACATCGGTCTCGCGGCGGTGACGCTGGTGCTGGTGTTGCTGCTGAGCAAGGTCGGCAGCTCGACCATCTCGCGTCTGTCGATCCTGTTGGCCATGGTGATCGGCACGGTGCTGGCGGTGTTCCTTGGCATGGCGGATTTCTCCAGCGTCACCACGGGGCCGATGTTTGGCTTCCCGACGCCGTTCCATTTCGGCATGCCGACCTTCCACTTCGCCGCAATTCTGTCGATGTGCATCGTGGTCATGGTGACCCTGGTGGAAACTTCGGCGGACATCCTTGCGGTCGGTGAAATCATCGGCACCAAGGTCGATTCAAAACGCCTGGGCAATGGCCTGCGGGCAGACATGCTGTCGAGCATGTTTGCGCCGATTTTCGGTTCGTTCACCCAGAGCGCCTTCGCCCAGAACGTCGGGCTGGTGGCGGTTACCGGGATCAAGAGCCGTTACGTGGTCGCTACTGGCGGTATCTTCCTGGTGATCCTTGGTCTGCTGCCGTTCATGGGCCGGGTTATCGCAGCAGTGCCGACGTCGGTACTCGGCGGCGCCGGTATCGTGCTGTTCGGCACGGTGGCGGCGAGCGGTATCCGTACGCTGTCGAAGGTTGATTACCGCAACAACGTCAACCTGATCATCGTCGCCACTTCGATCGGTTTCGGCATGATCCCGATTGCCGCACCGAACTTCTACGATCACTTCCCAAGCTGGTTCGCGACCATTTTCCATTCGGGCATCAGCTCGTCGGCGATCATGGCGATCCTGCTCAACCTGGCCTTCAACCACTTCACCGCCGGTAACTCGGATCAGCAGTCGGTGTTTGCGGCGGCGGAAGAGCGGACCCTGCGCTATCGCGACCTGGCGGCGCTGCGTGAAGGCGATTACTTCAGCGACGGCAAGCTGCATGACTGCGATGGCAAGGAAGTGCCGGTCATTGAGCCTGATGATCACGATCATGGGCAGGGTGCACCGAAGGTGCAGGTGAAAAGCAGCGAGCATGTCTGACCGCTGTAACTAAATAAAAAAGGGCCGATCTGTTAAGCGCAGATCGGCCCTTTTTTGTTTGAAGGTCAAAAAAACGCAGCCTTCGGTATCAACTTGAAGCGAATGGCGGCCGTTCTTTGAACCAGGCCATCGCGTGCTGCTTGAACGCCTCGGCGGGCGGAGTCAGCGGGTAGCGCTGGTCATATGCCAGGACGATGCGCTGCGCAGGCAGTTGTTCAAGGATGGGCAGGCAGACCAGCGGCTGACCATCGTAGCTGTGGTCGCCAAAGGGGCGGGTGTAAGTCAGCGCTACGCCAAATCCGTTGGCCACCAGACTGCGCTGGAACTCGAAGCTGTGGGTGCGCTGGACGCTGGCGGGCGAGAGTCCGTAGAAGTTGAACAGGTCCAGCACGTGCTGCCAGCTGTGGATCTGGTCCGTCACTACCAGATTGCATTCGCTCAGGGCCTGCAGGCTGACGCGGCTTTTGCTGGCCAGTGGATGATCAGCCGCCAGCAGCGCGTGGGCCGTCAGTTGCCGCAGCTCAGTGCATTCCATGTGGGCCGGCAGTCCCAGGTCGTAAGTCAGCGCCAGTTCCAGCGAGCCTTCGGCGAGACGCTTGCCGAGATAGTCGAACCCGCCCTCGCGCATATCGACTGTGACCTGAGGATGATCCTGCTGGACGCGCCTGAGAATCTGCGGCAGGCAATACGGCGCCAGGTCTGCGTAACAGCCCAGAACCAGTTCACCGGAAAAGTCGCTGATATCAGTGCCGATGTCGGCAAAGGTGCGAGCCTCGGCCAGCACGCGTTTGGCCTGCGCCATTACCGTGCGGCCAAAGGGTGTCAGGGCGACGCCAAGCCCGCGTTGGCGCACAAACAGAGGCTGGTCGAAAAGTTGTTCGAGTTCGGTAATGGCTGTGGAGATCGAGGGTTGCGAAACATGCAGTTCTTCGGCTGCCAGGGTGAGGTTGCCGTGTTTGGCCGCAGCGAGTGCATAGCGCAGTTGACGCAAGCTGAACTTCATAAGATTTTCTTCGGTGATAAATCAATACATATTATTTTAACTTGGTTGAGTGTCATGAAATAGTCGTTTTGCGGCCACCTTTATTTCTTGCTTGAGGGAGTTTCAGGTCATGACACGCAGTTCGTTCACCATCAATGAAAAAGACATCGAAGCTTTCCAGCGCGATGGTGCGGTTTGCCTGCGCGGAGTCTTCAGCGACTGGATCGAGACCATTGCCGCCGGTATCGAGCGCAACCTCGCCGAGCCGGGCGTTTACGCCAGCCGGTATGTCGAGAAGGACGACCAGCCGGGCGGTTTTTTCGATGACTATTGCAACTGGCAGCGGATTCCGGAGTTTCGCGCGATGGTGCAGGAATCGCCGGCAGCGTCCGTGGCCGCCGCCGTCATGCGCTCGAAGTCGGCACAGTTCTTTCATGACCACGTGCTGGTCAAGGAGCCGGGTGCGCAGAAAGCCACACCCTGGCATCAGGACATTCCCTACTACTTTGTCGAGGGCAGTCAGAACGTCAGTTTCTGGATACCCGTGGACCCGGTGCGAGAGTCGACGTTGCGGCTACTCGCCGGCTCCCATCGGTGGGAGAAAGGCATAAAGCCCGTGCACTGGGCCGATCAAAGCGATTTTTACAAAGACGCTGACGGCTATCGCGAGGCGCCCGATCCGGATTCGGAGGAGGGCATGCAAGTGCTTGAATGGGAAATGCAACCTGGCGATGCAGTGCTGTTCGATTTTCGCACGGTGCATGGCGCCAGGGGCAATGCGTCGGCGCAGCGTCGCCGGGTATTGTCGCTGCGCTGGCTCGGCGACGATATCCGTTATTTCGAGCGTCCAGGACGGACCTCGCCACCGTATCCAGGGCATGCGATGCAGACCGGTCAGAGACTGCGCGAAGATTGGTTCCCGACGATACATCCAGGAGCTTGAGCTTCACTGTTCACCCTTCGTTCGCCACTGCTGTGGCGAACGCTTGCACTGCCATAACCCTGTCCAATGTGTTGGAGCGTGCGATTGTGAAAATCAAAAAAAAACTTACCGCCACCCTGATTTCCTTCGTTCTGTTGGCCGTGGGTGCCGAGAGCCAGGCAGCCGGTTGGTGTGAGTCGGGCAAGCCTGTCAAGTTTGCCGGGCTCAATTGGGAAAGCGGGATGCTGCTCACCGATGTCTTGCAGGTGTTGCTCAAGGATGGTTACGGCTGTGCCATCGACACGCTGCCGGGCAATTCCATCACCATGGAAAGCGCGCTGGGCAGCAACGACATTCAAGTGCTGGCTGAAGAATGGGTCGGCCGCAGTGAGGTCTGGAACAAAGCGGCGGACAGCGGCAAGGTGGTCGGCGTCGGCGCGCCGATCGTTGGCGCAACCGAAGGCTGGTATGTGCCGCGTTACGTCGTCGAGGGCGATGCGAAACGCAATATCAAGGCCAAGGCGCCAGATTTGAAAAACATCGCCGATCTGCCGAAGTACGCCAGCCTGTTCAAGGATCCGGAAGAACCCGGCAAGGGCCGCTTTTACAACTGCCCGGCCGGCTGGACCTGCGAGCTGGAAAACAGCGACATGCTGAAAAGTTACGGTCTCGAAGCCAGCTACACCAACTTCCGCCCTGGCACCGGTCCGGCGCTGGATGCTGCGGTGCTGTCGAGCTACAAACGTGGCGAGCCGATTCTCTTCTACTACTGGTCACCGACACCGCTCATGGGCCAGGTCGACCTGGTCAAATTGCAGGAGAAGCCGGGCGTCGATAAAAAGATCAGCATCCAGGTGGGGTTGTCCAGTGCGTTCCATGAGCAGGCACCCGAACTGGTGGCGGTGCTGGAAAAAGTCAATCTGCCAATCGATTTGCTGAACCAGAATCTGGCGCGCATGACTAAGGAGCACATTGACTCGCCGAAGCTGGCGAAGATTTTCTTCAAGGAACATCCGGAAATCTGGCACAACTGGGTCAGTGAAGCGGTGGCAAAGAAAATCGACGCGGCGCTGTAACGAGTCAGGGCGCAGGGATGCCCTTTTTTCGGCCGGTCTTCAGGAGGGAAACTGGAATGCCAGAAACGAAAAAACCCGCCATAAAGCGGGTTTTTCGGGAAGTGAAGTTTTCAAAAAAACTTCTCTCAACCGTGTTTGGCTCCACAACCTGGACTCGAACCAGGGACCCAATGATTAACAGTCATTTGCTCTACCAACTGAGCTATTGCGGAATTGGTGCGTATGTTACTGATTCAAAAAGAGAAGTCAAGCGCCGGTTGTAAAATTAGCTGAATCCTCGGGACGAACGGTGACTTGTCAGCGATTGGCGGTTACCAGAACTGCAGCAGAGGTCTACCATGGGCGCCCGGAAGTGGTCACACGCGCTGCCGGCAATTCGCCGAAAAAGGTCTGCGTCATGAACCATTTATCCCGCAACAGCGAGGTGTTCGCATGAGCATCACGCAAATCAGCCTGCCCAAGGGCGTTGGCCCTCACGCCGAAAAACTCTTCGATGCCATCACCCAGGCCAGCACCGCTGAGGAATTGAACCGCGCCGGTGGCAAGGCCGAAGGCTTCGTCCTGGGTCTTGAAAGCACCAAGGCGATCAAGAGTCAGATCGCCGAATCGCTGTACGTCGTTTATGACGACGCCGCGAGTCAGCGTGCGATCGAACTGGCTTAACTGCCGAAGGTGATGGTGCCCATCATCAGTTTGGCGTAAGCCGCGGTGGCGGCCAGTTGCACCAGCCACAGGACCAGGCCACCCAGGAACACCCCGGCGGCGACTTGCAGCACCAGGCTCTTTTCGCGTTTTGCCGATGCGCGGGGGATGAAATCATCCAGATCGTCACGGTCGGCGCGCAGGTTGTCGTTTTTCATATCTGATCTCACAAAATTCTGGAATGTACTCATCACCTGTGGGAGCGAGCTTGCTCGCGAAGGCGTCATGTCAGTCGACAACGATGTTGAATGACAGATCGCTTTCGCGAGCAAGCTCGCTCCCACATTTGGACATGTGTGCAGTTTAGAGGGGATAGGGATTGTTTCGTGACAATAAAAAACGGGAAGCCCCAAGGCTTCCCGTTTTTCATCACAGTGCGAAATCAGATGACCTGAACAATCGCATCCGTTACCGCCTTGATGTTGTTCTGGTTCAGCGCAGCCACGCAGATGCGGCCGGTGTCCAGTGCGTAGATGCCGAACTCGTTACGCAGGCGATGCACTTGTTCAGTGGTCAGGCCCGAGTAGGAGAACATGCCGCGCTGACGACCGACGAAGCTGAAGTCGCGGCCCGGGGCTTTCTCTGCCAGCAGGGCAACCATCTGCTCGCGCATGCCGCGAATGCGCAGACGCATTTCCGCCAGCTCGGCTTCCCATTGTGCACGCAGTTCCGGGCTGTTCAATACAGCTGCAACGATGCTTGCGCCGTGGGTCGGCGGGTTGGAGTAGTTGGTGCGGATCACGCGCTTGACCTGCGACAGCACGCGCGCGCTTTCTTCTTTCGATTCGCTGATGATCGATAGCGCACCAACGCGCTCGCCGTACAGCGAGAACGATTTGGAGAACGAGCTCGAAACGAAGAAAGTCAGACCGGACTCAGCGAACAGGCGCACAGCTGCGGCGTCTTCGTCGATGCCGTCGCCAAAACCTTGATAGGCCATGTCGAGGAACGGCACGTGACCTTTGGTTTTAACCACTTCCAGCACATTGTTCCAGTCCGCCGGGGTCAGGTCGACGCCGGTCGGGTTGTGGCAGCAGGCGTGCAGGACAACGACCGAGCCGTTCGGCAGGGCGTTGAGGTCGTCGAGCATGCCGGCACGATTCACATCGTGGCTGGCTGCGTCGTAGTAACGGTAGTTCTGCACCGGGAAACCGGCGGTTTCGAACAGGGCACGGTGGTTTTCCCAGCTTGGGTCACTGATCGCCACAACGGCGTTCGGCAGCAGTTGCTTGAGGAAGTCGGCACCGATCTTCAGTGCGCCGGTCCCGCCGACGGCCTGAGTGGTGATGACGCGACCGGCGCTGATCAGCGGCGAGTCGTTGCCGAACAGCAGCTTTTGCACGGCCTGGTCGTAGGCGGCGATACCATCGATCGGCAGGTAACCGCGCGAAGCGTGTTGAGCGGCGCGAACGGTTTCGGCTTCGATCACGGCGCGCAGAAGTGGAATTCGCCCCTCTTCGTTGCAGTAAACACCCACGCCCAGGTTGACCTTGGTGGTCCGGGTATCGGCGTTGAATGCTTCGTTGAGGCCCAGGATTGGATCGCGGGGTGCCATTTCGACAGCGGAGAACAGGCTCATTATTGCGGCGGCTCTGAATGGAGAATGGAGGGACGTGTCGCGCTCCAGCCGGTTGCACTAGAGCGGTGCACAAACGGGGAGCTAGTATAGAGGCCATTACGGAACAATGGCGACAGGCGATTCGGCTTTTAGGGTAAGTTTTTCCGATTATTTCTTGACCGTTAGTCGACTGCACGTGTCAGAGTCTTTACCGGATGTAGGACGTTTGCCTTGAAAGGTGAGGCAATCGCCACCACATTGAGCACAATCCAGGTTTTTTCTTGCGCGACACCGGTCGTTTGCGGTCGTCCCCGTGGTGCTCCGCTTTGCTCGGAATGCCGCGATTCCAGAGGTGTATATGTCCGAATTCCAGCTCGTCACCCGCTTCGAGCCTGCCGGCGATCAGCCGGAAGCCATTCGTCAACTGGTGGAGGGCATCGAAGCCGGGCTGGCGCACCAGACGCTGCTCGGTGTGACCGGCTCGGGCAAGACCTTCAGCATCGCCAATGTCATTTCGCAGATTCAGCGCCCGACCCTGGTGCTGGCGCCGAACAAGACCCTTGCTGCGCAGCTGTACGGTGAGTTCAAGGCGTTCTTCCCGAATAATGCCGTCGAGTATTTCGTTTCCTACTACGACTACTACCAGCCCGAAGCCTATGTGCCGTCGTCCGACACCTTCATCGAGAAGGATGCGTCGATCAACGACCACATCGAGCAGATGCGCCTGTCCGCGACCAAAGCGCTGCTGGAGCGCAAGGACGCGATCATCGTCACCACGGTGTCGTGCATCTACGGTCTGGGTAGCCCGGAAACCTATTTGAAGATGGTCTTGCACGTCGATCGCGGCGACAAACTCGATCAGCGCGCACTGCTGCGGCGCTTGGCCGACCTGCAATACACCCGCAACGATATGGACTTTGCCCGCGCGACTTTCCGTGTACGCGGCGATGTGATCGACATCTACCCGGCGGAATCCGATCTGGAAGCGATCCGCATCGAGCTGTTCGATGACGAGGTCGAAAGCATTTCCGCGTTCGACCCGCTGACCGGCGAAGTCATCCGCAAGATGCCGCGCTTCACCTTCTACCCGAAGAGCCACTATGTAACGCCACGGGAAACCCTGCTCGACGCCATCGAACACATCAAGGTCGAATTGCAGGAACGCCTCGAATACCTGCGCAGCAACAACAAACTGGTCGAAGCCCAGCGTCTTGAACAGCGCACCCGTTTCGACCTGGAGATGATCCTCGAGTTGGGTTATTGCAACGGCATCGAAAACTACTCGCGCTACCTGTCCGGTCGCCCGGCCGGTGCCGCGCCGCCAACGCTCTACGATTATCTGCCGGCCGATGCCTTGCTGGTGATCGACGAATCCCACGTCAGCGTGCCGCAGGTCGGCGCGATGTATAAGGGCGACCGTTCGCGTAAGGAAACCCTCGTTGAATACGGCTTCCGTTTGCCGTCGGCGCTGGATAACCGACCGATGCGTTTCGACGAGTGGGAAGGGGTCAGCCCGCAGACCATTTTCGTCTCGGCGACGCCGGGCAACTACGAAGCCGAGCACGCCGGGCGTGTGGTTGAGCAAGTGGTGCGGCCGACTGGCCTGGTCGACCCGCAGGTTGAAGTGCGTCCGGCGCTGACTCAGGTCGATGATCTGCTCTCGGAAATCAGCAAACGCGTGGCGGTCGAGGAGCGGGTGCTGGTCACCACGCTAACCAAACGCATGGCCGAAGACCTTACCGATTACCTCGCCGATCACGGCGTGCGCGTGCGTTATCTGCACTCTGATATCGACACCGTTGAGCGCGTGGAAATCATTCGCGACCTGCGCCTCGGGACCTTTGATGTGCTGGTCGGGATCAACTTGCTGCGTGAAGGCCTGGACATGCCGGAAGTGTCGCTGGTGGCGATTCTTGACGCGGACAAGGAAGGCTTCCTGCGTTCCGAGCGTTCGCTGATTCAGACCATTGGTCGCGCCGCACGTAACCTCAATGGTCGGGCGATTCTCTATGCCGATCGCATGACCGGTTCGATGGAGCGGGCGATTGGCGAGACCGAGCGGCGTCGCGACAAACAGATCGCCTTCAACCTGGAAAACGGTATTACCCCAAAGGGCGTGTTCAAGGATGTCGCCGACATCATGGAAGGCGCCACCGTGCCGGGCTCGCGCAGCAAGAAGCGCAAAGGCATGGCCAAGGCTGCCGAAGAGAACGCCAAGTACGAAGCCGAACTGCGCTCGCCGAGCGAAATCACCAAGCGCATTCGTGCGCTGGAAGAGAAGATGTATCAGCTGGCGCGGGATCTGGAGTTTGAAGCGGCGGCGCAGATGCGCGACGAGATTGCCAAACTGCGTGAGCGGCTTTTGGCGGTCTGAAAATTTGCAGTGTTTAGTCGGGCCTCTTCGCGAGCAAGCTCGCTCCCACACAGGAGTTGTGTCGTTCACAAATCCCCTGTGGGAGCGAGCTTGCTCGCGAATGGGGCGACGCGGTCTTAATGAGACTCCCCAGCCTTCAGCCCCTCTGGCAATTTCTTGGTCAGCAAAATCGCCAACATGCTGATCCCCAGCGCAATCCCGACAAAGTGAAACGCATCGTTGTACGCCATGATCGCCGCCTGCTGATGGACGATCTCGCTCAGCTTGCCCAACGCCGCCGTGTCACTGCCAAACCGATCAGTCATCGACGCCAACCGCTCGGCCACCTGCGGATTGGTCGGCACCACCGCCTCGCGCAAATAATCGAAGTAGGTCTTGGTGCGCGCATCCAACAGTGTCGCGAGCAGGGCAATACCAATCGCGCCGCCCAGATTTCGTAGGATATTGAACAGACTCGACGCCGACCCCGCATCCTGCGGCAAAATGTAAGCCGTGGCGATCAGCGAAATGGTCACCATGATCAGCGGCTGCCCCAGCGCACGAATAATCTGGATCTGGTTGAACTGCGGCCCGGCGAAATCCGGGTTGAGCACCCCCGAAGAAAAACTCGCTAGCCCGAACAATCCAAAACCGATCGTGCACAGCCATTTCGGCGAAACAAACTTCATCAGCTTCGGCACCAGCGGAATCAGGAACAGCTGTGGCACGCCCATCCACATGATCACTTCGCCGATCTGCAGGGCGTTGTAGTTCTGGATCTGCGCCAGATACAGCGGCAACAGATAGATCGAACCGTACAACCCGACACCCATGCCCAGACTGGAAATACTCGACAGACCGAAATTGCGATTACGCAGGATGCCCAGATTGATCAGCGGATTCGGTTTGGAGATCTGCACGATCACAAAGGTGATCAGACTCACCAGCGCAATGCTGCCCAGCGTCACGATCAGGCTTGATTCGAGCCAATCCTTGCGATGGCCTTCCTCTAGAAAAACCTGCAAGCAGCCGAGACCAATCCCCAGCGTGAGGATTCCGGTGTAGTCGGTGCTTTTCAGCAGTTCCCAGTGCGCTTCTTTCTTCTCCAGCCCGTACATCAGGCCGGCGATCATGATCAGGCCCGGCGGGATGTTGATGTAGAAGATGTATTCCCAACCCCAGTTTTCCGTGAGCCAGCCGCCCAGCGTCGGGCCGATGGACGGGGCGAAGGTCGCGGTCATGGCGAACATCGCCATGCCTTTGGCGCGGTGGTGTTCGGGGAGTTTGATCAGGGTCAGGGTGAATGCCAG
>Ga0157373_10004600_pt1 | contig 10374 bp, 5 predicted proteins | sample C65metaG_FD_113460 | JGI IMG/M metagenome (GOLD analysis project Ga0157373, IMG submission 113460) | Corn rhizosphere microbial communities from Kellogg Biological Station, Michigan, USA - C6-5 metaG | ecosystem: Host-associated > Plants > Roots > Rhizosphere > Soil | place: USA: Michigan...
CCACCCAGATCGAATTGCAAACGATCGGCAAGTTGCCCGGCCCAATCGGCGTCAAGGTCGTTGTTGCCGCGCACCACGTGCAGCGGCGCAATGGACGCCAGTTGTTCGAGGATCCCGGGGCTGCCGATATCACCGCCATGAATGATCCGCTCGCACCCCGCCAGCGCGGCAAGCGCTTCAGGGCGAAGCAAGCCGTGGGTATCGGAAATGACGCCAACTTTCATGTGATTTCCCACTGTATCTGCGTCGTCGCAATGGCTAACGTGCTGGAATTGAATAAGATAGGCCGCGCATTCATAGTGCGCAGACTTGTCGTAAAAGGAAATGTTAATGCTCGGACGCAAACGGCCGGAGCCAAAGAGCGAAAGCCCTGTCGAAGACTTCTCCCCCCAGGCTGCGCGACCAGGCGCGGCATTGAGGCTTACCATCAGCTTCATGCTGGTGGTGGTGATAGCCTTCCTGTCCGTTGAAGGCTGGAGGACATGGCGTGATTACCGTGCTGCATTTTCGGCCGCCCGCGATTCGGTGACGAACCTGGCCCGGGCGACGGCCCAGCACGCCGAAGACACCATCCGCCAGGTGGACGTGGTGACCGCCGCACTCAGCGAGCGGGTGGAAGGCGACGGGCTCAAGAACATCGACATCCCGCGCATCCATAAACTGCTGGTGCAGCAATCCGCCATCATGCCGCAGTTGCATGGGTTGTTTATCTACGGACCCGATGGGCAATGGGTCGTCACCGACAAGGAAACGATCCCGGAACCGGCGAACAACGCGGACCGTGACTATTTCCAGTACCACCGCACCCATGCAGATCGAAACGTGCGCATCGGCGAAGTCATCAGGAGCCGCTCCACCAACGATTTGATCATTCCCATCTCCCGACGCCTGAACAACCCCGACGGTTCGTTCGCCGGCGTGCTGCTTGGAACGGTCAAGGTCAGTTATTTCGTGGACTACTACGGCGACTTCAAGATCGACGATATGGGCGCCCTCGTCCTGGCCATGCGCAACGGCACCGTCCTGGTACGGCGCCCTTTCGTCGAGACGGTGATCGGCAAGAGCCTGGTCAATAGCGTGATCTTCAAGAACTTCCTGCCGACATCGAACCAGGGTATCGCCGAAGCCCGTGCCGTGATCGACGACACCGAACGCCTGTATGGCTACCGCGCCCTGACCACCTACCCGTTGGTGGTGGAAGCCGGCCTGTCCCGGGACTCCATCACCGCCCCCTGGCGCCGCGACCTGCTCAAGACCGGCTGCGTGCTGGTTTTCCTGATCGTCACCCTCGTCGGCTTCGGACTCATCGTGCTGAGCCAACTGCGCTATCGGATGACCATGGAAAAGCAGATCCGTCATGCACACCAGAGCATGCGGGACATGGCGCTGACCGACAGTCTCACCGGGCTGGGCAACCGCAGGAAGCTCGACCTGGCCTTGGCCGATGAGCTGCGCCTGGCCAAGCGCCAGGGCTCGTCCCTGGCGCTGATCATGCTCGATGTCGATTACTTCAAGCGCTTCAACGACAAGTACGGGCACGCTGCCGGGGATGAGTGCCTGCGTGCGATTGCCGGGGCGATCCAGGGCGCGGTCAATCGGCCGGGGGACCTGCCGGTCAGGTACGGCAGCGAAGAATTCACCGTTCTGCTACCCAATACCGACGGCACGGGTGCCGCCAAGATCGCGCAGGACATCCTCGACGCCATCAGGGCGCTGGACATCGAACACGGTGATCATCCATTGGGCATCGTCACGGCCAGCGCGGGCATCACCACCAGCCAGCCGGGCATCGTGGACGTGACGCCCGCGATGCTGATAAAGGCCGCCGACGCCTTTCTGTACCTGGCCAAGAACACCGGGCGAAACCGCTGGTGCAGTGCCAGCGCAACGTCGGGTTGACCCTGTAAAGGACCGCCGTGCATCGGTCCGGATCGCGCAAATCCAAGTCCACAGGTGCCGGCAAGGCGCCTGGCGGCTACAATGGCCGCTTCGACCGTGACCAGCCTGACTAAAAACACATGTCCTTGCCCAAACATCATCTGGAATTGCTCAGCCCTGCCCGCGACGTGACCATCGCCCGCGAGGCCATCCTGCATGGCGCCGACGCCGTGTACATCGGTGGCCCGAGTTTCGGCGCGCGTCACAACGCCTGCAACGAGGTGGGCGATATCGCCCGGCTGGTGGAGTTCGCCCATCGCTACCACGCCCGGGTGTTCACCACGATCAACACCATCCTGCACGACAACGAACTGGAGCCGGCCCGCCAGCTGATCCACCAGTTGTACGATGCAGGTGTCGATGCGTTGATCGTCCAGGACCTGGGGGTGATGGAACTGGATATCCCGCCGATCGAGCTGCACGCCAGCACCCAGACCGACATCCGTACCCTGGCCCGGGCGAAGTTCCTCGATCAGGCCGGCTTTTCACAATTGGTGCTGGCCCGTGAGCTGAACCTGCAGGAAATCCGCGCCATCGCCGCCGAAACCGATGCTGCCATCGAATTTTTCATCCACGGCGCGCTGTGCGTGGCGTTCTCCGGCCAGTGCAATATCTCCCACGCCCAGAACGGACGCAGCGCCAACCGTGGCGACTGCTCCCAGGCCTGCCGCCTGCCCTACACCCTCAAGGACGACCAGGGTCGGGTCGTCGCCTACGAAAAACACCTGCTGTCGATGAAGGACAACAACCAGAGCGCCAACATCCGCACCCTGGTGGAAGCCGGCGTGCGCTCGTTCAAGATCGAAGGGCGCTACAAGGACATGGGCTACGTGAAGAACATCACCGCCTACTACCGCCAGCGCCTGGACGACGTCCTTGAAGACCGCCCCGACCTGGCCCGCGCATCCAGCGGCCGTACCGCGCACTTCTTCGTGCCCGACCCGGACAAGACCTTCCACCGGGGCAGCACCGACTACTTCGTCAGCGAGCGCAAGATCGACATCGGCGCCTTCGACTCCCCGACCTTCACCGGCGTGCCGGTGGGCGTGGTGGAAAAAGTCGGCAAGCGCGACCTGCAGGTCGTGACCTTCGATCCTCTGTCCAACGGCGACGGCCTGAACGTGCTGGTCAAGCGTGAAGTGGTGGGCTTCCGGGCCAACATCGCCGAGCCCAAGGGCGAATTCGAAGAAGACGGCCAGAAGCGCTACCGCTACCGCGTCGAACCGAACGAGATGCCGGCCGGCATGTACCAGTTGCGCCCCAACCATCCGTTGAGCCGCAACCTGGACCATAACTGGCAGCAAGCGTTGCTCAAGACCTCATCCGAGCGGCGCGTCGGCCTGGCCTGGGTCGCGCGCCTGCAGGAAGCGCGCCTGGAACTGACGGCCACCAGCGAGGAAGGCATCAGCGCCAGCGTCGCTCTGGACGGACCGTTCGGCGTGGCCAACAAGCCGGAACAGGCCCTGGAGCAATTGCACGACCTGCTCGGCCAACTGGGCACCACCGAATACCACGCCACCGCCATCGAGCTGGATGCGCCCCAGGCGTTCTTCATTCCCAACTCGCAGCTCAAGGCGTTGCGACGCGAAGCCATCGAAGCCCTGACCGCCGCCCGCATCGAAGCTCACCCCCGCGGTGGCCGCAAGGCCGAGACCAGCCCGCCACCGGTGTATCCGGAGTCGCACCTGTCGTTCCTGGCCAACGTCTACAACCAGAAGGCCCGGGACTTCTATCATCGCCATGGCGTCAAGCTGATCGACGCGGCGTTCGAGGCTCACGAAGAAACCGGTGAAGTGCCGGTGATGATCACCAAGCACTGCCTGCGCTTCTCGTTCAACCTCTGCCCCAAGCAGGCCAAGGGTGTCACCGGCGTGCGCACCAAGGTCGCCCCGATGCAGCTCATCCACGGGGATGAAGTCCTGACGCTGAAGTTCGACTGCAAACCCTGCGAGATGCACGTGGTCGGCAAGATCAAGGGCCACATCCTCGACCTGCCGCTGCCGGGCAGCACGGCGCAGCCGGTTGTCGGGTACATCAGCCCTGAAGATCTGCTCAAGACGATTCCTCGCGCACCGCATTAAGCAACCGCTACACCCTCCCTGTGGGAGCGAGCCTGCTCGCTCCCACAGGGGTTTTCGGATGTACGCGACATCCGGGTACGCCATCTGACCTGTGGAAGCAAGCTCGCTCCCACATGGGCTGCCTACCCTTGTTTTTCATTTCTGCGCCGTTTTTGCTTGAGTGTGCGACACATCCCACCTCATGGACTCCCCGTCCACTGACCTGCAGTGTTAGGTTGCGTAGTTGTTTCGCCAATGAAACATCTTCCTTCAACTCCCTGCAAAGGAATGCCCCCAGCAATGGACTTCTCGCTCAAGCACCTGGCTGTGACCACCCTGCTGCTGTCCAGCTTCGCAACGCTCTCCGCGCCAGCACTCGCCAACATCACCGCGCAGCAGAGCGCGACGCTCGTCAAAACCCTCGCTGACACATCGGTCACGGACTTCAGGCAATTCCTGGGCGGCGTGGCCAAGAGCGACGTTGCCAAAACCGCTGACCTGGGGCCGGCCATCAGCGCCTTTCTCGACAACAAAGAACTTTCGACCGAACAACAGAATGAAATCCATCGCCTGCTGGGTATCTATGCGCGGGTGAAATATGGCGCCGCGGCCACCGAAACCCTGAAAGAGCTGGTGGCAATCCCGACCTTCCGCAAGGACGGCGTGGCCCAGCACGAGAATCCGGAATTCCTCAAGATCGCCGACAAGATCAAGAGCCTCGCCCAGGCCTTCGACCTGAACTTCCGCAACATCGACAACCGTGTTTATGAAATTTCCCTGCCAGGCAGTGGCGACGAAGTCGTGGGCATCCACGCCCATGCCGATGTGGTGCCGGTGACGCCGGAGAACTGGGTCCTGAAGGATGGTACGCGGCTCGACACGTTCAAAGTCACCATGGTGGGCGACCGCATGTATGGCCGGGGCACCGAGGATGACAAGAACGGTATCGTCGTGGCGCTCTACGCCATGAAGATCATCAAGGAAGAGAAGCTGCCGCTGGCGCGGAATTTCTAGCAGCTGGTGGACACCACCGAGGAAACCACCGGCGACGCGATCCCCTACTACTTCGAACACAACCCGACGCCGAACTACAACCTGGCGCTGGATGGCGGCTACCCTGTCGTGATTGCCGAAAAGGGCTACGGCACGGTCATGGCGAATTTTGCCCGTCGCCCCGCACAAGGCAAGGGCGCCGAAATCACCGGGCTGACCGGCGGCCTGGCCACCAACCAGATTCCATCGACGTCGGTGGCCACCTTCGTCGCTGACAAGCCTGCCGAACTGGCCGCCAGCCTGCTCAAGGCCGGTACCGATTATGCCAAGCGCAACGGCGGCAACTTCGAGGTCGCCAGCAAGGTCGTCGGCAAGGACGTCCAATTGACCTTTACCGGGGTTTCCGCTCACTCGTCAGAGCCCGAGTCAGGCGTGAACCCGGTGGCCCGGATGCTGGTCTTCATCAATGGCCTCGACGGCAAGGTAGCGCTCAAGCACAACCACATCACCGACGCCGCCCGCTACGCCGCCGACAACTGGGGCCTGGACTACCTGGGCAAGCCGTTGGGGATTGGCTTCTCTGATGCCTTCATGGGCCCGCTGACCGCCTCCCTGACCTATGTCGGCATGGATGACAAGACCTTCAAGCTCGCCGTCAACCTGCGCGTTCCGGTCGGTAAGCCCACTGAAGCGCTCAAGACCGAAATTGCCGACAAACTGACCGCCTGGAGCAAGAAATCCCACGTAGCGGTGGCCTTCGATTATTCCATCGACGAACCGATGTACCGCAACCCCGAAGGTGAATGGGTCAAGGCGCTGCTGGCCGTGGCCACCGAGAACCTGGGCATGGAACACAAGTACGGCACCTCGGCGGGCGCCACTTCGGTCCACGACCTGCCCAACGGGGTGCAGTTCGGCCTGGCAATGCCCGACGTCAAATACACCGGTCACAACGACAACGAGTTCAAGACGGTCGAGCAGTTCATGCTGGACTTGCAGATCGTGACCGAAATGATGGGACGCATCGGGCAGATGCCGAAGCTCTGAGTACATCTGCCGGCCGGTTATTTCCAGGCTGGCAGGTTTTAAGGTGGCGAGGGGATTTATCCCCTCGCCACAAAGTCGGTGTTCACAAGGGTGCGTTCAGGCCTCAACGCAAACCATAGGAATAGAGGCCCCCATCGTTATTGTCATACCAGTTGCCTTTAGCCCAGATCACACGATCCTCGGTTGATTGGAAGCCGAGGATCCCCAGGTAGCCATCAATGGCCAGGCGTTGCCAGGAACGCCCCCAATCCCTGGAATAAAACACCCCATTCGCGGAAATGCTCGCGTCGGACCACCAGTAGAGCCAACGGGGTGGCCGGTGTTCGCTGCTGGTGTTGATCAACAAGCTGTTCCGCCCGACATAGAAATTCCCCTCGCGCAGCCGGGTATCCGATGCCAGCGGATCGAATGCGCCGGGAAGATCCCCCAGGGGGTGCCAGGTCAGTGCCGTGGTATCCAGTTCGGCAACCGCATCCTGCCCATGGTCGCCCTGGTCGATAAGGCCCATCACCCGCCCCGCGTCGTTCTGCGCCAGCGTATCGAAGAACAGGTTGTCGTCACGCTGAACCTCTACCACTCGCCAGTGCTTCGCCTTGCGTTGCAGTTGGGCCCGGGTCGTTACGTTGAATGCGATATTGTCGCCTTCACCGTCGGGATTGCTTCCCCAGAAACGTTGGGACACCCAGATATATGCCCGTTGCGCATCCAATTGGAGGACATGGGTGCGTATCTCCCCGTAGGTACCGTCAACGGTGTGCCACTGCATGACGTCGGGGCGCTTGACCTGCGCATACTCGGCGGTCGCCAGCAGCGATTCCGCCGCAACGATCGGCGTGCTGCTCATTCCCCGATCGGCAGAGTAGAAAACTCCGGTCGAAATAGCCCCAGGGGTGTCTTCGCCGCTCTCGTTGTCAATGCCGCTCGGCTTACCCCAGGCCCATACCTCATCCGTGCCGTGAAAATAGGGTTCGAGGTTCCAGGCCAACTGATCGGCCCCGGGAAACCAGCCGTTGGCCAGCCAGGTCCAGCGTTTGCCCTGATCGTCACTGCGAAAGACCACCGTCTGGCCGACGCCATCGGGGGCCACGGCTTCAGGCCGGTCGAGTCCCGTAAGCAGGAAAACGCTGGCTCCATCCGGGCTGGCAACCAGACAGGCCGCCGCGCTGACATGGGCCACGAGCTGGAAACGACCCTGGGCGTCCAATCGCGAGATGAACGATGTTTCCTTCCCGCCGCCGGTAAGGAGGCTGGTGAAGGCACCGGAACCTTCCGGCTCCAAGTCTTCATCCCGCTTGCCATACGCCACCGCATCCAGGTCCACGCTACTTGTAGAGGCGTCGAGCTGCCCGGCCTCCCCCTCCATGCGCGCCACCAGCCAGGTACCCTGCGGGGTCACCACCACCCCCGTGCAATACTGAGTCGCAGCCCGTTGCCGGGTGTCCTGCACGGTACCAATCTGCTGCTGATCGGGACGGGCGCCGCCCCACTCCAGCTTGGCACGGGTGATCATCCACATGTACCACAGGCCGGCGCTGACGATCAGCGCGACGAACAGCGTAATTAGAAGCTTTGATCGGGGCATGAAAGGTCCATATCCATGGGAAAACTGCGAAGTTTTTCTCATTTCTTTCAACGCTAGTAAATTTTTATCGCACCAAAACCGCTGAAGCCTGTCGCATGATTTTCATCGCTGTGACTCAGGTTGCATTTTTGCGTTCACCGAGCGATGCAGTTTCGCCGCGCAGCCTCGACGGGTTAAGGTCGCACTGAACCACAAGGAACACCCGATGCCCCCACGCGCCAGTCTGGACAGCTCTGCCCCATCACCCGAAAACAGCGGTTTCGTCCAGGTGCGTGGCGCCCGCGAACACAACCTCAAGAACATTGATGTCGATATCCCGCGCGATGCCCTGGTGGTGTTCACCGGCGTGTCGGGGTCGGGCAAATCGTCGCTGGCCTTCTCGACGCTCTACGCCGAAGCCCAGCGGCGCTACTTCGAATCCGTCGCGCCGTATGCGCGACGTTTGATCGATCAGGTGGGCGTGCCGGATGTGGGCAGCATCGAAGGGCTGCCGCCGGCGGTGGCTTTGCAGCAGCAGCGCGGCACGCCCAGTGCGCGCTCCTCGGTGGGCAGCGTCACCACCTTGTCGAGCCTGATCCGCATGCTTTACTCCCGGGCCGGCAGCTACCCGGCCGACCAGCCGATGCTCTATGCCGAGGACTTCTCGCCCAATACGCCCCAGGGCGCATGCCCGCAATGCCATGGTCTGGGTCGGGTCTACGAAGTGACCGAAGACTCCATGGTGCCAGACCCTTCGTTGACCATCCGCGAGCGCGCCGTCGCGGCCTGGCCGATGGCCTGGCAGGGTCAGAACCTGCGGGATATCCTGGTGACCCTGGGCTACGACGTCGATATCCCGTGGCGCGACCTGCCGAAAAAGCAGCGCGACTGGATCCTCTTCACCGAAGAAACACCCACTGTCCCTGTGTATGCCGGGCTTACGCCGGCCCAGACCCGCGCTGCTCTCAAGCGCAAACTCGAACCCAGTTACCAGGGCACCTTCAGTGGTGCCCGGCGCTACCTGCTGCACACCTTCATGCACTCGCAAAGCGCGCAGATGCGCAAACGCGTAGCGCAATACATGCGCGCCAGTGCCTGCCCCGAATGCGCGGGCAAACGCCTCAAGCGCCAGGCGCTGACGGTGACGTTCGCCGGCCTGGACATCGGCGAGCTGTCGCACCTTTCCCTACTGGAACTGGCCGATGTGCTCAAGGGCGTCACGGCTGCGGATTATCTGGAGCAACCCGAAGAGTCGGCCGACGTCCTCACCCACCGGCAAACCAGAGAAGCTCGCGAGCAACGTGCCGCCAGGGGTGACAACCCTCACGCAGGCGGGCCGGACGCGCGCCATACGCCCAACCTGTCCCTGGAAAAACGCTTGGCCGCGCAGCGCATTGCCGCCGAATTGCTGGAGCGGATCGTCACTCTGATCGACCTCGGCCTGGGCTATCTGGCCCTTGAGCGCAGCACCCCAACGCTGTCCTCTGGCGAGCTGCAGCGCCTGCGCCTGGCGACCCAGCTCAACTCCCAGCTGTTCGGTGTGATCTATGTGCTGGACGAGCCTTCCGCCGGCCTGCACCCTGCCGACAGCGAAGCCCTGTTCGATGCCCTGCAGCGCCTCAAGGCCGCTGGTAATTCGGTGTTCGTGGTCGAACACGACCTGGATACCATGCGCCGCGCCGATTGGCTGATCGACGTAGGCCCGGATGCCGGCGAACAAGGTGGCAAGATTCTCTACAGCGGCCCGCCCACCGGTCTCGCCCAGGTGCCTGAATCGCGCACCCGCGCCTATCTCTTTGCCGAGCCGACCCTTGCCCGGCGCAGTCCTCGGACACCGGGCGACTGGCTGCGCCTGGAGGGCATCACCCGCAACAATCTCGATAATCTCAGTGCGGCGTTTCCCCTCGGCTGCTTCACGGCCGTGACCGGCATTTCCGGCTCCGGTAAGTCCAGTCTGGTCAGCCAAGCCCTGCTGGACCTGGTAGGCACCCACCTGGGCCTGGCCAGCCACGACGCCGAAGCTGATGAGATAAGCCTGGAAGACGAACCCGAACAAACCAGCGGCGGACGTGTCACTGCCGGACTCGACGCCGTCAAGCGCCTGGTCCGGGTGGATCAGAAACCCATCGGCCGCACGCCGCGCTCCAACCTCGCCACCTACACCGGCTTGTTCGACCACGTGCGCAAGTTGTTTGCCGCAACGCAGCAGGCCCGTGAACTGGGATTCGATGCCGGGAGGTTTTCCTTCAACGTCGCCAAGGGCCGTTGCGAAACCTGCGAAGGTGAAGGCTTCGTCAGTGTCGAATTGTTGTTCATGCCCAGCGTGTATGCCCCCTGCCCGACCTGCCACGGTGCGCGCTACAACCCACAGACGCTGACCGTGAACTGGCAGGGCTTGAACATCGCGCAGGTATTGCAATTGACCGTCAACCAGGCGCTCGAGGCATTTGCCGGGGAAGCAGCGCCAAGACGCGCATTGCAGGTCCTGCAGGATATCGGCTTAGGCTACCTGCGCCTGGGCCAACCGGCCACGGAACTGTCCGGCGGTGAGGCACAGCGCATCAAGTTGGCGACGGAACTGCAACGTAAAGCCCGAGGGGCTACGTTGTATGTACTGGATGAACCGACCAACGGACTGCACCCCCAGGATGTGGATCGCCTGCTCGTGCAGTTGAATCGCCTGGTGGATGACGGTCATACGGTGGTTGTGGTGGAGCACGACATGCGGGTGGTGGCGCAAAGCGACTGGGTCATCGATATCGGTCCAGGAGCGGG
>Ga0157373_10004604_pt1 | contig 10373 bp, 5 predicted proteins | sample C65metaG_FD_113460 | JGI IMG/M metagenome (GOLD analysis project Ga0157373, IMG submission 113460) | Corn rhizosphere microbial communities from Kellogg Biological Station, Michigan, USA - C6-5 metaG | ecosystem: Host-associated > Plants > Roots > Rhizosphere > Soil | place: USA: Michigan...
AATCACGGCGACCATTCTGGTGAAAGGTCAATTGTCGACCCCGGAAGAATTCGCCGACATCGTCCTGAAAGCCAATCCCGACGGCTCCACTGTGCGCATCAAAGACGTGGCGCGTGTCGAGATCGGCAGTCAGGAATATCAGTTCTCCACCCGCCTCAACGGCAAACCGTCGACCGCCGTCAGCGTGCAACTGGCACCGGGCGCCAATGCCTTGAGCACTGCCACGTTGGTGCGGGCGAAGATGGATGAACTGGCGCGCTACTTCCCGGCGGGCGTGGAATACAAGATCCCGTACGACACCTCGCCCTTCGTCAAAGTCTCGATCACCAAGGTGGTTTACACCCTCGGCGAGGCGATGTTGCTGGTGTTCGCGGTGATGTTCCTGTTCCTGCAAAACATCCGCTACACGCTGATTCCGACCCTGGTGGTGCCGGTGGCGCTAATGGGCACCTTCGCGACCATGTTGGCGCTGGGGTTTTCGATCAACGTGCTGACCATGTTCGGCATGGTGCTGGCGATCGGCATCCTGGTGGATGACGCGATTGTGGTGGTGGAGAACGTCGAGCGAATCATGGCCACCGAAGGCCTGTCGCCCAAAGAGGCAACGCGCAAGGCGATGAAGCAGATCACCGGGGCGATCATCGGCATCACGCTGGTGCTGGTCGCGGTGTTCATTCCGATGGCGTTCATGCAGGGGTCGGTCGGGGTGATTTACCGGCAGTTCTCCTTGTCGATGGCCACCTCGATTCTGTTCTCGGCATTCCTCGCCCTGACCTTGACCCCGGCACTGTGCGCGACGCTGCTCAGGCCGATTGCCAAGGGCGAACATCACGAGAAGCGCGGGTTCTTCGGCTGGTTCAACCGGCGTTTCGAGCAACTGACCGAGCGTTATCAGGGCTGGGTCGCCTATGCGTTGAAACGTACGGGCCGCTACCTGCTGATCTACGGCGTGCTGCTGATCGGATTGGGCGTGTGCTTCAGTCGACTGCCCTCCTCGTTCCTGCCGGTGGAGGATCAGGGTTACACCATCACCGACATTCAACTGCCACCGGGTGCAAGTAAGAACCGCACGGTGCAGGTGGTCGAGCAGATCGAAGCCCACAACGCCACTGAACCCGGCGTCGGCGACAGCACGGTGATTCTCGGTTTCAGTTTTTCCGGGAGCGGACAAAACGCCGCGTTGGCGTTTACCACGCTCAAGGACTGGTCTGATCGGGGCAGCGACGACTCGGCCAGTTCCATTGCCGATCGCGCCAACATCGCGTTGAGCCAGATCAAGGACGCCGTGGCGTTTGCGGTACTGCCACCGCCGGTGGATGGCCTTGGTACCTCCAGCGGTTTCGAGTTCCGCTTGCAGGACCGCGGCGGTCTTGGCCATGCCACGTTGATGCAGGCGCGTAGTGAGTTACTCGCAGCCGCCGAGAAAAGTCCGATCCTGATGAACGTGCGCGAAAGCGCCCTGGCCGAAGCGCCGCAGGTGCAACTGGAAGTCGACCGCAAACAGGCCAACGCGCTGGGCGTGTCCTTTGCCGACATTGGCAACGTGCTGTCCACCGCCGTCGGTTCGGCCTACATCAACGACTTCCCCAATCAGGGGCGGATGCAGCGTGTGGTGGTGCAAGCTGAAGGCGATCAGCGCAGTCAGGTCGCCGATCTGCTGAACATTCACGTGCGCAACAGTGCCGGGAAAATGGTGCCGTTGTCGGCCTTCGTCCAGGCCAAATGGACTCAGGGCCCGGCGCAATTGACTCGCTACAACGGCTACCCGGCGATCAGCATTTCCGGTGAACCCTCGCCCGGTTACAGCACCGGCGAAGCCATGGCGGAAATCGAGCGACTGGTGGCGCAAGGGCCGGCGGGGTTGGGGCAGGAATGGACCGGGTTGTCATTGCAAGAACGGTTATCCGGCAGCCAGGCGCCGATCCTGCTCGGTTTGTCGCTGCTGATCGTGTTCCTGTGTCTGGCCGCGTTGTATGAGAGTTGGTCGATTCCGACCTCGGTGCTGCTGGTGGTGCCACTTGGCGTGCTCGGCGCGGTACTGGCCGTGACTTTTCGCGGGATGCCCAACGACGTGTTCTTCAAGGTGGGAATGATCACTATCATCGGGCTGTCGGCGAAGAACGCGATCCTGATCATCGAGTTCGCCAAGAGTCTGTACGACGAAGGCCATGACCTGATCGACGCCACCCTGCAAGCCGCGCGCCTGCGACTTCGGCCGATTGTGATGACGTCGCTGGCGTTCATTCTGGGTGTGGTGCCGTTGGCGATTGCCACCGGGGCCAGTTCGGCGAGCCAGCAAGCCATCGGCACCGGGGTGATTGGCGGGATGATCACGGCGACGCTGGCGGTGGTGTTTGTGCCGGTGTTTTTTGTGGTGGTGATGAAACTGGTCCGCAAGCGCCATAAGAACATCTAATCCCCCCTGTAGGAGCTGCCGAAGGCTGCGATCTTTTGATGTTTCTTTATTAGATCAAGATCAAAAGATCGCAGCCTTCGGCAGCTCCTACAAAAGCACGTTTACCTGGGCTATGGTGGGGAGACTTCTGTTTTTGTGAGTTCACATGCCCTTCCTCGCCCGCACCCACCCTCGCCTCTCCTCCGCCGCCACGCTTGGCATTGCCGTGGGCATTCTGGCGCCGGCCGACTTGATCATCAGCAAAATCCTCTTTGGCTGGAATGCCGGCGTCTGGACTTACCTGGTCCTGATGCTCTGGCTCACCGCGCGCGCCAAAGCGCCGGATGTGAAACGCATTGCCGAGGTCGAAGACGAAAACGCCGGGCTGGTGCTGTTTGTTGTATGCATTGCCGCGATAGCGAGCCTGGCGACCATCGCCTTTGAACTGGCCGGCAGCAGGGAACTGGAAACCACCCGCAAACTGTTGCACTACGGCTTTACGGCATTGACCGTGATCGGTTCATGGCTGCTGATCGGGGTGATTTTCAGCGTGCACTACGCCCGTCTGTTCTACACCTGGGCCGGCAAAGACCCCGCACTGCGTTTTGCTGAAGGTCTGACAACGCCCAATTACTGGGACTTCCTGTACTTCTCGTTCACCATCAGCGCGGCGGTCCAGACGTCCGATGTTGGCGTGGCGACTCGGGATTTGCGCAAGATTGTCCTGGCGCAGTCGCTGATCGGCTTTCTGTTCAACACAGCCATTCTCGGTTTCTCGATCAACATCGCGGCGGGACTGTTCAACTGATCCGTGCACAAACGTTCTAGTCATCACCCTCGGCGCGGGCGTTGAATAAGTCGGTAATCCGTCTCGCAGGTGCAGCATGACTTCTCACAACTGGATCGACCTGGCCCAGGACGCCGACACCGGCATCGAGACCCTGCGCGCGCATTTCGAAGGCCATGCCTACGACCCGCACTGGCATGACAGTTATCTGGTGGGCGTTACCGAACAAGGGGTTCAGCAGTTTCACTGTCGGCGAGCAAAGCACCAAAGCACACCGGGCAAGGTGTTTCTGCTCGAGCCGGGTGATATCCACGACGGTGAAGCGCCCACCGAAGACGGTTTCACCTACCGCATGTTGTACCTCGACCCGCAGTGGCTGAAACGGGAACTCAGTGCAGTCTTCGAAAATGCCCCCGACAACAGTCAATTGAGTTTCGCCAATACCTTGGCCAGCGACTCCCGACTCGCCCACGCCACCAGCCTGGCGTTTCAAACCCTGCATCACGGTGAGTTGAAAATCGTCCGCCAGACCGCCCTCGACGGTTTGCTCGAACGCCTGACCAGTCACCTGCACTGGCGCGCTTGCTATGGCGAAGATCCGCGCCTGCCGCTGGTGGCGCAGAAGGCACGGGAGTACCTGCACGCCAACGCTCGATACGACATCGGCCTCGACCAACTGGCCGCCGTCACCGGAGTTGATCGCTTCCGCCTGACCCGCGCCTTCAAGGCCGCTTATGGCATGGCACCCCACGCCTACCTCGTGCAACTGCGCCTGGCGACCGCCCGGCGAATGCTGGCCCGTGGCGAGCAACCGGCGACGGTGGCGATGGAATTGGGGTTTGCCGATCAGAGTCACTTGGGCCGCTGGTTCGTCCGCGCTTATGGCTTGACGCCAGCGTTGTATCGCAAGCGCTGCTCAAATCTTCCAGACGCATGACCCGGACTTTGTGAGGATCGGCCCCTGAGATCATTCACGGAGCCCGCTGCCATGTTGTCCACCTTTCCCACGCTGCTGCCATTTTTGCTGTTCGCTTTTGTCGCCTCCATTACGCCGGGGCCGACAAACATTTTGGTGCTGAGTAACAGCGCGAGGTACGGTTTCAAAGCCGCATTGCCGATCATTTTCGGAGCTTGCACGAGTGCGGCATTGATTGTGTTGTTAGTAGGCAGCGGTGTTGGTCAGTCGCTTGCCGGACTACCCAGGTTGCAATCGCTGATGCAATGGAGCGGAGTCGCGTGGCTTAGTTACTTGGCCTGGCAAATATTTCATACGCCGGTCACGACCTTCGATATTGATGAAGGACATCAGCAAAGGTTTGGATTATGGGCGGCCGCTGGCTTACAACTGGTCAATCCCAAGACCTGGATGATGGCATTTGCCGTGGTCGGCGTATTTGCCGGATCCGGCGATAATCGTCAACTTCAAATTGTCTGCCTGTCGCTGGCATTCTTCCTGGTCTCGCTGCCGTGCCTGGGTGTTTGGGCATTGCTGGGAAAGGGAGCAACCAGGTGGTTTGGTTCGGCAAAAGCTATCCAGCGTTTTAATCAGGCAATGGCACTGCTGCTACTGGGTTCTGCCTGGCTCACGCTGACTTGACGCCCAGCGTCAGCACAACAGGTACAAAAATGCCCCGAAACATTCGGGGCATTTTCGTGTTGAATGACTGGAAAGACGCTTCCTCTTTTAGAAGAAGTAACTCAGCCTCAAGCTACCGCTCCAATCCTGACTGACCGTTGTACCTTTGCTGCCACCCACCTGACCGGAAACCTGCCAGTTGCGTTGCGCCGGTGTCCACTTCAAGCCGGCGCCATATTCGATAGCGCTGCTGGCGCGATCATCATCGAAGCTTTCGTCGTTGATCTTGACCTCATTGGTCTTCACAAACTCATGATTGACCGCTGTGGACAAGCTCGGCTCTAGCAGGCTGCCATTATCGAGCGTGATGACACGCCCGCCACGAACACCCACCTTGCCTTGAAAGGAACGCATGGTATCGGCTTTTACTTCGAGACCATTGTCGAGCCTGTAGCTATCGCTTTGGGTGACCCCCGTCGAGAGCTGGACTTGAGGTTCGACAAAATAGTCATCCTTGAGACGAATATGCTTGCCTACCGCCACGGAGCCGCTCGCGCCCAAGGCCTTGTAATCACCCTTGGCCCGGGTGCCATCACTCATAGTCACTTTGGCCTTGTTATCGAACTGGTTGATCTTGGCCATGACATTGACGAACACACCGCTTTCAACATCGAACGTGCTGCCGTAAACACCGGCATTCAGGCTGTCGACAGTGGCGCTGGAGCCGTATTTGAGATCCATTTTGGTATGGCTCGCCCCGACGAAGCCACCCAGCACCCAAGCGCGCCCCCCGAAGTCCACGACCGTATCGGCACCGCCGGTAATGCCGGTCTGGTTCTGGGTATAACCATCGCCATAAGCGTTATCGACGTTGTACTGGTTGCCGTAACTGCGAACCCATACGCTGTTGCTCAGCTTCACCGAGCTGTCATCCATCGCACGCAGCGAGGCTTCGGGACGGATGCTGAGACTGCGGTCACCCAACTGATCACTGAGCATCGCGGCCTCGGCGTTCAGCACACTGCGGGCGCTGCCGGCCAATGCCAGTGCGGTATTGCTTGAAGTACTGACGGTTTCCTTGTCCGGGCTCAGGTACAAGCCCTGCCCTTCCTTGGCCAACCGGTACACAAACGCACCTGCGTCCACGGTTTCACGCCCCCCCAGGGAGAAGCTCGCATCGCCAGCGGCGATATTACCGACCTTCACCGCTTCGGCCGTGACAGGCGTCGTACCGGTAGCGGTGATTTGCAGTTGGTGTTGCCCGCTCGCATTGCCGGTAACGTTCAGGAAATCGGTGATGCCGTTGCCCAGATCGGTGCCCATCACAAATGTGCCCTTACCGGAAAGATCACCCACGTTCAGTTGCTGGAACTGCTCGTTGGTACCCATGCGAACCACGCCGTCATTCAGGGCAAGACGTTGCACGTTGCTGTCACCGGTCATCACCCACCGCGCTGCGTTGTTGATATTGAGGTTGCCGGAATTGTTGATCTGGCCGGTCAACATCGAACCGTTGTCCAGCAGCACGCTGCCATTGGTCTCCGTGTTGACGTTCCCGGTCATACTGCTCGCCTTGTTCAGCGACAGGCTGGCAACATTTTCGACATTGCCGTTGATCGTAGAGCCATTATCCAGAAGCACCGTGGCGGAGCTCCCGACTTTAGCCAGGACATCACCGTTCATCGTACTTTGACCATCGAAGGTGACCTGGGCGACGTTTTGCAGATTGCCGTTCAGCGAAGCACCATTTTGAAACTGGGCCTTAGTGCTGCTGCCAGCGGCAACTACCACATTACCGGTCAGTGCACTTCGATCGACTGTGAGGTCGACATGTGCTCCATCATTGACCTCCAGAACAGAGCCATTGCCGCCTATCAATTGCGAGCCATTGAGCACGTTGATAGCTGCAGTAACGTCCGGCCGACCTTGGAAACCGACACTAATCGCGGAACCGGACTTACCTTCGACGCGAGTCTGGTTGAGCGTCACGGCGGACGCTCTGGCAAGCGCCAACTCCCTGCCAATCTGCAGGCCATTGAGGCCACCGATGACAGTACTGCCTGTTGCGTTCATCTCTGCATTGGTCAAACGAACGCCATAGCTGGCGGCGTCTGTGCCCTGTACGGAGGAATTGGTCAGATTCAACTGACTGTAGCCGGTAACAAACGCACCACCGTTTAATGCAACCACGGTCGTGCCCCCGGTCAAACTGGCCCGGGAGCCTGTCTGAGTGGAGTTGGCACGACTAATCTGCAGGCCGATATCGTTGCTGGTCAACTGACTGCCGGCGATGTCAGCAGTGCTGTTACTGATCAGCACGGCGGCACCGGCGCCTGTCGAGTTGTCCACGGCCACCGCTGTCAGATTCAACGCGGAGTTTATCTGAGCACTGATTCGCCCGGTGCTGCCCCCGGTGGCATTCAGGGTGGCATTGTTTGCTGAGATATCCAGCGTGTCTGCGCCGATGGCGTTCAATGTGGAACCCGGATTAAGCACCCAGTTTTCTATTGGATCTGCGTTGGTAATGGTTTGAGTGCCACCTGGCGGAATAATGGCAGCCTGAGCGGATGACCCCATCAACATCACAAATGTAATGGAAGTAACTCGCCAGCCCGCGAGCGCAGAAGTTGGCAACAAGAACACAGCTGTCATGAGAGGGACCCTTTGATTTGATTAACTCGGCGAAAAACCTATGTCGCTCTTGGGAACTTAGAGCACAAAAAGAGCACCGGAAGACTACAGATGAAAGGCCGCAGGATATGTAGGAAAAATCCCACATATTGTCGGAATTATCCTGCGCACTCCGTAATCAAAAGAGCCAATATCGGCCAACCAAAGAAATACACCGGCCAGCATGAGATACAAGCTGCATGCTGGCCGGAATTACCACGATTACGTTAAAAAACTAAACCGTTCCATCGCAGAACCGACTACTGGTATTACGTACGTTGATCCGGTGAAGAAGCTTGGGCGAGTCGAACGGCGCTCCGGAAATCGTTATCGAATACCAAACTTCCATATAGTGGAAAATCGGCGTCGGTTGCGGGCCACCGGGAGTGGGATTGGGCGGCACGATCGGTCCTTGAAGACCTCGGAGAAAAGCAAACGGAACTGTAAAGTCCACCGCTGCACCGTTAGTTGCCACCGGTACGGTTTGAGTAAAGGGCGTTCCGATTGGGATAGTTTTCCCTACATCTTCATACCCTTGCGCAGTGAGGATAACATCCAACCCGTTTGTAAGTATTGCTTGGGCAGGCGCAGTCACCTTCCATATGAGGGCACCCGCTACCAGATCTAACGTCGGGCAGCTGACTGCTCTGTCCGTATTTTGGGTTCTCGCTACATGCTCCCTGAGGTTCACCTGAACAGCTTCAAACGTAACTTCCGTAAGGTCTTTTTGCCGAACAATGTTCGGATTACCCGGATACTCTAGCGTGCAATATGCGTCTTTTTTCCCCAGACCTTCGTCCGCGACAGTTTGAAAGGCCGCCTCGTATTCGCAGAAATCCTCTCCCGGATCGATTGTCTGATCGCCGATGAACTTACCGTTGTAATAGAAGCTGACGATGGCTTGGCTAATAAGATCATCGCCAAGATCAATGTCCCATTTATTGAACCTGAAAACGATGGGCTTACCGAAGTCAGCCGGAACAATGTGATTCAGTGTGTTGGTGACACCGCGCACTTCGGCCGGAGGTAAATTCAAGCTTTCCAGATCTGGTTCGGGAATCAGGGCCGGGCCAGGATAGATGAGGTTAAGAAACACAGTGGTTTCGGGGCTCGGAATCGCAGCGTCCGTCCCCCGTGTCAGCGTATAACTGAGCACGGTCGTGATTTCTTCCGTTGCAGCACCAAACACCGCATCGCAGATGTCGTACGTCAGTGCAATGCGCAGAGGTGTGGTAGTGGCATCGTCAATCCTCACTGTGCCCAGCTGACGGCCCCCCAAAGAAACGGTGAGAATATCCCCGATATCGCCATTGGTGGGTCGGCGAATTTCCACAAACACCTGGGTACCGATCGGATTGTAACTGGCCAGCGTGATCGGAAGGCTGCCATCAACACCCGTGACGGGTAGGGTTGGCGCGAACAATGTAGGCGCTGGTGGAAGTCGGATTTCAAGATTCCTGACGGGCAAAGAATCAATGCTTCGGTTGCCCACACGATCTTCAACGGTATTGATCGAGAACAACGTTGTGTTACCCAATGGCGTGAGCATTGCCAGCGGCACCGTGAATTCGCCGAGGGAAGAGACCGATCCTTCATACACCGGTGTCAACGTGGAAGTAGCGGCACTGCGAGGGGACAGATAAAACCTGAACGTATCCAAACCATCGCGGAACGGATAAGACACGTCAGCGATGCATCGCAACCCGCCGGGATTAGCGGTGAACCATGCGCGATCGAGTATGCCGTTGGCGGGTGCGTTGACGAATCTCACGACAGGCGGACGAAGTCGTGCGAACGGTGACTTGGTCTGCCAGGGCGGTGTCAAGTCAACACGCAGAAGGGTGGGGGCAGTGGAGTGATCGTCGTTACCGTCACCATCGAACACCTCGAACTTAACGAAATATTCCGTTGGTTCTGCGGGAGTCGGCATTTCCGGGATCAATGACGTGGGCAGGTCAAATGATAGAGGTTGACTGATTCCTTCCAGCGGTTTTGCCGGTAGTATGCGTTGCTCACGCCCATCCGGATGAATCAAAATTAATGTTGCGCTGCCACCCGAGGCCGCATTGGACAAGCCATCGAGGTGGACGAACAGATTGGGCGACATGAGCGCGGATCGCAACACCCGGTGATCGTCGATCTTGTTTTCGACATTCGGAGGTTCAGACAACACCCCACCAATCGGTTTACCGGCATCGATATTTTCTTTAGCGGTCATTTTATCAACTCCAATAATAGACTACGATTTAGGTACTTAACTGCCATTGCTGCACATCTAACTCACAGGCACCATCGCCACACGCGGCAAGGTGCCCATGACCACGCACTTATTAACGTTTAAACATTCAACTACTGCTGTACAACACCAACTTATACGGAGGCAAAACTTACGAATCGTCCACCTCAGTCATTTGAATAACAGGGCAGCAGTTCCCCCGGGATTTTTCGATCGATCTTGACCAACTCGGGTGCGGATTGCGCAACAAGCCTGTCCCCCCGGTAAAACCTGATAACCACCAACGCCGAGTCATTATCAATCAATGGTTTTACACTCGGCCGAAAAGGCACAATTATATTGAAGCCTCTCTCTAGATCTTCTGTACTCAAATCATGAGAAATTTCTATAAACGCCTCGTCAACAATGCCGACACCATTCAAACTCCGGTAGCCCTGCCATTGCAATTTGCAAACATCCTTATCCTTACCAATAGTTTGCGGTGGCACTTTGACTGTCACCCCTTGGTTAAGCGCTGGCCGGGTTTGACAATTAAGGTAGCCCCAGAGCGTTGCATGGGGGAACTCGACGGAGTTCAGACTGGGCACCGGTATTTGACGGTGATCAATCGTCAGTTTTACCGGTGCCGAAGCCGGATCGGGGTTTTCGTCCGCGTCCTTGACTATGTAATAAAGCAATGCCACCCCGTCGGTACCCAGGCGCTGCGGAG
>Ga0157373_10004605_pt1 | contig 10371 bp, 9 predicted proteins | sample C65metaG_FD_113460 | JGI IMG/M metagenome (GOLD analysis project Ga0157373, IMG submission 113460) | Corn rhizosphere microbial communities from Kellogg Biological Station, Michigan, USA - C6-5 metaG | ecosystem: Host-associated > Plants > Roots > Rhizosphere > Soil | place: USA: Michigan...
ATTGAATGACCCTTATAAAATCCCGCAGAGCGGGTAATCGTGGCGTCCCCTAGGGGACTCGAACCCCTGTTACCGCCGTGAAAGGGCGGTGTCCTAGGCCACTAGACGAAGGGGACACAAACCTTCTTGCTTGATCAGTGCTGAGAACTGATCGATTCAAGGCCGGTGTGGCCAGACCTTGAACCTAACGATTGGTGGAGCTAGACGGGATCGAACCGTCGACCTCTTGCATGCCATGCAAGCGCTCTCCCAGCTGAGCTATAGCCCCAGATTTTTCGCCTCGCGGCGGAGCGACATCTTGCAACATCGCTTCTGTAAAACTGGCGTCCCCTAGGGGACTCGAACCCCTGTTACCGCCGTGAAAGGGCGGTGTCCTAGGCCACTAGACGAAGGGGACGCAAACCCTTCTAACTGCTGATCAACGCTGAGTGTTGATCGCTTCAAGGCCGGTGTGGCCAGGCCTTGAAGTGTAAATTGGTGGAGCTAGACGGGATCGAACCGTCGACCTCTTGCATGCCATGCAAGCGCTCTCCCAGCTGAGCTATAGCCCCTCATCGCTGAGGACGGGGCGAATCTTAAGGGCGTATCGGAGGGCTGTCAAATTTATTTTCAACAAATTTGAAAATTTTTTGCCGGGATAACAATCACTTACCGACAAACCCCGGAAAACCGGGGCATGCCCTGCCCTGACGACCGCTTAGGCAATCGCGCCCAGCAGTTTTTCCCACTCCTTGTTTTCCTTCTTCGACACGCCACCGAGCAGATCGATGGCCTGGCGCAGGCGGAAACGGGTCAGATCCGGCCCGAGGATTTCCATCGCATCGAGCACCGACACCGAGCTGGCCTGGCCGGTAATGGCGGCGAACATCAGCGGCCTGGCGTCACGCAATTTCAGCTCCAGGGATTCGACCACGGCCTGGATGGTCGCGGTGATGCTGTCCTTTTCCCATTGGCGCAGGCTTTCGAGCTTCCACAGGATCAATTGCATCAGCTGGCGCACCTGATCGCCCGAGAGCTTCTTGGACTCGAACAGCTTCGCATCCGGCGTCACGCCACCGGCAAAGAAGAAGCCGGCCAGCGGCGCGATCTGGCTGAACGTCTCCACCCTGCCCTGCACGTGGGGAGCGATCTTCATCATGTACTCGGGGTTCAATGCCCACTTCTGCACCCGTGCGGCGAACTCTTCCACCGGCAGGTCCCGCAGCCACTGGCCGTTGAGCCAGGACAGTTTCTCGATATCGAAGATCGGACCACCCAGAGATACCCGCGACAGGTCGAAATGCTCGACCATTTCCTGCAGCGAGAACTTCTCGCGCTCGTCCGGCATCGACCAGCCCATGCGGCCCAGGTAGTTGAGCATCGCCTCGGGCATGAAGCCCATGCGCTCGTAAAACGTCACCGAGGTCGGGTTCTTGCGCTTGGACAGCTTGCTCTTGTCCGGGTTACGCAGCAGCGGCATGTAGCACAGTTGCGGTTGCTCCCAGCCAAAATACTCGTAGAGCAGGATCAGTTTTGGCGCCGATGGCAGCCACTCTTCACCGCGCAGTACGTGAGTGATACCCATCAGGTGGTCGTCGACCACGTTGGCCAGGAAGTACGTCGGCAAGCCGTCGGTCTTCATCAGCACTTGCATGTCCATGCGATCCCACGGGATCTCGACATCGCCACGCAGCATGTCCGGCACCACACAGACGCCTTCGCTTGGCACCTTCATGCGGATCACATGGGGCTCGCCAGCGGCCAGGCGACGGGCGGCTTCTTCCTTGGACAGCAGCAGCGCGCGGCCGTCGTAGCGCGGGGTTTCGCCACGGGCCATCTGCTCGGCGCGCATCTGGTCCAGTTCTTCAGCGGTGCAGAAGCAGGGGAACGCATGCCCCATGTCCACCAGTTGCTGGCAATACTGCTTGTAGATGTCGCCACGCTCGCTCTGCCGGTACGGGCCGTGCGGGCCGCCGACATCCGGGCCTTCGCTCCAGTCGATGCCGAGCCAGCGCAGGGCGTCGAAAATCTGCTGTTCGGACTCGCGCGTCGAACGCAGCTGGTCGGTGTCCTCGATCCGCAGGATGAACTCACCGCCGTGCTGCTTGGCAAAGCAATAGTTGAACAAAGCGATGTAGGCGGTGCCGACATGGGGATCGCCAGTGGGCGAAGGCGCGATGCGGGTACGGACGGTGGTCATGGCATGTCTCGGAAAGAAGGTAAAAGCGAAGATCAAACAAGGGGCGAATGGTAGCAGGCGATGGTAGGCGGGCTCCAGTCAAAGGGATTTGTGCATCTGTCAGACCGCGTCGTCCTCAATCGCGAGCAGGCTCTCTCCCACACTGGGTGGCGTTCACAAATCCCTGTGGGAGCGAGCCTGCTCGCGATGAGGCCCTTAAGGCCACTGCAAAACTCAGACAGTGAGCAGCCGCTCGCGCAACTTGCCGATCTCGTCCCGCAACTGCGCCGCCGCCTCGAATTCCAGGTCCCGGGCCAGTTGGTACATCTTCTCTTCCAACTGACGGATGCGCTTGGTGATTTCGCTCGGCGAGCGCAGTTCCGCTTCGTAGCGGGCGCTCTCTTCGGCGGCCTTGGCCATGCCCTTGCGCTTCTTGCTGCGCGAACCGGGCACGGTGGCACCTTCCATGATGTCGGCCACGTCCTTGAACACCCCCTTGGGCGTGATGCCGTTGGCCAGGTTGAAGGCGATCTGCTTGTCACGACGGCGCTCGGTCTCACCGATGGCCCGCTCCATGGAGCCGGTGATGCGGTCGGCATACAGGAGCGCCCGGCCGTTGAGGTTACGCGCCGCCCGACCGATGGTCTGGATCAGCGAGCGCTCGGAACGCAGGAACCCTTCCTTGTCGGCGTCGAGAATCGCCACCAGCGACACTTCCGGCATGTCCAGGCCTTCGCGCAGCAGGTTGATGCCCACCACCACGTCGAAGGTGCCCAGACGCAGGTCGCGGATGATCTCGACCCGCTCCACCGTGTCGATGTCCGAGTGCAGGTATCGCACCCGCACGCCATGGTCGGCCAGGTAATCGGTGAGGTCCTCGGCCATGCGTTTGGTCAGGGTGGTCACCAGGACCCGTTCGTCGATGGCCACGCGCTTGTTGATTTCCGAGAGCAGGTCGTCGACCTGGGTCAGCGCCGGACGCACCTCGACCTGCGGGTCCACCAAACCGGTCGGCCGCACTACCTGCTCGACCACCCGGCCGGCGTGCTCAGCCTCGTAGTTGCCGGGGGTGGCCGAGACAAAGATGGTCTGCGGGCTCACGCTTTCCCACTCATCGAAACGCATCGGCCGGTTGTCCAGCGCCGAAGGGAGGCGGAAGCCGTATTCCACCAGGGTTTCCTTGCGGGACCGGTCGCCTTTGTACATCGCGCCGACCTGGGGCACGCTGACGTGAGATTCGTCGATCACCAGCAAGGCATCGGCCGGCAGGTAGTCATACAAGGTCGGTGGCGGCGCCCCCGCCGGACGGCCCGACAGGTAGCGCGAGTAGTTTTCAATACCGTTGCAGTAACCCAGCTCGAGGATCATCTCCAGGTCGAACCGGGTCCGCTGTTCCAGGCGCTGGGCTTCCACCAGTTTGTTGTTCGAGCGCAGGTACTCCAGGCGCTCCTGGAGCTCGGCCTTGATCCCGTCAATGGCGTCCAGCAGGGTTTCCCGCGGCGTGACGTAATGGCTCTTGGGGTAGAAGGTGAAGCGCGGCAGCTTGCGGATCACCTCGCCGGTCAGCGGGTCGAACGCCGAAATGCTCTCCACTTCATCATCGAACAGCTCGATGCGGATCGCCTCCAGGTCGGATTCCGCCGGGTAGATGTCGATCACATCGCCGCGCACCCGGAACGTCGCCCGGGCGAAGTCCATGTCGTTGCGGGTGTATTGCAGGTCCGCGAGGCGGCGCAGCAAGGCACGCTGGTCGAGTTTGTCGCCGCGATCCACGTGCAGCACCATCTTCAGGTACGTTTCCGGACTGCCCAGGCCGTAGATGCACGACACCGTGGTGACGATGATCGCATCCTTGCGTTCGAGCAACGCCTTGGTCGCCGACAGCCGCATCTGTTCGATGTGGTCGTTGATCGAGGCGTCCTTCTCGATGAAGGTGTCCGACGACGGCACGTAGGCTTCCGGCTGGTAGTAGTCGTAGTACGAGACGAAATATTCCACCGCGTTGTTCGGGAAGAACGCCTTGAACTCGCCATACAGCTGCGCCGCCAGGGTCTTGTTCGGCGCCAGCACCAGGGTCGGGCGCTGCACCTGGGCGATCACGTTGGCGATGCTGAGGTCTTGCCCGAACCGGTCACGCCGAGCAACGTCTGGTGGGCCAGTCCCGCCTCGATGCCTTCGACCATCAGGCGGATGGCTTCCGGCTGGTCGCCAGCGGGCTTGAATCGGGTGACTAGCTGGAATTCAGACATAACATAACCCCTGGGTTCACGCCTGTCGGCCAGGCGACGGGAATGAGGAAGACCGAAACGACTGTTGTCGCCCGAGGAAAAAGCTGGAATGCAGACAATGTGGAGGTGAATGCCTTCGCTTTCAAGACGAACGTCCTACACGCCTTGGAGTCTTTGACGCGGCGAAGGGACTAACGGTCGAAAAAAATCGAAAATACTTACCGTAAAAACCGAATCGCCTGTCGCCGTGTCCGGTGATGGCCTCTATACTAGCTCCCCGTTTGTGCACCGCTCTAGTGCATCCGGCTGGAGCGCCACACGTCCCTCCACACTCCATTCAGAGCCGCGCACTAATGAGCCTGTTTTCCGCTGTCGAATTGGCACCCCGCGACCCAATCCTGGGCCTCAACGAAGCATTCAACGCCGACACCCGTACCGATAAGGTCAACCTGGGCGTGGGTGTTTACTGCAATGAAGAGGGGCGCATTCCGCTTCTGCGCGCCGTTGTCGAAGCCGAGACGATTCGCGTGGCTCAGCACGTTTCCCGTGGCTACCTGCCCATCGACGGCATCGCCGCCTATGACCAGGCGGTCCAGACCCTGCTGTTCGGCAAGGACTCGCCACTGATCGCCTCCGGTCGCGTCATCACCACCCAGGCCGTGGGCGGCACCGGCGCACTGAAGATCGGCGCCGACTTCCTCAAGCAACTGTTGCCTGACGCCGTCGTGGCCATCAGCGACCCGAGCTGGGAAAACCATCGCGCCCTGTTCGAAACCGCCGGTTTCCCGGTGCAGAACTACCGCTACTACGACGCCGCCACCCACGACGTGAACCGTACCGGCCTGCTGGAAGACCTCAACGCCCTGCCCGACCGCTCGATCATTGTGCTGCACGCCTGCTGCCACAACCCGACCGGCGTGGACCTGAGCCCCGAAGACTGGAAAAACGTCCTGGCCGTGGTCAAGGCCAAGAACCATGTGCCGTTCCTGGACATGGCCTACCAGGGCTTCGGCGATGGCATTGATGAAGACGCCGCGGCCGTGCGCCTGTTCGCCGAATCGGGCCTGACCTTCTTTGCGTCCAGCTCGTTCTCCAAGTCGTTCTCCCTGTACGGCGAGCGCGTCGGCGCCCTGTCGATCGTCAGCGAATCGAAGGAAGAAAGTGCTCGCGTGCTGTCCCAGGTCAAACGCGTGATCCGCACCAACTACTCCAACCCGCCGACTCATGGCGCCAGCATCGTTGCCGCCGTGCTCAACAGCCCCGAGCTGCGGGCCCAATGGGAAGCCGAACTGGCGGAAATGCGCCTGCGGATCCGCGGCATGCGCAACCAGATGGTGGACATGCTGGCCAAGGCCGCGCCGCACCGCGATTTCAGCTGCGTCGCACGCCAGCGCGGGATGTTCTCCTATTCCGGCCTGACCGTTGAACAAGTGACGCGCCTGCGCCACGAGTTTGGCATCTATGCCCTGGACACCGGTCGCATCTGCGTGGCCGCGCTGAACCAGAACAACATCGATGCGGTGACCAAGGCGATTGTTCAGGTGATCTGAAAACCCGCTTAAAACCTGTGGGAGCGAGCCTGCTCGCGATGGTGGAGGGTCATCCAACATCAATGTTGAATGATGCGCCGCCATCGCGAGCAGGCTCGCTCCCACAAGGGTTCTGTGGCTTGCGCGCTATCTGTGTGAAGCGGTAACACGTGTTTGAGGGACCCCACGGTCATTTAAACGCACCGCCCACCACCATCCAAAAGCTTGACTTCTCTTTTCCAATCAGTAACATACGCGTCATTCCGCGATAGCTCAGTTGGTAGAGCAAGTGACTGTTAATCACTGGGTCCCTGGTTCGAGTCCAGGTCGTGGAGCCAGACAGCAAGATCAAAAGCCCCTGAATCGAAAGATCCAGGGGCTTTTTTGTGGGCGAAAAACGTGTCGGAGGCCGTATAAGGCCCACCAGGGTCGCTACCGGAACAATATTCCGGCGCCAAAAAGGCATTATGGTCTGAATCCTGCTTTGTTTTTCTCCAACCCGAGCTGTCACATGAGCGTCATGGCTATGCCGCAAGCTGGCCCTGTCCGTCAACAACAGCTTCATAACAACAAGGACGAAGGTATGCCCACGCAAAATCCCCACCGCATCGTCGGCCTGTGCACCTCCGGCAAGGTGTACAACGTGCTGACCGAGCTCAAGCACCTGGAAGGCCACCGCACCGCCAAGTTCCTTTCGTTGCTGACGGAAAACCTGGTACGCAAGGGCGTGCTCAATGAACGGGAAGTGGTGCATATGCTCGATCTGGTGGTCGATTGAGCGGCATCGATTCCTACTATTGAAGCGGTTGATTTTTCCCCTTGCCGGCTGAGTCGTAAGGTAACCCCATCGATAGATGGAGGTTCCCATGCTCAACATTCAAATCATGTCTGTCATTGGCAGCGCCGTCCCCGCCGCACTCCGTGAACGTGGCCTGTTGGCCTGCTGGTACCTGGTCCAGGACGGCGTGACCATCAGCGGCCCGCTGACTTCACTGCCCGCCGCCCAGGCTTTGTCGCAACGCATTGGCACTTACATGCTGAGCGCCTAGGGTAATTTCACCCGGGGCGCGCTTTCGACAAACAAGGCCCAACAGGAAATGAACAAGGCGGCAATGAGCGGCCCGATCACGAACCCGTTCAGCCCGAACACCGCCAGGCCGCCCAGCGTCGAGACCAGCACCATGTAGTCGGGCATCTTGGTGTCCTTGCCCACCAGGATCGGGCGCAGGAGGTTATCCACCAGGCCGATCACGAACACGCCGAACAGCGTCAGCACAACGCCTTGCCAGATCGCGCCGGAGAGCAGGAAGTACACCGCTACCGGCGCCCAGACGATACCCGCCCCCACCGCCGGCAACAGCGACAGGAGGGTCATCAATACGGCCCAGGGCAACACCGTCGGAATCCCCAGGACCCAGAAGATCAGTCCACCCAGCGCGCCCTGGGTGATCGCGACCAACAGGTTGCCCTTGACGGTCGCCCGGACGACCCGATTGAACTTCACTTGCAGGCGGCGCTTCTGGTGTTCCGCCAAGGGAACGGCCGCGCGTACCTTGCGCACCAGTTCCGCGCCATCGCGCAGGAAGAAGAACAGCAAGTACAGCATGACGGAGAAGCTGACCAGGAACTGAAACGTACACTGGCCGAAGCTGAAGGCCTGGGTGGCGAAGAACTCGCTGCCCTGCATGGCGCTCTTGACGATCTTGTCCCGCAACCCGCTCAGGTTACCCAGGCCGAAACGGTCAAGCAGATGCTGGAAGTACGGCGGCACGGCATCCTTGAACCTTGCCAGGTAATCGGCAATGTCCAACTCCCCACTTTCCAGGCTCTTGTACAACGCCGTGCCTTCCTGGACCAGCAACGTGCTGATGACTATCACTGGCAGGATCGCGATGACCACGCAGATACCCAAGGTGAACAGCGCAGTGACATTGCGCGGCCAGCCGAATTTCAGTTGCAGGCGACGTTGCATCGGCGCGAAGACAATCCCGAGGATGATCGACCAGAACACCGCGCCATAGAACGGCAGCAAGATCCAGATGAAAGCGATGCTGACCAGGATCAGCAGCAGCATCTGGGATTTGTATTGCAGGCTCTTTCGGTTCATTTGCTTTCCATGTCACAGGCTCGATAAGTGTTAGTCAGTCGGGACTCGCAGGAGTGCCGTTGCGTTCACCGGCCCCATTGATCCAGATCAACAGCCCCTGGCCGACCGTGGCGTACCCTCGCCGCCTTTTGCGATCGGACGCCACCATGCCCCTCGTAGCCCCCGAACTGCTCGCCCCGGCCGGCACCCTGAAAAACATGCGCTATGCCTTCGCCTACGGCGCCGACGCGGTCTACGCCGGCCAGCCGCGCTACAGCCTGCGGGTGCGCAACAATGAATTCGATCATGCCAACCTGGCCCTGGGCATCCGCGAAGCCCAGGCCATGGGCAAGCGCTTCTACGTGGTGGTGAACATTGCGCCGCACAACGCCAAGCTGCGCACCTTCCTCAAGGACCTCGCACCGGTCATTGCCATGGCGCCCGACGCGCTGATCATGTCCGATCCGGGGCTGATCATGCTGGTGCGACGGCATTTCCCGCAGATGCCGATTCATCTCTCGGTGCAGGCCAACACAGTGAACTGGGCGAGCGTCGAGTTCTGGCAGCAGCAGGGCCTGAGCCGGATCATTCTTTCCCGGGAACTGTCTTTGGAAGAAATCGCCGAGATCCGCCAGCAAGTGCCGGCCATGGAGCTGGAAGTGTTCGTCCACGGAGCCCTGTGCATGGCCTATTCCGGGCGCTGCCTGTTGTCGGGCTACTTGAATCGGCGCGACGCCAACCAGGGCAGTTGCACCAACGCCTGTCGCTGGAAATACTCGGCCCAGCCAGCGGTGGAAAACGCGGTGGGCGATATCGTGCAGCGCTATCAACCCGAACCCACCCTCGGCCTCGGCGCGCCCACCGACCAGGTGTTCCTGCTCCAGGAAGCCAATCGTCCGGACGAGTCCATGCCGGCGTTCGAGGACGAACATGGCACCTACATCATGAACGCCAAGGATCTGCGGGCCGTGCAGCATGTGGAGCGGTTGACCCGCATGGGCGTGCACTCCCTGAAAATCGAAGGCCGGACCAAGTCGCACTTCTACTGCGCACGCACCACCCAGGTGTATCGGCAGGCGATCGATGACGCCGTGGCCGGCCGCACATTCGACCGCGGCCTGATGACCAATCTGGAGTCACTGGCCCAGCGCGGCTATACCGAGGGTTTCCTGCGCCGGCATGTGCATGATGAATATCAGAACTACCAGAACGGCAGCTCAGTCTCGGAGCGTCAGCAGTTCGTCGGCGAACTCACCGGTGAGCGGCGCGAACGCCTGGCCGAAGTGCGGGTCAAGAACCGCTTCGAGCTGGGCGACCACATGGAATTGATGACGCCCAAGGGCAATTTCCACTTCGACCTGCATCAACTGCAGGACGTGAAAGGCCAGGGCATCGACGTCGCGCCGGGAGACGGGCATGTGGTGTACGTGCCGACACCGGATGCGGTGGACCTGCGGTTCGGGTTGTTGATGCGGGATGTGCGCGAGCCATAGGACGTTGAACACACCACAAACTACTGTGGGAGCGGGCTTGCTCGCGAAGGCGGTGGGTCAGTTAAACACTCATGACTGATACACCGCTATCGCGAGCAAGCTCGCTCCCACATTGTCCGGGTTGAATCTGATATTTGCGCTTCACCGCCAATCCCTTGTGGGAGCGAGCCTGCTCGCGATAGCGGTGGGTCAGCTGGCAAGGATGTCGACCAACAGCTCACGGCAGGAACTGCCGAAGGCTGCGATCCTCCTTTCCCGATATGGCCTGGTATTCCAGGCGAAGACATCTGGATCGGAAGCGGAAGATCGCAGCCTTCGGCAGCTCCTGGTCGTCAGATCCGGAACTGTCCGACCAGTTTGCCCAGGCGCTGGCCCAGCTCATTCAGGCTGCGGGAGGTCTGGGCACCGAGTTGGGTTTCGTCGGCCACGCTGTCCACCGCCACGGCAATCTGATGCACGCTGCGGTTGATTTCCTCGGCCACCGCGGTCTGCTCTTCCGCGGCGCTGGCGATCTGGGCGTTCATCGAGTTGATGGTGCCGATCAACTGCGCCATGGTGTCCAGGGACGCTCCCGCCTCGTTGGCCCGAACCGACGTGCCGTCACCGGCCTCACTGGAACGACGCATCGCTTCCACCGCTGCATGGGTACCCGATTGCAGACGGTCGATCATGCCCTGGATTTCCTGGGTGCTCTGCTGGGTCCGACTGGCCAGGGCACGCACTTCATCGGCCACCACCGCGAAGCCACGCCCCGCCTCCCCGGCACGCGCCGCCTCGATGGCCGCGTTGAGGGCCAGCAGGTTGGTCTGCTCGGCGATCGAACGGATCACTCCGAGTACGCTGACAATCGAAGCCACGTCCTGTTGCAGGCTGTCCA
>Ga0157373_10004608_pt1 | contig 10368 bp, 9 predicted proteins | sample C65metaG_FD_113460 | JGI IMG/M metagenome (GOLD analysis project Ga0157373, IMG submission 113460) | Corn rhizosphere microbial communities from Kellogg Biological Station, Michigan, USA - C6-5 metaG | ecosystem: Host-associated > Plants > Roots > Rhizosphere > Soil | place: USA: Michigan...
AAGGAAGAGTTGACTGTACGAACGCGCAAGGGGTATCGGGCGCCAAAGTAGGAGAGCTTTGTTCTTTGTACTTTGTACTTAGTTCTTTGTACTTGGTGCTTTGTATGTTGAACTTCGGCAAAGAACAAAGTACAAAGTACAAAGCACAAAGCACCAAGCCCAAAGTTCATCGACTCGTCTTAGTCAGCGACTTTTCCCTGTGACGCTCGAAAGCCAGTTGAATGAGGATCTCGAGCAGTTGTTGAAACGAAACTCCTGACGCTTCCCACATCTTCGGATAACCCGAGACTTCAGTCAGCCCCGGCATGGTATTCAACTCATTAATCACTAACCCGCCACCGTTGCGCGGCAGAAAGAAGTCGACTCGCGCCAGTCCCGCTCCATCGATCGATTGAAAGGCCCTGATTGCCATCCGCTGAATCTGCGTGGTCAGCGACTTCGACAAAGGCGCGGGAACCACAAACTTCACGTTCCCGGTGTTCGAATACTTCTCGGTGTAGTCGAGAAACCTTGCCCGCTCTTCATAGACCACATACTCTCCCGGCAAACTCGCTTTCGGTTCGTCGTTGCCCAGCACGGCGCATTCAATCTCACGCGCAACGAGCTCCTCTTCGACGATGATCTTTCGGTCGTACTCAGCCGCCAGATCGATCGCAGTAGTCAACGACTTCTTGTCCGTAGCACGAGACACACCCACAGACGATCCCAGGTTGGCCGGCTTCACAAAACACGGCAGGCCGATGTCCTTCATAACCTTACGTATTACTTTAGCTGGATTGCTTCGCCACTGAGATCGCAGAAACCAGACGTGTTTGCAGATCGGCAGCCCTGCTTCGACAAACAGTGACTTCATCGTCACCTTGTCCATTCCGCATGCTGAAGCGAGAACGCCGCAACCCACGTAAGGCACGTCAGCCATCTCAAGTAATCCTTGAAGTGTGCCGTCCTCGCCGAGTGGTCCATGCAGCGCAGGAAAGACGACGTCGATCTTTTCACCAGCATGTGAGTTTGTCTCGAGTGAGATTAAACCTTTGCGCGAAGGATCGCCCAGGAGTGCGATATCGCCAGTTGCAGAATGCGTGCTCGAGGGCAAAAGGTTATGAACTTCTTCGGGCAGAAGTTGCGCTGAGGACGCGGGCGCAAGCCACTTCCCTTCCTTTGTAATTGCGATCGGGACGACGTCAAACTTGCGCCGATCGATCGCTTCCACGATCGCTCGCGCCGAACGAATCGAGATTTCATGTTCGCCGGATCGTCCACCGAAGATCACGCCCACGCGCAGTTTCTTTGCCAATCTCTTTTGTCCAACCTTTACAGAATGGTCTTGCCCAACGCCGACAGGATTAGTTCCACGCCGAGTTCCGCCGTCTTATTGTTGACGTCGAGCGCGGTGTTGATTTCTACGATCTCGAGTGCCCGCATGCCGCCTGCTTCCGCGATCTTTTCCATCGCGAGATGAGACTCACGATAAGTTAGTCCACCGCGAACAAGTGTGCCCGATCCCGGCGCATCGCCTGGATCCAACGCATCGACGTCGAACGTAACCCCGTAACCCGCGGTACCTCGCGAAGCAATCGCGATTGCGTCATCCATGCACGCGCTCATTCCGCGTTCGTCGATCTCGCGCATTGTGAAGAAACGTACTCCGAGTTTCCTCACTAATTCACGTTCGCCCGGATCGACGTCTCGCGCACCAACGTGAGCAACGAGTTTCGGATCGACTTTCGGCGCGAAACCACCAACGTTGACGAGTTCGGGAGTGCCGTATCCGAGCAGTGCCGACAACGGCATTCCGTGAATGTTGCCCGAAGGAGTGGATTCGGGTGTGTTCATGTCGGCGTGTGCGTCAAACCAGATGAGTCCGAGCGTCTTTTCCTGTTTTTTGAAGTAAGACGCAGCGCCGGCGAACGATCCGATCGCGATCGAGTGATCGCCGCCGACTATCAGCGGCAGTTGACCCGCGTTCAGTATATCTTCGACTTCAACTGCCAGTTGTTCGCACGCCTTGCTGATCTCGCGAACGTACTTGAGCTTCTCACCTTCTTCCGGATGCGAGCGCGGCCGTTCGACCCGCAAATCGCCGCGATCGTCGACTTCATACCCGAGACCCGCGATGCGCTCATTCAAACGCGCCACTCGCAGCGCGGCTGGTCCAATATCGACACCAGCCATGCTCGCGCCATAAGCCAGTGGTACCCCGAAAATGCTAACAGCCCTTGTTGTACTCATTCACCAATACCAAATTGAAACCCGCCACAAAAACCACAAAATCACAAATGAGTATCTGCGCTTTTTTCTTGCGGCTATGGTCTGATGCGGTAAAGCATACGCGGAAACGGGATTGTCTCTCGAATGTGCTCGATGCCACACATCCACGCGGTGCAGCGCTCGATTCCCATTCCAAAGCCTCCGTGAGGTATGCTGCCGTATCGTCGTAGGTCGAGGTACCACTGAAATGCTTCTTCGGGAAGTTCGTGCAGCGCGATCTGTTCTTTCAAAAACTCCAGCGACGTGGCGCGCTCGCCGCCGCCGATAACCTCGCCATAACCTTCGGGAGCAAGCACGTCAACTCCGAGCGCGAGTTCCGTGCGCTCCGGATCGCGCGCCATGTAAAAAGCCTTCACTGCTGCAGGATAATGGTGGACCATCACCGGCTTGTCGAACCGACTCGAGATGTACGTTTCATCCGGCGATCCGAAGTCTCCGCCCCATTCAAACTTCGACTCCATCTCACCTTTCTCAAATCCTTCGTGAAGAATCTTCACCGCATCGTCGTAGTGAACTCGCGGAAACGGCGGCACGATCGCCTCGAGCCGCGCAGTGTCGCGCTCCAAAACCTTCAACTCTTCTTTCCTGTCTTCGAGCACGCGAGCGGCGATGTACGAAAGCATCCGCTCTGAAAGACTCATCACATCGTCGAGCGTCGCGTAAGCCATTTCCGGTTCAACCATCCAGAACTCAGTCAGGTGCCGCCGCGTCTTCGATTTTTCGGCCCGGAAAGTTGGACCAAAGCAATAGACTTTTCCAAACGCCGCCGCTGTCGCTTCGTTGTAAAGTTGACCCGACTGCGTGAGATACGCTTTCTCGCCGTCGAAGTAATTGACTTCAAAAAGCGTCGTCGTACCTTCACAAGCCGCCGGCGTGAAGATCGGAGAATCGCAGAGCGTGAATCCGTCGTTGTCGAGAAAATTTCTGACAGCCTGCACCACCGTGTGACGAACTTTCAGCACCGCATGCTGGCGGCGCGACCGCAGCCACAGGTGCCTGTGGTCCATCAGAAACTCCGTCCCGTGCTCTTTGGGCGTGATCGGATAATCGTGGACCTGTTGCAGCACCTCTGCCTCGGTGACGTCGATCTCGTATCCACTCGGCGCACGACTGTCGGCGCGAACTTTCCCCTTGATGACCAGTGCAGATTCCTGGCCGAGTGCTTTCAGCGCTTCGAAGAGTTCAGGTGAAATCGCGTTCTTCAAAACAACGCATTGAACGATACCCGTGCCGTCGCGCAGTTGCGGGAACAGGATCTTGCCGCTCGAGCGCATGTTGTAGAGCCAGCCCTTTATAACAACTTCAGCGCCTTCGTGTTTTGAAAGTTGGTTGATGTAAGTGTGATTGTCTGGAGCGATTGCGTGTGATTGCGTTGTCATTCGAAAAAACCGCGGGTTTGTAGGAGCGGCACTCCGTGGCCGCCCCTCGTTAATGTAATCAGGTTATGCGTTCCCTCAACATTCGGCGCAGCGTGGGAAATCGTTCGAGCCATTCGGCGGCCTGCAAAACAATTTGAAGGGTGGGCTGAATGAAGTGTTCGTAAACTGCGGCGCGTCCGCACACTGCCGTTTGATAAGAAAAGGTTCCGGTCGCTTTTAATCCGCGCTGAATCGTCATCAGCCGGAATTCGAGCGCGAAGTCGTCGGGATCGATAACGCCGAGTCCGAGCAGGCGCCGCTCTTCAAGAAAGAACAAACGATGCCCGCGCAGCTCGGCAAGCGAAGGCGGACACGGTTGTCGATCGAGCAGGAACGAAACCAGGTCGTAACTCGCCGGTCCCATGCGCGCGTCCTGATGATCCACCACGCGGAGCCGTTTCTTGCTGTCGATCATCAAATTCGACGCGTGGTAGTCGCGGTGGCAAAGCACACGCGGCACTGCCGCCAGTTCTGCGGCGATGTCGTTCAGCTCAGCTTTTAACTCGGCGACTTCCGGGTGGCGCAAGTCCTCGCCACGCAAGCTGCCGAAGTAATGCTCGAAAAAGAAATCGAGCTCCCAGGAGAGTTTGGCTTCGTCAAAAGCCAGGCGGCTGGCGATGGAATGCGTCTCGTGCGCGCGATCGGTGGCCTTCTGAATCTTTGCAATCAGTGAAATCGCCTGCTCTTTGTACTCGTCGCAGAGCTCTTCCGTTTCCTCGTCGTAAATGTGGAACAACTGCCGATCGCCCAGGTCCTCCTGCACGATGATGCCCGCGTTTCCATCGACGGCGTAAATCTCCGGAACGGGAATGTCGCAGTCGAGAAAGAGCCGTGTCACGTCGAGATACGGATGGAATTCGGGATCGAAAGGTTCGGGATATACGGCGGCGACGGCGGTGCGTTTCTTCCAACCGATGCGGTAATACTTGCGCGTCGAGGCATCGGGCGTAAGTGGGATGACTTCCTTGCTCGCGACTCCTTGTTGCGTGATGAATCTCTCTAGTCGATCTGACGCGGAGGATTCAAAAACGTTGGAAATCACCGGTTTGGGTGCACTCATGGGCTGATTTTGCCAATTGGCTATCGGCAATTGCCGCGGATTGTATCACAAGGGGACGACAAAGTTTTCACCGCGAAAATCGCCGGGAAGCGCCTTTTCCGGGCGTGTTTTGCCTTCGACTAACTGGCGCGGCACCACCACCGCGTTCTCGATCACCTCGCCATCGGGAATCGTGACGTCGTCGGCGAGCACTGCCCTGCTCACTCGTGCACCGGCGCCGACTTTCACGTCGTCCCACAGCACTGAATCGTTTACCGTCGCACTCGAAGCGATACTCGTGCGTTCGCCCGCCACAAGCGACTGCCCGCTCTCGCGCAGCAACTCAATGCTGATGTCGAGATATCTTTTCAATGTCGACAACTCGCGCCATTTTCCGGAAGCGACGTGCGCCGCAACTATCTCACCGTTTGCAAGCGCCTGCGGGTAAACGTGGATCACTGAATCCGAGAACACTCCTCGCGGCACGTAATCCAGGATCCGCGGTTCCATGATGTGAATTCCCGTGAACATCAGCGGCGAGGTGTCATTCGCGACGGGCATGCCGGCGAATTTCTTGACGCGGCCGCCTTCAGTTTCGACAACGCTGAATCGCTCGCGACGAGTGTTGGGAAGTAGCACCAGTGTCGCCAGCGCGTTTGAGCTCCGATGCGTTTCCAGCGCGGCTCTCAGATCGATGTCCGTTATGATCTTTCCATTGACGACGACGAACGTCTCGCGTTCGAAAAACTCGCGCGTGTTGTCGAGCGCTCCGCTGGTCCCGAGTATCACCGGTTCTTCGACGTAGTGAAGCTTGACGCCGAATGCACTGCCGTCGCCGAGTGCTCTTCGCACAGACTCGGGACGATGATGCAGGTTGACGACGATCTCGTCGATACCGTACGACGCGAGATATTCGGCGACGTAACCGACGAGCGGTTTACCCAGAATCGGAATTGCCGGCTTGGTGCGATCTTCGGTGAGTGGCCAGAGCCGTGTGCCGTAACCGGCAGAAAGGACGATTGCGCGCATTCGCTTCGATCAGGAAGCCTTGGAGGCGTCGCGCATGACGAGGTCGAATGTTCCGGGGGCTACTTTGCGAAATCTCGAGTTGCGGTTGAGCGATACGGCTACGCTGATCGTCGGGTTTTGCCCGGTAAACTTGAAGCCGCCTTCGAGCAAACGGTTGTATATCTCGTTGACGTGAAGTGGTGCACCCTCCTCGCGCAGCAGCAGTGTGACGGCCTGCGGGATCGTTCGATCCATAAAACGATCGCTCATTGCCTCGACGTTGTTGCGAACCGTGGGAATCTGCGGACGGCGTTCGACTGGAATTTGCGGCCGCGCTGGTGTCTGCGCCTGGCGCATCGCCGCCTCTAATTCAGCATCGGACGGAAGGCCGCCCAGCGAGATATTTCCGGAGCTCAACACGGTGGACAGAAGACGGTAGATGGCGGCTTCAGTCTGGCTGGCGAGGTTGTCCATCTCGGCCAACTCGGCCCGCACGCTATCGGCTTCAGCCTCGAGTTCTCGCAAACGGGCGGCGAGATGCATTCGCGCCGCGCGCGATTGGCGCAGGCTCTGTTCGAGACGTGACAAGAGGTTCTCGCTCATCAGCGGCAGATTTTGCCACAAAAACGCTTAGAAAGGACAGCAGTTCTTTCAATCGAGCTTTTTGTGCCTTTTGTGGCTACCGATCGCGGTTAAGGATGTAGGTCGGAAGAGACCGGAGCGAGTCGCAATAGTCTGATTCAGGCAATGCGTCGAGCGCTGCGCGTGCGGTTTCCGCGTACTCGTCGGCACGGGCGCGGGCTCGTTCCAAAGCGCCGGTCCGATCCAGAGCTTCACGAACTTCCTGCTGGTTGATTGTTGCGTAACTTCCTTCCCGCAACACGGTTTGAATCATCTCGAGGGTGCTCGGCTCTGCCTCTCGCAAATAGATCAGCGGCAATGTGACTTTCCCGCCGAGCAAATCGGCGCCGGCTGCCTTGCCCAACGCGTCTTCGCTCGAAGTGAAATCAAGCAGATCGTCCACCAACTGAAACGCAATTCCGAGATTGAGCCCGTAATCGCGCAGCGCCGTCTGCTGTTCTTCACTCGGTTCACCAAGAATCGCGCCGATCTCACAACTCGCGCTAAACAAGTACGCGGTCTTGCGCTTCAGAACGTCGAAGTATTGCGCCTCGGAAATGTCTACATGGCCCAACAGCGTCAACTGCAACAACTCTCCCTCGGTCATCTTTCGCGTAACGCGCGTGAGGATGTCGAGGATCGGCAACGACCTTTCAGCGAGACTGGTTTCGAATGCAGACATGTACAACCAGTCGCCCATGAGAACCGCGGTCTCGTTTCCATAAAGCGCATTGACTGTGGGCCGCTTACGGCGCGTGTCTGCTTTGTCGATGATGTCGTCATGGACCAGCGTCGCCGTGTGCAGAAACTCCATCACAGTCGCCATGCGAATTGAGTTGTAACGCGAACCATCACCGCCGACGGCGTAGTTCGAAAGGATCGTCAGCGCGGGCCGCACACGCTTGCCGCCGGACAGTCGCAGGTATTCACCGAGGTAATTAATGACCTGCACGTTCGAACGCGCCTGGCGTTCAAACTCGAGCTCGACCTGCAGCAGCTCGTTCGCCACGAGGCTAAAGATCCGGCGCGCCGTGATCGTTGCCTCCTGGTCCAACGCGATGATTTGACCTGACGTGGTCATGATCTTTTTACGATCTAGTTCGATCGATAGTTCGTGAACTGCATGTGGATGCCGAAGTCTTTGTCCTTCAGCCTGGCGATGACATCTTGCAGCGTGTCGCGATCGCGGCCGGACACTCGCACTATGTCACCCTGAATCGAAGCCTGGACTTTTACTTTGCTGTCCTTGATGAACTTTACAACTTCTTTCGCTTTTTCCTGCGGAATGCCCTGCTGGATTTGCGCGTGCTGGCGGACAGTGCCTCCGGCAGCGGGCTCGATCTTGCCGTAGTTGAACGCCTTCAGCGGAACGCCACGGCGGACCAGTTTCTGCTGGAGAATATCGTTCATGTTGCGGAGTTTTGTTTCGTCTTCAGCGGTCAGTACGAGTTCAGTTTTCTCGAGCACGACGTTGGCTTTGCTTCCCTTGAAGTCGAACCGCTGGCGAACTTCCTTGATCGTCTGGTTCAGAGCATTTGTGATCTCGGCTGGGTCAACCTGCGAGACAATGTCGAAGGAATTCTGCTGAGCCATTACTATGGAGAATACCACCAAAGGTCTGCATGTGAAAGTTATCTCATGCTCGCAAAGCGCTTTATATCCTGAAGAAACTCACGAAATTGTGGCTCGTCAAGCGCCCTATCTCTTCGACTTCGACGCCGTGAATTCCGGCGAGGCAGCGAGCAACTTCGACGACGTATGCCGGCTCGTTTCGCTTGCCGCGATACGGTATCGGAGCGAGGTAGGGACAGTCAGTCTCGATCAGCAGACGATCGAGCGGCACCGACTGTGCGACATCGCGCAGTTCGTCAGCTTTCTTGAAGGTGACGATGCCTGAGAACGAGATCATGAAGCCGAGTTCGAGCGCGCGTTGAGCGAGATCTTTGCTGCCGCTGAAGCAATGAAAAACTCCCCGACGCTCTGCGCCGTCGTACTCGGTTTTCAGAATATCGATCGTCTCAGACTCAGCTTCGCGCGTGTGAATCACGACCGGCAGATCGCATTCGCGTGCGGCGCGAAGCTGTCGCTTGAAAACTTCGACCTGAGCGTCGCGTGGTGAGTTGTCGTAATGAAAATCCAGACCGATCTCGCCCCACGCCAGCACGCGTTCGCTGGTGACCAGTGATTTGATCTTCGCTTCGGCTTTGTCGTCGTAAAAGCGTGCGTCGTGAGGGTGTGTGCCGATTGCTGTGTAAACCGAATCGTACTTTTGGCCCAACGCGACGGCCCGTTCGAATGCGCCGCTATGCGGGTCGCCAGTGCCCACGTTGAGAATCACTGAAACACCAGCTGCTCGGGCACGCTCGATAATCTCGTCGCGATCAGCTTCAAACTCCGGACCGTCGATGTGCGCATGAGAATCGATGAACATAGTTGAATGCCACAAAAGGCACAAAAGGCGCAAAAACATTTCGAATTCATTTGTGCCTTTTGTGCCTTCGTGGCCCTACTTCAATCGTGCACCATTCGGAACGTCTTCAGTAAACGTCGCGAGCACGGGGCGCCCTTCTTCACCGTAAGAAGCTGCAACGACCATCCCCTGCGACTCGAGTCCTCGCAGCTTGCGCGGCTTCAGGTTCGCAACAATCACAACCTTCCGTCCGATCAGTTTCTCAGGTTCGTAGTATTGAGCAATGCCGGCCAACACTTGTCGCGGCTGTTCTTCAGCCAGATCGACCTTCAGCAGCAAGAGCTTGTCAGCTTTCGGAATGCGCTCCGCAGACAAGACCTGGCCCACACGCAGATCCACTTTCGCGAAATCGTCGATCTCGATGAAGCTTGTGATCCCAACGGCGTCAGCCTGCGTCGCATGTTCCTGCGGAGGTGAGGGTTCAGCCGGTTTAGCCGGCACATCCTTTTCGCCAGTGATCTCAGCCATCACCTTTGCTTTGTCGATCCGCGGAAACACCGGCTGCACGTCACCAATTGCAGCGCCTTCCTTCAGCTCACCCCATTTTAGTGACGACGGATTCACTTGCCCGGGCGAACCACTCAATCCCAATTGCTTCCACATCGCCTGGCTCGACTCCGGCAACACCGGATGCAACAACACAGCCAGCCAGCGCAATGACTCAGCCGCGCGATATAACACTGCACCCAACGTCTGTCTCTGATTCTCATCTTTCGCGAGATCCCACGGCTTCGCGTCGGTGATCATCTTGTCGACGCGTGCCACAACAGACCACGCTGCCTCCAGCGCGCGACTAAACGCCAGGTTATCTAAATGCTCCAGAAACTGATTCCGCGCATGCTCGACAAATCCCGCAATCGTCTCGTCCGTATCCACTCCCGCGCGTTTTGCGAGCAGTAACTTCTCTTCCGGAATCACACCGGATGGAATTCGCGAATCGCCGTAACGCGCGATCATCGTCAGCGTCCGGCTGGAGAGATTTCCCAACCCGCTCGCCAGATCGCTGTTGGCGCGATCGATCAACGCTTCGTAACCGAACCGGCCATCCTGTCCAAACACCATCTCGCGCAGAACGAAGTAACGAATCACGTCGATCGGAAAGTGCTTGTGCAGAACGTCGAGCTCGATCACATTGCCGAGCGTCTTCGACATCTTCCGACCAGCAGGATCGACCCACATTCCATGGGCCACTACCGCGCGTGGCAGCTCAATGTCTGCTGCAAGCAAAAACGCGGGCCAGTAAACAGCGTGAAAGCGCAGGATGTCTTTCCCAACCAGGTGCACCGCCGGCCAGAACTTTTCAAATCCAACTGCCTGCTCGCGCTCCTTGTTTCCGTAGCCAATCGCAGTGATGTAATTCGTCAACGCATCGAACCAAACATACATCGTGTGTGACGGATCGTCAGGCACTGGAACTCCCCAACTCACCGACGACTTCAAACGACTCACCGAAAGATCCTGCAACCCGCCGCGAACAAAACTTGTTACTTCATTTCTTCTCGACTCAGGCCGCACGAAGTCAGGTCGACTCTCGAACACTGACA
>Ga0157373_10004612_pt1 | contig 10365 bp, 10 predicted proteins | sample C65metaG_FD_113460 | JGI IMG/M metagenome (GOLD analysis project Ga0157373, IMG submission 113460) | Corn rhizosphere microbial communities from Kellogg Biological Station, Michigan, USA - C6-5 metaG | ecosystem: Host-associated > Plants > Roots > Rhizosphere > Soil | place: USA: Michigan...
CAGGCCGGACAACGCCCCATCCGAGCCTGACAGGTTGAACCTGCTGCAGCGCCCCTCGGACAGGTGGCGGGAGAACGGTATCAACCAGAGATGACCGTTTTGAAACGGCGCCGATTATAGCCTTGTGCGCCAGACTTCCCAAGCCTTTCCGTCGGCCATATGAAGATCGCTGATGGGGTTGATAGGTAATGGCACATAGAGCTTGGGCCCACGCTCTGCCATGATGTTGCCCATCATTCGGCAAGACGCTTTGGAGTGACCATGAACTTCCACACCCGCAAATGGGTAAAACCTGAAGACCTCAACCCCAACGGCACCCTGTTCGGCGGCAGTCTGCTGCGCTGGATCGACGAAGAAGCGGCGATCTACGCCATTGTGCAACTGGGCAACCAGCGCGTGGTGACCAAGTACATCTCCGAAATCAACTTTGTCAGCGCCTCGCGCCAGGGCGACATCATCGAGCTGGGCATCACCGCCACCGAGTTCGGTCGCACCTCTATCACGTTGACCTGCGAAGTGCGCAATAAGATCACCCGTAAAAGCATCCTCACAGTAGAGAAAATGGTGTTCGTCAACCTGGGTGAAGACGGTTTGCCGGCACCCCACGGTCGCACCGAGATCCGGTACGTGAAGGATCAGTTCAAGGACGATAGCCTTCCCGAGTAACCCCGCAGTGGGGTGATTTGCTTTACCAAATCATTCCGTGCGGATCTTTCGCAGGCGCTCTCATCACTCAGGGCCACATCCCGTAGAGAGAGCCCGTGCATGAAAGTGTTTAATGCAATCGCCACACTCCAACCCTCATTGAATAAAGAGGCCTTCTCCCCGACCCATCAAACGGGGGAGACGCCTCTGGTGGAGGGGGTTGGTGCGCGCAATGTGACGCTTCTGCGTGATCACCAGGGACGGGTAGACGTATTTTTATCGGCACCCGCCGTTACCAGCCTTGTACTCAGTGGGGGTGGCGCCAAGGGTATTGCTTTCTCGGGGGTGGTGCGGGCACTTGAGGATGCTCAGAAGCTGGAAGGTATCCAATCGATCTCCGGCTCATCTGCCGGTGCGATTTCCGCGGCACTGATTGCCAGCGGCATGGGGGCGCAAGCGTTCGACAGGTTGTCGGACAGCATCGATTTGCCCAGCCTGCTGAACAGCAAGGACGTCGTGACGGCCTGGATGCAGGATGCCAGTTCGACACTGGGCAAACTGGTCGGCCGCTTGCCCGGCGCTGCCGGCAATATTTCTCAGTTGCTGATGACCTTGCTGCCGCGCCTGCAGACCGAGGCATTACCCCTTGAAGAAGTGATCCGCAACGAGTCGCGCCAGTCGATTCTGGAGCATATCGCGCAAAACCCTCGGGAAACCCGGCCGGGCGAAGTCATGCGCATTGCTGACAAATTGAGTGCCGGTGCCGCCCCTACGTTTGGCGATCTTGACGTGTTGAGCCGGCATATTCCTGCGATCAAGCAGCTCAACATTACCGGCACCGGCATGTTTGCTGGCCGTCCGCAGTTGGTGGTGTTCAATGCCAGCCTGACCCCGCAGATGGATATCGCCCGGGCGGCGCATATTTCCGGCTCGTTGCCGCTGGTGTTCAAAAGCCCGGAGGAGCGGGGGCATGGTTTCCAAACCTCAACTGAAACCACCGCGTTCAAGGACGGCGGCATGCTGCTCAATACACCGGCGCCAGGTGTGGTGGATCGGGCATTTCCCGAGAGTCCCCTGACCAAGTCTGAGTCCTTGATCGTCAAGTTCGAGTCCGACGCGGCTGATGCGCGAACGCGCAGTGGCAGTTTTTTCAGCAGCTTGGCAGACCGCATCACCGGTGTTCCGCATTCGGCTGCGGGAGCCTTTCAGGACAAAAAGCTTGAGGCGTTCGCCGAGCAGATCGTGACATTGCCCCTGAAGACGGAAAAAGGTGATTTTCGAGGCCTGCTCACGGGCACGGTCAACTTCACGATGCAGGATGAGCATAAGCAACATCTGCAGGCGAAGGCGCGCCAGGCGGTAGACGCGCATCTGGAGCGTCGCAGCACCGCGCTTGAGCGCCACTCGTTCCAATCGCTGGATGACGCCGTGTTGGCCATGGACGATGCAATGCTCGCCAGTGTGCAACCAGCGCTGCAAAAAGATCCCGCCGCCGCGGATGTGCTGACGTTTCGCAAGAACGCCCAACAGGCGTTGCACGCCCTGGATGGCGCGATTATCGAAGCCAACCAGGCGAAGGGCGCGCTGGTGTTCACGCCGAAAATCTTATCGGCCCTGCGTAACCTCGACGCCCTGGCCCGGCGTCCCGAGCAAATCGATTGGTTGGGGCGGCGTCTCAATGTCGCCAGTCAGCGCAATTTCCAGCAGTTGTTGCAAGTGGCAGCCAAGCAGATCGCGTCGGGCGCCTTGCCGATGTCCAAGGTCATTGGCAGCGCTGTCGCTGAGATGAGCGTGCGTGATATTGCGATGAAAGCTGAAAGCTTCACGCGGGAAGTGATCTACCCTTCGCTGTTTCGGCCGGGCCAGCCCGACGCCAATGTAGAGCTGTTACACCGTGCGGCCCAGGATTTGGCGTGGTCTTCCACGCCCACTGAATTCAACCGAGTGCTCGATACCATCAGCGACCGCTACAAGGCGCGCAACAAACCCTGGGACCGGATGTCCAGTGCCACCACCGTGGAGCAGGCCAAGGCCTGGCGTGTGCAGGTTTAGTTGCCTGGCCACTGAACAGCCATTGCGGCGGCGTGTCGTAGCTACAGGCACCCCTTGGACTCTGGATGATCATGACCACCGACGAAGCAGGCAAAACCCCCAACCTGTCGCAGGAAGAGCAGCACGACGTGGACAAAAACCAGCCGCCCCGTGCGGCGGTGTTGCATGAAATCATCCGCACCCAGGGCGACCAGGAGCTGGAGCGCAGTGTCGCCGCGTTGTGGTGGTCGGCATTGGCTGCCGGGCTGACCATGGGGTTGTCGCTGATGGCGATGGGCTTGCTCAATTCCCGTTTGCCGGAGGGCGAAGCTTTCAAGGTGATCGCCAGCTTCGGTTACTGCGCAGGCTTCCTGGCAGTGATCCTCGCACGCCAGCAATTGTTCACTGAAAATACCCTGACCGCCGTGTTGCCGGTGATGAGCAAACCCACGCTGGGCAACGCGGGGCGACTATTGCGGCTATGGACGGTGGTGCTGGTCGGCAACCTGTGCGGCACCCTGCTGGTAGCCTATGTGATGTTGCACCTGCCGATCTTCGATACCAAGACCGACCTGGCCTTCCTCGAAATCGGTCGCAAGATCATGGAGAACGATACTGGCCAGATGTTCGCCAAAGGCATCATCTCCGGCTGGATGATCGCGACCATGGTGTGGATGATCCCGTCGATGGAAAGCGCCAAGATGTTTATCATCATCTTGATCACTTACCTGATGGCCCTGGGGGATTTCACGCATATCGTGGTGGGTTCGGCGGAGGTGTCGTACCTGGTGTTTGCCGGCGAGCTGGCATGGAAGGACTTCTGGCTGGTGTTCGCCGGCCCGACCTTGGCAGGCAATATCATTGGCGGCAGCTTTATCTTTGCGTTGATCAGTCATGCGCAAATTCGCAGTGAAGGCAGCCTGCCGGACAAGAAAGCTGCGGACCCGAGGCATCCGCAGCAGATCAGCAAGGATCAGTGAGTGTCCGGCGCGGCCTGGGGCTCGTCCCGGGTCACGCGCTTGACCAGTTTGCCGATGCTCAACCCCTGCAACAGGATCGACGAGAGCACCACGATGTAGGTGATGCTCAGCAGCAGGTCACGCTCCGGGCCCAGCGGCAGTGCCAGGGCCAACGCTACCGACACACCACCGCGCAAGCCGCCCCAAGTGAGGATGCGGATGGTGCCGCGTGGCACCGTGCGCCAGCGCCGTAGCAGCAGGATCGCCGGGGCCACCGTCAACAGGCGCGACAGCAGGATCGCCACGGCCAGCAAGCTGGCGGCGAGCACGTGCAGCCAATTGAACGGCAACAACAGCAGTTCCATGCCGATCAGGGCGAACAGTAGGGCGTTGAGCATGTCATCGAGCAACTCCCAGAAACCGTCGAGGTAGCGACGGGTCATGTCGTTCATCGCCAGCTTGCGGCCGAGGTTGCCGATGATCAGGCCGGCTACCACCATCGCAATCGGTGCCGAGACGTGCAGTTCGGTGGCCATCGCCGAGCCGCCGATCACCAGGGCGAGGGTCAGCATCACTTCGATCTGGTGCTGCTCGATGCTCTTGATCATCAGGTAGACCAGGTAGCCGATCAGGCCGCCGAACGCCACGCCGCCGATGGCTTCATGGGCGAATAGCATGGCGGTGGCGCCGACCGTGGGGGTTTCGCCCAGTTGTGCGATGCCCAGCAGTACGGTGAAGACCACGACTGCGGTACCGTCGTTGAAAAGTGATTCACCCACGATGGTGGTTTTCAGTGGTTTCGAAGCATTGGCCGTACGCAATACACCCAGCACGGCAATCGGATCGGTAGGTGAAATCAGCGCGCCGAACAGCAGGCAGTAAAGGAAGCTCACGTGCCAGCCGAACAGGGCAAAGATGTAGTACGCCAGGCTACCGATCACCACCGTCGCGATCAGTACGCCAAAGGTTGCCAGCAGGCCGATGGGCCAGCGATAGCTGCGCAGGTCGTTAAGGTTTACGTGCAAGGCGCCGGCGAACAGCAGGAACGACAGCATCCAGTTCATCAGCAGGTCGCCGAAGTCGATCTGGCCGATCAACTGCTGGATGCGCTCTTCCAGGCCAGGGTAGCCGAGAACGCTCAACCCTTGCAGGATCAGCGAAAACACCAAAGCTGTGACCATCACACCGATAGTGGGCGGCAGGCCGATAAAGCGGAAGTTCACATAGGTGAGCAGGGTGGTGAGGCAGATAAAGGCGGCGACAAGTTCAAGCATCCGGGGTCCTTGGAGTTGGGTGGCAGTGCGTTATTGGGTGGATGGACCGCACCTGTGGCGCGATGTTGCAAGGCATTGGCTAAAACGCCATAGAACCTTTGGGCGAGCCAGGGCTCATAGCGGTGAGTGCGGTTTGGTATTTTTAGTGCTAAAACTCTAATCGCTGTTTAAAACTACAAAAGGAATGTGTGATGACGGTGGCTTTCTGGTGTGTGTTGATCGCAATTTTTCTACCTTACCTGTGCACGGGTGTGGCCAAGTTCAGCGGTGGCAAGTTCGGTCCACGGCAGAACCACGACCCCCGCGCGTTCCTGGACACCCTTGAAGGGTTTGCCAAGCGTGCCCACAGTGCCCAGCTCAACAGTTTTGAAGTCACACCGGCCTTCGCGGCCGCAGTGATCATTGCGCACCTGGCCGGTACGGCCGAATTGGTGACCATCAATGTGCTGGCCGTGCTGTTTATCACCAGCCGCCTGCTGTACATCATCTGCTACCTGGCGGACTGGGCGATGCTGCGGTCGCTGGTGTGGTTCGTGGGGATGGCGTTGATTGCGAGTTTCTTCTTCGTATCGATCTAAAGGTCGAGCGGAGCCCCTATGGGCGCGGGCTATTGTGGCGAGCGGGGCAAGCCCGCTCACCACAATAAACCGAGTTTGGCAGAGCGCTTTCAGCTCCCGACAGGTGCATCCGGCACGTGCGGCAATGCTGTTCCCTTGGGCCACAACATCCAGATCTGCCCCTGCTGCTTCATGTTCCCCGCCAGTTCGCCGGCCGTATCACCGGTACCCCAGAACAAATCCGCACGCACTTCACCCGTGATCGCACCACCGGTGTCCTGTGCGGCGACGGGCCGTATGATCGGTGAACCGTCTGGCTTGGTAGTCGACAGCCACAGCAGGCTGCCCAAAGGAATCACCTTGCGATCCACCGCCACGCTGTAGCCGGCGGTCAGCGGCACGTTCAAGGAGCCGCGCGGGCCTTCGTTGCTGTCGGGGCGCGCGCTGAAGAACACATAGCTGGGATTGCTCGCCAGCAGTTCCGGGATACGCTGCGGGTGCGACTTGGCCCAGGCGCTGATGGTACCCATGGTGACGTCTTCTTTCTTCAACTCGCCTTGTTCCACCAGCCAACGGCCGATCGGGCGATAGGGGTAGCCGTTCTGGTCGCCATAACCGATGCGCAGTTGGCGCCCTCCGGCCAGTTGGATGCGGCCAGAGCCCTGGATTTGCAGGAATTGCAGGTCCATCGGGTCAGTCAGCCAGGCGATTGGTTTGGCTGTTGAGCCCTGGCCGTTGATGACGCTGGCATCGTCGTAAGGCTTGAGCACGCGACCTTCCAGGCGACCGCGCAGGCGCTTGCCCTTGAGTTCGGGGTAGATACTTTCCAGGTTGACGATAATCAGGTCGTCCGGCACGCCGTATACCGGCACGTTGGCTTTGGCGGTCTTGGTCAGGCTTCCGGGGTAGACCGGTTCGTAGTAGCCGGTGATCAAGCCGTTCGGGGTGTTGTCAGCCGAGCGTAGGCCGAACACATCCAGGCGTTCCTTGAGAAACCCGCGCACCGCCACGGCATTGCTCGGCACCGTCGCGGCTGCCGCACAGGTCGCGCCCCACACCGGGTCGGCCTTGAGGCGCTGGCAGGCGCTGCGCCAGGACTCAAAACCCGCCAGCAGGTCGCTGTCGGACACTGCCGGCAAGGCTTCCCATGGCGCACTCACATAGGTGGCGACAGCGTGGGGTTTCGACGTTTCGTCTTTGGCTGTTTCTTTGCCCGCGTCGCAGCCAGCCAGCAGCGCGATCATCGGCAGGGCCCACGCCAGGCGGCGGCCCCAGGGTTTCAACGTGACATTCATACAAACAATTCCTGAAGCGATTGCCCGCGCCACAGCGCTGTTTGGCAACCCTTATTATTAATAGGGCTATTGGTCTTTACGGGCGGGGCGAGGATACTGGCCGCCGTTTCCCGTGACCTCGAAGCCACCATGACTTTTAAAAAACTGACCGTTGTATTGCTGGCCTGCCTGACACTGTCCGCCTGTGGCGGCGTGGATCCGAATTCGCCGCTGGGCCAGCGCAAGGCGATCTTCAAGCAGATGCTCAAAACCGGCGAAGACCTGGGCGGCATGTTGCGCGGGCGGATCCCATTCGACGGCGCTAAATTTGCCGAAGGCGCAGTCAGGCTGGACGCGTTGTCCCATGAGCCTTGGAAGCATTTTCCGAGCGTGCGCGAAGAAGATCACACCAGTGCCAAGGATGATGTCTGGCAAAAGCAGGCGCAGTTCCAGCAACTGGCCCGCGACCTTGAAGCGGCCACCGGTGAATTGGTGATCGCCAGCCAGGTTCAGCCATACAAAGCGAGCAACCTGGGGCCGGCAGTGCAGAAAGTCGAAGATGCCTGCAGCGTATGCCATAAGCAGTTCCGAGACCACTGACCGGTTTTACTGGTCGAGCTCTTCCACCGCGTCCTGCAGTTCTTTGCGGGACTCGGCGAGTTTGTCCTTACGTTTGTTGATCTTGTCCGCGTCACCTTTTTTCATGGCCTTGTCGAGGTCGGCCTGACGGCGGCTGACTTCATGCTTGGCATCAAGCACCTTGTTTTCCCGTTCCTTCTTCAAGGACGCCTCGGTGCAGTTGGCGGTGACTTCGCTCAAGGCTTTTTCCAGACCGGCTTGCTGGGCGCTGTTGCCGTGCGCCTTGGCCTGTTCGATCTGGGTGCTGATGGCTTGGCGCTTGGCGGCGCAACCGGTGAGCTGCGGGGCTTCTTCGGCGGCCAGCAGGGGGGTGGCCATGAAGCTTGCGACGGTCAACAGGGCAAAGGGGGCTAGAAATTTCATGTGGGACTCCAAGGTCGCAATCTGATGGTCGGCTCGGGTTCAAAACCCATCGATGCCGGCCACGCGTAATGTGTCTGCCAAGGCCTGTACTTGCGGGTCGCGGAAAAAGGCGCTCAGTTGCGCCGCGCGGCCCGGGCCGATGCCATCGATGGCCAGCCAGGCCTGGGTGTCTCTGGCGACCAGCGTCTGCCAGTCGCCTTCCAGGTTGTTGCGTGCCGCGGGTGGTACGCCCAAGGCTTTGAGCCATTGTGCAAAGGACCGCTGCCGTGCGCTGTTGAGGCTTTCGAGCACTCGCGTAGGGCTGCTATCACCGAAGCCCTCAATGTTAGCAAGCTCTGCCACATCCAGGGTTAACCAATCGAGAAAGCTTGCGATTAGACCGGCCTGGATCAATACGTTCCAAGTCTCGCGACCTATGTGCGGTAACGCCAGGCCCTGATTGCCGCTCAACCAGGTGAGGCGCGCCAGCAGTTGCTCTTCGCAGCCTGGGTCCAGTTGCCAGCAACTCAAGGCATGAAAGTCCCGAGGGTCAGGTGCCGCCAAGTCGGCCCTGTGAGCATTTCGCAGGATGACCTCGTCCAGTCGGGGGATCACCTGGCCCGCAAGGCTGATGGAGACCTGGTCGCCAGGGCGGATATCCAGCGTTTGCCAACGCTTCAATGACCCGGCGCTCACACGACTGATCTGGCGGTCATCCAACTGCACCGGTTCCAGCTCAAGCATGGGTGTGATGCGTCCGGTGCGACCGATCTTGAATCGTACGTTGCGTACCAGCGCCAGGGCCTTGGCCGCCGGATACTTCCAGGCGACCGCCCAATAAGGTTCGCTGGCCTTCCATCGTCTGGCGGGCGGGCGCTGTGCCTGGTGCAACACCACCCCATCGCTGGCGAATGGCAGTGGATGGTTGTACCAATACGCGCGCCAGTGCGTGGCTTCGGCGATATCCCGAATGGGCTGACTGTAGCGTCGGCTGTCGGTAAAACCCCAGCGTGCCAATGCGGCCAAACGCTCGGTAAACGACCCCGGACCCTCGGGCCATGCCCATACGAACAGACCGATGCCGGCGGCGTCGGCGTCGCTCAATTCGAGGCGGTTCATCAGCCCGGCTACCTTGCTGCGGGCATTGAGCCCTCCGTTTGCCGATTGCACGTGGTCGTCGAGGTGCCAATAGAGTTCGCCTTGCAGCACCAGGTCGATGGGCTCCGGCAACTGCTGGACAATGCCGGGGATCCTGCGCGCGGACGCCGACCAGTCGTGGCCCATCAGGCCATCGCCCCGGCTGATGACTTGGCGCAGGCGACCTTGTCGATACACCAGGGTCACCGCCACACCGTCCACCTTGGGTTGAATCCAGACATCCTGGCGTGTGCTCAGCCAGGCGCCGACTGCCTGTTCATCCAGCAGTTTCTCAAGGCCCGTATGGGCAATGGGGTGGCGTAGGGTGCCGCGTGAGCTCGCCAGGGGGTTGTCGGGTTTCGGGGGGGACTCAGGGAAGCACCGGCGCCAGTGGGTCAGACGTTGGCGCGCCTGGTCATAGAGTTCGTCGCTGACGGGGGATTGGTTGAGGCGGTGGTAGCTGTCGTCCCAGAGGCGTATCTGTTCGGTCAGTGTGTTGACCTGTGCCCGGGCTGTGTCGGGACACTCTTCGGCCCACCCCCTGAAGGGTAAAATGCTGAGTAAAAGCGCTAGCAGTAAAGGCATCATGAGCATCCTTGCTCGGAAAGGGTGCCCAGCCTAAATGATCCGATCGGCCACAAAAAAGCCCCGACGCTGCGGGGCTTTTTACTGGGTATTTCTATTTACTTGAACAGACCGCCCAGGGCCTTCACGGCGTCTGGTTTATCGGCCTTCGCCTCTTGAGTTTGCTGCTTCGCGTCGGCTTTTGCCTGGGCTTCAGAAAGTTTGTTGCAACCTTTGTTGATCTGGTCTTGCGCGGCTTTGAAGGCCTTCACCTTCATGGTGTCCTTCTGGGCTTCAGCTGCATTGATCTTGGCTTGCAGATCGGCTGCTTGTTTCTGGCAATCGCCAGCGTTGCCGCCACCCAGTTGGGCGCTCAGGGCACCACTCAATGCGCTCAGGTCGGCGGCGTTTACCGGCAGGGCGAACAGGCTGAAGAGAAGGGCGGCAGGGGCGAGCGTGGAGATGCGCATGAAAAACCTCAATGTTCGATTGCCTGCGCGTTTGTCTGTCTCGGGCTGGCGCAGGGCAATATCCAAATAAGGTAAAGGGCCCGAGAGGGCGCGGATTCTAGAGGGCCATCATTAGGCCTGCAAGGTTTGGATCCAAAAAACGTGAAGATCATCGCGCAATAAAAAGCCCCGCCGGAATAACCCGGCGGGGCTTTTGTGCATCGAGAGCGATTACAGGCCGGCGGCAATCCGCAGGTCGTTGGCGCGGTCGGTTTTTTCCCAGGTGAAGGTGGTGAAGGTGTCGTGGCCGACCGTCTTCTGCGCAGGGGTGCGACCGAAGTGACCGTAGGCCGCGGTTTCCTGATACATCGGGTGCAGCAGGTCGAGCATGGTGGTGATCGCGTAAGGACGCAGGTCGAAGATCTCACGCACCAGCTTCACGGTCTTGTCATCGCTGATCTTGCCGGTGCCGAAGGTATTCAGCGAGATCGACG
>Ga0157373_10004619_pt1 | contig 10359 bp, 8 predicted proteins | sample C65metaG_FD_113460 | JGI IMG/M metagenome (GOLD analysis project Ga0157373, IMG submission 113460) | Corn rhizosphere microbial communities from Kellogg Biological Station, Michigan, USA - C6-5 metaG | ecosystem: Host-associated > Plants > Roots > Rhizosphere > Soil | place: USA: Michigan...
AGATACTCGATCTTCTTGAAGAACGACCCATAAGGCGCCGTGTGCTCGCCAATCTTCAGCGGCATGCGCTTGAGCAACTCCTTGTCCTCGAAGTTCGACACAAAACACTCCACCGGGTGGGCGAAGACACTGGTCTTGTCTGGTGCCGACTCACAGCTGGGGTGCTCCACATCACTGGCCGCCGAAGAGGGTTTCGGATCGTCCCGCATGACATCCGCCGCCACCGCCGGGCTCGACGGCTTACGCACATACTCACGCCGCGTCAGCAACAACTCCGACGGGAAATGCTCCTCGCGACTGTCATCCGTTTCCGCACCGTCCGCGTCCGCACCTGACGCCGACGCCTTGAGACTGACATAAGGACAATTCGCAACATGCCGGGTGCTGGGCGTGTTCTTGAAGTGCGGGGTGCGCACGTAATTCACGTTTTTGGCGTTGAACGTGGTCAAGACATTCGCTGCATCGAACGCCAAACGACAGGCATCGTTGGGGCATTGAAAGTGTTCTTTGGCGGAGTCGAAATCCATGGTCTCGTCGAAATTGAGATCGCGCACGTCATAGATCGACAGCTTGTCGTCGAGGCTTAGGCAGTAGGCGAGGTCGAATTTCATGGCAGGCTCGGGTCCTTGAGTGGGGAAGGGTATTAATAGCGGGAGGCGGGGCGGGTTGCACTGACTGTTTTCGACGCGGTGCAAAATCTGTGCGAGCCTGCTCGCGATTCCCAAAACCAACGCAGCCATCAAGCCCGATGTAGTCGGCATGATAATGCCGATTATGAGTTGAGTTTCCTGGATAATCAGAATTATATTGCTGAAAACGAAGGGTTGAGCCACAGTAGTCGGCATCATAGTTCCGATTGTATGGCGCGCCATGTTAGGAAAACTCACGATCCAGACTTTCATCGAAGGCCATTGGCACGATGCAATGACGCTTTCTGTGTCGAACGTTCAGAAGGTTGATGAGTCGCGATGCAGCGCATCTTACGACCAGCATTACTTGGTCGATTTCATCAATAAACTAGAGACGCCGTTCGAGCCCGCCATCAGCGTGAACCTTCCGCTGAGCTGGAACCCTGTCGATAGCAAAGGCTATCCCTCATTTGTCTACGACATCATACCGGCCGGCGCTGCTCGTAAATCGTTGCAGAAGCGATTCGGTGGGGAAAAGCCTGATGGCATGGACATGAGCTTTTTCCTCCTGAGTCGCTGCACGCCCTCGCCCATTGGGCACTTGCGCGTGAAGGAATCTTTCGAGCATATCGATCAGACTCGCAAGGAGGCCTTTGCGCGCAAAGAAGTCGTAGACAGAACAAATGACTGCCTCGAATACGCCTATGAATCTGGCGCTGCACTAGGCGGTGCTACGGGCGCTCAGGGGGAAGCTCCAAAGCTGATTATGGTTGAGGATGAGGATGGAGCGCTTCATGCCGATGCGATGCTCTCTGACGAGCTTGCGCGTCGCCATTGGTTGGTGAAGTTTGCTCGCAACCAAGCTACTGAGCGCGACAAGAACATCCTGCGGGCCGAGTACCACTACTACAAAGCGATATCCCAGCTCGGTTTGAACACGATATCCACAGATGAACTGGTGCTGGAGGAAGCCGCTAAGCCAAGTCTGTGGATGCCGCGCTTTGATCGGCGAGTCGCTAACGGCGTGGTGGAGAGGATTCCGGTCGAGTCGATTTATTCAGTGTGTGGGAACACCGAGCCTGGTTCGAGGATGAATCATGAGGATGTGCTCAGCCGCCTGATCCACCTGTGGCGTACGAATGGGCAGGAGGGAGAGCTTGAGGAACTGGTACTTGAATACCTGCGCCGTGATCTGCTGAACCGTATCCTGGGGAATTCGGATAATCATGGGCGCAACACGGCCATTTTTAGGTATCGGGACAAATTCGAGCTGGCGCCGATATACGACCTTGCACCGATGGTGCTCGATCCGGAAGGCGTTACGCGAGTCACCAAGTGGAAGCCCGAGCATATGGGAAGTCCTGACTGGAGAACGATCTGCGGATACTTCCAGGACGTGGTGAGCCCTGACATGCTCTTCGAGCGTCTGCTCGAAGCAGTTGAGACATTTAGAGCTTTGCCGGATCTGCTGGTCGATCTTCCAGAGGAAGTGAGGCGCGCCCAGTCTATTCCAATGAACAATCTGGATAAGTGTCTGGTTGAATGGGGGCTGCGATGAAAGAGAACAGCAACGAGCGGCGCAGGGAGCTCATTGACGACATCGTGACGCAGCACGGGATAGGGACCGAACCTCTGGGAACCTCTATTCGCCGGCTACGGCTTGAGGTGACCGGTCTGGATCAGGAAACCTTTGCTGCCATGTGCAACATGTCGACCAAGGCCCTGTACCAGATCGAGAAGGACAAGGGTAATCCGACCATCAGCACCATCGACGCTATCTTGAGGAAATTCGGGTTGCGCCTGGGGCTGACCATGGCTGCCACAACCCTTTACACGCCGCCGCTTGGGCAGCAAAAGCCGGTTTCCAAAGCGCCCGTTCGCGGCGCCAGTCCTAAACGCAAGTCCGCAGGACAGCTTAATAGAGTGGCTACGTTGCGAGCCACAACGAAGACCAAGGATGGCGATAAGGGCCCGCCCGAATGAAAAAAATCCGCTGCTTGAACTTCAAACAGCGGATTTTTTATGTCACGACAAACAATCAGAACCCACGCAACACCCTGGAAGCCTTCCGCCACCAGGACTCACGCCGATTGAATGGACCATCCGCCAACACACAAGGCATATCCCGCAACCGAATCCAGGGTTCATCCTGCCAATGCAGCATGCTGAGCGACATCTGAGGCCAATCCAGAACACTCAACGTCGGACGCTCGACCGCTCGCGATGGTCGCGCATCACGCAGCGCAGGCACCACCTGATGCGTCAGCCACTCGCGCAGCAACCGATACTCCGGGCAGTAGTGATAAACCAGCAATGCATAAACACCAGACTCACTCACCATCAAGCGTTCTTCCGCAGCGCCGTGGGCGTAGACAAACATCATCTGTCGCTGATCAGCATCGAGCTTGCGCGACATGCGTTCATCGAGGAATTTGCCCATCAAACGCCCCAGGTCATGAGCGCAGAACCAGGCCTGGTTCTCCACGAGAAGGGCGTGAAGGTAGATGTTGTGACGGGTGAAAAGGGTTGATACGAGTGGTTCAGACATGGCGTACCTCCTGAAGCAGAAGCACGGGATTCGATCTGCGGGTACGGCAATTCACCTTCATCATGAAGGATGGGGATACAGGCATTTCCTTTACCTCTGGCTGCTTTCTTAGGGCACTCGTTATGGGTGTCGGGAGCTAAGAAACCCACCAGAGACGGGCCGGACATATTCCCCTTTCGGGTCTTGTATTCGCCCACTCCCGACATAACGGGGATTTTCTCGCAGGCGTAGAGAAACCGCAGACGAAAAAAAGCCGCATGACTGTCGGGTGCGGAGAACCGCTCTGGTTGAGGCGTTTCTTAGGCGCCGAATTGAGAGCGTAGGGGGTCAATGCCGCACGGTCAACCCTTCAAAATCGTTCAGCATTTTTCAGCCGAGAATGCGTAGGCCTTAAGCATTTAAATCGAACGCTTTCTGGATCTCAGTGCGTAGGAGATCTCTATTTTTGGTGTCGCATTCCCAAACGACTACCACTCGCCATCCCAGCGAGAGCAGTGTTTGCTGAGCATTCAGATCTCGCTCAACGTTTCTCGCCAGTTTTGGTAACCAAAACTCAAGCTTACTCTTGGGCGTGTACGCATATTTGCAGCCGGGATGCCGGTGCCAAAAGCAGCCATGGACGAATATGCACAGTCGATGCTTGGGGAACACCAAGTCAGGTGTTCCAGGCAGATCCTTCCTATGCAGACGATAGCGAAGCCCCATTTCATGGCAAACCGATCGCACGACCATTTCAGGCTTCGTGTTTTTCCCCTTGATCATCGACATGATCTTGGAGCGATGTTCTGGGGTGACTATGTCTGCACTCATTCAAGGCTCATTCAAAGGAAAACTCGTCTCCAGCCAGTTCTGTAAAGCGGTGCTGTCTTGCAATCCTGTTTCCCGAAGAAGCTCAACAATGTCTTTTCCGGCGAGAATCATCACAGGATGACCGTCCTCAACGATTTCTTTATAGGCTTGGTTGTGAAGCCATGATGTTGTGATTATCACCCCAAATTGTCTGTGTCGCAGACGAGAGATGAGCCGCGAAACCTCCCGCACCCTCACAGAGTTATTCGTGCCATAACATTTGGCCTCGATTGCAAAGTCCACAAGGACAGAAGACTCCGGTCTGCCGATTCTGAGCTTGCCAATGCCATCGCGACCGCCGTCTCGATAAGGCCTCGTCAGGTCTAACTCGACGGTGTCAGGTAAACATATTCTTACCAGATGAGCGGCGCAGGCCTCAAATGCATATGGATCTGACTCAAAGTATTTGTGCACGATGGCTAGCATCTTCACTTCCTCTTTTGAGGATGGAAGCTGGTCCTTCTTGGAGCGAATAGGTTGAGAGCGTTTCGCAATGAGAGGGGTGTATTGACCCGATTTTACCCAATTGAGCCACTCAACCGGCGCATGGCTGCTTTCGCTTGCACGAACCCCATTGATGATGTCGACCAGCCAAGCTCTCGATATTTTTGGTAGATCGAGGATGGTGAATGTGGCTCTGTAGTTCTGAAAACGCTGACCTTTGCTGGTGTGCCAGACAGCTACCAAATCATCGTTATGAGTGCTTCCGATTCGGCCCGGGACTGCCAAGCCTCTGAAAATCACGTCTCGAAAGATTCCCGCCTTGGTGAAAACAAAGATTGGGGGGGTATCGGCTCGTAAACCCGAATGTTGAAGCTCGAAAATTTGCTCCAAAAGGTTGTTGCCATAACGGTTCGTTTCGTCCAGTTTACGACCCGGCTTCTTATTGTCACCGTAATAGGTGAATACGCCGGTCGAGAGATCAAGCTCGTCTGGCCAGTCCAGATCCTTCATGCTCGATAGGAGCGCTATCAGGTGTGGGCCATCGCGTGTTCCTCTGTACCTGAAGCCGCCTTGGTTGCTGACGTCTAGTAGTTTGTTCAGAGGATCGTCGCTGGCATTGCCATTTCGGCTTCCAGAATAGCGAGCGTCAATCATCAAATCTGAGCTTGACAGCTCGTCAACAGAGTAAACCAGGTTGTCAGTCATAGTGGTGTCCTAGTGCCATCAAGGTTGAATGGTGCCGGGAACCTGGTAACCTGGCTAGAAGATTAAATTAAAGGCTTTGAAATGGATCAGATTCGTACGTTTGACATGTTCTGTGGCGCGGGAGGCAGCAGCCTTGGGGCGCGGGAGGGCGGTGCCAAAATCGTTGGTGGTGTTGATCTGTGGGGCCCGGCTGTTGAGTCTTTCAAGCTTAATTTTCCTGAAGCGCATGTCTTTCAGGAAGATCTTCGAATTCTTACTCCAGAAAGGGTATTGGAAAATACAGGACCGATTGATCTTCTAATTTCCTCTCCTGAATGTACTCACCATACTTGCGCTAGGGGAAGCAAGCCAAGATCTGAAGAGAGTAAAGACACAGCTTTTCAAGTGATCAGGTATGCCGAAGTTATGAAGCCCCGCTGGATTACACTGGAAAATGTAGTGCATATGAAGCCATGGGGGCGATATAAGGAACTGATGGCTGAGTTGGTTCGTTTGAAATACAACGTGCGAGAACAGGTCATAGATGCTTCAGGGTTTGGAGTCGCTCAGCGACGTCGTCGTCTCTTTATGATCGCCGACTTAATGGAAGTACCAGATGAGGTTTTCCCCATCACAACTACATATAAAAATGTTTGGGATATTCTGGATAAGACCGAAAAATATAAGATGACGTTATTGAGACGACCAAATCGTGCAAAAGAAACACTCGCCCGTGCTGATCGCGCAATTTCCGAACTTGGGGAAGATAAGCCGTTTTTGATCGTCTACTATGGTACTGATGGAGGAGGGGGGTGGCAGCGGATGGATTCTCCGCTGAGAACTATTACCACAGTCGATAGATTTGCATATGTAAAGCCCACTGACGACGGACATATGATGCGTATGCTACAGCCAGATGAGTTGCGACGTGCTATGGGGTTTCCTGATAGTTATGAGTTTCCTGATGTTACGAGGCGTGAAAAAGTTAAGCTGATGGGGAATGCTGTTTGTTCTCCTGTGATGGAAGCAATTGTTGAATCATTGCGCGCACAAGTTCGGTCAAAAAAAATAAGTAAAGACGCGGCGTAAATTTGCCCATGCTGTCATTCAATGGCAGCACGGGAGTGAATTTTTGTTTATTTATAAGTAAAAGCGCATGACGCCTGGGCGGCGTGCGTGTGTCGTATAGTGATGTATTATTTCTTCTAACGTGTTTCTCCTTAATCTAGCTACAGATGTAACGGGGAATGAAAAGCTAATAGAGTGTTCGCTGGTAAAGCGACGGCAAGAAACCAAAATACATTTGGTGGTTCCACCTATTTTGATCATTCCAATATCTTGTAATGCTGCACGTGCTGGTTTTCCTGATCGCAAGAAAGACTTCACGTCCGCCGGGTCGAAGATTGCGCCTAGAAGGTATCGATGGCTCGGGATTTTCCCTTGTACTTCATCGCACTCTGCAGAGAGTGATATTAAGCATGGGATTGTCCTTTCTACTAGGGCATTATCTTGAGCTGTAGACTCACCATTGAGGATGAACTCTCTATATAAAACTTCAGTCCAGCTTTCCCCGAAATGAGTTGGGATGAAGTTGTCTGCATCTTTATTTATTTTTGAAATGACTCCTCTAAAATTGTAGGGGAGTTCCGCTTCTGTTTTGAAATCTTCAACCAAGTAAAAGGAGTTAAGAGATGCCCTATCTATTGAGGGGGATAGCTTGAGTTTTGAGGCTCCCAAAGCACAGAGTGTTTCACTGATGGGCGTGTCGGTATCACTAGGTGTGCTTGATGTTTGAATTCTAAGTTGATCTTCAAGTACAGGGAATAATGCGTTATCCAGGGCACCTGACGCATTTGAGATGGCTGAGGTTTTACCTACAGCTTCTTGGCTCAGAAAGGATAGTAAATTCAACCATTCTTCTGATATACGTCCGTTGTCAATGTTAGGCGTATCAGCTATGACTTGGAATAGGCTGTTGCTAGCCTGCGCAGCAGCTAGAAGAATTCTCTCTTCCCAGTTCATTACTATGGAAAGTGACTGGGATTTGGACACTTGTTCATTGATAAGATTTCCGAGAAGTTCATAATCTATCTCCCCGTCCGGTTGACCGATTCCTACTTGGTTTTTATCCATGAATCCAAAAAAAACAGGTAAGTTGAATCCGATATCAGCTGCTCTAGAGGTGAGTTCTCGCACAATGCTATTTTCATCCGCCTCGTGCTTGGACCAAAAAATCACTCCATAAGGACCAGTTGGGACGATTTGCTTAAGGAAGTTTCCGATGGTTGCGGCGTGATCTACGCCGTTAATGCTACTTGTGGGTGTTAAATGGATGTCGGAAAAAACTAATCTCAAGCCCGCACACGGTTGTGTGATTTCTGGTACAAAAGTTCCTACGTCAAATAAGTAGGGGATAGCGCTATACCCCGCTCTGCCAAGTGCTCGAACTATCGCATCTAGATCTTCTTCATCGTTATCTAGGGCAACTACTCTGGAGAATGGTTTCATATTTTCTAGTCCTTGAATGTAAATACTACGGCTGCCCCATCATATGAAGGGGAGAAGTTAAAGTCAGCCCGTAGTTCATCTGCTCTGCACACCATAAATCTCCCTCCCATCGATTCCAGCACTAACCTAGAAAAATAGAGGCCTAATCCTGAGCCGCCGGCTTTCATTGTCATAAAAGGTTTGGCGATAGAGTCAGGGTTTAGTTGAAAGCCCATTCCGTTGTCGATTATAGCCAATGTACCTTCTTTAAGTTCTTGATCCCAAGACGAGAGAATTAGGATTGCGGCTGGATCGGCGCAATCCTCAAGCTCTTTTTTATAACGTGACCAATAGATTGCGTTGTCAATTACGTTACTAATAGCCCCAATGACAAGGTTGAGCGGGCCTTTGACTTTAAAATTTATTGCCTTGTCGGAATCGTTGGTCCAATCTGAAAGTGTTACTTCATGACGTGGAAATCTGTGCTCTTGCATTTTCAGAACTCGACTTGTGAGTTCATTAATTGGCAACGAACGATTTTTTTCGCGTTGTAGTAGTGGTTTAAATGTGTCTAGCAAACTCCTTAGGTGACGAACTGTGCTTAAAATTATTTCCTTATTAGAGTTTCGCTCGAGTTGACCAACGATATTGTCTACACCATGAACCATTTCGTGGAAAGCTAGCCCGATGTTCATATTTGCCATGCCCGAACCAACCATGACTTGTTTGAATTCGTCCAGTTCATTTTTTATGGATGCAACAGCGGGTAGGATCTCTTGCTCCAGTTTGTGTTTTTTAGCAACCTTTATGATCTCTTCAAACGCATTTTCTATTGGAGGTAACTTTTCAGTGTTTTTTATTGCTTTGTCGATAGCGTCTCGATCTGGAGCTAATTCCCTTTCAAATTTGTCAAATATGCTAAGCGCAATAGCTCTTAAAGTGTCAAAAGAACTGTTTTCATCAAATCCTTCGCGGTTGGTTTTTTCTCTGAGAGCGGAGCTTTTATCCAAATCCAGATCGATGTAGGAAACGATGCTGTTAGAACCTAGCTTTTTTCCTGGAGTATTAATTCGTCTTGCATTTAGGTGAAGCCAGTCGTCTCCAGGCTCTCCATAGTTGAAGACACGAACTTTGTCTCGGTAAACTCTAACCCCGGATTGTCCCGCTAGCCATGCTTTCATTTGTTGGCTATCACCAAAAAGTCGAAGTATTTCTGGGCTTTGGTGGAATGCGTATATTCGACCTTTTATAGGGCCGATTGTCTTTAATGTATCTGCAGAGACAAATATTTTTTGGTCTTTCTTCTGTTTTCCTGTTTTTGTGTCCTCGCCCTTTTCCGGTAGCATATCTAAACGTCCGGTATAGCGCTTATATCTTCGCTGTAGGCCTTTATATTTTGGTGGTTGGAAGAAATACGCCCATCGGAAGACTCCATTTTTATCAAGCCTATATGTTAACTTCCATATTGATCTATCGAGCATGTCTTCTACGTCAGGTAGACCGCTTATTTCTTCTTGTCGGCTAGGGACACTTAGATCGACATCGAAAGAATCAACGCGATTGAACGGATTGCTTAAGGATTTTACTAGTCGATATAGCTCCCTAATGTCTCCACGTTTCCAGTCAGTAAGATACAGGTCTGAAATCTTTATGAAGGTTCCATTGCCTTTTGTAAAGTGTGACGGCGAAGTTCTCTCGATTACCTCGACTGATAGATTGTCGTTGAGGTACTTTGAACTGCCGATTAAAACGTCCCAGTCTATGTTGAACTCGTACTCGGGTGAGCCTTCTTCCTTTGTTATTACTTGAAGTTTTTTTCCGAGTTTTTGAACGGCTAGTCTGCCAACACCTTTTTCACCTAGCGGGAGGCGATTAAATTTTTTAGAGCGTTTTCTGTTTTGGGCTGTACGCTTTGAGTCTGTTCCTACTTCTAGCCATGCCCCTGTAATTACAGACAGATTCATTCCTGATCCGTTGTCTTCTACTTTAATGCAGGGGGCGGAGTTGTTTAGTTCTATGGTGATAGAAACCGTGCTCGCGTCGGCGTCATAGGAGTTTTTAACAAGCTCGAACACTGCTAAGCGATCATGACCAATTAACTGATCGCCAAGGAGTCGTAGGATGTGAGATTGCACGCGTAATGGGTGTTTGTTTGACATGCTATTCCCTTAAAATCGTCGGTGTACTTTGGGGAAGTGCTTAAGTCGCTATTAATGCTGGAGCTGAGCGAGAATAGCTTTGTGTTGCTTTGCTTGGTATATATTTTATATGCATGAATGCGGCGTCCTTGCTCTTGCTGTGACTAAATAATAGCTCTTATTATGATGGCTTTTTGGTTGTCGGCAAGCGTTTGCTTGGAAAATTAATTTCTCCCTAAAATTCTTGTAGACGATTGTTTTTCAAAGAGTTTAAGCGCACTGGCATTTACAGCTCAGCGCTTCTCCTGAATTTCAATTTTAGCGAAGTCTAATGCGAGGTATAGCGTTGGTCATAAAAAAGGGCCGCCTCACGGCAGCCCTCTTTTGCATTTTCCAGATCAATCCCAGCTCAACGCCCCACCAGTCTGATACTCAATAACCCGAGTCTCAAAGAAATTCTTCTCTTTCTTCAAGTCCATAATCTCGCTCATCCAAGGGAACGGGTTAGTCGTCCCTGGATACTCTTCCTTCAACCCAATCTGCGAAAGACGACGGTTAGCAATGAACTTCAGGTAGTCCT
>Ga0157373_10004620_pt1 | contig 10359 bp, 12 predicted proteins | sample C65metaG_FD_113460 | JGI IMG/M metagenome (GOLD analysis project Ga0157373, IMG submission 113460) | Corn rhizosphere microbial communities from Kellogg Biological Station, Michigan, USA - C6-5 metaG | ecosystem: Host-associated > Plants > Roots > Rhizosphere > Soil | place: USA: Michigan...
GCATCCGTGCCGGCTTTGCGCACCGCATCGGCAGTCTCTTCGGCCTCCGTCTTGCTCCGCGTGTAGTTGACCACCACATTTGCGCCGCGCCTTGCCAAACCGATGGCGACGGCCGCCCCAATGCCGGTCGCCGAGCCTGTGACAATTGCGGCTTTGCCCTTGAGATCGCCCTGTTCCATGTGTCTCTTTCCGATTCTGCTGCGATGCGTGATGATGGCGCGCGCAGTCAATCGTACAGCGCCCAAGCGCCGCCGCAAGGAGCAACTATTTCAAGCCAACCGGAATTGGCCGTCCACGAGCCGCCTTCCTCGCGACGTCGCGTGCGGCGCCACGTCTCCACGCCCATGCGCATCGTGCTCATTCGCCACGGCCGACCCGCGATTCCGACCAACCCGAGAACCTCGCACAAGGGTTTTCGCGCTTATATCGATGAGTATGAATGCGCGGGCCTCGACCCCCGGAGTGCGCCGCCCGAAGAGTTGCAGGATCTCGTCCGTGAATTGAGCGCGATTTACGCCAGCACAAAGCTGCGCGCGACGGAGAGCGCCAAAGCGCTGGCGCCGAACGCGGAACTGATCGCCGATCCCTTGTTCATCGAGGCGCCGCTCGCCAGTCCGCGCATTCCGCTGCTGCGGATGAAGGTGCCGAAATGGGCGATCGTTGCGCGCATTCTTTGGCATGCGGGCTATCACCCCGAGATCGAGAATTACCGGCGCGCCAAGCATCGCGCCTCTGAAGCGGCCGACATCCTGATCAAACGCGCCGGCGAGGAGGGCGAGACCGCTCTCGTGGCGCATGGCTATTTCAACGCGATGATCGGGCGCGAATTGCGCCGGCGCGGCTTTCGCAAGTCGGGCCTGCATCGCGTGCGCTTCTGGAATGCCGTGATCTACGAACGGCCTTAGAAGGACGGAACATATGAGTGAAACGAAGGTCGAAGCTTCTGCCGCCGACGGCAAAGCGGAGGCTTATCTCTACACACCCTCAAGCGGCAATGGACCATGGCCGGGCGTGATCTTCCTGACCGATATCATGGGCATCCGCGATGCCAATCTCGGCATGGCGAAGCGCATTGCCGAGCACGGCTATGTCGTCCTCGTGCCGAACATCTTCTATCGCGTGACGCGACTGCCGGTCGTCGATTTCGAACTGAAGATGGGCGATGAGCGCACAATGAAGCGCATGGGCGAACTGCGCGCGGGCCTCAGCAGCGCGCAGATGGGCCCGGACGGCGCGGCTTATGCGGACTTTCTGCTGGCGCAGCAAAGCGTGAAGGGTTCGAGGGTGGCCGTCGCCGGTTATTGCTTCACCGGCACGATGGCGATCAGGACCGCCGCCGCGGCACCCGACAAGATCGCGGCCGCCGCGTCCTTCCATGGTGGCGGACTTTATACGGATCGGCCGGACAGCCCACATCTGCTCCTGCCGAAGATCAAGGCGCGACTCTATTTCGGCCATGCGATCGACGATCGCGGCATGACGCCCGAGGCGATCGAGAAACTCGAGACGCTGTTGAAGAGTTGGCCGGGCCGCTCCGAAAGCGAAACTTATGAAGGCGCGCATCACGGCTGGACCGTTCCCGGCCGTGCCGGCATCTACAACGAAGCACAGGCCGAACGGCACTATGTGAAGCTGTTCGAGTTGTTGGACGGAACGCTGAAGTAGGGTGGACTCAGATTTTTTCAGCGGCCTTCCGCAGCTTCTTGTCCAGCGTGACGAGCTCAGCGCCCAGGGCATGCGCCAACCAGAGATAGGATGCATCGTAGGCCGTGAGGTCGAGTTTGTCCGCGATATGGACGATTTCGGTTTGGTCGACGCTCAACAGAGCAATGTCCACATCCCAGGTCGACGCATGTTGCGCAAGAATGAGCTCACGCTCAGCGGGACGCTGGCGAATTTTCTTGACGCAGATATGAGCGACTTCGAAACGAAGAAGCTCGGGCGCGACGAGGTTCGCTCCATGCAACAATGAGAGCGCCTCCCTCGCGCCCGGTTCGTTAAACGCGATCGCAGCCAATGCGGATGCATCGACAACTTTATCGACTGTCACGGAGTTCTCTGATCCAGGCTGGTGCTTCAGAGGCTGACTTTAGGCCCAGCTGACGGCCGCGCTCGGCGAGTTCGTCCAATGTAATGCGCCGCTCTTTTTGCGGAGCTAGTGCCGCATCGATGATGGCGCGTAGTTCGCCCTGTAGCGAGCGGTGGTTGCGCGTCGCTCGCTCACGCAGTGCGAGGACTTGTGCCTCCGGTACGCCTTTAATTGACAGGTCGCTCATGAGTAGCTCCAATACAGAGCAGTTAAAGAGCATAACTGAAGCTAAATCGCAACTCAATTTTTTTGCAATTATACTAAGTAATATACTGATTCTACTAGGAATTATGAGATATGTTCTCTATATGTTCCAATCGATGAGGGCGACACCTCCCGCGCACTCGCAGCGTTGGCGGACTGGGAGAAGTGCGTCCGATTGAGAGAGCGAATTTTTTTTGAAGCGGAGGGAATGAAGAGTCGAAAAGTCGAAAAGTCGAAAACAAGTCAGTGTGGTCCGGCAGAGAGAAGACACCAGAACAGGGTTACAAAAGAGGAGATTATTGGCGGCGGCGCGTGGATAAGTCGGCGCGAGACAGTTGGACGTAGGGCGGAGAGAGACCGCTCTTACAGCATCGCAGGGATGACGCGATCCGGCGGCTTGTGACCGTCGGCAAACGTTTTGATGTTGATGATGACCTTCTCGCCCATGTCGATGCGGCCTTCCATCGTCGCCGAACCCATGTGCGGCAAGAGCACGACGTTCTTGAGCTTGAGCAGCTTGGGATTGACGGCAGGCTCGTGCTCGAACACGTCGAGTCCGGCACCCGACAGCTGGCCGGCTTCGAGCATACGCGCCAGCGTGTTCTCGTCGATCACTTCGCCGCGCGAGGTGTTGACGATATAGGCGCTCGGCTTCATCAACTTGAGGCGGCGCGCCGAGAGCAAATGGTAGGTCGCCGGCGTGTGCGGACAATTGATGCTGAGGATATCCATGCGCGCCAGCATCTGGTCGAGGCTCTCCCAATAAGTCGCCTCGAGCTCGTGCTCGATGTTCGCGTGTACCGGCTTTCGGTTGTGATAGTGGATCTGCAGGCCGAACGCCCTGGCGCGCCTGGCCACCGCCTGTCCGATGCGGCCCATGCCAATGATGCCGAGGCGCTTGCCGTAAATGCGATGGCCAAGCATCCAGGATGGCGACCAGCCTTTGAAGTGATCGTCCTCCAGCTCCTTCACGCCTTCGACGAGACGGCGCGGCACGGCGAGGATCAGCGCCATCGTCATGTCGGCGGTGTCCTCGGTCAGGACGCCGGGCGTGTTCGTGACGGCGATGCCTTTGTCGAGTGCGGTCTTGACGTCGATATTGTCGACGCCGGTGCCGAAATTCGCGATCAGCTTCAGGTTCGCTCCGGCGCGCACGATAACCTTGGAATCGATGCGATCGGTCACCGTCGGCACGAGCACGTCGGCCTTCTGCACCGCCTCGACGAGATCGGCCTGCGTCATCGGCGTGTCGTCGACGTTGAGCCGGGTGTCGAACAGTTCGCGCATGCGTGTTTCGATCGCGTCCGGAAGCTTGCGCGTAACGATGACGAGCGGCTTTTTCGCGGGCATTGCGGACGGAAACCTTCTGGACGGGCGCCCTTTAGCGGCGTCCGCCCGGTATTAACAGATGAGGCCCAACGGTCAAGGATTTGGGCAGGTTCAGGCGTAGGATTCCGTCATTGCCGAATAGACCAGCGTGCGAAGATCGCGCCGCAAAGTCAGCCTTGCGTCCGTTCCCATCACTTGCGTCATAAAGACGACGGTCAAATCCTCCTTCGGATCGATCCAGAAGGCGGTCGACGCGGCGCCGCCCCAGAAGTACTCGCCGGGCGTCCCGGGAATACGCGTCAGGGCCAGATCCATCGTCACGCCGCAGCCGATTGAGAAGCCGATGCCGTTGTAGCCGGCCTCGCTGAACGTCGCGGCCGCGGACATGTCGGCGAGCAGCTTGTTGTCCGGCAAGAGGTTGATGCCGAACATTTCGACCGTCTTGGGCGAAAGGATTTGCACACCGTCGAGTGTTCCGCCGCCCAACATCATCCGGCAGAAGCGGGCGTAGTCATGCATCGTCGAGACCAGTCCGCCGCCGCCGGACTCGAGCTTCGGAGGCTCGGCATAGGTCGACTTTCCGGCGTCGTCCTGGATTTTGAGTCCGCCGCCGGGTTTCGGCATGTAGCACGAGGCAAGGCGGTCCATCTTCGAGCCCGGGACCGAGAACGACGTGTCCTTCATGCCGAGCGGTTCGAACAAACGCGTGCGCAGGAATTCGCCGAACGTCATGTCCGACAGTTTCTGCACCAGATAGCCCATCACATCGATGGAGACGGAATAGTTCCAGTTCTCGCCCGGCGAGAAATCGAGCGGCAGTTTCGACAGCTGATCGATGAAGGCGTCGAGCCCGCCGGGTGTCTGGAAATCGTTGATCTTGGCGCGGCGATAGGCGGCATCGACGGCCGTGCGCCACATGAAGCCATAGGTCAGGCCGGAGGTGTGCGTCACCAGATCGACGACTTTCATCGGCCGCTTGCAGGGCGTGGTGATGTACTGCCCGGCGGTGCTTTCGACGAGGCTCGGCACGCCGCTCTGATAGACGCGAAGACCTTTCCACGACGGAATGTGCGTGTGCACGTTGTCTTCGAGACCGATCTTGCCTTCTTCGACCAGCATCATCAGCGCGACTGCGGTGATCGGCTTGGTCATCGAGTAGATGCGCACGATCGCATCCTCGCGCCACGCCTTGTTGCGTTCCAAATCCATCTGACCGGTCATGCTGTTGTGCGCGAGTTCGCCGCGTCGCCAGACTTGCGTATGCCAGCCCGGAAGCAGTCCGGTGTCGACATACCGTTCCTTCATGACACGATCCAAAGTCGCCAAACGTTTCGACGACAGACCTACGCTTTCCGGCTTGCCCATGGTCTTTCCTCTTGTTGCTGCGACCAGCTTAGCGCCCTGCCGCGCTCCGCCCAACGGGCGCGACAATCGGTGATGATGGTAAGGCACAAGCGTTTAGAAACCAGAGTATCTTTGCCCTTGCGAGGCTTAACAGGCCCGGGGAATACTTGTCGCCAAGGAAGAATTTGGCGGCCTGCCGCCCAGAAAAACACACGAAACGGGAGACTATAATGGCTTGGGACTTCGAAACCGATCCGGAATACCAGAAGAAACTCGATTGGGTCGAAGAGTTCGTCGAGAATGAAGTCGAACCGCTCACCCATCTTGGCGTCGGCATGGGCGGCGTGAAGTCCAAGACCTACCAAAAGGCCGTGCGCCCGCTACAGGCCAAGGTGAAGGAGATGGGGCTCTGGGCCTGTCATCTCACACCCGATCTCGGCGGCCAGGGCTATGGCCAGGTCAAGCTCGCCTTGCTGAACGAGAAGCTCGGCCGCGTCGGACTTGCGCCGGTCGTCTTCGGGTGCCAGGCGCCCGACACCGGCAATGCCGAGATCATCGCGCACTACGGCACCAAGGAGCAGAAGGACAAATATCTCTGGCCGCTGCTCAACAACGAAATCACTAGCGCCTTTTCGATGAGCGAGCCGACCGGCGGCTCTGATCCGCTCTTCTTCAAGACGCGCGCCGAGTTGAAGGGCAACGAATGGGTGATCAACGGCGAAAAGTGGTTCTCGACGGGGGCCCGCCGCGCCGAAGTTCTCGTCGTCTATGCTGTGACCGATCCCGATCACAAAGATCCCTACAAGCGCATGTCGATGTTCCTCGTACCGAGGAAAACTCCAGGCGTAGAAATCCTGAGAAATGTCGGCGTCGGCACCATGCAGGGCGGTAACGAAGGTTACGTCCGCTATACGAATGTGAAAGTGCCGTTCGACGCGCTGCTCGGGCCGCGCGGCGCCGCGTTCGAACTCGGCCAGGTGCGCTTGGGTGGCGGGCGCGTGCATCATGCGATGCGCACTGTCGGCCAGTGTCAGAAGGCGCTCGATCTGATGTGCAAGCGTGCGGTGTCGCGCTCAACCCGCGACGGGCGTCTCGGCGACTATCAGATGGTGCAGGAGCAGATTGCGGACAGCTATATCCAGCTGCAGCAGTTCCGCCTTCAGGTGCTGCACGTCGCCTGGCTGATCGACAAGCACAAGGACTACAAGAAGGTGCGTAAGGACATCGCGGCGGTCAAAGTAGCGATGCCCAAGGTCTATCACGACATCGCGGCAAATGCGCTGCACATCCACGGCGCCCTCGGCGTGTCGAACGAGATGCCGTTCATGGGCATGGTGACGTCATCCTTCGTCATGGGAATCGCCGACGGTCCGACCGAAGTGCACAAGGTCACAGTGGCGAAGCAGCTGCTGAAAGAGTTCCACCCGGACAACGATCTCTTCCCGTCCTATCACTTGCCGAAGGTGCGCGAGCGCGCGCGCTCCAAGCACCCCGATCTGGTCGAGGAATTGAAAGCCGAGTGGGCGAACCGCGCGCAGAGCATCGACGCGCTCTGAAGGCTCGCAGGACCATGACCGATATCGCCACAAAACCCTGGCCAGCTATGTCCATTGCGGAAGCGACGGCGCAACTGACGGCGCCGGGCACGAGACTTGAGATGGACACCGTGAACATCCGCGGCGTGCCGACGCGTGTCTGGAAAAATTGTCCGCCGTCCAATCGCGAAGTGTTTCTGGCCGGTCGTGCGTTCGGCGACCGCGAGTTCCTGGTCTATGAGGATGACCGCTGCACGTATGAGTCCTTTGCTCGCGCGACCTTGAAACTCGCTGCCCGATTGCAGCAGGACGGCGTCGAAAAAGGCGATCGCGTCGCGATCATCATGCGAAATCTTCCCGAATGGGTGGTTGCGTTTTACGCAGCCGAACTCGTCGGCGCCATCGTCACGCCGCTCAATGCGTGGTGGACCGGACCGGAACTCGAATACGGGCTCGTCGATTCCGGCAGCAATGTCGCGTTCGTCGATGCAGAACGGCTCGAACGCATCGCCGAACATCTCGTCAATTGTCCCGACCTGAAGAAGATCTACGTCAGCCGATCGCAGGAAGATCTGCCGAGTCCGATTGTCGTGCGTCTCGAGGACGTGATCGGGAAGGTCAACGATTGGGGCAAGTTGCCACCGGGCGAAATGCCGAATGTTGCACTCGACCCCGAAGACGATGCCACGATCCTTTATACCTCGGGCACGACGGGAAAGCCGAAGGGCGCGCTCGGTACGCAACGCAACATGACATCCAACATCATGGCGGCGGGGTTTTCGGCTGCGCGCAATTTCCTGCGCCGCGGCGAGCCCGTCCCTGTCGTCGCCAATCCGCTCGACGCGCCGCAGCGCGCGACGCTGCTTTCCGTGCCCTTCTTCCATGCAACAGGATGCTTCGCCGTGCTTGGGCCGACCGTGGTCTCAGGCGGCAAGATCGTGCTGATGCGTAAATTCGACGCCGAAAAAGCCATGCAGCTGATCGAGAAGGAGAAGATCAACGGTTGCGGCGGCGTGCCGACGATTGCCTGGCAGATTCTCGAGCATCCAAACCGGCACAAATACGATCTCTCTTCACTCGAGAGCGTGGCGTATGGCGGCGCGCCCTCGGCACCCGAGCTGGTGAAGCAGATCAAACAAAATTGGCCGAAGTCGGCACCCGGAAACGGCTGGGGCATGACGGAAACGTCGGCGACGTGCACGACGCATTCGGGCGAAGATTATGAGCACCGACCGACCTCCTGCGGGCCGCCTGTTGCGGTGTGCGACCTCAAGATCATGGATGTCGACGGCAAGCGCGAGCTCGCAATCGGAGAGGTCGGCGAGTTATGGGCACGCGGCCCCAACATCGTCAAAGGCTACTGGAACAAGCCCGACGCCACGGCGGCGACATTCGTCGACGGCTGGGTCAAGACCGGCGACCTCGCGCGGCTCGATGACGAGGGCTTTTGCTACATCATCGACCGCGCCAAGGACATGCTGATCCGCGGCGGCGAGAACATCTACTGCATCGAAGTCGAGAATGTTCTCTACGATCATCCCGCCGTGATGGATGCCGCGCTCGTCGCCGTGCCCCACAAGCAGCTTGGCGAAGAGCCGGGCGCGGTCGTGCACCTCAAGCCAGGCATGCACACGACGGAAGACGAGTTACGGGCTTTCGTCGCCGGCAAGCTCGCGGCGTTCAAGGTGCCGGTGAAAGTCGTGTTCTGGCCTGAGACATTGCCGCGCAATGCCAATGGCAAGATCCTGAAGACGGAGTTGAAGAAGATCTTCGCCGGGCCCTGACCGCGATCACACTGTCCACACACCGCTTGCGTTCGAGCGATAGCCGAGCGCGCGGTAGGCGGCGTCCACCAGGCTTTGGCCGCGATCATTCAGCAGGATGCCGAGACCCATCTTGTTCATCGCATAACCGAAGCTCATGCGCGCCTCGGGGGTCCGCAAAGCCGAGCGAGCCGCCGGCGCCGACATGGCCGAATGCCGCTTCCGACAGGATCGCCGAACAATTCTCGGCGTTCTCGAGCATGCGATTATCCATCGACTTCATGAAGCCGAGCGAGAAGCGTGTTGGGATCATCAACGTCGCATCTTCATGTGTGGCGACCGAGACGCGGCCCATGCGCGCCAGCGTGTCGGCGCCGACGAAACGCTTGCCGTTCAAGCTGCCGCCATTGGCGAGAGGAGCATAGAGGCCGGCGAGGCCGCGACCGTTGGAGACGCCCGTGGCTGAGCCGATTTCTGCCGCCCGCGCCTCGCGCGAGTTCGGATTGAATCCGCCGCCGTTCAGCATGAAACGCCCAGTCGGTCCCATCGGATCGGCCATCATTGCGAGCGCGATGCGCGAAGTGCGCGCGCGTTCATCCGGAGGGTAGGGGATCACTGGCGCAACCAGGCGCTCGAACTCTTCCGGCAGGCCCATCCAGAATTCGATACCCAGCGGCTTGACGACTTCGTCCGCCAGAAATGCGCCCATGCGTTTGCCGGTGCTTCTGCGAACCATCTCGCCGACTGTCCAGGCCGATGTCACGCCGTGATAGCCATTGCGCGTTCCCGGTTTCCAGAAGGGTACTTCGGCAGCCAAACGCGCGACCATGTAGTCGTAGTCGTAATAGGCGCCCTGTTTGAGTTCCTCGCGCAAGGCCGGAACGCCCACGGAATGGTCGAGCATCATGCTGACGAGCGCGTCTTCCTTGCCGTTGCTCGCAAACTCCGGCCAGACCGTCGCGACCTTGGCATCGAGATCGAGCAAGCCGCGTTCGGCTGCGACATGTGCGCAGAATGCGGATGCGCCCTTGGTGCAGGAAAAAACGACGCAAATCGTGTCGCGCTCCCAGGGTTCGCCATCGACGGCTTTGCACCCACCCCAGAGGTCGACGACGGTTCGGCCCTCGAGTGTCAGCGAGACGCTCGCGCCTACTTCGCCACGGGTCGCGAAATTCTCGACGAACGCGTCGGCGACGGCGGAAAACTTGGCATCACAGGTCCCACTGACCGTTCCGTTCGCAATCTTGCGTTCGATCGTGACCATGTTTCCCGCCACCCTCATGTGCCGCGAGAAACTTTCCCGACATCGGGCTTCCATGTCAAACGGTCAACGCGCGCACCCGGCAACCATGCTAGACAGGTTTCATGTCTGAACTTCGCATCACTTCTGTCATCGTCATTCCCGAGCAGGAATTGAGCGAGAGCTTCATCCTCTCATCGGGCGCCGGTGGCCAGAACGTCAACAAGGTCGCAAGCGCGGTTCAATTGCGGTTCGATGTTCTCCATTCGCGCGCGCTACCGGACGATGTTCGTGTCCGGCTTCTGCGTCTCGCCGGCCACCGTCTGACGAAAGAGGGGGTGCTGGTCATCACCGCGCGCGAGTCGCGCGATCAGGCGCGCAATAGGAAGCTCGCGCGGGAGCGGCTCGTCGAATTGGTTCGCAGCGCCATGCATGTGCCGAAGAAGCGCAGGCCGACGCGGCTGAGTAAGGCGACCAAGGAGCACCGTCTGGAAACCAAGAAACGCCATGCACGCCTCAAAAAGCAGCGCACGAAACGTTTCGACGATTAGCTGCTCGCCTTTTCGGCTTTTTCGACTTTGCGTTGGGCTTCGGCCCATTGCGCGGCTCCGGCGCGCTGCGGCGGCGGAGGCTCCTGGCCTTGAGCCCGCATGCGTTCGGCGATCTGTCGGCCAAGGGCGACGACCTGACCATCACTGGGTTTTCCGCTTCCGCCGCCGAGCTGATCAAGCCGATCGACGCATCGCCGCTGTTTTCGGCGCCCGAATTCGCCTCGCCGGTGGTCAGGGTTCCCGGCCAGGACGGCGAACACTTCACCATTTCGGCAAAGATCGGAGCGCTCTGACCATGCTCTCC
>Ga0157373_10004624_pt1 | contig 10356 bp, 8 predicted proteins | sample C65metaG_FD_113460 | JGI IMG/M metagenome (GOLD analysis project Ga0157373, IMG submission 113460) | Corn rhizosphere microbial communities from Kellogg Biological Station, Michigan, USA - C6-5 metaG | ecosystem: Host-associated > Plants > Roots > Rhizosphere > Soil | place: USA: Michigan...
ACATATTTTATATAAAAATCATATCAACTTAAACTAAAAGTAAATAGTTAAGATGGTTATAAAATATAGCTTAATAAAGTTATTCTTATAAAAATATAATATTGTTATTTTTTGTAATTAAAAATAAGTTGTTGATTTTTATATGTTAAATAAAAAATAAAACTAAATAAAAAATTATCATAAATATCATTTAGTTAAGTTTTATGAAACATTTCCTTAAAAATATTTTATTTGATTTAAACGATTGAACAGATTAAATGATTGCAAAAGATACATTTCAAATTTATGAAAGTAAAATTCAATGTAAATAAAATTTAACCTGTCAAGACTAATCTGTCTATTTGGTATATTTTTTATTTCACTCTGGGAGAGCAAGTAGAATCAATAAAACTCATAGATTCATGAGTAACCATCTTTCTCTTGAGGTCAAGCTCTTAGATAGTTCAAAACCACACTCAATATCAAGAAAATTAAACTATTTGGCGTTATAGTTTTAAAGAATATTGCGAGTTTTAAGTTAGAGAAAGAGAAAAAGACCTTTTCACTCAAAAGAACTTTTATTTAAGTATAAATTTATATTTTAGACTTCCAAGAATTAGCTTTTTCAAGATTATATTTTGAACTACTATCATCCGAATAAATATTAAATAACAACTCTGCTCCAGATTTACTTCCATTTCGTACAGCCATTTCTGCATATCGGATTGATTCATCTAAATTCTGTTTCATACCTGCACCATTATAATATTTAAGAGCGGTATTATATTGCGCTAAGGCATGTCCATGATCAGCAGCGCGTTTAAACCAGACAAATGCTTGAAGTGGATCTTGCTCTACACCATCACCTCGCTCATAAGCCAAGCCTACATTGTTTTGCGACTCAAGATCTCCCTGTTCAGCAGCTTTTAATAACCACTTAAAAGATGTTTTGATGTCTTTCTCAACACCATCACCTACATATAATTGAGCAGCAACTACCGTCCGGGATTGTATGAGTCCTAATTCAGCAGATCGAATAAAATATGTAAAAGCTTTTGCTCTATCCTGTTTTACATTTAAACCTTTGTAATAGGCCAACCCAACATTGTGAATTGCGGAAGGATTTCCCTTTTTAGCTCCATCTTCAAACCAAATTAAAGCTTTTTGATCATCTTTTTTAACAACTTCATTGCCATTTCGATAAATCAGTCCTAATTGAAGCATGGCATTTGAGGAGCCTAGTTGTGCAGATTTTTCAAATAGTTCCAATGCTTTCTTTTGATCAAATTTTTCACCTTCGCCTGTGGCATACATAGATGCTAATACAAAAATAGCCTCTGCATCATTTGCCTTCACAGCCTTTTCCAGATCATGTTTAGACTTATATTCAGACACATCTTTATAATTTTTAGTCAAAGTTCCGTGAGTGTGTTCTTCTTTGTCTTGAGTGCATGCAGATGTGAATAATATTAAGGTAATGACAAACAATCTAAGCTTCATTAATTAACCTTTTACTTCAAAAATTTTTCTTATCAAAATAATCTTCTGGATAAGGATCTTGGCCTTTTAAATTTTTTCTATACTTCATTACACTAATCTGAACACCATCATCAGTTAAAAAATCATTATAAAAATCCTGCTCTTTAGGATTTTCAAAACCTAATTTTTCAAATATTTGTTCAGATAAATTGCCAAAATTCTCGTATGATTTTCGAAAACTAAAATAATTTATGAATGCAGAAAATGAAACTGAAATAAAAAATGTTATAAGCACTGCCTCAAAGAAGAATATTATACTCTCACCAGAATAATCAGAAGAAGAGATAAAACTGAATATAAGTATCACCATGAACAAGCCAAATGATAGAGCACTAAAAAAACAAGTCTGCATCATAATAGCTCTATATCCCATTTTTACTGAACGACCCATTTCATAGATCATATACAATAGACCTGATTTAGGATCAACAATTGCATAAACCTGGTGGCGTCCATCCACAGGGCTATCATTAATTACAGCTATCAATTCATCATTTTCTTTAAAACGAACTGTCGTAAATTGTCCTACTAATAGATAATCATTTATTTCACCTATAAAAGTTATACCATCTTTTGCTTTTCCAGCCATTAATAAAATAGGTGAGCTTGTAAGTAAGGAGCTGCTTCCAGCAAGTACACCTGCAAAAGCGGTACCTGCTGCGATGCCGCCCACATCCTGATTTACAGGTATTTTAGATTTGGCTTTATCTAGAGAATGGATTGGACCCTGAACCAGTTGAAGGTGTAATTTCAAAATCTTTACCTTTAAATAACCTTTTAGCCTTTAGTTATTGGCCCCATTCTTTTATTTTTGCTCTATATAGCTTTCTGGATATGGATCACTTTCAATAACTTTTCTATATTCATATACTGATTCTAGTAACAAATGATCTTTTTCACTCAAATAACGACTGGGCAATAAAAAAACTTCTTGCGGGTCTTTAAAACCATACAAACCAAAAATCTGTTCTGACTTTTCTGAAAAATTTTTTAATGAATTAGAGGCATTTTTAATGATATAAAATAAAATAGAAACTATTAACCAATTTAAAAAATCATCTAAAGAAAAGTCCCTCCCAAATAAAAGAATTAACAAAAGACATATTACAGAAATAAAGTACATCACTCGCCCACCTTTTACAGCAGAGGCATTATGCTTCTTAACGGAAGCCCCCATCCCTACCTGCATATGAAGCAAACCTGTTTTTGGGCTTAACACCGAATAAAGTTCATACAAGTTATTTTCAAGTCGCTTTACTATATAAATGACATATTCGTCTTGTTCAAATAATGCACGATGGAATTGACCTACACAAACTTTGCCATCGATTTCCATAACGATTGACTTGACATGTAAACGACTATGTGAGGCGAGAAATATAGTTTGTGCAGACAATGAAACATTGTCTGCCACACCACTCAAAATCGCTGAAGATGCAATTTGAGCATCACCAGACTTTCCAAATGCACTTAAAGAGTCATTATAAATTTCTAGTCTGTGAATCTGACCTTCAAATTTTAATAAATCATACATCCCGTTCTTTTTGCTCTATATAGTTTTCTGGGTATGGATCTTTTTTAATAACTTTTCTATATTCATATACAGACTCTAAAAGAATTTTATAATCATCACTATAGTGGCGTCCAGATAATAAAAAAATTTCTGCTGGATTTTCGAAACCATAAATTTTAAATATTTCTTCTGATTTCTCTGAAAAATGTTTGAGGGATTTGACAGTCCCCTTCATAATAAAAATAATTATAAAATAAAATAATAACTCCACCAAAGATTATAAAGTTATCTATAGAATAATCATCTATATATATAAATAGTCCTATCATCATAACTACAGTAAGAGCATATAAAAATTTAGCTCCTTTCGTAGCTGAGGCCTTATACTTCTTAACGGAAGCCCCCATACCGACTTGCATATAAAGTAAGCCTGTTTTAGGACTCAATATAGAATAGAGTTCATATAAATTTTTTTCTAATCGCCTAGCGACACAAATAACATATTCATTTTCAACTATTAGAGCACGATGAAATTTACCTATGCAGATTTTTCCATCTATTTCCATAACAACAGACTGTACATGTAAACGGCTTTGTGATGCTAGAAATACAGTTTGTGCACTTAAGGCTACATTGTTAGAAACAGTAGACGAAATAGCAGATGAAACGATTTGTTTATCTACAGTTTGATCTAAAGTATTCAGGATACCCTCGTGCAACTCTAGTTTTTGAATATGCCCTTCAAGTTTAATTAAATCATACATTCCGTTCTTTTTGCTCTATATAGCTTTCTGGATATGGATCACTTTCAATAACTTTTCTATATTCATATACTGATTCTAGTAACAAATGATCTTTTTCACTCAAATAACGACTTGGCAATAAAAAAACTTCTTGCGGGTCTTTAAAACCATACAAACTAAAAATTTGTTCTGACTTTTCTGAAAGATGTTTTAAAGATTTTGAAGAATTTTTTATAATAAAAAATAAAATAAAATAAAATAAAATAAATACAAAAGCTAAAATTAATAAAGTATTTAAATTTATACCACGTGCAAGAAAAACAATCAGACTTGTTACAATTATTGTTATAGAATACCAAATTAACCCACCTTTCATAATTGAAATATTATGAGTTTTGGGTGAGGCCCCCATACCTACCTGCATATGCAGCAAACCTGTTTTAGGACTTAATACTGAATAAAGCTCATATAGGTTATTTTCAAGCCGTCTTACTATACAAATAACATATTCACCTTGTTCAAAAACTGCACGGTGAAACTGACCTACACAAACCTTTCCATTGATTTCCAAAACAATTGATTTAACATGTAAACGACTATGTGAGGCGAGAAATATAGTTTGCGCAGACAATGAAATACTTTCTGCTACGCCGCTTAGAATTGCTGATGATACAATTTGAGCATCACCAGACTTTCCAAATGCACTTAAAGAGTCATCATAAATTTCTAGTCTTTGAATCTGACCTTCAAATTTTAGCATCTCATACATTCTAAACACTCACTATTGCTTTCATAAACTCTTCATATTCTTCATCTGCATTTTGGAATTTTTTTTCATTTCTAGATGCAGACTTAAATAACGATTCTTTTTTAGGGTCAGATGGTAGTTTAAAAGCTGTTTTCTGACACCAATCCTTCAATGCATCATCCAAGACCCACTTTTTAAGCACAACTTCTATCGCCATTAATCCTAATGTCAATAGATTTAATCCAGCAATTACTCGAGCACCCATTAAAAAAGCAACTAGAGCATTTGATGTAAATTTGGTCAAAACTCTTTTAACTACTGTATACTTGGTATACTGAATAACTGCACTTGCCAATACACCAGCTTGCCCAATTGTCAAAGCAACATTAATAGTGAGTCTAAATATTAATATTGTGGCCAAAATGTCAGAAGATGCCTCTTTAATATTTTTATAATCAACATATAAACCTGTTATACCTCCTAAAGTTCCAAGACTTCCAGCAGTTAGCCTAAATTTTGCAGCTGAGGCCGCTGCATCCACGGTAGTCTTACGCCCCCAACTTTCCCCTAACATATCAAAAGCAACAGCAGATACCGAGAAAAGCGACCCTACTAATTGTACGGATAGCTCTGGCTTATCTTTAATATCAGATTTCCAAGCATCATATTGGAAATAAAAATTCAGTAGCTCAAAAACTCCCACGATAGCAAGTATTCGGTTTTTGGTAATATCAGATTGCCCTTTAACTGCTAAGGATACTGAGTTTTTAATTTCTATCGCCCTGGTATTACGATAAGTATAAGCCATGCCACTTTGCGGTAAAGATGCATTTGCAGCGTCTCTAAACTCTAGATTATACATCAATCTCATTAATGGGACTTGTTGAGCTAAATTCCCTGATCTTAAATATAATAGTTGTGCTGTATGACGCTGTGCGCCTTGAGTTGCCATGACACTAATTTGACTAATATGTATTGTTTTTAAACGTATATCACTAAACTCTTTTAGAGCCGTATTCAGCATCAAAGATATCCAGTAGAACAGTTTATCTGGCCATTTAAAATCATTTGCCGAGATAAATTTTCTCCCCTCAATACTACTCAACCAACTATCAAAGGCAGCATCGGCTTCTTTAAATATAGTGAAACCTTGTTTACTATAATCTAGTAAATCTTTTGCTGAACTTGGACTTTCAAATATTTTGGCATACTCATCCATCAAGACTTTGTTATTAAAACAATAGGCTCTCAAGAACAAGTTTTTATCTGGAACCTTTTTTTCGCATATCCATTTATTTAATAAATCTTTACCTCTCTGTAATAAATTCATGCCATACATTAAATCCATAATGACTGCATGGAAAATAAAGCCGTTGCTTTCTTTTGATACTTTCCCCTCTTTCAATTCCTCACTTTGGTCAAAATAGAATAGACCTTTTAAAAGATTAGAAGAAACCAACCAGTTATAATGATCATCTACATAGCGAGCTGCAGCAGCATAACTCTCCTCTGATTTCTTATCGACATCCTTACGAAATTTATCTAAAGCATCCATGTCAAGTTCTTTTCGATATTCTCCCCAAGCTTTATTACCTTGCACAATTGCTTCTTGATGTGCACTAACCTTATGTTGTTCAGCAGTTTTCTCAATATTTTTTTTGACTTGATCTACAGTTTTCTTATCCAAATGTGCCGTAATTCTTGGGTCATATTGCAAATGACCCAACGCTGTATTTTTATTAGCTTCAATGTTTTTAAATTTTGCACTTATCAAATTTTGCTTCAAAGTAGATTCGATATTATCAATCAAAGTCATAGTTTGAAGCTTATGTTCGTTGCTAAAGCCATCTTTATTTTCTTTTAAGAAGCTATCAACCCCTTTAAAGCTTAATATGTTACGGTCTTCATTTAATTTAGAAGTAATTCCAATCGGATCATAGAGCGCAACACCAATATGCTCTTTGGGTTTCTCACTAAATTTCTTGTTTATTGCTCCCCAACGAGCAGAACCATATGATTCCAAAGGTAATGCAACAGCACTTAACTGGGTACTAGAAAGACAATGTTGCTGGACAGCTCCTTTTGTTACATCAATTTTTTGCCAGTAGCCTGAAGTCGCATACTGATCAGCATTTTTTTCAAATTGTTCTCTCATTTTTTTGGTGAGTGGAGCGTGAGCGTGAAGTAAATAGACCGTTTGGGCATCATCATTATTTACCGAAGGAATAGTAATTAAAGAAGCATTAGCACTATGCCCAGCTTTATTGCATGCAAAATCTTGAGCAACAATTGGAGCTTTACTTCCTATAGCAAACTCCTGATGAAACCCCTTTTTATTGGTAATATACGCAACCCACTCCTTTTTCCCTGATTTTCTTTTTATAAGTAAGTAAATATATCCTGAATCAATCATGCGAACCGTATATTTATATTCCTTAAGTGGAACATTAGTAACATTGCCCCCTAATTGTGCTGGTAATGGCTTTACTCCTAAACGAGCTACAGAATATTTAAGAGGTAATATATTTATACCTGTAGGGCGACAAAAGTTAGTACATTCCTTTTTAGACATCTGAGTGACTGGTATTTTATTATTCTGAGTCGTCGATGCAGCAGCCTGCTGACTAATTTTGCTTGGGTTTGGACTAACACCTAACTTTTGAACTACTTTCTGCTCTTGTTGTGCTGGCGTCCCAAATTTTTTCATTTGTTTCGCAAAAGTCGGTTTATCATTAGCCATGGTAGCTCTCTTTACATTCTCTTATAACTTGTGAATATTGATTTTCTTCTAAATAGTCCATTGCTTTGGTAAATGAGTTGGCCTCACTTCTATCAACCCAATAATGATCAAGTATGTCTGAAATCAAACGACTTTTTATAAAGTTTCTATGCAAAATAACGGAATACATTCCATAAGCAATAAGATCCGTTACATGTAAAATTCCATACTGTGTTGTTGCTTGATGAAGTGAATCTAATATCTCATCGTGACGAATCAATAACTTCTCGTCATATATAAGAGATTGCTTAATCACCGTATTCGACAACTCAATTAAATCTAGTTTTGCTGACTCAGCATTTGTAAAAGTAAGAGGAAAAAGCGGCCTTTTTTCCTGAATTTTCACCTTATACAAACCGTTAAAAAAAACAAAATGCCAATTCTCTAAAAATGATTCAATTCGTTCGCTTTTCTTATCAATTATTGCGGGCAAGTAAACCAACACTCGTGGATCATACCAACGGAAAATAAATTTATTCTTTGTATCTTTTGCAATAACAAGTTTTTTAAAAGTTTGAACTGCAATTTTTAGATCAACAATTTTGCTAAATCCATGAATAAAGTAACCATCCTCATTTTGATCCAAATTCATTAATAATGTATGAGTAATAAACTCTAATGAATTTGCTAGATCTTCTTTCACTTTTATTTTTATAAAGAAAAGAGCTGGACGGCTATTTTTTTTAGCACCAGCTGCAATCTCTATTGGTTCCAATTCATAATCTTTTAGCTTTTCGATAAACTCATCAAAGAATCCACTCAATAAAGTCTCATCACATAAAAAACTAATATGGCCATTTTGTTCAAATAAGTTTGATATTAAATCACTTAACTTTTTAGAATTTAATTCATCTTTAGAAAATAAAAGCTTCATCTTAGTCTAATATCACTTTTGCTGATCCATTTTTTGCTGCATCTGACTGTTTAGCAGAACAGTCTGGTAAATCTAATGCAGGTGGATTTATTGATGAGCCCCCCATAAACAAATGCTGCCCTGCTTTCACCTCAAGCTTACCGCCCGTAACAGGGAAAATACCTGAACCATTTAGCTTTACTTGAGACCCATTTGCAGTCAGATTAATTTCAGTTGGACTAGTAATAAAAACCGTGTCTTCGGTTGACGTAATCTGTACGCCCTTTCGAGCAATCACATCTAAGCCATCACCTTGTGCCTGAATTTCAACTTTACCTTGACCAGCAAAAAGCCGAGCACCTTCTTGCGCGGCAAACAGACTTATTTTTTGACTCGCATGACTCACTATATTCTTTTGCGTACTAATATTAATACTATCTCCAGCACTTTGAGTGAGCTGTCCATTTGCACTAAGGTGTATATCTTCATTACTACTTACAGCAATACTTTTTGGAGATGCCAGCAGCATCACTGCTGATTGAAACTCAGCAGCTTTTTTAGGATCTTCTTGTTTGAGAGCTTCTAAGAAAGTCTGAATATTCTCAAGCATATCTAACGGGTCGGTTTGCTGATTTTTAGCAACTTCACTGAGTGCCTTAGCATTATTTAGGCTGCCTTCTATTTGTTGTTTTGCTTCATTTGCATCTAGGTGTACACCTTGAGCTTGATCCTGCTTGTGGGTACTAAGGAGTAAACCACTGCCTGCTCTTACTGCACCCCATTGGTCTGTTCTGAGTTCGAAACCTTCACCACGACCTTCACTCTCCGCCTTATCTTTTGGATGGCTTAAGTTACCCAAGTTTAGTTGGCTTGCTGCATGGCTACTTTGTAGGTGGACACTGATTTGCCCTGTGGTGTCATCAAAACGTAGCTGGTTAAAGCCTTTGCCGTCGACTTCTTCTGAGCGGATACCACTGAGCTTTTTAGTGTCGGGTAGTTGGCCTTTTTGGTCGAATTGCGTTGGGTGACGTTCAGCCTCATGAATACGACCCACCACAAACGGGCGATCAATGTTGCCGTCAAAGAAGTCGATCACCACGATCTCGCCCACGCGAGGCAAGAAACGTGCGCCATAACCCTCACCTGCCCATGGGGTTAATACATCGACCCAAGCCGAATCAGTGTCATTATCGTTACTTCCTGCACCACCATCATGGCTATGGTCGTCAGTTCGTGTAAATAGGAAGCGAACTTTAATGCGCCCCCATTGGTCAACATGGATACTTTCGCCTTCCAAGCCCACCACTCTAGCGCGCTGCGGGTAAGCAGCTGGACGGTGCTCTAACGGATGATACTCAGGAACAGTTTTAATATTTCTACGCGACAAGATGAGCTCATTAATCTGACGCTCAGTCTGGTCATTTAGCCCTGATTGATAGTTTTGCCATTGGCTTTGACTAAAAAGTTGATTGATTTGCTGTTGCAAATCTTTAGGCAAATTATTTTGCAGATAGAAGCTTTTCCCAACAATCAGAAACTCTTTGTCTGATCCACTATGCGTATCTATTTCAGGATGTTCATCCAATTCAAACCAATAGCCAACTTGCGTATCACGTACCGTAGTTTGTGCACGGAAATATTTTGATTGAGACGCATAATAATCAGATAGATTATTGTTGAGTTTTTCTAGCTGCTGGTGACCCGATGCGGTAGCTTGATCTTCACCTTTTAAATCTTGCATCCAAGCAGGGCTGACATGCCATGCATGTTCTAGACTTAAACTCGCATTATCCTGATTAGCACTATGGCTATGCTTTGACTGAACACTGCCCATGCCTTCTTCTTGACTTAAAGCATCAGCCTGCCAGCGTTGTACATGCACGGCTGTAGATTGCAAGCTTCGAGTTGGCACAAGACTCGTCATACTGTCTTGTTGTTCAACTGCGCTACTGCGGTGATAACGGATATTTCTTCGGTCTAATGCTAAATATGATTCATTACTATCAATTAAACGTAACTTTTGTGATTGAATCTCATCCGAGCTATCAGCGGCCCAAAGCTGAGCTTCATCAACCAACCAGTTAATGCCTTCACTACGCCAAAGTCGAGTTAAAAACTCATAATCCGTTTCGTTACTTTGCATGACAAAAGGTCGAACATCGTAGTCTTGGCTTAGGTTTTTTAAATCTAAAGTTAAGCCAG
>Ga0157373_10004626_pt1 | contig 10354 bp, 7 predicted proteins | sample C65metaG_FD_113460 | JGI IMG/M metagenome (GOLD analysis project Ga0157373, IMG submission 113460) | Corn rhizosphere microbial communities from Kellogg Biological Station, Michigan, USA - C6-5 metaG | ecosystem: Host-associated > Plants > Roots > Rhizosphere > Soil | place: USA: Michigan...
CGTTCGGATGGCGCAAAGGGCTACGGCTCTGGTGATAGCAACATCATCATCCGAGGTCTCGAGTTCAAGGGTAGTTTCAACGACAACATCGGTCTTTGTGGGTTTGCTCTTCATCATAGCGATGATATCCAGATCCTTGATTGCGACTTCACTGAGTGTGTCATTAGCGGTCACGCAATTGATCTCTCTGGTAGCTCTAACATCCTCATCGACAACTGCACCTTTAAGGGGTTCAAGTATGCCGGTGGCGGTTGGAACAAAGAAGAAGCGATCCAGATGGACCTGTCAATTGCTGATGGTGCTTCGGCTCCGGATGCAGCTGGTTCATGGGATGGTCTAGCAACCAAGAACGTTAAGGTTCGCAATTCACGATTCCTTCCGTTGACTGTTGGTGGAACAGCTTGGCCTGCACCGAACCCAATCGGGTCGCATGCCATTTACGAAAATCGAGCAGTGTCTAACATTGAGTTCTCAGACAATTATGTCCTGGACCCCCTTGTTGATATCACGTCCGATGTTCGTGGCGTACTTCACTTTATCGGAGTCAATGGCCTGAAGGTCAAGGATAACCTGTTTGAGTTCAGTACTCCGGTGAGTACAATCATCGTTGGACTTTACAGTACCGACTGGGGTGTACCTGCTGCCGGGGCGAACTATGAATCAGGGGCAACAAATACCTCTGGCACTATGGCTCCTCTGGCATGTAAGGATATCCTCATACAGGGTAATAAGCTGAAGAACTTCGGTAACACTCTTGGTGCTGGGCAAATTACGATCGCACCTATCGCTGGCCACGGAAACGTACCTGCGGTGAATGTGCGAATTCTTCGTAATGACTTTGAACTAATCAACGTAGCAGCCGCGGCAACGAACTTCATTGCAGCAAGTTATGTTGAAGGTCTCATCCTAGATGACATGAATGTATTCACAGGCCCAGGTCGTCCGATCAATGCTAGCTTTGTCAATGGGGTAACCTATGGTAAAAATAGGGCTATTGGGCCGCGAGCAGATGCCTTCCGTTCTGACAACTGCACCAGACTCAGAGTCAACGGCATCAATGCTACAAACTGTGCTGGAACAGCCATCTATACTATCGATTCGTCGAGAGTTCAGCTTGGTAGTTCTAACTCGGTTCACAGCCTCGGCGGTAGTCGTGCAATCGCACTAAACAATGTTACAAACTTCTCGGTCATTGATCAGGAAGTGACGGCACCCGCTGGAACCATTGGTATTCAGGTTTACGGGACCTCGGCTAATGGTCGGGTAACGCTGTGTAACATTAGCGGTGGCACAACCAACCATGTGGATATTTCAGCAGTAACGGCTAACAATGTCACGGAGCCCGCGGGCAGTAACATTAAGCTAGCCGCATAGTAAAACACATATCTTAAAGAAAGGAGAACCAATGGGCTCGATGGCAGTTTTGGTAGAAGATCCGAATGATCCGGGTACCTACATCATCCGGAATACTTACACAGAAGATACTCCGGGACCTGGTGTTCCTGGTGTTCCGGGTTCAAACCCCAATGGTGAAGAACGACCCACCAAACTTATTTGGGGTGCCGACGGTGAGCGTCTCTACGAAACTGGCATTGACCGAGGGGTTCTCTATCCTAATGGTATGGCGGGAGTTGCCTGGAATGGGCTTCTCTCGGTATCTGAATCTCCCTCCGGCGGTGAAGCGAAACCATATTACATCGATGGTTTCAAGTACGCTAACTCTTCATCGCCGGAGGAGTTCAATGCAAGTATCGAAGCCTACACATATCCAGATGAGTTTGCTCTCTGTGACGGCACCGACACCATGGCTAATGGGCTCTTCATCACGCAGCAGCGTCGAAAGTCGTTCGGACTGTCTTACCGTACACGAATCGGTAATGATATCTCAGGCATCGATCATGGCTATAAACTTCACATCATCTACAATGCTCAGGCGAATCCGACATCCAAGGACTACAAGTCTATGGGCGATAGTACTGAGGCGTCAACATTCAGCTGGGACATCTCAACTAGACCCATGAAATTTCAAGATGCCTCATTCGGGACTAGGTATGGCGCACACTTGATCTTGGATTCGACCGTTGTTTATCCGTGGGCAATGCAGGCTGTTGAAAACGTTCTTTATGGAACTGACGATATTGATCCGTCATTGCCATCTCCGCAAGCCTTACTCGATCTCTTTGTCGATAACGCACTGCTTCAGATCACCGACAACGGCGATGGCACATGGACTGCTGTTGGACCGGATGAGGCAATCACCATGCTCAACCCCGACACATTCCAAATCAATTGGCCTTCGGCAGTCCTTATCGATAACAATACGTACACGATCAGTTCACTCTAGGAAAGGGGTAGACCAATGGCAACAATTACCGGCATGACTGCCGCTAAAATGCAGCAAATCGCAGACGCTTCAATCGTCAGTGGACAGGTAAATGAGCTCGGCAACCTGATCTTGACCACTGCTGGTGGAACAGGCGTTGATGCTGGCGCAGTCATGGACCCCCTGCTTCCTGGCGATGCATCTCAGTATTACCGTGGCGATAAAACCTGGCAGGGCTTGACTAAGCAAGCGGTGGGTCTCGAAAACGTGGATAATACGACTGATGCGCTAAAGCCCGCATCTACCGCGCAAGCTTTGCTAAACAGTAAGGCTCCTCTGGGAGCAGTTGCTCAGGTGATTACCGCAGTAAGTCCTGCAGCAATCGGAACCACTAGAGTGGTAGTTCAGAACATTGCTACGTATGCCTTTAAGGCAGGGCGCAAATACCGAATCCACTGGGCATTCGAGTATACCGGAAGCACCACTGGCAATTACGGAAGCTTTGATATTAACACGGCACCCGTTGCCGATTCCGCAAGTTCGATCAACAACCTTACAAAAATCGGCGGCTCTTCATTGCAGGTCAACGATGCTAACACTGGTAGCCATGGCGACGCTTATGCATTCTTCAATCCAACGTCAGATGTGACCTTGCAGATTAAGGCCACAACCTATGTCTGGACCGGATCAGGAAACCTGGTGCTACGAGCCTTCGCTACCAACCCGCTTGTTCTGACTATATTCGATGAAGGTAAACAGTTCTAGGAGCAGTCATGAGAATATCCTTCCAATCCAAAGGCGACTTTAAGGCTACGGATTCCTTTCTTCAGAAGATGTCCAGAGGCGACATATTTCGGGAACTGGAAGGACTTGCTCAAGAGGGGGTCGCTGCTCTCGCTGCAGCGACCCCTGCGAACTCCGGTATGACTGGTACTAAATGGAGTTGCGAAGTAAAAGTTGGATTCCGATCGTCCACGATCACATGGAAAAATAGCCATATTGAAAACGGATTCCCTGTGGCAATTATGCTTCAGTATGGCCACGCCACAGGAACCGGTGGTTGGGTTCAAGGGCGAGACTTTATCAACCCTACAATCAAACCGGTATTTGACAAGATCGCAAACAGAGCCTGGAAGGCGGTGACTTCTGCATGAGCAATATCGACGAGCGCGTCGTTCAAATGAAATTCGATAACTCCCAGTTCCAAAAGGGTGTGTCGGATACCAACAAATCTTTGGGTGACCTTAAAAAGGGCCTTAATCTCGAAGGCGCAGCTAAGGGACTCGAAGGGGTGTCTTCGGCAGCTAGTCGTTTCTCTCTTGCAGGAATCGCATCCGGCGTTGAAGGCATCGCTTCCAAATTTACGGCAATGTCCGTCGTCGGTCTTACGGCTCTTACGAATATTGCTAATAAAGCAGTCAACGTTGGTATAAGCCTTGTCAAGTCGCTAACCCTCGATCCAATCATGGACGGCATGAAGGACTATGAGGCTAAACTAACCTCAGTCCAAACAATCATGAACGCCACTGGTGCAAAACTCCCAGTGGTGGATGGATATTTCAAGCAGCTCGACACTTATGCCGATAAAACTATCTATAATCTGACAGACATGACCGGTGCATTTGCGAAGTTCACCAACGCAGGCATCGGTATGGACAAGTCAGTTCCGGCCATTAAGGGTATCGCCAACATGGTTGCCCTAGCTGGTCAGGATGCTGGCGCAGCTTCAATCGCCATGTACAACTTGTCACAGTCTATGGCTGGTGGGTTCCTCACAACCACTGACTATAAATCTCTAAACCTCGCCAACGTCGCCACCAAAGAGTGGAAAGACCAGATGATTGCTGGCGCAGTCTCTGCTGGCACACTTAAAAAGGGCACCAATGGTATGTATACCATTAAGGGTGCTAAGGGCGCATATACTGATGCTGCTCTGTTCAACGATGCTCTAAAAGAAGGTTGGGCAACAACCGAAGTCATGACCGAGGTTCTTGGCGATTACGGTGATACTAACACCGCAATTGGTAAGAAGGCTCAAGCGGCAGCTCAGGATGTGAAGAGCTGGAGCATGATGATGGACACTCTATCGGCTAGCGTTGGTACGGGCTGGACAGACACTTTTGAAATCCTCCTCGGTAACGTAGAGGAAGCAAAGAAGCTGTTCACCCCTCTGACTCAGACTGTCGGTGGATTCCTGGACGAAGTGTCTAAGGCTCGTAACGTACCTTTGGCTGAATGGAAAGAGCTTGGTGGTCGTGCTAAACTTATCGACGCCTTGAAGAACTCATTCCACGCCCTCATGGCTATTGTTACACCCATCAAGGACGCTTTCGTTGAGATCTTCCCCCCAATAACTGGGCGGCAGCTAAGCTCTCTGACTAGTCAGTTCCTGAATTTCAGCAAGAAGCTGATGCCCGCCAAGGACACCATTGAGAAGATCAAGAACGTCGCTAAGGGGTTCTTTGCTGTTCTCGACATCGGTCGAATGATCATAATGGGAGCTGTTGGCCTATTTGGTCGGCTCTTTGGGGCTGTGGCTAGCGGTAGTGGTGGGTTCTTAACGGTAGCTTCAAACATTGGCAAATTCCTTGTTAGTGTTCGTGATGCAATTAAGAATGGTGAGGGTCTCACTAAGTTCTTCGATGGACTTGGTACGGTTCTCATTGGAGCCATCAATGGTATTAAGACTGCAGCTAAGTGGTTTGGTGACCTGTTCAATGGTTTCCAGAAGGTTGATACCGGCGGTGCAACAGCGATGCTTGGTAACGTCAAGGATCGAATGGACCAGGTTAAGGAAGCCGGTAGCGGTCTTAGTAAGGTCTGGAAGGTTCTTGGCGATATTGTCAAGGGTATCTGGGAGTTCTTCGCACCTCTCGGTCAAAAGATCGGTGAGGTAGCCGGTAGAATTGGTACCGGAATTGCTGATGCAATGAAGAACGTCAACTTCAATACCGTTCTTGACGCAATCAATACTGGCCTGTTTGCAGGACTCTTCCTCATGGTTCGCAAGTTCTTTAACGGCGGATTCAAGAAGGAAGCTGAAAGCGGCGGAGGTATTATTCAGACAATCAAGGATACCCTTGGCGGTCTGACTGATACCCTGAAGACCATGCAGGGCGTTCTTAAAGCAGCTACGCTATTCATGATCGCTGCTGCAGTTGCGATGCTTGCGGGGTCAATCCTGCTCCTGTCGACAATCGATTCAGGTAAGCTGGCAATGTCACTCGGCGCTATTGGCGCAATGATGGCGATGCTGGTCGGTGCGATGGCTACACTTGACAAGATCTCATCTCTTGGTGGGGCAGTTAAGATCACGGCACTCGCTATTGCCATGAGTCTCTTTGCGGTTGCTATTGGGATACTTGCTATATCGGTTAAAGCTCTGTCAACTATGAGTTGGGAAGAGCTTGCCAAGGGTCTGGGCGCAGTATTGGTCATGCTCTTTGGTATTGCCGGTGCATTGAAGGTCATGTCGGGCGTCAAGGGGAACCTGATCAGCGCCGGTATCGGAATGATGTTCATTGCGGTAGCCATAAAGATTCTTGCCAGTGCAGTTAAGGATTTCTCTGAACTGAGCTGGGAAGAGATGGCTCGAGGACTCACTGGAGTTGGTGCAGTTCTTGCGGCACTAACCATATTTACCCGGTTGGCTAAGGCTAACAAGGGTGCGATGGGTTCTGCAGCTGGTCTTATTCTGTTGGGTGTGGCTCTAAAGATCATTGCCTCGGTCGTAAAGGACTTTGGGGAAATGGGCGTTGGGGCTATGATTCAAGGTCTTGCGGCAATCACTGGAGTTCTTGCCGTACTGGCGGGGTTCACCAGGATTGTACAACCTAAGGGCATGATTTCAACAGGCATCGCCATGGCAATTCTCGGTGGAGCTCTTAAGATCATGGCCAGTGCACTCGGAGACTTTGCTGATCTTAGCTGGGAAGACCTTGGGCGTGGCATGACGGGACTTGGTGGTGCACTCTTCATCATCGCTGCGGCAATGAACATGATGCCTAAGGGTATGCTTGTTACGGCTGCAGCTTTGGTTGTTGTTGGTGCGGCATTGAAGATCATCGCAAGTGCCATAAAAGACATGAGTGGTATGTCTTGGGAGGAAATCGGTCGAGGCTTTGTTGTTCTCGCTGGAGCACTCCTTGTCCTAACGGTAGCAATGTACGCTATGCAGAATGCCCTTCTTGGAGCAGTAGCAATGATCGTCGTGGCGAAGGCGTTGTCCTTCATGGCCCCTGCGCTAGTTGCTCTCGGTGGGATGTCTTGGGATGACATCGGTAGAGGTCTCACAATGTTGGCTGCGGCATTCCTCGTGCTTGGTGTAGCTGGCTTGTTGCTTACGCCAGTTATTCCAACACTGTTTGCGCTCGGTACGGCTATGATGCTTCTTGGTGTCGGTTCTGTTCTCGTAGGCGTCGGACTTCTGGCATTTGCTGCGGGTCTTACGGCTCTGGCAGCTGCTGGCGCAATCGGTACTGCTGCGCTTATCGCTATCATATCTGGCATTATAGGTCTGCTTCCGATGATCTTCACTCAGCTTGGGCTTGCTATTATTGCCTTCGCTGTGGTTATTGGTGAGGGTGCACCAGCTTTGGTTGGCGCACTTGTAGCTGTGTTGACTTCGCTTATTCAGGCTATCGTCACGGTTATCCCACTGATTGTTAATGCACTGGTCGTTCTTCTAACCGCACTCATCAATGCCATCATAACTATGACCCCGTTGTTCATCAATGCCTTGATAGTTATCCTAATGGGTATACTCAGAGTCATTGTCACGATGACCCCGGCGGTTATCAATGTGATGGTCGTATTGATCAAATCTCTGGTGAATGCGATAGTCGGAATGGTTCTGTTCTTCGTAGATGCGGGCATGCGTCTGATCATAGGAATCATCAATGGTATTGCCAGGAATATCGGTAAGGTCATTGATGCGGGTGTCGATCTCGTTGTTAAATTCATAGACGGCATTAGACGTAATATTCCGAAGCTTATCAAGGCTGCTGCTGACCTGATCGTCGACTTTGTCGATGGCCTCGCCAATGGCATTCGAGATAACACACAGAGAATGAAGGATGCTGCCGGGAATCTTGCCGGTGCCATCATCGATGGTATGACTGGCGGTATGTTCAGTGGAATTGCCGATGTTATGGCTGGAGCAGCAGACCTCGGTAACAAAGCCATCGCGGCTATCCAGGGTGCCATTGATTCTCACTCACCTTCTAAGAAATCCTACAAGCTTGGTCGGTATGTATCTCAGGGTCTTGCTCTGGGTATCACGAGTGAGTCAGGCCGCGTTGAGAAATCATCAGCGGAACTTGGCGCAATGGCACTCGAAACCCTTAAGGCGACGATGTCTGACATTGCTGATGCGGTGATGATGGACGTGGATTCGCAACCTACAATCAGGCCGGTACTTGACTTGACTGAGGTCAGGAAGAGTGCGGGTCAGCTTGGTGGAATGCTCACGCCGCCGACGCTATCGGTCGATGGCTCTTACGCAAAGGCGACCACATTGCTTGCGCGTGAACGAGCTAACCGGGAAGCAACCGATGCCACAGCTGAGGTTCTTTCTAAGTCTGGCGATCAGCTCACTTACAACCAGTACATCAATTCGCCGAAGGCTGTATCTAATGCTGAGATCTATCGAGGCACTAAGAACCAGCTGTCTGTTTCCAAACTAAAGAAGAAGGGGGCACTGACTCCGTAATGCTTGAAAGAGTAGAAGTTACTAACGAGCAAGGAAATACGTTGGTGCTCCCTTTGGAGTACACCGATAATGGCTATCTAGTTCAGGATATCGATGGGTTGGACCCTGTAAAAGCGATCATCAACTCATCGAACTTCGCAAACATGGATGGTGAACAATACCAATCCAGTCGTCGGGAAGCACGGAATATCGTGATGATCCTCGGTCTGGAATCTGGTGTGGCTGGGTCGGTTCGTGATCTCAGGAAAAAGCTATACGCCTTCTTCATGCCGAAGTCAACGGTGCATATGCGTTTCTTCAGCGATGACGAACCGACAGTTGACATATTTGGAAAAGTAGAATCGTGTCTCGCTCCGCTTTTTGCGAAAGAGCCGATTGCAACAATCTCCGTTATGTGTCATCAGCCAGACTTCTACATCCCTGAACCAGTGGTTCTTTCCGGTCTTACGGTTAGTGATGATTCGGAATTTGTGATTGAGTATGATGGCACGATTGAAACCGGAATACTCTTCACTATGGCCGTTGACTGGGTCGTCCCGGAGTTCGCGATATCTCATCGTGCTCCTGATGATACTTTGAGCGTTATGGAATACAACGAGTCCCTTAGAGCCGGAGACAGGCTGACCATCAGTACTGTCTCCGGCTCTAAGTCGGCCACTCTCACTCGTGATGGTGCCGACAGCTCAGTTCTGTATGGTATTCCAGGAAGCTCAACTTACATCAATCTGTTTCCAGGCACGAACTATATTCGAGTCTATGCCGAAGGGACGCCAGTTCCCTTCGCAATCATCTACACCACTAAAATCGGAGGCCTTTGATGGAGGTGTACATTCTCGATGATCTCCTTCGTCGTATAGCAGTCATTGATCAATACGAGTCCTTTATTTGGACTGAGCGCTGGGCGGTGTTTGGCGACTTTGAGTTAGTCGTCCACTCCACCAGTGAAAATCGAAGGCTTCTTAAAGAAGGCACCCAAATGGTTCAGAATGGCTCGGATAGAGTCATGACGATCAAGACGGTTGACATTAAAAAAGACGACGATGGCCGATCAATCTTGACTGTATCCGGTCCATCTTTGGAACAAATTCTAGATGATAGGGCAGCCACAGAAGGTCTGGCCGGTCCTACCTCTGACACCAACTGGGTTATATCAGGTACTGCGGGGAATGTTTGTCGGAAGATCTTTAAGGACATCTGCATAGACGGACTCCTCAGTACGAGCGACAAGATACCCTTCATCAAACCTGGCACGATCTATCCGCCTAGCACTATCCCTGAATCAGCTATTGTATTCTCAGCATCGATTCCTCTTAGCTCAGTCTATGAGGCGATTAAAGAACTGTGCGATATCTATGATCTCGGGTTCCGTCTCGTCAGAAACCAAGACAAGTCGGAGCTGTATTTTGACATCTACACCGGCAATAATCGGACGACGCAGCAGAATGTTCACACCCCAGTGATCTTCAGTCAAGAGCTTGACAATTTGTCTAATGTCTCTGAGCTGAGATCCGTAGAGGATGCAAAGAATGTCGCATATGTGTTTGGCTTGAATGATTCAACGATCGTTTATGCGGATGGCGCAGATGCTTCAACTTCCGGATTTGACCGTAAGGTTCTATACGTTGATGCTACTGATGTAACTCTAGCTTCTGGTTCGGCTTTGACAGCCGTACTAATCAACAAGGGTTTGGATGCTCTAGCAAAGACCCGTCCGATCGCAGCCTTCGATGGCGAGATCAACCAGTATGGTAAGAACAAGTACAACCGGGATTATTTCCTTGGCGACCTTGTTGAGATGCGAAACAGTGATGGCGCAACAAACATCATGCGTGTTACCGAACAGATCTTCGTATCTGACGGTGAAGGCGATCGTTCATATCCGACACTCACGCTCAATAGCTCTATCCTGCCTGATGTTTGGGATTCTTGGGGTACTGAGACTTGGGATGGCGGCGATCCGGATGAAGTTTGGGATGAATGACATATTTAGAAGGAGGGTAGACAATGGCTAATATTGGAGATGATGCAAGACTTGGGGGTTTCCCTCTAGTTCCAGGAACCGGTGAAGAAGGTAAGCGTAAGTATGGTGCTCGAGAGATCAACCGCACACGCGACTTCGTTGCTCAAGTAAAGAAACTGATCCCCACGGGCAGGCCAGCTTGGCGCGTCGCTGGTGGCATCACATCAGGAACTGCAAACCCCTCTGGTGGATCAGACGGCGATATTTACTTCAAGGTGATTTAGTATGGCTAGAGCTACATTTAGTGGCAATAGCCATTATCAAATTGACGTAGATGCCGCACTCGTATCCCAAAGTGGTA
>Ga0157373_10004630_pt1 | contig 10351 bp, 8 predicted proteins | sample C65metaG_FD_113460 | JGI IMG/M metagenome (GOLD analysis project Ga0157373, IMG submission 113460) | Corn rhizosphere microbial communities from Kellogg Biological Station, Michigan, USA - C6-5 metaG | ecosystem: Host-associated > Plants > Roots > Rhizosphere > Soil | place: USA: Michigan...
ACAGCGCGCGCAGCCCGTAGGCACCCAGGAACAGCGCGCCGAGGCCGGCGAGCGCGGTGGCCACCGCCGGCCGCCCTTTCAGTGCCTGCGCCATGCCTGCCACGCCGGCCGTGATCAGGATGGCATCGCTGGCCGCACAGAACAGCACCACGGCGCTCACATGCTCGCGCCGCAGCCCCTGGCGCAGCACATAGGCGTTCTGCGCGCCGATGGCGACGATGAGCACCAGGCTCATCAGGAACCCATTGACGAATGCGGCAGAGATTTGTTCGATCACCATGGCGCCAGCTTGCCGCTTCGTCTCTATTAATTCAAACTAAACTTCCTAAGCCATATTCAGTTTTTCTAATTCACGCGAACCATGCTCGACTACGCCGCCCTGAATGCATTGGCCGCCGTGGTGCGCGAAGGCAGCTTCGAGCGCGCGGCCCGCGCCCTCCACGTCACGCCTTCGGCCGTCTCGCAGCGCGTGAAGCTGCTCGAGGAGCGCACGGGCGGCGCGCTGCTGGTGCGCGGCCAGCCCTGCATCGCGACGGAAGCCGGGCAGCAGCTGTGCCGGCACATCGAACGCGTGGGCATGCTGGAACATGAGCTGCGCGAGGCGCTGCCCGCGCTCGGCATGGGCGGCCGCAGCGGCGAGGGAGCCGAGCGGGTCACGGTGCGGGTGGCAGTGAACGCCGACAGCCTGGCCAGCTGGTTCATGGCCGCTGCCGCCGCCTTTGCAAGGCAGGAAGAATCCGCCCTGCTCGACCTGACCGTGGACGACCAGGACCACACCGCCGAGCGCCTGCGCAGCGGCGCGGTGCTGGCGGCCGTCACCGCGCTCGCGCAACCGGTGGCCGGCTGCAACAGCGAGGCGCTGGGCGCCATGCACTACGTGGCCGCCGCAAGCCCGCAGTTCGTCGAGCGGTACTTCGCCAAGGGCGTGGGTGCGCGCACCCTGGCCCATGCGCCGAGCCTGGTGTTCGACCGCAAGGACCGGCTGCAGGCACGCTGGGTGCGGCGCATCTGCCACCGCAGCATCGAGACGCCGCGGCACTGGCTGCCCTCGGCCCAGGGTTTCGTCGAAGCGGCGCGCGCCGGCATGGGCTGGGGGATGCTGCCGGCCAGCATGGCGGCCGACGCAATGCGCACGGGCGCGCTGGTGGAGCTGGTGCCCGGCTCGGCGCTGCAGGTGCCGCTCTACTGGCAGCAGGCGCGCGCCGCGCCGCAACTGCTCGAGCGCCTCAAGGCCGCGGTGCGCGCAGCCGCCGCGAGCGGCGCGCACGCGCTGCGCTGAAAAACGCGGCCTCGGGACGCGGCCCTATTTGCCGCCCACCACCACCGTCACCATGCGTTCGGGCTGCAGCTTGCGCGCGAAGGCGGCCCGGACCTCGGCCGCCGTGACCGCGTCCATGCGCGCGGTCCAGGTGTCGAGATAATCGAGCGGCAGGTCGTGCCAGGCGATGTTGGCCACATTGCCGATGAGCTTGCGGTTGCTGTCCAGCAGCAGCGGGAAGCCGCCGATCAGGTTGTCCTTGGCAGCCTTGAGCTCGGCGGCGGTCGGGCCTTCGGCCACGAACCTGGCGAGCACGTCGCGCGAGACCTTCACCGCTTCCTCGGCCTGATCGGGGCGCGTCTGGAAACCGACGCGGAAGGCGCCGGCGTCCAGCCCCGGCGCGAAGCCGCTGTAGACGCTGTAGGCCAGGCCGCGCTTCTCGCGCACTTCGTTGGTCAGCCGCGAGACAAAACCGCCGCCGCCCAGCACGTAGTTGCCGAGCGTGAGCGCGAAATGGTCCGGGTCCTTGCGCGGATAGCCGGGCTGGCCGATCAGCACATGGGCCTGGGCCGAAGCGAAGGGAATGCGCTCGTCCTTGGGCGCGGTGAGCGCGGCCACCGGCGCAATCGCCGGGAGCGGCGTGCACGCCTCGGGCCCCGGCAGCCGGGAGAGCAGCGCGGTGGCCATGGCCTCGGCCTCGGCGCGGGTCACGGCGCCCACGATGCTGAGCTTGGCCCGGCACGGCACGATCAGCTCCTGGTAGCGCTGCCGCATGGCGGCGGTGTCGATGCGCGCGAGCGTGGCCTCGGTGACTTCCTGGCCGTAGGGATGGCCGCCGTAGACGGCCTTCGCGAAGGCGCGGCCCGCGATGGTTGCCGGCTTGGTGTTGGCCTCCTTCAGCGAGGCATTGATGCGCTCCCGCTCGCGCTGCCAGATGTCGTCGGGAAAGGCCGGCTCGCCGATCTCGCGCGAGGCCAGCGCCACCACCTTGGCGCGCAGCGCCGGGTCGGACAAAGTGCGCAGCGAGTAGCTGGCGCGGTCGGTGCCGGCGCTGGTGCCGAACTCGGCGCCCAGGTCGGCCCAGGCTTCGCCGAGCGCGTTCTCGTCGAGCGCCGGCTCGCCGTTCTTGCCGGCGCGCACGCCCTTCTCGACCATGGTCGCGGTTGCGCTGGCCAGGCCGGCCTGGCCGGCCGGATCGCGCCGGCTGCCGGCATCGAAATCGATCTGCACGTCGACGATGGGCAGCGCCTGGGTCGACACCAGGTAGATCTTGGCGCCGCTCGCGAGCGTCCAGTGCTCGATCGGCAGCGCGGCCTGTGCGGCGTTCAGGCCGGCGAAGGCCGTGGCGGCCGCGAACAGCGCGGAGCGCAGGATTTTTGTCATGGGGGTCATTGAAGAATCCGGGCCTTTCAGCGCAGTTCGCCCTGCGGGGCGGCAAAACCGCGGCCGCGCGGCCTGGCGTCGAGCGGCAAGGGGCGCAGCGTGGCCACGGTGAGCTGGTCGTCGCCGAAGTATTTGGCGGCCACGGCCTGCACCTGGGCCGGTGTCACGGCCTGCAGCTTCGCGACGATGCGCGCGCTGGTGTCCAGCGGCAGTCCCTGCACCCAGTTGCTGCCGAGCTCGCGGGCTTGCGCCATCACGGAGTCGCGCTTGTAGGTTTCGCTGGCCACCCACTGTGTCTTGACGCGCGCGAGTTCGGCTTCGCTCACGCCCTCCTTCGCGACGCGCGCCACCTGGGCGCGCAGCGCCGCCTCCACCGCTTCGGCGCTCTTGCCGTGGGCCGGCACGCCCACCAGCGTGAACAGCTGCGGCCCGCGGCCGGCCAGGCCCGAGTAGGCGCTGGCCGAATCGGCCACGCGGTCGGGGCCCTGGGTCAAGGCACGGTCGAGCCGTGCACCCGTGTAGCCGTCGAGCACGGCCGACAGCACTTCGAGCGCCCACACGTCGCTGTCCGCGGCATCGATGCTTTCCAGCTGCGGAATGCGGAACGCGAGCGACACGTAGGCCTGCTCGGCCGGCGCCTTGAACTCGATGCGGCGGATGCCGCGCTGCGCGGGCTCGGTGCGCGGCTTGCGCGCGGGCACGGCGCGCGCGGGAATGCTGCCGTAGTACTTCTCGGCCAGCGCACGCACCTGGGCCACGTCGACATCGCCCACCACCACCACGGCGGCATTGGCGGGCACGTACCAGTGGCGGAAGAAAGCGCGCGCGTCGTCGGGCGTCATCGCGTCGAGGTCGCTCATCCAGCCGACCACGGGGCGGTGGTAGGGCGAGGCCGTGAACACGGCCGCGTTCTGCTGCTCGCCGAGCAATGCGCGCGGCTGGTCTTCGGTGCGCAGCCGCCGTTCCTCCTTGACCACCTCGATCTCGCGCTTGAACTCGTCGTCGGACCACTGGTTGTTGGCGAAGCGGTCCGATTCGAGTTTCATGACCTGCTCCAGGCTGGCCACGGGAATCTGCTGGTAGTAGCCCGTGTAGTCGCGCGTGGTGAAGGCGTTCTCCTGGCCGCCCAGCGCCGCCACGCGGCGCGAGAACTCGCCGGGCTTGATGTCCTTGGTGCCCTTGAACATCATGTGTTCGAGCACGTGGGCCACGCCCGAGGTGCCGTCGACCTCGTCCACCGAGCCCACGCGCACCCAGAGCATCTGCACCGCGGTGGGCGCGCGCCGGTCGGGCTGCACCAGCAGCGTCATGCCGTTGGCCAGGGAGAATTGCCGGGGTGCCGATGCGGCCGCGGCGGCAGCGTCGGAGGGAGCGGCGGTGGGAACCGGTGTGGGCTGGGCCTGCGCAGGCATGGCCCACAGCGCGCAAAGCGCCATTGCCAGCACCGCACCGGACGCAGCACGGCGTGGCGAGGGGTGTTTCATAGAATGGGTCGGATTGTAAAAAGCTCCCGATGTTCAGTTTCTTCAAGAAAAAACCGCCTGCCGAATCCCCGGCCGCGCCGGCGCCCTCACCGGCCGCCGAGCCGGCCCCTGCGCCCGAGCCCGCGCCTGAGCCCGCTGCCGCACCCGCGCGCTCGGTGTTCTCTCCGTCGAGCTGGTTCGGCTCGAAGCCTGCCGCGGAGGAAGCGGCGCCTCCGCCTGCAGCGCCCCCGGTGGCGCCTCCTCCGCCGCCACCCGCGGTTGCGCCACCCGCCGCACCCGTGCCTGCACCAGCACCAGCACCAGCACCAGCACCAGCACCAGCACCTGCACCTGCGCCGGTGCCCGCTCCCGCTCCCGCTCCCGCCGTCCTCATCGAAGCCGCCATGCCCGCCAAGCGCAAGGGCTGGTTCGACAAGCTCAAGACCGGCCTGCGCAAGACCGGCACCGGCATCCAGGCCGTGTTCGTCAACGCGCAGATCGACGAAGCGCTGTACGAGGAGCTCGAATCGGCTCTGCTGATGGCCGATGCCGGCGTCAAGGCCACCGAATACCTGCTCGACGACCTGCGCGGCCGCGTCAAGCGCCAGATGGCAACCGATGCGGCGCAAGTGAAACGGCTGCTGGCCGATGCCATCACCGACCTGCTCCAGCCGCTCGAAAAACCGCTGGTGATCGGCCAGTTCACGCCGACGGTGATCATGGTGGCGGGCGTCAACGGCGCCGGCAAGACCACCTCGATCGGCAAGCTCACCAAGCACCTGGCCAGCGAAGGCGCCTCAGTGCTGCTGGCCGCGGCCGACACCTTCCGCGCGGCGGCGCGCGAGCAGCTGCTGGTCTGGGCCGACCGCAACACGGTCGAGATCGTGAGCCAGGAAGGCGGCGACCCGTCGGCCGTGAGCTTCGACGCAGTCACGGCCGGCAAGGCGCGCGGCAAGGACGTGGTGCTGGTCGACACCGCCGGCCGGCTGCCGACGCAGCTGCACCTGATGGACGAGCTCAAGAAGATCAAGCGCGTTGTCACCAAGGCCGACGCCACCGCGCCGCACGAGGTGCTGCTGGTGATCGACGGCAACACCGGGCAGAACGCCCTGGCGCAGGTCCGGGCCTTCGACGAGACGCTGGGCCTCACCGGCCTGGTGGTGACCAAGCTCGACGGCACCGCCAAGGGTGGCGTGCTCTGCGCCATTGCGCGCGAGCGGCCGATCCCGGTCTACTTCATCGGCGTGGGCGAGAAGCTGGAAGACCTCGAGACCTTCAACGCGCGCGAGTTCGCGCTGGCGCTGCTGGGCTGACGCGCCGGCAGCGGCCGCCCGCCCTCAAAAACCGAAGAGCGAGCGGGTGTCGCAGAGAAAGCCGCTGCAGTTGGCAGGCTTGACGTAGAGCGTCCTGATCTGGCCGCTCGGCAGGCCGTAGTCGCCCACCAGCGCATTGCCCTTGGCGCCCTCGGCGTTCGCCTGCACGATGTAGTCCGCGCTGTTGGCCGCGGGCTGCAGGCTCTGGTAGCTGAACGTGGCCGCTTGCGACAGGTCTTTCTCGTAGAGCAGTTTCAGGCCGTCCGAGAAGACGTAGCCGGTCTTGAACCGGAAGCCCTGGGCGCCCTTCGCCTCGAACTGGGCCAGGAAGTCGGAGTCGCTGCCGGGCTGGTCCAGCGCTTCATAGCCGTAGGTGGCATTGCCTTGCGCGTCCTTTTGGAAGACCAGCACCGTGGCTCCGCCGATCATGTACGCGCCGCCGACGGTGTAGTAGCCGTTGCCGCCCTGCGCATTGATCAGCGACAGGTAGGCGGCGCTGTCGGCGGGTGCCGCCTGCACGGCATAGGTGTAGGTCGATGCCGAGCCGTTGTCCTTGCGGTAGAGCGTGCGGATCTGGCCGCCGACCACGTATGGCCCGCCCCACTTGAAACCCCGGGCGCCCTGGGCGTTGAGTTGGGCCTGCAGGTCCGCCGTGGAGCCGGTGTCCGGCAGCAGTTCGAAGGCGTAGGTGGTGCCGGCATCCTTCACGTAGGCCTCGACGACCTCCGTGCTGGTCGGGCTCGTGGGGAAGGCCAGGCCGCTGAAGAAGCGGAAGGCCCTGGCGCCCTGGGCATTGAGTTGGTCGAGAAACGCCGAAGCGTCGGCGGCGGGCGGCAGCGCCTCGTACATGAAGGTGCGGGTGGCCGGGGCGGGTGCCGGGGCCGGGGCCGGGGCGGGTGCCGGGGCCGGCGCGGGTGCAGGAGGCGGCGGAACCCCGTTGCCCCAGCCAACCGGCAAGCCACCACCGCCTCCTCCACCCCCGCCGCCGCATGCCGCGAGGGCCAGCATGGTGGTGGTTGCGATTGCTACCGCTGCAAACTTGAATCTCATTCGGAATCCTCCCTGATCGATGTGTGTGTGCGACCCAGGGAAGGTACGTCCGGGGGGCTGACGGCCACCAGTGCCGAAAGTCATGACATCGCCGGCTAACGCCCCGGCAATTACCAGCCACACATTCGAAAGTATTCGATTCCGAGCCGCTAAGCGCTTGCCGCTCGGGCCATCATCCGGAACAGCGAATCGGCGGCCACCGGCTTGAACAGCACCGGAATCCCGGATTCCCGCACGCGCTGCAGCCTGTCGGGAGAGGTTTCGCCGGTGATCAGCAGCAAGGGAATCGTGGGCCCGCCCTGCCGCCGGCCGCTCAGGCGCAGGCCCACGTCCAGCCCATCGACGCCATCGGCCAGCCGGTAGTCGCACATCAGCAGGTCGAAAGGCCGCCTTTCGCTGCTCGCCTGCTGCAAGGCGGCGGCAGCGGCGGCTTCGTCCGCGACGGCGAGCGCGTCGATCGAATGCGAGCGCAACAGGCCCGTCATGGCTTCGCGGATTTCGGATTCGTCGTCCAGCAGCAGCACCCGCGCGGGCAGTGCCGGGGCCGCTCGCCCGGGCCGCTTTTCCTGCCGCGGCGCCGCAGCCTCGGGCAGGAAAGGTCCGGCCAGCGCGCCCGCCTGCGGCGCAACGGCCGGCAGCACGACGCGGAAATGGGTGCCGCGCCCGAGCCGCGAGTGCATCTGCACCGGATGGCCCAGCAGGTGCGAGAGCCGCTGCACGATCGACAGGCCGATGCCCAGCCCCCTCGAGCGGTCGCGCCCCGGATTGTCGATCTGGTAGAACTCCTCGAAGATCCGGTTCGACTGCTCGGGCGCAATGCCGATGCCGGTGTCCCGCACCTCGATCCACACGAACTCCCCGCGTTCGCGAGCCGTCACGGTCACTCCGCCGCGCGCGGTGTACTTGAGGGCGTTGTCCAGCAGGTTGGACAGCATCCGATGCAGCAGCTGAGGGTCGCTGCGCACCCACAACCCGCTGGCGCGCACGCGCAGCTGCAGCTGCTTTTGTTCGGCCTGGGCCGAGAAGGTGTGGTTGAGCGGCAGGAACAAGGCATCGAGCTGGACGGCCTGGCGCACGGGCGTGACCACGCCGGCGTCCAGCCGCGAGATGTCCAGCATGATGTCGAGCGAGGCGCCCAGGGCATTGACGGCGCGCATCAGGCGCTGCGCGTTGAGCTCCTCCGGACGGCCGCGCAACTCGTTCTCGAGCGCGGCGCCGAACAGCGCAATGGCATGCAGCGGCTGGCGCAGGTCATGGCTGGCGCTGGCCAGGAAGCGGGTCTTTTCCCGGCTGGCGCGCTCGGTGGCGGCAATCTGCTCTTCCAGCCGCACGGCCAGGGCTTCCTTCTCGAAGCGCAGGACCAGCGAATCCGCCAGCAGCCTGTGCTCCTGCACGCCGACGCGCAGCATGAGAAACAGGTAGATCGAGGCGAAGGCCGCGAGAAAGAGATGGATGGAGTCGCGCTGCCACGCCAGCGCAACGATCAGCCCGCCCATCATGGGCAGCGTGTGGCCGAACAGCGCTGCCTGGAGCGGCCGCAGCGACTGCACGGCCCGGGCGCAGTTGCCCATCATCACCACCATCAGCGCGGCAGTGACCGGCAGGTTGCCCGCGGGCACGAAGATCCACGGCGCCAGCGCATCGGCAAACCCCAGCAGGGTCACGATGCGGGTGATCCTGCGCGCCCACCAGGCGCTGTCCGCCGCCGGAACCGACGGATTCCAGCGCGGCGTGAAGTACATGCCCAGGTACAGCGTCAGGTGCAGCACGACGAAGGGCAGCACCATCGGGTCGCCCAGCTGCAGGTACATGAATGCACCGAGCACCAGCACGAAGACGACGCGGGCCAGGAAGGTGGCGTTGTAGTTGAAATAGACCGACGCCACGTGTTCGCGCAGCACGCGCTGGTTCAGCGGCGTGTCGGCCATGCGCGGCGGCTCAACGCAGGCTGCTGATCAGCTGCGCACGCGAACGCACGCCGAACAGCAGCAGGATGGTCGATACGTGGTTCTTCACCGTGCCTTCGCTCAGGTTCGCGAGCTGGGCGATCTCCTTGTTCGCCTTGCCGTCGAGCACCCATTGCAACACCTGCATCTGGCGCGGCGTGAGCTCCTGCCAGGCGCTGGCCCGGGCCGATTCGGCGTAGCCGCCGGGCGCCTTCGGCATGGCGGCGGAAGGGGAAGCTTCAGGCGCGCCGGGCTCGAGCAGGCCGCAGGCGCGGATGAATCCCACCACCTCCTTCAGGTCCGCCGACTTCGGAAGAAAGGCGCTCGCGCCCAGCGCCACCGCGCCCTGCGCCAGCGAGGTGTTGCCGGTGCCCGACAGCACCACGATGCGGGCGGACGGGTGGCGCAGGCGGAATTCCGCGAGGCCGCTCAGGCCGTGGGTGTCGGGCAGCGCCAGATCCAGCAGCACCAGGCGGATCGACTCGCGGTGCCTGTCGTACAGCGCCAGCGCCTCGGCCGCGCTGGCGGCCTCGAAGACCTCGATGCTCGCCCCCGAGGAGGCGGTCTGCGCCTCGATCAGCGCACGCACGCCGAGCCGCAGCAAGTCGTGGTCGTCCACCACCAGGATGGCACCCGGCGCCCGCGCGGGGATGCCGCTCGCCAGAAGCGGCGGCGGCGGGTTGGAGGAAGATTCGAGCGAAGGCACGCGGTCGATCTTAGCGACGCGCCCGGCGCGCAACAGTGCACTAAGTCATGGGGTAGCCGCCGTTCCGGGGCATCGCTTGCTCTTGTTTTAATAGCACTTGCCATCCCCTGCGCGCGGGAGCACCATGCGCTACCCGCCGCACCGAACGGCGTTTGGAGACAACAACCATGATGCACACCGCCGATGCCCCGCTGGCAGCGGGCGAGCGCAAGGTCGACCGGCTGCTGGCCCACTATGGCGAAAGCCACCGCCATCCGATCAACGAGCTGATTCACTTCGCCGCGATCCCGGCCATCATGCTGAGCCTCGTCGGCCTGCTGTTCGCGTTGCACCCGTGGGCCGCCTACCTCTTCGTGGCGGCCAGCCTGGTCTACTACGCCCTGCTCCGCTCCCCTGCGTTCCTGCTCGCCATGCTGGCCGGCACGGCCCTGGTGCTGGCGCTGGTCCATGCGATGGGGAGCCTTGTACTGCCGGTTTCCGCCGCCATCTTCGTGGTGGCGTGGATCTTCCAGTTCATCGGCCACAAGATCGAAGGCAGGAAACCTTCTTTCTTCGAAGACATCCAATATCTTTGGGTGGGGCCGCTGTTCGTACTCTCGAAGCTGTTTTTGCGCCTCGGTATCCGCTGGTGATTCCCAGGGTCGGACGCCGCCGCAGGCCGGATCGCCGTCCGGCTGACAGCTTTGGCTATCGGTGCGATAGAAACTTAGGGGGAACCCTTGGCTTAGCACTCCCTCCAATCGAGTGCTAATATGGCCAATACAAAGGAGTTTCCCCTGATGACCACGCTGTCTGGAGCCTCTGCCAACCAGCTCGCCGTCGCCAATCCATGGTCGATGGTGCCGCCGCTGGGCAACCTGGATGCTTATATTTCGGCCGCCAACCGCCTGCCGATGCTCACGCTCGAAGAAGAGCAGGGCTTCGCACGCCGTTTGCGCGACCACAACGACCTCGAAGCGGCCGGTGCGCTGATCCTCTCGCACCTGCGCCTCGTGGTGTCCATTTCGCGCCAATACCTGGGCTACGGGCTGCCTCACGGCGACCTGATCCAGGAAGGCAACGTCGGCCTCATGAAGGCCGTGAAGCGCTTCGACCCCGACCAGGGCGTGCGGCTCGTGAGCTACGCCATGCACTGGATCAAGGCCGAGATCCACGAGTACATCCTGAAGAACTGGCGCATGGTCAAGGTCGCGACGACCAAGGCCCAGCGCAAGCTGTTCTTCAACCTGCGC
>Ga0157373_10004634_pt1 | contig 10348 bp, 9 predicted proteins | sample C65metaG_FD_113460 | JGI IMG/M metagenome (GOLD analysis project Ga0157373, IMG submission 113460) | Corn rhizosphere microbial communities from Kellogg Biological Station, Michigan, USA - C6-5 metaG | ecosystem: Host-associated > Plants > Roots > Rhizosphere > Soil | place: USA: Michigan...
ACATCATTCTTTGTTTCATTGCTTCATACAATATCATACCTGCTGCAACCGAAACATTTAAAGATTCAAAATTTTGTTTCATAGGAATTTTAAAACGCTCATCGCAGAGTTTATAAAGAACATGTTGTATTCCTTTGTCCTCACTTCCCATAATAATGGCGCAAGGTTCTTTAAAATCAATATTAAAAATATTTACATCAGCTTTCATGTCGCTGGCAAAAACTTTTATGCCATTTAAATGCATTTCATCAATAGCATTTGTAAGACTTTTAACCCTGCATACAGGGAGTGTCTCAAGAGCGCCTGCAGAAGTAGCTATTGCATCTTCGTTCAAGGCCCCCACCCCTTTTTCGGGGATAACAATTGCATGAACGCCGCAGCAGTAGGCGCTCCTGGCTATGGCGCCGATGTTCCTGATATCGGTAATGCCGTCCAGCAATAACAGCATAGGCGTTTCTCCATTCTCAACAATTAAGGAAATAACATCCTGCAAATCCTGGTAATGTATTTTAGACTTAACTGCTATACACCCATGATGGTTCTCTATATTAAAATTCCTGATCTTTTCAAAAGGAACTTTATTAATAGGAACCCTAAATTTTTCAGCAACCAATTTTAATTCTTCTGCTTCCGGTGATTGTGATGTTGACTGTAAATATATTCTTTCCAATTGCTGGCCATTATTCATGGCTTCAATTATTGCAGGAATGCCCGCAATTAAAAGATTTTTTTTGGGACGATGTTGTTGAACAAAAGGTTTATTATGCGGTCTCACTTTTCAAATTTACCTGATTAATTAACTGAAAACAAAAAGCCCCCAGAAATGAGGGCTTCAAATGTTCTTATTGAAATTACTTTATACCGAAAGCCTTTTTTACTTTTTCTACATAGTCTAATTTTTCCCAGGTAAATAATTCCACCTTAATTTTTTTAGGAGCACCATTGGGCAAATTAAAAGTTTTTTCTACAGTTTCATTTTTACGGCCCATGTGACCATAAGATGCAGTTTCCTGGTAAATAGGATTGCGAAGCTTAAGCCTTTGTTCAATAAAATAAGGGCGCATATCAAATAGGGATGCTAATTTATTGGCAATCTCTCCATCAGTCATTTTAACTTTAGAGGTGCCATAAGTATTTACGTTTATGCTTGTGGGTTGGGCTACCCCTATTGCATAAGAAACCTGCACCAGCACTTCATCACAAACACCGGCTGCAACCAGATTTTTTGCGATATGCCTTGTTGCATAAGCAGCACTTCTATCAACCTTGCTTGGGTCTTTTCCACTAAATGCCCCGCCACCGTGAGCGCCTTTACCGCCGTAGGTATCTACAATTATTTTTCTTCCTGTAAGTCCTGTATCTCCGTGCGGCCCTCCTATTACAAATTTGCCGGTTGGGTTAATATGATATTTTATTTTATCGTTGAAGAAATGAGCATACTGCGGATATTTTTTCTTCATCCTTGGAATTAATATCTTCTTAATATCATCTGATATTTTTTTCAGCATTTTATCTTCATCAGCAAAATCATCGTGCTGGGTGGAAACCACAATTGCGTCTATGCGTTGTGGTTTATTATCATCCCCATATTCCAGCGTAACCTGGCTTTTAGCATCAGGACGTAAGTATTTGATTTCTTTGTTCTCTCTTCTTAAGGCCGCAAGTTCAATTAAGATGCTATGTGCAATATCAAGAGCAAGAGGCATGTAATTTTCAGTTTCATTGGTTGCATAGCCAAACATCATTCCCTGGTCACCGGCGCCTTGCTCCTCTTTCTTCTTTCTATCCACACCCTGGTTTATATCAGCAGATTGCTCATGAATAGCTGAAAAGATTCCGCACGAATTCGCTTCAAACATGTACTCACTTTTCGTGTAGCCTATTCTGCGTATTACTTCTCTCGCAATTTCCTGTACATCCAGATATGCTTTGGATTTTACTTCGCCGGCAAGGACCACCTGGCCTGTAGTTACTAAGGTTTCGCAGGCCACTTTACTTTGAGGGTCGAAAGCCAGGAAATTATCAATCAATGCATCGCTGATTTGGTCAGCTACTTTATCAGGATGGCCTTCACTCACTGATTCAGACGTAAATAAATAGGGCATATTATTATTTTATTAAGAGCCGCAAAAATATAGATTCACAATGATTGAACAAAATGGAATTTACGCCTGGTGAGTTTGAATTTTTTAAAGAATGATTACCGCAAAGAAACAAGCCGTCAGCGTTGAATTTCATGAGACAGTGGAAGATATTTTTATAATAGTGGCATTAAGTTTATTTGTCAGAAAGGTCACTGTACAATTGTAAATATTCCGAGAGGTCCGATTCTGGATTATATTTAAGAACTTTCTTTCCTCTTACTTTACTAAATTCTTCTGTGAGCTTTTTATCAACTTTATCCGCGCCAAAGGTGATAGCGTCGGCAAAGGTGGCACCACCTCTAAACATGGCAGTATTGTTAGCGTCTTTAAAAGATTCGAGATCTTTTTCCTTAACGTTTGCATTGATAACTGCCAGTTTTAGAAAGTCATGGCCGATCTTTTCTTTAAAGGTATTCTGTCCAATCGTATAAATAATTTTACAGTTGCTAAACACTGGCTCCTTTTTATAAGCGGTTTTTATATACATCGGGATCAATCCGGTCATCCAGCCACTGCAATGGATTATATCAGGAGGCCAGCCAAATTTCTTCACCGTTTCAAGAGCACCCTTACAAAATAATACAGTTCTCAATGCATTATCACTAAACCACTTCTCACTGTCATCGTGAAATAATGTCTTTCTTTTAAACAGGTCCTCATTATCTAGAAAGTAAATCTGTAACCGCGCATTCGGCAAAGACGCAACTTTAATTACAAGTGGGTAATCATCCCCATCTATCGAAACATTAATACCAGAGAGCCTGACAACTTCATGAAGGCGATGCCTGCGTTCGTTAATAATGCCAAACCGTGGCATAATACAGCGAACTTCCATACCGCTTTCATTCGACTTTACTGCAAGCCTGTTCACGATTTCCGCAAATTCGGTCATTTCGAGGTAAGGTGACATTTCGTTTGCAATAAATAAAATTCTTTTCTTTGTTGACATTTGCGAATAGTTAAATTAGCTTTAACAGTTTTTTTAGCAGGCGGCGAAGTTACAATAATTTTTTTGTTAATAGACGTTGAGTCCAACGTTGAACGATATTCCAACGCAGTAATGATAATATTTAAACGTTCTAAAGATTTACGGTCGCATATTAATAAGGCCAGACATCAAGGCCTTTCAACAGGCTTTGTACCCACGATGGGCGCCTTGCACAAAGGCCATTTGTCATTAATTGCTAAAAGTAAAAAGGACGCTGATATCACGATATGCAGCATTTTTGTGAATGCCGTTCAGTTTAATAACAAGGAAGATTTTGACAAATATCCCTCGTCTATTGAAAATGATATTTTGTTACTCGAAGAGTCCGGGTGCGATATCTTATTTATTCCGACGGCAAATGAAGTTTATCCGGATGCGGCTTCAAAAAATAAACATTACGAACTTGGGCACCTCGAAAAAATTTTAGAAGGCGAATTTAGGCCCGGCCATTTCCAGGGTGTATGCCTTGTTGTTGAAAGATTGCTGAATATTGTTGAACCGGATTATTTATTTCTTGGACAGAAAGACTACCAGCAATGCCTGGTTATAAAAAGCCTGGTTAAGCAAATGGACAAAAAAGTTAAGGTATTCGTATGTCCCATCCTTCGCGAAAAAAATGGACTCGCCATGAGCAGCCGCAACCTTAGACTAAATGAAGAACAAAAACAGATTGCCGCGGCCTTATACAAGACATTAATGTGCATCAAAGAAAATTTAGGAATAAGAAATTTCCCTCAATTAAAAACAGAAGCAATTAATAAACTCGAAAAAAAAGGATTCAAAGTAGATTATCTTGAGCTGGCAAAAAGCAAAAATCTTACAATAATTGATGACATTGACAAACCTAAAGGTGTTATAATTTTGACTGCAGCTTTTTTAAATAATGTAAGATTGATCGATAACATTTTGATAAAAGATTAATGTTAATACTGTTCATTATCTTGTAACCCTATTTATGAGAAAAAAAATATTTGCTGTTTTACAATATCTTGTTTTTTTAGGAATAGGTATTTTTCTTACCTGGTGGCAATTTAGTAAAATGACGCCGATAGAGCGGGTGCAGTTCAGGGAATCTTTACTGCATGCTAATTACTTAATTATTATTCCCGTTGCTATCATTGCACTCTTAAGCCATTTAAGCAGGGCAGTGCGATGGAAGATTATGATTGAGCCCATGGGTTATCATCCTTCTACATCCAATACTTTTTATGCAACGATGTGCGGATATTTTGCGAATACATTTATACCACGTGCCGGCGAAATTTTAAGGTGCACGCTTCTCGGCCGTTATGAAAAAATACCCATAAATAAATTGATAGGAACCATTTTAACGGAAAGGGTGTTTGATCTCTTTTGCTATTTCCTTGTTATTATCATCACTATTGTTATACAAATAAAAACCGTAAGTAGTTTTATAAAAGATAAGATACTGCAGATATCAAATAAAAATGCAGATTTTCCCTGGTGGCAAACATTGCTAGTAGTTTCTATCGCTGCAGTAATATTTTTCGTTTTAATCAGATGGATTTTTAAAAGATATCCAACACACCGGCACATTCTAAAGCTAAAGGGAGTTCACATCGGGCTGAAAGAAGGATTCACCTCTATCTTGCGATTAAAAAAAAGGAGAGCATTTATCATGCATTCTATATTTATCTGGACTTTGTATCTTATGGAAATTTATATCGGGTTCCAGGCTCTTTCGGCCACGTCAGGACTGGGAATTGGAGCTGCCTTTAGCGTACTTTCGCTGGCAACCCTTGCGTTTATTGTGGCGCCGGGAGGCATAGGTGCTTTTCCGGTCGCAGTGCAGCAGGTACTGCTCATTTACGCAATAGACAATATATCTTTTGGATGGTTAATGTGGAGCGTATCAACAGGTATTATTATTGTAGGAGGTTTAATAAGTTTTGGTTTATTAATTTATTTTAATAAAAAAAATTATGAAGCAAAGCAATAAAATAAATGAAAGAATATTTACCAATGAGCGGTTGCTATCGCAAATAAAATGGTGGCGATTAATTAATAAAACAATTGCTTTTACCAACGGAGTATTTGATATTCTGCACGAAGGGCATATTAAAATATTATCACAAGCTGCCGCATTTGCCGATGTTTTAATCATCGGGGTAAATAGCGATGCGTCTGTAAAAAGACTAAAAGGAAACGACCGGCCCATTAATAATCAATATTCCCGTGCGCTAATTCTTGCCTCTTTAATTATGACAGATGCTGTTATAATATTTAATGAAGACACTCCTCTTAATCTTATTAAAAATATTATGCCCGACGTATTAATAAAAGGCGGGGATTATACTTCGGACACAGTAGTAGGCGCTGACGAAGTAATTGCAAATGGTGGCCGTGTAGAAATTATTCCATTAGAAGAAGGCTTCTCCACCACAGGCATTATTGAAAAAATGAAAAAGATATAGTCTGATAACAGTTATGGACAAACGCAGAATAATTGTAAGAGATATAAGCTGGCTTGCATTTAACGCAAGAGTGTTGCAGGAAGCCGGTGACGAGACTGTTCCGCTTCGTGAGAGAATACGATTCCTTGGTATATTTTCGAGTAACCTCGATGAGTTCTTCAGGGTTAGAGTTGCTACATTAAGGCGTATGATAGAGTTTGGAAGTAAAGCAAACATGCACCTTGAGCAAACGCCCGAAAAAATTCTTGACGAGATTAATGAGAAAGTTACTATTCAGCAAAACCAGTTTAACCGCACATGGGCCAATATTATCAGCGAACTGAAGAACCAGAAAATATTTTTAGTTACTGAAAGACATATTAACCGGGAACAACAAAAGTTTGTACTTAATTATTTCAATGAAAATGTAAGAAGCAATATTGTGCCATTGATGATTGAAAACATCCAGGCGTTTCCAACACTTAACGACAAATCAATTTACCTTGCCTGCAAACTTTCTACCAAAGATGAAAGTATTCCTCAGCGATTTGCTTTGGTTTCAGTTCCATCAAGATTGCCACGGTTTGTAATCCTTCCATCAACTGCGGAAGGCTCTTATATTATCCTGCTCGAAGACATTATTCGATTTTGCCTTCCTAATATCTTTTCTTATTTCGGATACGATACTTTCTCATCGAATATTATTAAGGTAACGAGGGATGCTGAAATAGATATTGATAATGATGTATCAACTTCTTTTATTCAAAAAATAGAAAAGGGATTGAAGAACAGGAAAAAAGGAAAACCCGTGCGTTTTATTTTTGATAAGGATATTGATAGTATGCTTTTAAATTATCTTATTAAAAGATTGGGATTAACTAATAAAGATCATATTCAGTCAGGCGGCCGTATTCATAACTTTAAAGATTTCATCAACTTCCCTGATTCAGTTTTTGAAAGAAAAAATCCAAGAAAAAAACCTTTCATTCATCCGTTATTGCAAAACGCCAATAGCGTAACCAAAGTTATTCTTGAAAAAGATGTACTGCTTAATTTCCCCTATCATTCATTTGATTCTTTAATTGATTTGTTAATAGAAGCTGCTATCGCTCCTGATGTAGTTAGTATTAAACTAACGTGCTATCGGCTTGCAGAACGTTCCAATATCATTAATGCCCTAACCAATGCGGTGCGCAATGGAAAGTCGGTAACGGTTGTTTTGGAATTGAGGGCAAGGTTTGATGAAGAAGCAAATCTCGAATGGAAAGAACGGTTGGAAGAAGCAGGCGTTAAGGTTTATTTAGGAGTTTTAAATTTAAAAATACATGCTAAACTCTGCCTTATAAAAAAGAAAGTTAATAACCATACTACTCATTTTGGCTTTGTAAGTACCGGTAACCTTAATGAAAAAACAGCACGCGTGTACGGTGATCACTGCCTGTTAACCAGCGACAGGCATATTATGGCAGATGTAAACCGGATGTTTAACTACCTCGAGAATCCTAAAGACTTTCAATCACTGAAAGCCTGTAAACGATTAATTGTAAGCCCTGTTGCTTTGCGCAAGCAACTGCATGTGCTGATTGATAAGGAAATAAAAGTTGCACGTGAGGGAAGGCATGCTGCCATTATCTTAAAATTAAATTCGCTCAGCGACGAAGAACTTATTGTTAAATTGTACGAGGCGGCGAGAGCCGGAGTAAAAATAAAAATGATAATAAGAGGCATTTGCTGCATGTTTACCGAAAATAAAAAATTCAGGAAACCGGTAAAAGCCATTAGCATAGTTGACGAATATCTTGAACATGCACGGGTAATGATCTTTCACAACGATGGGAAGGAAAAGGTTTTTATTTCGTCTGCCGACTGGATGGTTCGCAACATCGATCATAGGGTTGAAGCCACCTGCCCCATTTACGATAAAGAGATTCAACGTGAGTTAAAAGAAATACTTCGCATTCAACTGGAAGATAATGTAAAGGCAAGAATTCTCGATAACAACCTTTCTAATATTTATGTAGAAAATGATCACCATAAAAGAATCCGTTCTCAAATTGAAACCTATAATTATCTCTTAAAGAAAAAAAATACACCTGTTGAAATTATCAGCAATTGATATTGGAAGCAACGCAGCCCGATTACTTATATCTGAAGTAATTGTTGACGAAAAAAATAAAGCCACTTTTAATAAAGTTTCACTCATAAGAGTCCCTTTGCGACTGGGGTTCGACGTTTTCGATACAGGCAAAATTTCCGAACACAAAACGGAACTCATTTTGCATACAATGAAAGCATACATTAACCTGTTGCATGCTTATGAAGTAAAATATTTGAAGGCGTGTGCTACTTCGGCTATGCGGGAAGCCTCTAACAGTGCGGAAATAATTTCATTGGTGAAGAATGAAACAGGCATTGAGATTGAAGTTATTTCAGGAAGTGACGAAGCATCCTTCATATACGAAAATCATGTTGCTGAAAATTTAGATAAGGACCATTCTTACCTATATATTGATGTGGGCGGTGGCAGCACAGAGCTTACTTTTTTCAGTAATAACAAACTCGTCTTTAAAGATTCTTTTGACATCGGAACTATCAGGCTGCTTAAAAATAAAGTAACCGAAGAGAAATGGGACGAAATGAAGAATGACATTAAAGAAAAAACAAAAGGCCACAAACAGGTTACAGCCATAGGCTCGGGTGGAAATATAAATAAAGTATTTTCTCTTAGCAGACGTAAAGACTCGAAGCCACTGCCGTTGGAATTATTGCGTGATTTTTATAAAGAACTCAGCAATGTTTCATTAGACGACCGGATAAGAATTTACAAACTTCGCGAAGACAGAGCCGATGTTATCGTTCCTGCTTTACAGATATACGTTAACGTTATGCGATGGGCCAACGCCTCAGAAATCTATGTTCCCAGAATTGGTTTGGCAGACGGGCTTGTGCAACATTTGTGGGAAGAAGTGAAGGAGAAATTTGTCAGTAGTTAATACACAATGGTCATTAGTCAATAGTCATTAGATACTTCTTGCAACAAGGTTCTACGTCAATGACTAATGATCATTGACCGATGACACCAGATTTCTTTGGTAAAACATAGAATTAATAAAGTTTTAAATTATTTATACATTTACCGTGCGAACGCTCCAGGGATTTGTTTTATTCTAATGCAGAGCCATCTCCATCCTGTCGCTTTTTTTTCAAAAACCTTATAGCTATGTCAGTTAATAAAGAAGTAAAAAAAATAACGACCAACACATTATTGAGAATGAAGTTGGTTGGAGAAAAGATCTCGATGATTACAGCTTATGATTATTCATTTGCAAAAATCTTTGATGAGGCTGGTATAGATATTATTCTTGTTGGCGATAGTGCCAGCAATGTGATGGCAGGCCATGAAACAACATTGCCCATTACGCTTGAACAAATGATTTATCATGCATCTTCGGTTGTGCGTGGTTGTAACCGTTCTTTAATAATAGTTGATTTGCCCTTTGGAAGTTACCAGGGCAATAGTAAAGAGGCATTGAGTTCAACTATAAGAATTATGAAAGAAACGGGGGCACACGCCATTAAGCTGGAAGGCGGAGAAGAAATTCTTGAATCGGTAAAACGGATTTTAAGTTCGGGCGTGCCCGTAATGGGGCATCTTGGATTAACACCGCAATCTATTTATAAATTTGGAACTTACACGGTAAGAGCAAGAGAAGAAGAAGAAGCAGAAAAACTTAAAAAGGACGCACTACTGTTGCAGGAAGCTGGTTGTTTCGGCATCGTTCTGGAAAAAATTCCAGCCTCGTTAGCCAAAGAAGTTTCAGAAAGTTTATCGATACCAACGATAGGCATTGGTGCAGGCGGTTATTGCGACGGGCAGGTACTTGTAATGCATGATATGCTTGGTATTAATACTGAATTTAAGCCACGTTTTTTAAGAACCTATCTAAATCTTCATGAAGAAGTTACAGACGCTGTTCAAAAATATATTTCGGATATAAAAACAAAGGATTTCCCGAATGAACATGAGCAATATTAATCACCCGATGGTGATTTTTATTTTTTTTTCGTTTGCAGCATTACTGTTTTTTTCCCAGTTTCTTTTTTGAAAAAAGCTAATGTTTACAATGCCTTTATTGTTTGCAGTTATTGTAAACACTTCATCGGCGCTGGCTCCTACTGTTTTTTGAACCGATAGATAATCTTTTGAAATACTAACAAGTTTTTTGTTATCATCAGTAACATAGCTCCACACATAGCCCGCAGTGGCAAGTCCTTTTAATTGTATGGTTGTTGATTCGCCGGTTTTCAAATTTATTTCTTCAATGTTATCCGCTGGCATGATTATTTTTTATTTGTAAAGTTCATTGTAAATTATTAAATAAAAAACGAACCCCCGAAATTAACAGGGGTTCGTTGTATGGTTAATAAATTATACATTTTAAACAATCCTTATCGTCCAGAAATCGTCACACAAATTAGCGCTCGTTATATAACCATACGGCATATAAAAATATCCTTTTATACCCCAGCCGGTTCCCCAGGAATTTCTTACAATAACTGCTTGCTTGCTATCATCGAAACCAACAGCCATTACTGCATGTCCGCCAACAACCTTCTCTTTTGGTTTAGGCATCGGTAAAATACCAGTTTGCGCTACCTGCTGGCTTTCGAAACTTTCATAAACGGTAAAGCCAAATACAAATGGATAACCTTCTGAAAGGCATGATTGCAATTGAGGTAAATTGGTATTGGTTAAACGCTGGTAACTTTTTATGGTTGCCTTCAATGCATCATTATAACAT
>Ga0157373_10004635_pt1 | contig 10346 bp, 8 predicted proteins | sample C65metaG_FD_113460 | JGI IMG/M metagenome (GOLD analysis project Ga0157373, IMG submission 113460) | Corn rhizosphere microbial communities from Kellogg Biological Station, Michigan, USA - C6-5 metaG | ecosystem: Host-associated > Plants > Roots > Rhizosphere > Soil | place: USA: Michigan...
GGCCATGGCCCAGACCTCGGCCACGCAGTCCACCACGGCTTCGGCCACCATCGTCCAGCCGATCACGCTGACAAAGAACTCCGACCTCGCCTTCGGCACCGTCGTCAAGCCGACCTCGGGCACCAACACGGTGACCATCAACGAGACATCGGGCTCGCGCACCCTGACGGGCGCCGGCGACGCGGCGCTGGCTACCTCCACCACCTCTCGCGCGGCCTTCTCGGTCGGCGGCGAAGGCGGTCAGACCTTCTCCATCACCGTCCCCTCAACCGTCACCATGACCCGCTCGGGCGGTTCGGAGACCCTGACGGCTAATCTCGTGAAGACCGCCGCTTCCGGCACCCTCAGCGGCTCCATCGGCTCGGCCGGTACGGCGTCCTTCGGCGTCGGCGGCAACTTCGACGTGGCTTCCACGACGGTCAGCGGGGCCTACAGCGGCTCCTTCAACGTCACCGTCGCGTACAACTAAGCTCGATCTGTTCCGAGCCAACTGGGACGCCCCGGAAGCACCCCGACGCTTCCGGGGCGTTTCTGTGTCTGCCATAGCTCTCCGCGATGTCGCGCGAACGGCTACACCAGATGATCGAGGACGCGCGCAGGGTGGTGGTGTTCACCGGCGCGGGCATCTCCACGGAATCGGGCATCCCCGACTTTCGCAGCCCCGGCGGCGTCTGGAGCCGGATGAAGCCCATCTACTTCGACGAGTTCGTCGCCCGCGAGGACAAGCGCCGGGAAGCCTGGCGCCGCGCCTTCTCGGGCGTCGCGGGCTGGACCGGCGCTAGTCCCAATCTGGGACACTATGCGGTGGCCAGGTTGGTCGCACAGGGCAAGGTCTCGGCGGTCATCACCCAGAACGTCGACAACCTGCACCAGGACTCGGGCGTGCCTGACCATCAGGTGATCGAGCTGCACGGCAACGCCAGCTATGCCAAGTGCCTGACCTGCGGCCTGCGCCATGAGCTCGAGGAGCTGAAGTCGGCTTTCCTGGAGACCGGGGAGCCGCCGGTGTGCCGCGACTGCGGCGGGCTGGTGAAGACCGCGACCATCTCGTTCGGCCAGCCGATGCCGCAGTCGCCGATGCTGCGCGCCGAGGGCGAGACGCTGGCCTGCGACCTCTTCCTGGTGCTGGGCTCCTCGCTGGTGGTGCAGCCGGCCAACGGCTTTCCGCTGCTGGCCAAGGAGAACGGGGCGGAGTTGGTCATCGTCAACCGCGAGCCGACACCGCTCGACGGCTACGCCGACCTTGTTCTCAACGAAGACATCGGCCCGCTGCTTTCGAGCATCATCAAGCTGAGCTGAATCGCCTCTCGCGCGTTTAGGCGGCGACTGCGCCGTATCGCGGGGAGAGGGATGAAGCTGCGCGGCTTGTGGATCGGGACCGGCCTGCTGCTGGCCGCCTGCCAGGGCGCGCCGAAGACCGCGCCGCACACCGTCTATGTCTCCGACGAGCAGGCCAACGTGCTGCATGTCATCGACGGCGTGACGGAAAAGGAGATCGCCACCATCCCGGTCGGTAAGCGGCCGCGCGGCATGGCGCTCAGCCCCGATGGGCGCACCCTCTATGTGACGGCCGGCAAGGACGACCGCATCGACGAGGTCGACCTCGCGACGCGCAAGGTTGTGGGCGCCCTGCCCTCCGGGCCCGATCCCGAGCGGTTCGCGATCAGCCCGGACGGCGCGCGCCTCTACATCGCCAACGAGAACGACGCGAAGGTCTCCTTCGTGGACGTGGCGCACCGCAAGATGCTGTCGCAGACCGATGTCGGGCCTGAGCCGGAGGGCATGGCCGTCAGCCCCGACGGGCGGCTGGTAGTCTGCACTTCGGAAAGCGCCAGCCTCGTCCACTTTATCGACGCGCAGACCGGCCAGTTGCTCGACAGCATCATGGTCGGCACGCGGCCCCGCGACGCCCGCTTCACCGACGGCGGACGGCGACTGTGGGTGACTTCGGAGGCGCGGGCGACGGTGGCCGTGTTCGACACGGCCACCCGGCAAGTGATCCACACCGTGGACTTCATGAAGGAAAAACCGCCGGAAAATGTGCAGGCGGTGGGGATTGCGGTGAGCCCCGACGGAAGCCGCGTCTATGTGGCGCTGGGGCGAGGCAACCACGTCGCGGAGATCGATGCGAAGACCTTCAAGGTGATCCGCTATGACCCCGCGGGGTTCCGGGACTGGGGCGTCGGCGTCTCGCCGGATGGGCGGCGTATCTACGCGGCCAACGGCCTGTCCGGCGACGTGACGGTCATCGACGCGGCCTCGGGTCACAGGCTCAAGACCATCAAGACCGGCGGCAAGCCGTGGGGCGTGCTGGTGACCCGATGAGGCGGGCGGTGCTGCTCCTGCTGCTGGCAGCGCTGACGGGCTGTGCGCCGAAACCGAAAGTGCTGCGGGTCTGCGCCGACCCCAACAATCTTCCCTTCTCCAATGACAAGGGTGAAGGGTTCGAGAACAAGCTCGCCGAAATGGTGGCGAGGGACCTCGGCGAAAAGGTCGAATACACTTGGTGGGCGCAGCGGCGGGGCTTCGTGCGCAACACGGTCAAGGAAGGCCGCTGCGATGTCTGGCCCGGCGTGGCGAGCTCGCTGGAGATGCTGGCGACGACACGGCCCTACTACCGCTCCACCTACGTCTTCGTCACGCGCGCCGACCGCAACCTCGACATCCGCTCCTACGACGATCCGCGGCTGAAGACCGCGACCGTCGGCGTGCAGCTGGTCGGCGACGACGGAATGAACACCCCGCCGGCGCACGCGCTGACCCGGAGAGGGATCATCGGCAACGTGCGCGGCTACATGGTCTATGGCGACTACAGCCACCCCAACCCGCAGGCCGAGGTGATCAACGCCGTGGATCGAGGCGACATCGACGTGGCGGTCGTGTGGGGGCCGCTGGCGGGATACTTCGCGAGCAAGGCCGTGCATCCGATGCGGATCACGCCGGTGCAGCCCTGGCTCGACGGGCCATCGCTGCCGATGGTGTTCGACATCTCCATGGGCGTGCGCAAGGACGACGTGAAGCTCCGCGACCGGCTGGATCGGGTGCTGGAGAAGCGCGAGCCGGATATCCGCACCCTGCTGGCGAGCTACCACGTGCCGCTGGTGCAACCGGCGGCTTAAGGCCGCGTTGCTCCTCAAGGCCATGCCTGAAGGAGCCACATGCAAAAGTCCGGGATTTCCCTCGCCGCCCTCGCCGCCGCCCTCGCCCTGTCCGCCTGCGGACCTGGCGGCGGGATAAGCCTCCCGGGTTCGCATCAGGTCTCCGCCGGCGCCCTTCGCCACGCGGTGAAGGACGCGCGCATCAAGCAGTTCTACGAACAGCGCCAGTGGAAGCCCGCCTGGGGCGGCGGCGCCAGCAAGGACCTGCTGGAGGCCATCGACGCCTCCGAGAAGCATGGCATCGACACCAACCGCTTCCTCGCCATCATCGGCAAGGCGCCCGACGACCTCCATGAGGAGATCGCGATGACGGAGGCGGCGCTGGCCTATGCCGACGCGCTGTCGGGCGGCATGGCCGACCCGAAGAAGATCTACACGCCCTACACGCTGAGCGCCCCGAAGGTGGACCTGGTCGCGGGGCTCAATCAGGCGGTGGAGAAGGGCGATGTCGGCACCTGGCTCGACGGCCTCGCCCCGCAGGACGCCGAATACAAGGCGATGTCGGCGGCCTACGTCAGCCTGCTGCAGCAGATGAAGGCCAACAAGCTACCGCCCGTGCCGCAGGGCCCGAGCATCAAGCCCGGCGGCCGCGACCCACGCATTCCGGCCATCGCCCAGGCGCTGGCGGCGGCGGGCTTTTCGTCCAGCCCCGTCAACCCGCAGGCGCCGGTCTACACCAAGGCCATGGAGACCGGGATCAAGGGTCTGCAGGCCGAAGCGGGCCTCAAGAGCGACGGAACCATCGGCAACGACACGGTCGCGGCGCTCAACACCGTCATGGCCGACCACGCCCAGCAGATCGCGCTGAACATGGAGCGCAGACGCTGGATGGCGCGCGACGTGCCGACCACGCGGATCGACGTGAACACCGCCGCTGCCCTCCTCGACTACTACCGCGACGGCCAGGTCGCCTGGTCCTCGCGGGTGGTCGACGGCCAGCCGACCAAGCAGACGCCGCAGCTCGGCGCCTATCTCTTCCAGCTCGTCGCCAACCCGCCGTGGGTGGTGCCCAAGGGCATCGCCGAGAAGGAGGTCTTCCCGAAAGGCCCCGGCTTCATGGCGGCCGAGGACATGTACGTCGACGACACCGGCCAGGTTGTCCAGCGGGCCGGGCCAAAGTCGGCGCTCGGCAAGGTCAAATTCGACCTCGACGACAAGTACGCCATCTACCTCCACGACACCCCGTCCAAGGCCCCGTTCGACACGCCCTACCGGCACAAGAGCCACGGCTGCGTGCGCGTCCAGAACGCCATCCAGTTCGCCCAGCTGATCGCCGACGACGAGGGCGTGCGCCCCCAGTTCGACCAGGGGCTGGGATCGGGCCAGACCGTCTCGGTGGCGCTGCCGCACAAGATCCCCGTGCGGCTTTTCTACCAGACCGTCTTCCTCGACCGGACCAACCACCTCGTCTACCTGCCCGACCCGTACGGCTGGGACGCCAAGCTGGCGGACGCGCTCGGCATGAAGACGGCCAGGCGCAACGCGCTGGACGACGGCGTTCTCATCCCGCTCGGGCCCTAGTCGCACTCCACCGCTTCGGGACACATGGCGTCCATGGCCGGCGTGGCGAGGCCCGTCGCGTCGGCCTCGCCCGACTCGCGCACTGGCGGGCCCATGCGCGCCTTTCGCCAGCCGCCCCAGCGGTAGTAGCCGAAGGCGAGCGCGACCGAGACGGCCATGCTGACCGGGAAACTCCACCACAGCGCATCAGCCCCCCACACCGGCTCCAGCAGCCTGGCGAAGGCGAGCCTTACGCCCAGCAGCGAAATGGCTAGCGAGATCAGCGGCGGCATCACCGCGCCGGTCGAGCGCACCACCCCGAATAGCACGAAGGTCACGCCGAACAGGATGAAGGACCAGGCGATGATCCAGTTCATGTGGCTGGCCGCGGCGATGGCGTCGGCGTGGCCCGGCAGGAAGAGTTGCAGCAGCGGGTTCTCGGCAAAGTAGACGGCCGTCACCAGCGCGCCGGTCAGGAACAGGTTCATGATCACCCCCGCCCGCGCCGTCAGCTCCACCCGTCGCCACTGTTTGGCGCCGACGTTCTGGGCCGCCATCGAGGAGGCCGCCGCCCCGATCGCCATGGCCGGCATCTGGATGTAGGTCCAGATCTGCGCCGCCACGCCGTAGGCCGCCGCCGTAACGATGCCGTAGGCGTTGACCATGCCCATGACGGCGATGGCCGAGCCGGAGATGACGATCATCTGCAGGCCCATGGGCAGGCCCTTGATGATGGTCGTACGCAGGATGACGAGGTCGGGCTTCAGGTAGGCCAGCTCATGGCCCACGAGCCGCAGCGGCAGGCGGCGCGCATAGATGTAGGTCAGCATGCCGATCAGGCTGGCGACCTGGCCGATGAAGGTGGAGGTCGCCGCGCCGGCGATGCCCATCTGCGGGAACGGCCCGATGCCCTTGATCAGGAAGGGGTTGAGGCCCGCGTCCAGCATCACCGAGACGAACATGAAGATCAGCGGCGTGCGCGCGTCGCCCGCGCCGCGCAGGATCATCATCAGGTAGTTATTCAGGTAGATGGCGGGCAGCGCGACGAAGATGATCCGCAGGTAGATCACCGCCATCGGCAAGGCGTCGCCGGGCGTTCCGAACCCGGCCAGGATCCGGGGCGTAAAGACGAAGCCGAAGATGGCGACCAGCAGCGACACGGCGCCGAAGAAGGTCGCGCTCGTCCCAACCACCCGCTTGGCGCCGTCCAGGTCCTTCGCGCCCATGGCCTGGCCGACCATGATGGTGCCTGCCATGCCCACGCCGAACACGGCGCCGAGCAGGAAGAAGAGGACGAGGTTGGCGTTGGCCGTGGCGGTGATGCCCGCCTCGCCGATGAAGCGGCCGACCCAGATGGCGTTCACCGACCCGTTCAGCGACTGCAGCACGTTGCCGCCCAGCACCGGCAGCGAAAACCAGAACAGGGTCGGCGTGATCGGCCCCTCGGTCAGCCGGTGGCCGTGCTGACGCTGCGGCGGCGCTGACTTCGCGGCGGGGGTGGGGCGGGCGCCGTCCATGGGGGTGTGAACCGGTTCAGGTGAGCAGGGTTCCGGCCGTTTCTAGCACGGCCGGAAGGGTCGAGAGTCTTCACTGGCGCGAGTCGTTCGCGCGGGCACGCACGGACGCGGGCGCCGGGGCGCGCGCGGAAGCATGCACGCGGGCGTGTATGGGGCGGTTTCAGGAAGGGCGGCGAGGTCCATGACCCATTATCGCGCCGTTCGGAGCGGCGGGGATAAGTCGCTCGGTCGATGGGGCGAGAGGGGCTCGATGTATCGCAAGTCCATGTCTCACCCTTCTCCCTTGCGGGATAAGGATTTAGGCGGGCGTGCGGCTGGGAGAGTTCTGCGCCTGCTGCTGGGCGGGGAGGTTGTGGGCGTGCCACTCCGCCAGCGTGCGGGCGACCTTCTGGAAGATGGCGATGCGGGCGTCGAGCGGGGCGGTGGTGTCGCCGATCATGACGGCCACGGAATAGGCCCGGCCGTCGGGCGCGGTGACGATGCCCACGTCGTTCCAGCCGGTTTCGCGCGCGCCGAGCTCCTGGCCGGTGCCGGTCTTGTGCTGGATGGTCCAGCCCTCGGGCAGGCCGCCCTTCAGCCGCCGCGCGCCGGTCTCGGTCTGGCTGAGGATGTCGAGCATGTGCTGGGTCGAGGCGGGCGACAGCAGTTCGCCCTTCTTCAGCCGCGCCAGCGCATCGACGATGGCGTAAGGCGCGGCGCCGTCGGCCGGATCGGCGACGTACTCGTCGAGCTTTGCCTTGCGGTAGTCCTCCGGCAGCGTCTCGCGCGCCGTCTGGAAGGCCCAGCCCTGGGTGTATTCCGGCCGCCAGGTCATGCCGGCGATCTGGGGCTGGAGCATCCGCTCCTCTTCGCCAGCGCGGATGGCGCCCAGGCCCTTCTGGACGACGACGCCTTGCACGACCTCGGGCCCGCCCGCGTGGCGCACGAGGGCGTCGTTGGCGGCGTTGTCGCTCTTGGCCAGCGCGTCGAACAGCAGCTCGTCCACGGTGGCGGTATAGCCCTTCCAGCCCACCTTCGCGGCGATCGGCTGGTGGAACAGCGAAAGGTCGTCGCGGGTCAACAGCACGGGGTCTTCGAGGTGCTGCCTGCCCTCGTCGATCTGCTGGAAGGTCGCGAGCGCGACCCACAGCTTGGAGACGCTCTGCTGCGGGAAGATCTGGTCGCCGTTGTAGGCGGCCGTCCAGCCGCTCTGGATGTCGCGAATGGCGATGCCGACGTGGCCGTTGAAGCCCTCGCCGAGCTGGCGGACCTGCATCGCGAGATCGGCCGGCGCGGGGGGCGCCACGACCACCGGATGCAGCAGCGCGCCTCGCGTCGCCAGCGCCTGCTCGGGCTGGGGCGCGAAGACCGTGGTTACGGCCGCGACCAGGGCAGCGAGCATCTGGAACAGCTTATGCATCTGACGAAACGAGGCTTTCAGCTACGGGCAGACTCAAATCCGCCGCTAGCTTTAGCGCGTTCCGGCTTCAGGTGTTCCTGATTTTTCAGACCGAATGGCCGAGGATCGCCGAGGACGCCATTTGCCAGACCTGCACTTCACCGCCCTGGTAGGGCTGGTAGAGGTGCGCCGGTTCGCCGGCCTTTCCGCGCCAGTGGTAGAAGATGTGCTGGCCGATCTGGGTCACCTTGACCATCTGCGGCGCCCACTTCGGATGGACGTAGTCGGTGTGGTAGTGGGTGGCCGTTCCCACGTCCTTCTCGACGTAGCCGTTCAGCGCCTGCTCGGCGATCATGTGGGCGAAGGCTTCCTGCTCGGGGTGCGGCGGGCGGCGCTTCATCGAGCCGTCGCAGACGAAGGAGAACTGGCAGCCGGTATGGCGCTGGTAGCCCTCGAAGACGACGCCGCAGACCGAGGCCGGGAAGTTGGGGTCGCGCACCCGGTTGACGATCACCTGGGCGACGGCCCGCTGGCCCTCGAGCGGCTCGAACCCTGCCTCGTAGTAGATGGCGTCGGCCAAGCAATCGACGGCCGTCGCACGCTCGACCGGATTGGGGACGTTGAGCACGAAGGGCTGCACCGAGTTGGGGTCGTAGGCAGGCAGGGGCGCGGGCGCGATCAGCGCCTTCTGGCCCGTACCGTACACGCCCGTGACCACGTCGACGGCCTTGGCGAACCCCGGGGCGAAGGTCATGGCCACCATGGCCAGAATGACGAGCGCAAGGTGGGGCAAGCCCGTGTGGGCGCGCAAGTAAGATGTCAATGTCCCGTCCCCTGATCAGCCGATGATGAAGCGCGGCTGTTGGCCGCTTTTGCGCCTCACTTCGCTCTGCCGGCAAGGCATAGACGGAAGCGTTTATAGTAGCGCTTGAATAGATCGTATGTGTTTATACCGATTTTTGGGCCGGATTACGCTGCGACAAGTCGGCGCAAAGTGCGTTGCGGTGGCGGCTATATTCTGGATGAGCTTGAAATAAGGCAAAAACAGAATTTCATCTGCTCAAGATTGCTCAAACGCCGCGCACATTTCTCCCTTCCCCCTTGATGGGGGAAGGGTCGGGGATGGGGGCGTGCGCGTGGGGTTGGGCGGAGAGGCGCGTGAGGCTCTGAGCCAGCCGAGCCCATCGCCCGAGCTCAGCGGCTACACCCTCCACCCTGCCTCGAGGGAGGAGGGTTCTTTAAGCCCGCGCCTTGGCCTCGGCCATCAGGTAGGCGTCGATGGACTCGGCGCACTGGCGGCCTTCGCGGATGGCCCAGACGACCAGTGACTGCCCCCGCCGCATGTCGCCGCAGGCGAAGATGCGGGGGTTTGAGGTGCGGTAGGCGCTGGTGTCGGCCAGCACGTTGCCGCGCGCGTCCAGCTCGACGCCGGACTGCTCGACCGCGCCTTGGGTGCGGGGGCCAAGGAAGCCCATGGCGAAAAGGACGAGGTCGGCCTTCAGGGTGAAGGTGCTGCCCTCCACCTCGCGCATGGCCATGCGGCCGTTCTCAGACACCCACTCGACGTGGCAGCACTCGATGGCCTCGACCCTGCCATTCGAACCGACGAACCGCTTGGTCAGCACCGCGAACTCGCGCTCGGCGCCTTCCTCGTGGGACGAGGAGGTGCGCAGCTTCAGCGGCCAGTCGGGCCAGGTCAGGGCCTTGTTCTCGCGCACCGGCGGCTGGGGCATGATTTCCAGCTGGGTGACCGAGGCCGCGCCATGGCGGTTCGAGGTGCCGATGCAGTCGGAGCCGGTGTCGCCGCCGCCGATGACGACCACGTGCTTGCCCTTGGCGGTGAGCGTGCCGCTGGGTGCCGCCTTTTCCTCGGAATCGCCCGCCACGCGCTTGTTCTGCTGGGTGAGGAAGTCCATGGCGAAGTGGACGCCGTCCAGCTCGCGGCCGGGGATGTCGAGGTCGCGCGGCAGCTCGGCGCCGCCGGCCAGCACCAGCACCTCATAGTCGTCGAGCAGGCGCTGCACGGTGACCGTCTTGCCGACTTCCATGTTGGTGCGGAAGATCACGCCCTCGGCCTCCATCTGCGCGATGCGGCGGTCGATGAGGTGCTTTTCCATCTTGAAGTCGGGAATACCGTAGCGGAGCAGGCCGCCGATGCGGTCGTTCTTCTCGAACACCGTCGGCGCGTGGCCCGCGCGGGCCAGCTGCTGGGCGCAGGCGAGGCCCGCGGGACCGGAGCCCACGACGGCGATGCGCTTGCCGGTGCCGCGCGGGGCGCAGAGCGGCTCGACCCAGCCCTCCTGCCAGCCCCTGTCGATGATCTCGCACTCGATCGTCTTGATGGTGACCGGGTCGTCCTGGATGTTCAGCGTGCAGGACGCCTCGCAGGGCGCGGGGCAGACGCGGCCGGTGAACTCCGGGAAGTTGTTGGTCTGGTGGAGCGTGTCCAGCGCCTCACGCCATTCGTTCTTGTAGACGAGGTCGTTCCAGTCCGGGATCAGGTTGTTGACCGGGCAGCCCGAGTGACAGAACGGGATGCCGCAATCCATGCAGCGCGCACCCTGTTTGCTCACCTCGCCGGCGGGCAGCGGGTGGACGAACTCGCGCCACGTCTTCAACCGCTCCTCGGGCTTGTCGTAGGTGCGGTCGTGACGCTCGATTTCGAGGAAGCCGGTGGGCTTGCCCATCTGTCAGTTACTCCGAAAAGCTATTCGGCGGCGACCGTGGCGGCGGCTTGCCGTTCGGTCTCCAGCTCGAGCAGGGCGCGCCGGTAGTCCTTCGGCATCACCTTGA
>Ga0157373_10004638_pt1 | contig 10341 bp, 9 predicted proteins | sample C65metaG_FD_113460 | JGI IMG/M metagenome (GOLD analysis project Ga0157373, IMG submission 113460) | Corn rhizosphere microbial communities from Kellogg Biological Station, Michigan, USA - C6-5 metaG | ecosystem: Host-associated > Plants > Roots > Rhizosphere > Soil | place: USA: Michigan...
CTCCATCAGGCGTGTCTGCACGGAATCCCGGCTCACCTTTTCGGAAAGCACGACGCCGCGCTCCTTGTCGATCTCCTCCTGCGCCAGCAGTGCGCCATCGCCAAAGTCCCGCATGACGGTGAAGGCCAGCTTCAGCGTTTCTTCCGAGAGATCCGGCAGATCGAGCATGTAAACGGTTTCATCAAAGGAAGTGTAGGCATTCGCATGCGCGCCGAAGGCGATGCCCAGCCGCTGCATCTTGGGGATGAGTTCCTCCGCCTTGTAGTTTTTGGAGCCATTGAAAACCATGTGCTCCAGAAAATGGGCCAAGCCCTGCTGGTCATCCGCCTCCATCAGGGAACCGGCGGCGATGTGCAGGCGCAGGGAGACACGCTTCGGCGGCTCCGCATTTGGGTAAATGATGTAGCGGAAGCCATTCGCCAGCGTGCCGAAGGTGGCCTTTTCATCCGCAGGGATGTCCGAGGAAACCTGCGGCCACGGCGTGGCAGAAGGTGCTGCCGGGGCGGGAGCGACCTCCGTAGCTGCGGCAGAAGGCTGCGGCACAGCAGGGGCAGGCGCGGGAGCGGCGGACAGAGGAGCGCTTTCTCCGGCAGGGGCCGCGGTCTCCAGAGTTTCCACCGCAGCGGTGGGTGGCGCGGCAGGGGTGGGATGCTCGCGCAGGGAAAGGAAAATCGCTGTCGCCGCGAGGACGAAAACGAGCAGAAACGGCGTGGCCTTTTGCATGGGCAGGAGGGTGATGGGGTGAGGTTGGCTTGGCAACGTAGAAGCGTCGCAAAATGGCGTGTCCGTGCTTGAAATTAATTTCTGTGAAATCGAGGTTGCATTCCTCCGGGCGACATGATGTTTTCTCCGCCCCGACCGCAAGGAAGGGCATCCAAACCAACAGATGCACACGTGGCGGAATTGGTAGACGCGCTAGATTCAGGTTCTAGTAGGGGCAACCCTGTGGAGGTTCGAGTCCTCTCGTGTGCACCATCTGATGGTTAATGATTTAGGGAGCCGAAAGGCTCCCTTTTTCGTGTTAGCGATTTTGGCCATTAATCGCAAACTAACCATTGAAAACCATCACCCCCATTTGTCAGTAGTATGAAAATGGATGACTTCGTCAGCCTGCGGGTGCGTCGCTTTCAATGCTATCCAACCCCCCGGTTGTTCACGATAGACCGAACACCCTGACGGGAAAAGTCATGACGAAAAATAAGTTATGAAAAAGTAAATTTTCGCTTTTCCGTGGATGATTGTCTATTTCACTGTTTGAATCGCTGCTTAGCTTGGCAAAATGGGGCACAGAAAGGGCCTTTTTCCCGGAAATCTACGTCGAATTGCGGCCAAGGCGGTTTGTTCCAGAAAGATCTAAGACGTTCCGAGCCCTATAACTCAGATGGTTGGAATCGTTCCTCCATCAATGATATATTCGGTTCCTTGGATAGAGGCGGCCCGGTCAGAAGCGAGGAAAGCCACAAGTTCCGCGACCTCCCACGGCCATGCCGGCCGACCCAGGGGTATGCCGCCGAGCGCTGCCATTACATTCTGCTGTGCCTGCTCAATGGTGATGCCGCCGCCATCCGCAAGACGCTGAAGGAAAGCCGCGGTATTTTCGGTTTTGATCCAACCAGGAGATACCGTGGTCACGCGAACGCCTTTCGGCCCCACTTCTTTGGAGAGCGCCTTGCTGTAGGTGGTAAGGGCCGCTTTTGCCGCCGCATACGCGGTCGTGGATTCATGGAGCGGCAGCAGCCTTTGAATGGAGGAAATGTGAATCACCACACCGGACTGCCGCTCCAGCATCGCGGGGACGAACGCACGATCGATGCGGACGGCGGCCAGAAGGTTCAGGTTCAGTTCTTTCATCCACATCTCATCGGTCAGCGCTGCGAAGCCTCCGCCAGGTGAGTCGGAGCCGCCCAGGTTTTGCACCAGAATGTCGGGCACGCCGAATGATCCGATGATTTGAGCGGCCACTTCGGCGGCACCCTCTGCGGTGGCCAGATCACCGGTGATGATCGAGGCGGGGAAGCCCGGATCCTCCGGCACCTGCCGCGCTGTCGTGATGACGGTCGCGCCCCCGGCGGCGAAGCGTCGGACCATGGCTTCGCCCGTGCCTTTTGTGCCGCCGGTGACAAATACAAGCCGCCCTGCGAATTCCTCTGGAGCGATTGGGAAGTTAGGTTGTTCGGTTTTCATGAGACTGTTAGTTGGGAAATTTTTCCGTCTTGAAGATGAAACTCGAAGTCCAGCTCCACGGGGCTTTCCGGGAAGTTGCCCTCGATGGTGCCGACGATGTTTGCTGTTCCATCATCCACCCTTGCGCTGGTCACGGTGATGTGCGGCTGAACTTCGTTGGACTCCGCCATCAAGCTCTCGATGGCGGCGGTCCCCACGTATTCGTGACCGTTGTCGCGGAAAATCGCGCCGGGAGTGAAACAAGCGGCCGCAGCCGCGGCATCGAACTGGTTGGCGGCTTCAAGGTAGCGCTCCACCACCGCGGGCAGGGAGATTATGGTGTTGTTGTTCATAGCGGTTAAAGTGTTTCGGAACATATATACCGCCGGGAAATCGGGCCAATGCCGTGTTTTTTGGCTGGTTCATACTCAAAGTATGAGTCACACCACAGGCATGGAACTCCGTCACCTCCGTTACTTTGTGGCCGTGGCGGAGCAAGGCTCGTTCAACCGGGCTTCCCAAACCCTCCATCTCACGCAGCCCGCCTTAAGCCGCCAAGTGAGAGATCTGGAGGATGAACTGGGTGTGCCGCTGTTTGAGCGGGGGAAGAACTCCGTGAAGCTGACGGATGCCGGTGAGAAGTTTTACAAGGAGGCTCGGGATTTGTTGTCACGGGTGGAGACGGCCGTGCAAAAGGTCAGAACAGAGCATCGTGAAGAGGTGCTGCGCGTCGGATATGCGCCCTCGGCCACTGCCGGGATTCTTCCGCGTGCTTTGGAGCGCTTCCACGCCGTGATGCCCCGGGTGAAGGTGGAGCTGACTGACGTCTCTCCCCCGGAAATGATCCAGATGGCGGTCAGTGGGCGGCTGGATGTCGTCATCGCGATTGAACCGTCGGTGGTGGCCACCCCCGGATTCAAATGGTCCGACTTCCGCCGTTTGTCACTGATCCTGATCATGCGGGCAGATCATCCGCTGGCACGCAGGAAACGCATTCCTCCGGAACTCCTGTGCGATCTCCCACTCGTAGGTCTGGGCCGGAAAAATTTCCCCGACTATGTGCCTTCGATGCGACGGAGTTTGAAGCCTTTAGGGTGCATTCCTCATTTTGTCGCGCTGGAGGAAGACGGGGTGTCGACACTGTTCGCCAGCGTAGAGGCCTACAATGGGGCCGCCATCCTTGCCGACACTGTTTCAGAGTTTCTCCCGCGTTCACTTGTTGGGCGACCCTTTCACCCGAAGTTTGACCCCGTCGTGGCGAGAGTGGGGATATACGAGAAGCAACACAGTGCCCACGCCGAACGATTTGTTGCGATTCTCCAAGAGTATGCATCTCACAAGGGCAGTGTTTGAGACTTTCAGAGAGAATAGGTTCAATCGAGCGTTGAGGTGAGGAGAACCACCTGATGGCGCTTCATTATAATGAAATTTTCGATCTATCCGACAAGACCGCCTGCTTTGAAAAACACCTGTGTGAAAAACAGCGTCGTTGCATGATCGCATTCATGCTCATAAGGTAGGTGGATGCTCCCTCGTACGCAGAAACGAGGGGGAGCGGCAACAGTCGTATGATGCCTTGAATCTCCATTTACCCTTCCAGACCATGAAGCTTCCACATCCCACCTCCTATTTTCACAAATTCGTGCCGACTCCGGTGGGCGTGCTGAAACTCGTGGCGAGTGAGCGTGGGCTGGCGGCCATTCTTTGGGAAAATGATCATCCTGCCCGCGTGCGGCTGGGGGACAGCGTGGAAAAAGGGGATCATCCGGTGTTGGTGGAGGCTGCGCGGCAGTTGAACGATTACTTTGCGGGAAAGCTTCGGAAGTTTTCCATAGCGCTGGATTTTAAAGGCACTCCATTCCAGCAGCAGGTGTGGCAGGCGCTGCTGAAGATTCCCTTCGGCCAGACGCGGACCTATGGGCAGATCGCACAAGAAATCGGCAGGCCGGCGGCAGTGCGTGCCGTGGGCGCGGCCAATGGAAAAAATCCCATTTCCATCATTGCGGCGTGCCACCGGGTCATCGGCTCAAATGGAAAACTGACCGGCTTCGCAGGCGGGCTGGATGTGAAGGCAGTGCTGTTGGAACTGGAGGCAGCCGCCCATGATGAAAGACAGGAGCGCCCGGAAAAAAGCGCTCCTGCCCCTGTCTCCCACTGCTGACGGAACTCACTTACGGAGCGGTGGAGAAAGGCTGTGCCGTATTGCGTCTTTCCGTTTCATCCGGCATCCACGTCCAAGGATTCACGCCTTTTTCCGTGAATACAGCGATGCCGATGACGCCCACATTGCGTGTGTTGCCATGACGCAGATTTGCATACGAATGGGATACGCTGGAAAACTTGAAGGCTGCCACCTTGTCGTAGCTGGTGCGGAATCCTTTGATCTCCACGGCTTTTCCTGGCTTCACGATGTAGCCGCGCTTTGAAAGGGAGGCGGACTTGCCGTCCATCACATCCAGTCCATCAACACTGGCCACGATTTCCAGCGCGCTCTTGCAGCGGTTTTTGATCACGATGGAATAAGTCTGTTCCTTGTCACCTTGGACGAAACGTTGCCTATTATTGTAGTCCTTGTAAGTGGATAGATAGCCCAGGCTACCCTTGATGCCCCACTCCACCATGCCACCGGCGGCAGTTTGGAGTCCCTCCACTTTATAGGCATTTCCACTCATTGCCTTGATGCCATCTTTGTCGTTATAATAAAGGGTATCCATGCCGGAAGGCCGGGATGACGATCTCACGAAGTGGCTGCCCTCCATCGTCGAGGTTTTTTCCTCTCCCCAGCCCGTTGCCAGTCCGGGGCGTTCTTCTGGAGATGGAGTGTAGCTGGGTGGTGCCACGCCTGCCTGCCGATCGGAAGAGGGAAGCGGGCCCATGGGGGTGCATGAGGTGATGAAGATTGCGGCGAACAATCCGCACACAAGGGAGAAAAGCGTTGCGCGTTTCATAGTGCTGGAAAAACAGCATTTTGATGGCGGGCGGTCAATTTAAAATGCATTAAAAACAGCATTTAAGTTGCAGGTTTTTCCGCATTTGATAAATGTCTCCTCGTGAAGCGATTTGAAGATGGCCAGGTTTCCAGGCGTGAGCGCCAAGTGATGGATATCCTGTTTCGGCTGGGGAAGGGGACTGCGGAGGAGGTGATGAATGAATTGCCCGATCCTCCCAGTTATTCCGCAGTTAGGGCTCTGCTGGCGACGTTGGAACAAAAAGGACTGGTGCAGCATACGAAGGATTCCCGCCGCTATGTCTACATGCCCACCGTTCCAGAAAAGCGGGCCAAGCACACAGCGCTGCGGCAGTTGCTGGCCACCTTTTTTGATGGAAGCCCCCAGAAGCTGGTGGCCTCCCTGCTTGATCCCAAGGACCAGAAACTCAGCGCGGAGGAAATCGCCGACATCCGCAATTTGATCGACGGGGCGAAGCTGGATAAGCCATCGTCCAGAAAGTAGAAAAATCGGTTTTCCAATGATTGCGTTGCTCCTTTTCTCACTGATTGCGGCGGCCATCGTTTTCCAGGTAGGAAGAAAGGATGCTGCCCGTGATCCATGGCTGAGCCTCATCCTGCTCAGCCTGCTGGTGTGCTTTCCTGTGCTGGCCCTCCTGTTGCCAAAGGTGGCTGTGCTGCCCGTAGGTGTGGAGGAATCTGCGCGAACGGTTTTCCCATGGGGCCGCAGCCTTCTTCTGGTGTGGATCAGCGGCATGCTCATCGCCGGGGCCAGATTGTTGTTAGCAGTGCATGGCTTGAGGCAGTGGCACCGGAACAGCGTGAAGGTTGCTCGTCAGGGCAGGGTGGAAATCCGAATGCTGGCCGGTATCCGCAGTCCGGTGGCCGCAGGGGTGATCCAGCCGGTGATTTTCGTTCCGGACTCATGGGGCCATTGGTCCGAGGAAACGCGGGAAATGGTATTGCAGCATGAAATGGCCCATCATGACCGTTGCGATCCCTTGTGGCGGTGGTTGGCGGAAGCTGCACGCGTGGTTTACTGGTATCACCCTCTGGTCCACTGGATGGTGCGGCGTTTTGAGGAACAGTGCGAATATGCCTGTGATGAGATCGTTCTGAAAGGCGGTGCCTCGCCGGCGGCATATGCGCATGTGCTGTGCGATTTTGCATCCCCCCGCCGGATGGGTGGTCCGTTGCTGGCCATGGCGGAAACATCGTCCTTGGAAAGCCGGGTCCGGCGCATGATCCAGCCGCCCGGTCAGCGTGGCAGGGTGGGAATGCCGGCATTCATCGGCTTGTGCACCGCAGTGGTCCTTGCCATGGCGGGGCCACACTTGCCTCCGCCCATCCTCGTGCCGCCGGAGGAAGTGGCTCTCCGCCTGAGTGCGAATCCCTTCCCCGGGAACTAGCTGTCCTCATGGGTGGCATGCTTGGAATTCCTGTGAGGTTTTTTGCTTCAATGTTGCGGGGCACGGTTTCTGCATCATTTTGAGGCAGATGGTGTTGCCAATGGACAGACTGGGGCGCGGCCTGCGGGATTTGCGGATTTCCGTAACGGATCGCTGCAATTTTCGCTGTCGCTATTGCATGCCGGTGGAGACCTTTGGCCCGGGCTATGCCTTCATGGAGCGGGAGGAACTGCTCACTTTTGAGGAAATCGTTCGTCTCGTCCGCCAGTTGGTGCCGCTGGGCGTGGAAAAGATCCGCCTCACGGGCGGCGAGCCTTTGATGCGCCGGGGACTGGAAGATCTCATCGCCATGATTGCTGCCGTAGATGGCATCCGTGATATCGCGATCACCACCAATGGGGTGCTGCTGGCCCATCATGTGGAGGCGCTGGCCCTGGCGGGGCTGAGTCGGGTGACGGTGAGTCTGGATGCGCTGGACCCCGTGGTTTTTGGAAAAATGAATGGTGTGGGAGCCAAGGTGGAGCGGGTGCTCGCCGGCATCCAAGCTGCGCGGACCTTCGGCCTGCCGGTAAAGGTGAATGCCGTCATCCAACGCGGAGTGAATGAAGGCGAGATCCTGCCTCTGGCACTGTGGGCCAGATCCGCCGGGGTGGACATGCGCTACATCGAATTCATGGACGTGGGTGAAACCAATGGCTGGAAGCTCGCGGAAGTCGTATCCGGCGCAGAGATTCTGGAGATTCTTGCTCGGGAATTCCCGCTGGTTCCCCGGGATCCTGCCTATCGGGGAGAAGTGGCTGTCCACTGGGCGCATGCGGATGGCGGCAGCGAGATCGGTCTCATCCGGTCCGTGACCAAGCCTTTTTGTCGTGACTGCCAGCGGCTGCGCCTGTCTGCGGATGGGAAGATCCATACCTGCCTTTTTGCCAGTAGCGGGCATGACCTGCGCGGGCTCCTCCGCAGTGGCATGCCGGATGATGTTCTAACGAAAAGTGTGCGTGCCATCTGGCAGGGCCGCGAGGACCGCTACTCCGAGGAGCGCGGGAAGGTTCATCACCCCAAGGCGGAGATGAGCTATCTGGGCGGGTGACTTGATAGGCTTTGTTATTCCGTGACAGATATCCTCATCCGCATGAAGCGTTTCGGCACATTCGCCGGGATGCTCACCGTCACCTGCTCAAAGCCGGGGACGGCAGGGATGAAAGGTGTGCTTTGAATCACCGTGCCTGCCGGGGAAACCGTGTCCCATGAGCCGGAGGTGAGTGATGTCGAATACTCCACCTCATCCACAATGCCACGTGCCGCAGCATCCGTACGGTGCGGATATTTGAAGAGCAGTTGATTGCCGGATTTTTCCACCTGCGGGAGTTGGGTATTGCCGTAAATGGACAGCCTGGATGCCTGAACGGGAGAACCACCCAGGGCAAACTCTACCGCATTGGAAATCCCATCGTGATCCGGGTCTGCATTTTGGGCGGTATCCGCAGCACCCTGCACCCATGAGGTGTAGTTCTGCTGGATGGGCAGAATGGCTTCCTGCGTGGAGGACGTGGCTCCATCGTAGGATTTTTCCGTGGTGATTTTCAGATGGGGAGCATTGGGGAGGATGTTCCAGTTTGCTGTTAGGCTGGCGTTTGCCCCAGTTGCCAGTCCACCCCGGTGGCAGTTCCACACCGTGGAGGAGACTGCTTCACAAATCCACCCGGTGCCGGAAACACCCGTGGGGGCGGAGGAAAACGTAAGCTGGAGCGCGATATTGTGGGCGGCAGCGCTGCCGGTATTGGCAGTGGTAAAGGTGATGCTGCCGCTCTGGGCAGGTTTCAGCACGGCGGAGGCGGCGGCTTGGACGGATACGGCGGTGGAGGCTGGCTGGGAGCGGGTGATGTGATAGCCCTTCGCTTCCATCAGCGTGTCCAACTCCGGCAGGTAGGAGGGAAGGGAGCAGGCATAGCTTCGCGTCACGAAATGCGCGAGTTCATCGTAGGAACTGATGACGCCCACGATTAAAGGTTCACCATTTTCCATCACCATCACGGGGCCACCGGAGTCTCCCGGCGTGATCTTGCACGTATGCACCGGATCGCTGGTGGTCGTTCCATTGTTCTTGTAGTTGAAGTAGATGAAACGCGTGGTATCGAATCCCGGGTCGTTGCTTAGTGTGGTGAAGCCATCCAACTTGGTGGTGGCGGCAGTGACGAAACTGCCGCAAACCAGCAACGGCTTGTTCTGATAGTCCGTTTCATTCGCCAGATTCAGCACCTTGAAGGGCTTCACTCCGGCTGCTGTCATGGGGGTGGTGAACGTCACCAGCATCAGATCCGTCTGCTGGCCCTGGCTGTTGATGACAGGGGTCTGGCTCTCGATGGTGAGGGCGTGCTGCTGGCCATCGCTACCCAGGTAGTTGATCTGCCAGCCTGGATCCAAAAGGTAATGGGTGGCGTAAACAGCATGCCGGGGAGAGATCAGTGCGATCTGCCGCGTCCATTCCTGATTGGTCTCCGGCCAGCCGATTCCCAGCAACTTCGCCGGGGAACATAGTGTGAATGCCGGGTTCACATAAGGAGGGTGGCCCCACAACCATTGGCCGGGTATGTGCAGCAGCCATTTTTGCGAGCCGTTGATATCGCTCTCATCATAATCGCGTATCTCAATGGCGGTGGCCAATGGGCAGACTACCAGCCAAAGGGCCAGCCATGATCCGAGGGGGGGCAGATTCACGCGCGTCAAATATACACCTCCACCCCGTTTGGCGAGTTGTTACTGAGGTTTCAGGAGGATATTATATATCCAGTCCTCTCAGAGCTGTTCCTCACCCAAGGTCAGGAGCGTTTCGTCCTCCTCACGGTACTGTTCCAGAAGGAATCCATCATTGGCATGCCACTGGAGCCACACGGCATCGCCCCAGCTCGGAGGCAGTGAATCCAGTAAAAATGTCCGGTGCTGTTGTTCCGCGCAGAGCCGATATTCACCGCAGCGCACCCAGTAGCGGGTACGTGCGCCAAAATAAATCACATCTTCCACGGTACCCTTCATTGCATTTTCGGTCGGCGTATCCTGCGGCTTTTCCCGGGAAACCATGAGCTTTTCCGGGCGCAAGGAGAGATGGATGCGGTCTCCGGGACGCACAGGCTTGTCATTATCCACTACGATGGAGCCCAGCCCGGGAATTTCCGCCCTGGAAAAATTTGCCCCCAGGGATTCCACCACCCGGCCTTCCAAGAAATTGGTATCGCCGATGAATGCTGCCACGAAGGAACTGCGCGGCGTTTCATAAATTTCAGCCGGCTTCCCGATTTGCTCGATCTTTCCCTGGTTCATCACCGCGATCGTGTCCGAGATGGACATGGCTTCTCCTTGGTCGTGCGTCACATAAACGAACGTGATCCCCACCTCGTCATGGATGGCATCCAGCTCCACCAGCAGGCGCTGGCGCAGTTTCAGATCCAGCGCCGCCAGTGGCTCATCCAGCAGCAGCACGCGCGGTTGGTTCGCGAGGGCTCGGGCGATTCCCACCCGCTGTTTCTGGCCGCCGGACAGTTGGGCCGGCGCTTTGTCCGCATGAGCGGTGAGATCCACCAGATGAAGCATCCGCTCCACCGTACGGGCGATTTCCACCTTTTCCTTTTTGGCGATCTTCAGGCCGAAGGCGATGTTTTCCCGCACGCTGAGATGGGGAAACAAGGCGTAGTTCTGGAAAACGGTATTCACTGGCCGTTGTTCGGGCGGGAGATGGGTGATGTCCCGCCCGTCCAACAGCACTCGCCCCGCATCCGGGCGCTCAAAGCCAGCGGCCATCCGCAGCAGGGTGGTTTTCCCGCAGCC
>Ga0157373_10004641_pt1 | contig 10340 bp, 10 predicted proteins | sample C65metaG_FD_113460 | JGI IMG/M metagenome (GOLD analysis project Ga0157373, IMG submission 113460) | Corn rhizosphere microbial communities from Kellogg Biological Station, Michigan, USA - C6-5 metaG | ecosystem: Host-associated > Plants > Roots > Rhizosphere > Soil | place: USA: Michigan...
GTTCTCATATGGTCGCTCTCGTCAAGCTTGATGACTCTGCCAGGACTCCAGATGAATCGTAATGACCTGCGTCGTGTCGACCTCAACCTGTTGATCGTGTTTGAAACGCTGATGCATGAGCGCAGCGTGACTCGTGCAGCGGAAAAGCTGTTTCTCGGACAACCGGCGATCAGCGCGGCGCTCTCGCGTCTGCGCAGCCTGTTCGACGATCCTTTGTTTGTGCGCGCCGGGCGCAGCATGGAGCCTTCCGCCCGCGCGGTGGAAATCTTCGCCCTGCTCTCCCCGGCCCTGGACTCGATTTCGACCGCCGTCAGCCGCGCGGCGGAATTCGACCCGGCCACCAGCACCTCGGTGTTTCGCATCGGCCTGTCGGACGACGTCGAGTTCGCGTTGTTGCCGATGCTGCTCAAGCGCCTGCGCGCCGAAGCGCCCGGCATCGTGCTGGTGGTACGCCGCGTCAACTACATTCTGATGCCGGGCCTGCTCGCCTCCGGCGAAATCTCCATCGGCGTCAGCTACACCACCGATTTGCCGGCCAACGCCAAACGCAAGGTTCTGCGCCGCAGCGCCCCCAAACTGCTGCGCGCCGATACTGTGCCGGGCCCATTGAGCCTGGATGATTACTGCGCTCGTCCACATGCGCTGGTGTCGTTTGCCGGTGACCTCAGTGGTTTCGTCGATGAGGAACTGGAAAAACTCGGGCGTAAACGGCACGTGGTATTGGCCGTGCCGCAGTTCAACGGCTTGGGTACGCTGCTGGCGGGCACCGACATCGTCGCGACCGTCCCCGATTACACAGCGGAAGCCCTGACTGCCGCTGGCGGCCTGCGCGCCGAAGACCCACCGCTGCCGACGCGCACGTTCGAGCTGCACATGGCCTGGCGTGGGTCGCAGGATAATGATCCGGGGGAGCGGTGGTTGCGGTCGCGGATTCAGATGTTCTTTGGGGACCCTGACAGTCTCTAGGCTTCCTTTGCGGCATCTCCTTGTTACGGACGGGTTCGAAACGGTTTGGCAATCCGGATCAAAGGTGCAACGCGGGCTTGGCCTGGCGAACGCCATGGACAGTAGGCACGCGGACACGCAGCGCAATCAGTAACGCGGCCAGCAGCATCAGCATGGCCGCCGCCACGAATACGGCGGCACTTCCTCCAAGGCTGAACATCGCGCCGCCAGCAGCCGCGCCCGTTGCGATGGCGGACTGCACAGAGGCCACCACCATGCCCCCGGCGCTTTCCGCCTGATCAGGTACCGCGCTGGCGACCCAGTTCGACCACGCCACCGGCACACCACCAAAGGCCAGACCCCAGATCGCCAGCAATACCGCCTGCCCCGGCACCGACGCCGGCAACAGCACCAACGCCAGTGCTGCGACGCCGACCAGCGCGGGCATCAATACCAGAGTGGCCAGAGGGTGGCGCTCCAGCAGCCTCCCGGCCAACAGCGTGCCGACGAAGTTCGCCACGCCGAACCCCAGCAGCATCAGCGACAGCCCTTGCGGACCGATGCCGGTAGTTCCTTCAAGAAATGGCCGAACATAAGTGAACATCGCAAAGTGCCCGCTGTGCACCAGTACACAACCGAACATGCCCATGGCGATGCCCGGGCGCAGCAATACCTCCAGAACGGTGCGCAGTCTTGCCGGCCGGCGCGGTGCAAGGCACGGCAGCGTGAGCGACTGGAAAGCCAGGGTCACCATGCCTACTGCCGCCGCTGCAAAGAACGCGCTGCGCCAGCCATATAACCCGCCCAGATAACTGCCCAGCGGCACCGCAACGACCGTCCCAATCGCTATGCCGCTGAAGATGATCGACAACGCCCGAGGCAACAAAGCACTCGGCACCAAACGCATCGCTACCGCTGCCGCCATGCTCCAGAACCCGCCAAGGGCAATACCCAGCAAGATGCGCATCAACAACAGCACCGCGAAGCTGGAGGAAACGGCGACCAACAGATTCGACGCCACCATCAACGTGGAAAAACCCAGCAACACCCAACGTCGATCGATGCCGCGGGTCAGGCCTGGCACCAACAGGCCCGCGAACAGCGCCACCACGGCTGTCACCGTTACCGCCTGGCCAGCCAGCGCTTCGGACACTCCCAGATCGTTAGCCATCAGCGTCAACAAACTCGCCGGCAGGTATTCAGCGGTCAGTAACCCGAACACACCCAGTGCCAACGAGAAGACGGCCATCCACGCGGGCGTCGAAGGTTCCAAGTCCGCGCCGACGCCGCAATGGCGGTCGGATACGGTGTTACTTAAACAGTCAGTCATTGCACGGATCTCCCAATGTTCATTGCGAGCCGAAGTCTAGGCGCCGGAAATCGGATGATCTATGATCCAAAGTCTCTACTTTTTGATCAAAACACCTGAACAATGTCTGCAGATCAGTTTGCTCTCTCCTCGGACCTCATCAATGAACTATTGCGCGGCATGCGCCTGCGTGGCGTTGAATACCGGCGTATCCAGGCGGGTCCCACTTTTGGATTGAGCTTCGCGCAAAAGCCTGGGCACGCCTGGTTCCACTTCATGGCCGTGGGCAATGCGGAACTGCGAATGGAGGACGGCAACACCTACGCGCTGTCTGCCGGCAACGCCGTGTTCATCTCCCATGGTGCGACCCATCAACTGCTTTCCCATCCGGACGCGCCTGTTCAAGACATCGACGGTCTAGACGGCGAAACCTTGGGTGACACCATCAGTGCGGTGGATACCGGAACCGATGCCTGCCCCACGCCGAGCACTCTCTTGTTCAGTGGTTGCATGGAGTTTGAACTGGGCAGTATCCATGGGCTCGGCCGGCTGATGCCGGGCCTGATGCTGATTGATGCCGGCGGCCAGCGTTACCCCGGGCTGGTACCGATCCTGACCGCCATGGAACGGGAGGTCAGCGCCGCCCGTGTGGGGTTCGCCGGTATCCTCGCGCGGTTGGCCGACGTGGTGGCCGCCATGGTTGTTCGCGGCTGGGTGGAGTGCGCCTGCGGCAATGCTTCCGGGCTGATCGCCGCCTTACGCGATCCACGCCTGGCCGGTGCACTGCTTGCGCTCCATCAACAACCGGGCCGCGACTGGACCGTTGCGCAGTTGGCAGAGCACTGCAATACCTCGCGCTCGGTATTCGCGGAGCGCTTCCAGGTCACGATTGGCATGACTCCACTGCGCTACGTGACCGAACTGCGAATGCGGCTTGCAAGCCAGTGGCTGACGCTCGAAAGGCTGCCGATTGAAGAGGTGGCGCAGCGCTTGGGCTATACATCCCAGGCTGCTTTCAGTCGTGCATTCAAGCGCATTACGGGCAGGACACCGGGTTTGAGTCGCAAGGCGAGGCAGCCCGCGACTACTTGAAGTCCAGCGCAAGGAGTCAAGGATCCGCGCCTCTGAGTCACTTGCCGCCGGTTACGTCGAGGAATGTACCGGTCACAAATGATGCCTCTGCGCTGGCCAGCCACAAAATGGCCCGCGCCACCTCGTCTGGCTGCCCGCCCCGGCCCATCGGGATTGAGTCCTTGACCCGATCGACCCGCCCCGGTTCGCCGCCGCTGGCATGCATGTCGGTATAGATGTGGCCCGGGCGGACACAGTTGACGCGAATGCCCTCACGGGCCACCTCCTTGGCGAACCCGATGGTGAACGTTTCCAGCGCCCCCTTCGATGCTGCGTAGTCAACATACTCATTTGGACTGCCCAGACGCGCCGAAGCCGACGAGACATTGATCACCACGCCTCCCGCACCACCGTGCCGCAGAGACATGAGCTTCACAGCCTGCTGGGCGTACAGAATCGGCCCGAGCGCATTGACCGCAAAGATGCGTTGCATGCGTTCGAAACCCAGATCCTCAAGGCGTGACTGCTGCGCCAGCACGCCTGCGTTGTTGACCAGGACATCAATGCGCCCGAACGTGCGGTCGATCGCGGTAAAAAGACTCGCAACCTGCTCGGGATCGGCACTGTCGGCGCGCATCGCCAACGCCTTGCGCCCCATCGCTTCTATATCTGCCGCTACCGCCAGCGCAGCAGACTCATTGGCAACGTAACTGATCGCCACGTCGTAGCCCTGCTCGGCAGCGAGTCGGGCGGTGGCGGCGCCCACTCCTCGGCTGCCACCGGTAATCAGAATCAGCGGAGCCTGCGAGACGTTAACCATGAAACTACTCCTGAGCAGATGAAGCCGAGTCAGCCGATGATGATCGCGCCGCTGGCGATCACCACACAGGCCAGCATCCGGCGGACGGTAAGTGTTTCACCGAGGAACAGGTAGCCAAGCAGCGCCGCGAACAGCACGCTGGTTTCACGCAGGGCTGACACCGCGCCCAGCGGGGCTTCGTTCATCGCGTAAATAACGATTGCATAGGCAATCAAAGAGACCAGCCCGCCCATCGCTGCAGCGGGCATTCCGGGCCGGATCGAAAACAGGCTGCGGGCATCGCGCAGACCGATGTACACCGCCGGCATCAGTACGCCCCACAGAGCGCTCATCCACACCGTGTAGGCAAGCGGCGCACCGGAAAGCCGGGCGCCAATGCCGTCGACCACGCTGTAAGCCGCGATAAAACCACCGGTGCCCAGCGCATAAGGCAGGCTGGGCACCGACAGGCTGCGCCCCCGGAAGGCCAGCGAGATGATTCCGCCTGACACCAGCGCAATGCCGAGCAACTGGCCGGGGGTTATGGTTTCGCCGGCAAACAGCGCAGCGCCGAGCGTGATCAATGCAGGCGATGAGCCGCGCGAAATCGGATAAATCTGTCCCAGATCGCCGACCCGGTAACTGCGCACCAGAAACAGGTTGTAACCAACGTGCAGCAATGCCGACAGCAGCGCATACCCCCAGCTTTGAGGCGCAGGCGCCGCCATGAATATCGCGGCAACTGCACAGACCATCGCGATGGCAACGCACATCACCGTCATCGACCAAAGCCGATCGGCACCGCCGCGCAGCAATGCATTCCAGCCGGCGTGCAGCAGCGCGGCGAACAGGACAAGGAGGACGAGATGATTAGGCATTGGCCATTCTAGACAGCCTGAGCGGCCGGATTACAGAGAAGACTCCTCATTGCACCATGAGTGATTCTTCATGCCCTAAACCTGTCCGCCTTGCACTTTAAGCGCCTCACCGAGCAACCATTCGCGAAAACTCTCAATGTGCGGCTGCGTCTCAACGCCCTTGGGGCAAACGAAGTAATAAGCGAGCGGTGACTGAAACGGCACATCGAACAGCCGCACCAGACGGCCGTCGTCGATTTCCTTCTCGACGTGCCCGCTGCGCACCAGAGCAATGCCATGGCCGAGTAAAGCCGCCTCCACCGTCATATTGGTATCGCCAAACCTGACGCTTTCCCGCAGCGGGGAAAACGCCAGCCCGACGGACTGGAACCACGCTTCCCATTTCGGCGCCAGTTCGGCGCCGTCACGAGCCAGCAGCGGCAACTGCAGCAAATCGGCGGGACTGCCCGGCATTCCGACGCGTTGCAGCAGTTCGGGACTGGCCACCGGAAAAACCTGCTCACCGAACAAAAACTGCGAATAAAGACCGGGGTAGTTGCCCTTGCCCAAGCGGATCGCGACATCGGCTTCGCTGCTGGCGAAATGGATGACCTTGTCCGTGGTGTCCAGCGACACCAACAGTTCCGGGTGCTGGCGGGCCAGGCTCGGCAAGCGTGGCAGCAACCATTTCAACGCAAAGGAATACGTCGTACTGACGCTGAGCCGGACCCTGCCCTTTTGCTCACGCAGATCAGCCAGCGTCGCCTCAAGGCTCATGAAAAACTCGCGCACAATCGGCGCCAGGGTAGCGCCCGCAGGCGTAAGGCGTAACGACTTGCCCCTTTCAAACAGCTGCAAGCCCCATAGATCTTCCAGGTGTCGCAGCTGGTGGCTGACCGCGCTCTGGGTCACATGCAGTTCCTGCGCGGCGGCGGTGAACGTCGGGTGTCGGGTCGACACCTCGAAAGCACGCAAGGTCGCGGTCGGGGGTAGATCTCTCATAAGTAATGGGTCCGGGATCGGCAAAAATCGAAGTATGAATATCAAGTCATGTTAGAGCGAAAGTTCAGTGGTTGCCTCTTGCGCGTAACGGGACTCGCGATGATTGCGTATTGCTCCAGCAGCCGGGCGAGGTTTGAGTAAGCAATCGCCAGATGATCCGCCCCGAGCCGGCTCATCGCTTTTGCTGTGCGCCGTGCCTGTGCCGCGCTGATCGCCGGGACATCTGCATTGCGAGCCATCCGCCGAATGCCGGTACGAGCACATTGGGCGACGGCAGAGTCAGCGCCCAATTCGCAGGTTTTGTGATGCAGTTGGTTCAATTGCCTGCTCAATTGCAGTGACAGCCAGCCTGCTCGGTCATCGAGCGTGCTCTCGGTGCCAAGCAGATTTTTCAGTGTGACGATTCGATGCTGTTGTTGCGCTTGCCACTGCGGGTGATTGACAGCGCCTGCACGGCGCAGCAGTGACCGAACGCCCCGGTGGATCGAACGCTTCAGTGCTCGAACATCCCGGGCTCTGTCTCTCGGCATTATCTGGAAGGCCAACAGGCAGATGGCCATGGCCACGAACCAGGCGAGCGACTGATTCGCGAAATCAGCGAAATCATAGATTGCGGTTCCGCCCGTACTCACCAAGGTGTTAAAGCCGATCAGGTATGCAACCCCTTGCAACGCGTTGCGAGGCAGGCTCGTTGCGTGAATCCCGAACGACCAGAATGCCGCCAGCGACAGCAGCAACAGAGGGAAATCGTTGATCTGCGGCAGCAGCAGAAACTTGCACAGCGCAGCTGCGATCACGGCATAGAACGTACCCCGGATAAAACCGGCCATGCCTTGTTCAGGCGCGGGAGCGGTCGCCAGCAGCGTGCAGCAGGGTCCAACGACCGCCAACAAAGTGGGGCCCTGATCCCAGCCGCTGAGGTACCAGACTGCGCCGGTGGCCAACAGGGCGAGCAATGCTCTGCAGCCGTTGCGCGCGGCATCGGCGTAGTCGCGGTGGAAACTCACGGCCCTTACCGGTTCTCGGCGACGGTGATCGAGGCTGGAAAAGTGCTGCAAGGCTGCGCTCAGGTCGGCCAGTTGTTCGCCGAACGAACGTGGGCCTGGGGTTGCCCGCTTACAAGCGTCCACCCGAATACGCAGTTGGTCCACGATCAGGGCACAGGCGCGATAGTCTCCATCGGCATCGATCATCCGCTGGCTCAGCGCGTGCAACCCCGAGCTTGTTTGGGCGAGTAATGTCGCGTCGTTTTCCAAGCAGTGCCGGTCGTAGTGCATGTCGAGCACCACGGCTTGCAGGTGCGCCAGCCCTGCCTGAATGGCCGGTTGCCGCGCGCGAAGCAGCACAGACTCACCACGTCCGAGCCCTAACAGATCGTCCACTTTGCCGATATCAATGGCGAGCTGATGAGCCTGTGCAATCCGCTCGACACCCTGTTCGCCCGAGAGGCGCATCGCGAGTAGCCTTGCGCTGCGGGCACAGACCTCGGCGAGCGTGCGCCTGATGGTGTTTTCCATGGTTCTCGGACTGAACAGCGTGACCACCAGGCTCAGGCACAGCACGCCGAGTGCCACTGCTGTGCCGCGAGTCATGATGTGCTCGAAAGCCTTTTGCGGCGCGACAATGGCCGGCCCCAGCGCCAGGCAGACGGTATAACCGGCCACCACGGCGGCAGTGGCCTGGTAATGACGCAACACGGTCATCGTCGCCACACAGAAGCCCAGCCAAAGACCGATGCCCAGCAAGAACAGCAGCATCTGTTGCGCAAACAGCCCGGTCAGGACGCAGGCCGCGAGCAAACCTGCCAGCGTTCCCAGCATCCGATAGAAGCCCTTGCCACGAACCGCGCCTTGTACCGGTTGCACCAACAGCAACACGGTGGAAGCGCCCGAGAACGGCGAGTCCAGATGCAGCTCAAAGCCGAGCCACAGCGCCAATCCTGCCGCCAGGACGCCGCGTAATACGTAGGCGAAAGTGGCAGACATCCAGGGCCGAGGGATGGCCGCGAACAGCCGTATTGTCAGACGGGTCATCACATGAACGCCTGCAACCAATGGATCAGGCGCCAGCGCGGCAGCCCGTCGGGCTGCGTGACTTCGACGCTGGCGGTCATGCCCGCTGCCAGCTCCACGCCTTCCGGTACCTTGTCCAGTTCGATGCGCACCGGCACCCGTTGTGCCAGGCGAATCCAGCTGAAGGTCGGGCTCACCTCGGGCAAACCGCTGTCGTTGCGCACTTCATTGGTGTCCGCAATTCCTCGGCCCATGCTTGCGACATGACCTTCGAGCACCGGCGCGAAGCTCATCAGTTTGATCGACACCGGCGCACCGATACGCACTCCCGGCAGCTTGGTCTCTTCGAAGTAACCGGTGATCCAGAAACTGTGGCCGTCGACCACGAACAGGTTGGTATGCCCAGCCTCTGCGTAATCACCCGGATGCAGCCGCAGTTGCGTGACGTAGCCATCGACCGGCGAGCGGATCGTCGTGCGTTCAAGGTCGAGTTGTGCCTGCTCAAGATGACTGCGTGCCGCATCCAGCCGCGCTTGCGCCACCGCCAGGTCACGTGCGGCGTTGTCGACCTCTTCCCGGGCGATGGCCCCGGCCAGTTGTGCACGACGCTGGTATTGAGCGTTGCGCTGGTCGAACACGCTGCGTGACTCAGCCAACTCCGCCCTGCGCTGCTGCAGGGCCAATCGATAAGAGCGCACATCGATTCGATACAGCAGATCGCCCTTGGCCACCCGTTGGTTATCGCTGACCACCAACTGATCGATTTGCCCGGACACCTCCGGTGCAATCCGCACAACCTGCGCACTCACGCGCCCGTCCCGCGTCCACGGCGCCAGGACGTAAGCGCGCCAGAGTTGCAGGCAGAACATCAGGGCCAATGTACCCAACACGAGAGTGACGACAGGCTTGAGCATTTTGACTGCAGACATGGCGAACCTCGCTCAGTAATGGACGACCAGCGTCGACAGGACGATGAGCGAGACGAAGAAACGTGCCAGCGCGGGGTGCCACACTTTGTCCAGCCAATGACGGGTCAGACGTTCGATCAGGGTGTAGGCCAGGAACGCCACACCGAGGTAGATGAACAAAGGAGGAAAGTAGAGGTTGGCAATGGCGATTTCGTTAAGCATGGCGGGCATCCGGTTTGCAGATTTTCAGCGTTCGCCCGGAGTGGTCGGACGTGTCGAAAATGCTAGGGAATCACCGCACTTGCCGATATTGAGCAGACTGCCAAAATATAATCAAATCCAGACAACCTGCGACGTCTTCCATGGCCGAAACCCATCCCTTGCCTGTCGATCAGTTCGAGTACGACAACCTCGCGCAGCCTGCCGTCGCGCTGATGCTCGCCCCCCAGCGCAACGACAGTGAGTCCGCCGAACACACGCACCGCAAAGGACAATTGGTCGTGGCTTACCGCGGCGGCATTGTCTGCACGGGCGAAAATGGTGTGTGGATGGTCCCTTCAGGTTTCGGTGTCTGGATTCCCGGCGGTATTTCCCACAGCAACCGCGTAACGGCCAACGGTCAGGTGTGTTTTCTGTTCGTCGAACCCGACGCCGCCTCATTGCCCGATCACTGCTGCACATTGGCGCTGTCGCCGCTGATTCTGCAGTTGATCCTGCACCTGAGCGATCAGGCGCAGGATTACCGCGCTGACTCGCGCACCTCGCGGCTGGCCGGTGTGCTGCTTGAAGAGCTTGAACAAGCGCCGACCGAGCAGCTCTACCTGCCGCTGCCCGCTTCCAAACCATTGCGCAGGATCGCCCGAGCCTTGGCCCAAAACCCTGCCAACCGCGCCACCATGGCCGATTGGGCACAACAGGTGGCGATGAGCGAACGTTCGCTGGCCCGGCTGATAAAAGCCGAAACCGGACTCACTTTTGGCCAGTGGCGCAAGCAATGGCAGATCATCGTCGCGCTGCAAAGCCTGGCCGAGGGGCTATCCGTGCAAAGAACGGCGGAAGCGCTGGGCTACGAATCGGTCAGTTCCTTCATCAGCATGTTTCGCAAGACTCTGGGCAGCTCCCCCGCACGCTATCTGCGCAGCACCCCTATATCAGCGTTGGCTGATCGTTCAGCGTGAAGGATGCCGGGACCTGGCAACCTCGGCCGGGTATTTAATCGCCGCATAATCCTCACCGCGCAATTTCGCCTGCGACAGTTGCCGATCACGCAACACAGAATTGTCATCGAATCAATTGATAGCCTCCTAACGAAAGGTGCATGCTAGAGGGCTTTCCTCGGGCTTATATCATTCCGAATGATAGTTACCTTCGTGTCATTCGATTCGTTTGCCATCTACCCGCCGAGCATCATCCGCCCATCTTCAATACATTGGCGGA
>Ga0157373_10004644_pt1 | contig 10335 bp, 10 predicted proteins | sample C65metaG_FD_113460 | JGI IMG/M metagenome (GOLD analysis project Ga0157373, IMG submission 113460) | Corn rhizosphere microbial communities from Kellogg Biological Station, Michigan, USA - C6-5 metaG | ecosystem: Host-associated > Plants > Roots > Rhizosphere > Soil | place: USA: Michigan...
CGCGCCGGCGAGGGCGATCGCGCCCAGCCGCTGGCCGATGCGGGCCCATGGGGTGACAGCGGGGCTCTTCGTCATGATCGTGCGAGAAAGGCGAGCCGGTACACGCCGGCGAAGTTCGGGTTGTCGCTCGTGGGTCTCCACCGCGTGTCCCTCCAGGCAAACAGTTGTGCGGGCCGCAATGCGCGCAGCCCGTTGTCGTTGGGCTCGACGTGGCCGGTGTGATAGGCGATGTAGTGGCCCATCCAGATCATCAGGTGCTGGTCATCGCCCTGATCGAAGAACATCAGGTCGCCGGGACGGGCCTGGGCCACGTCACGGCCCACCAGGCGACTGTTGAACTGAATCAACTTGATGGCGTTGACGTAGGGCCCAACCTTGCCGCCGCCCTGCTGCCATTGCTGGGCCAGGCGCCGCTGATCGTCGCTCAGCTCAAGCTCCGGCGGCAGGTAGCGATTGGACAGGCCATTGCTGCGCAGCCATTTTTCGTTGTGGACCTTCAGCGCTTCGTTGGCGGCAAAACGCACCAGCCCGGCACAGTCCTGCTGATACCAGCGCGGACTCGGACCCCGGCTCAACTGTTCCTCGGCGATGCGCACGAACCAGGCACGGAACACCTGAGACTGCTGCACATCCAGCGCCGGCGTTTCCACGGCAAAGGCCCGCCCTCCCAGGAACAGTGCCATCAGCCCGAGCGTGCGGATCATTCCGGTCACAGTGCTTTCCATTCCAGCGGCAACCACTGCCAGTGGCCATCCGGCTCGCTGCCTGCGGGCAGGGTCAACGCGTATTTGCCATAGCCGCCGAGGGTGCGCAGCTTTGGCATCAGGTAGGTTTGCGCGGCGTTGTAGAACACCGGTTCCATGTCCTGGGGCAAGCTGTCCAGGGTTTCACGCTGCATCAGTTGCGCCATGGAGTCCGGACCGAAGTAGAACGGCATCAGCAGGTCCTTGGGCACCACGTCGGCCATCGGCGGGAAGTGTTTGTCGAGGGTGCCGAGGGCCTTGTCCACCAGTTTGTCGTCGAGGGAGAACAGCAGGGTCGAACCGTGGCGCGCCAGGCTGACCCGCATGAACGCCTTGCCGGTGATGGCATCGGGTTGCAGCGAGTCCTTGGCCAAGTACGGGCCGAAGTTGGAGCTCACCTGACGCTGCCAGTGATGCATCGAGCCTTCCTGCTTCTCGACAACCGGGAACGCATGCTCGGCCACATTGTTTTCATAGGCACCCACCATCGACCCGAACAGGTTGCCCAGGTCGGCGTCGATCTTGCCGTCGTCTTCGTTCAGGCTGGCCACCAGCAGCGGCGTGTACAACCGCGAATCGGCGTACCAGCACAGGCCCGCCGCGCCGGCCATATGGTCGACCATGGCCTGGGCGGCCTTTTCCTCGGCGCCGAGTTTCACCAGCAGCGGTTTCTGTTGTTCGGCCGCCAATGGCAAGGCCACGCAGGCACTCGCGCCCATGGGCATGGCTTGCCAGATCGGCTTGAAGTCGAAATCCGGTTGGTTCTCCAGTTCGTCCATGGCCAGGAAGCTGTGCCAGCCCTTGTCATCCATGTCGAAACGCAACCCGGCGAAGTTCGGGATGAAACGCTGGTAGCCCATGGCGAGCACGCTGGCGTTGACCGAGATGCGTTGCTTGACCTCTGGCGCCTTGGGCGGCAGGCCGAAGGCTTCGGTGAAGAGCTTGTCGCCATTGAGCAACGCCGCCAGCGCGGTGGTCGAAACGCTGCCGTGTTCTTCGGACGCCCCGTTGGCCGGGTCGTAGAGTTTGGTCGGGTCGGACAGCACCACCAGCTTGTCGCCGTGGGAAGCGAAGACCAGGGATTTGCTGGCGTTGTAGCTGTGCTGGTAGAGCGCGACGTCATCGCCGCCGACCTTCAGGTCACTGAGCTTGCTCAACTGCGTATCGTCCAGGGCGACTTTTGCCAGCGGCTCCAGCACCTTGGCCAACCCGCCCCGGTCCATCACCAGCAGGAAATCCTTGAGCCGGCCATCCGCGCCGCGCCACAGCGCCACATCGGCCGGCTGGTCGAAAAGCTCTTCGATCAGGCTGTCCTGCAGCTTCAGGTCATGCTCGTAGATGATCCGGCGCAGGCTACCGATCAGCCCCAGGCGGTCGGCATGGGCCTGGTAATAGAAGACGAAATCCTCGGTGAGCGTGGCCTTGAGGAACGGCACCGCCAACAGGTCCTTGGGCAACTGGCTCAGGGAATGGGCTTCGAGCAGCCCGTCGGGACGACTCAGGCCGAGCTTTTCCAGGGCCAGCGCCGTGGGCGGCGCCTTGGGCTTGTGCATGAACCAGCCCAACCCGGCGGCGACACCGGCCACCAGGCACAGCCCGATCAGCAACGCCGGCCAGCGGCGCGCAGGTTTAGCGACAGGTGTCGGCACGGTCGGGGAAGCAGTGTTGTCGCTCATATTCACAAGGGCCTGTTCATCCGTGGAGCGGAATTAGTAGTTGAAAGTCTTGACCAGCAAAAGATCGCCAATGGCGCGCAATGGCACGACAAAGGTTTCGCGTTTCTCATTGACGGTGTTTTCGTTGAGCACCAGATTGATCTGCGAGGTGATCACCTCGTTCTGGTTGCTGGTTTCGTCGAAGTTGTAGCCGCCGTCGCCGTAGTTGCCCCAATAGTTCACGTAGACCAGGTAGGTGCCGTGCATCGGCGCGGTCAGGGTGAACATTTCGGGGCCGGGGCCATCGACGCCGTCCGGGTCGAGGCCGCCGCCGTTGCTCAGCGCCGGCTGGCCGAAGAAGGCGTGCTGGCCGTCGGGGGTGATGATGTGCAGGTCCAGCTCGGCCTTGGGGTCGTCCCAGCCCAGCACCACGCGGATCTGCGCCGGGGTCCGCAGGTTGTTGGCCTCGTAGAATTGCACGCGCTTGAGGGACCTGCCTTCGGAACTGCGGACCTCGACGCTGTTGGAGCCGGCACCGAACGCGTACGGCCGGGCGAAACGGCCTTCGTCGTCGGTATAGAGATTCAGTGGATTGCCATTGACCGCCAGGCTGTGGGGCGGACGGGCGGTGCCCATGGCCTTGAGCCGGCCCTCGATCATCGTGCGATTGCGCTGCACGCCACGGTCGATGGGCGGCGTGGGATAGGCCACCTGCGGGTTTTCAGTGCGATCGAGCAAGCCGCTGTAACGCCAGCCGCCCACCGGCTCCGACATCTCGGCCGCAGGCTCGGCCCACACCAGCGGTGCGACCGTCAGCGCGATCAGCAATGAAAGAAAACGCATGTATGCCTCCTGCCATGCACAACGCAACCTGGCGCCCTTCCTCGGCGCAATGATTATCTTTTTTCAGGTTTCGTCAGGAGCCCGCCATACGGGGGCTATAGATGGCGCGAAGGTTAGCGATTCGGCGCGTTATTCACAATCGGGGAACGCGTGATTCTGTGTGGGAAATCACGTCTTGAGGAGCGCGTGAGCCGATTAGTGAATTTATTCGGCTCATTTTATGAGCCGAATAGCGTTATTATTCGGCTCATCCCCGGAATGGACAGACTCATGGAACCCTATTGGATCTGGCAACAGCCCGACTGGCCCGACTTTCACTGGCAGTCTGAAGCGTTAACGCCTCTGCTACGGGAATGCGTACAAACCCAAGGTCAATTGCTCGGAATGACCGGCGCTGTCACTAAGGCGCTCAACGCCCAGAACGAACTTGACGCGTTGTTGCAGAACATCGTGACCTCTTCAGCCATTGAAGGGGAGCAATTGAATGTGGGCTCGGTGCGCTCGTCCCTGGCCCGACGCCTGGGCCTGGAGCGAGCCGGCGATAACCCCGTCAGCCCACGCAGTGAGGGTCTGGCGAACCTTCTGCTGGATGCAACCCGGCATTTCAGCCAGCCCCTGACGGTCGAGCGGCTACTTGAATGGCATGAGTGGCTGCTCCCTGAGCAGGCGGAGGACCTTGTCCACCAGCACATCCGCGTAGGTTCGCTGCGGGGGGACGAGCCAATGCAAGTGGTCTCGGGCAGATTGGACCGCCCTACTGTTCATTTCGAGGCCCCGCCTCGCCAAGGTCTCGAACGGCAATTGCAAACGTTCCTCGACTGGTTTGAGGCCAGCCGCCATCAACCCGGACTCGATCCTTTGTTGCGGGCCGGTATCGCCCACTTCTGGTTTGTCGCCCTGCATCCGTTCGACGACGGCAACGGTCGCCTGACCCGCACCCTCACCGATCTCGCACTGGCCCAGGGCGAAGCCCAGGCGATCCGTTTTTACGCCATGTCCGTGAGCATTCTTGACGACCGCGCAGGCTATTACCGAACACTCGAAAGCAGTCAGAAAGCCACGCTGGATATCACCGATTGGCTTAGCTGGTTTCTGCAGACCCTGTCGCGCAGCTTGCACAAAGCCATGGCGCAGATCGAAAGCGTGCTGGGCAAGACGCGGTTCTGGCAGGTCCATCGCGCCTCAGGACTCACGCCAGAACAGACCAAAGTGCTTAACCGGTTGCTCGATGGTGGTGAAAGAGGTTTTGAGCAGGGTATCAGCGCGGCGCAGTACCAGGCCGTAGCCAAGGTTTCCAAGGCAACGGCAACCCGACATCTGACGGAGTTGCTGGAAAAAGGCTGTCTGGAGCGCTTACCGGGAGGTGGACGCAGCACTCGGTACCGGATCAATTATCCAGCGGCATGAGATTGCGTTTATAGCGAGCAGATGCCGCAAAGGGACGCCACAAACGAATACGCCCCCTGCAACCGCCCTGATTTGCCCCAAAACCCCATGTCTGCTAGTGTCGCGCCGGTTTAACAGTCAACCGGAATAGCCGCCATGGCCCGCAAAAAAGCTGCATTGGACTTCGAACAATCCCTGGCCGACCTGCAAACGCTGGTCGAACGGCTGGAGAACGGCGAATTGTCGCTGGAAGACTCGCTGACCGCCTTCGAACAAGGCATCGGCCTGACTCGCGACTGCCAGGCGGCGCTGGCCCAGGCCGAGCAGAAGGTGCAGTTGTTGCTCGAGCGCGATGGCGAACTGACCGAAGAGCCTTTCGACGCGGAACAGCCTGAATGATCGGCGCCTATCAGGCCAGCAGCCAGGCCCGGGTCAATGCTGCGTTGAGCACTTTGTTTACCGCGCCGAGCCCCGAGCTGGCGCGGCTGTACGAAGCCATGCGCTACAGCGTCATGAACGGCGGCAAGCGTGTGCGGCCGCTGCTGGCCTACGGCGCATGCGAAGCCCTGGGCGGCGCGGCCGAACAGGCCAACGGCGCGGCGTGTGCGGTGGAGCTGATCCACGCTTATTCCCTGGTGCACGACGACCTGCCAGCCATGGACGACGACGACCTGCGTCGCGGCCAGCCGACCACCCACAAGCAATTCGACGAAGCCTGCGCGATCCTGGCCGGTGACGGTTTGCAGAGCCTGGCCTTCAGCGCCCTGCTCGATCCGTCCCTGAGCGATTGCCCGGCGCAAGTCCGCCTGGACATGGTCAGCGCCCTGGCGCTGGCGGCAGGGCCCGCCGGCATGGTCGGCGGCCAGGCCATCGACCTGGGTTCGGTCGGCCTGAAGCTGGATCAAGGCGCACTGGAATACATGCATCGGCACAAAACCGGCGCCTTGATCGAAGCCAGCGTCAAGCTCGGCGCCCTTGCCAGCGGCCGGGCCACCCCAGAACAGCTGCACGCCTTGCAGATGTACGCCCGGGCCATCGGCCTGGCGTTCCAGGTACAGGACGATATCCTCGACGTCGAAAGCGACACCCAGACCCTGGGCAAGCGCCAGGGTGCCGACATCGCCCGCGACAAGCCGACTTACCCGGCCCTGCTGGGCCTCGACACCGCCAAGGCCTACGCCCTGGAATTACGTGACCAGGCCCTGGAAGCGCTGCGGCCGTTTGACGCGGCCGCCGAACCGTTGCGCGACCTGGCGCGCTATATCGTCGAACGACGCAGCTGATACGGGGTCAACCTTTCAGACTGCGTATCGGCCAAGTTCCGGCCAACGCGTGGGCAGCTTGCGATGCATAAGGTAAACTGCCGCCTCTTTCTATACCTATAACGATTCGCCTGATGCCCACGACGTTTCAAGAGATTCCCCGCAAACGCCCGACCACGCCCCTGCTGGACCGCGCCAACACGCCGGACGGCTTGCGTCGGCTGGGTGAAGCCGAGCTGGAAGCCCTGGCCGACGAGCTGCGCCTGGAACTGCTCTATACGGTCGGCCAGACCGGTGGGCACTTCGGTGCCGGCCTGGGTGTCATCGAGCTGACCATCGCGCTGCATTACGTATTCGACACCCCGGATGACCGACTGGTGTGGGACGTCGGCCATCAGGCCTACCCGCACAAGATCCTCACCGGCCGCCGCGAGCGCATGGGCACGCTGCGCCAGAAGGACGGCATCGCGGCATTCCCACGGCGCTCCGAGAGCGAGTACGACACCTTTGGCGTCGGCCACTCCAGCACCTCGATCAGTGCGGCCCTGGGCATGGCCATTGCCGCGCGCCTGCAGAACAGCGACCGCAAGGCCATTGCCGTGATCGGCGACGGCGCCCTGACGGCGGGCATGGCTTTCGAGGCGCTGAACCACGCGCCGGAAGTCAATGCCAACATGCTGGTGATCCTCAACGACAACGATATGTCGATCTCGCGCAATGTCGGCGGCTTGTCCAACTACTTGGCGAAGATCCTGTCCAGCCGTACCTACGCCAGCATGCGCGAAGGCAGCAAAAAGGTCCTGTCGCGCCTGCCCGGCGCCTGGGAAATCGCCCGCCGCACCGAGGAATACGCCAAGGGCATGCTGGTTCCCGGCACGCTGTTCGAAGAGCTGGGCTGGAACTACATCGGCCCGATCGACGGTCATGACCTGCCGACGCTGATCGCCACGCTGCGCAACATGCGCGACCTCAAGGGTCCACAGTTCCTGCACGTGGTGACCAAGAAGGGCAAGGGCTTCGCCCCGGCGGAAGTCGACCCTATCGGTTACCACGCCATCACCAAGCTCGAACCGCTGGATGCCCCGGCCTCCGCCCCGAAAAAGGCCGGTGGCCCCAAGTATTCCGCCGTGTTCGGCCAATGGCTGTGCGACATGGCCGCCAAGGATGCGCGCCTGGTGGGCATTACCCCGGCCATGAAGGAAGGCTCGGACCTGGTGGCCTTCAGCGAACGCTACCCGCAGCGCTATTTCGACGTGGCGATTGCCGAGCAGCACGCCGTGACCCTCGCCGCCGGCATGGCATGCGAAGGCGCAAAACCGGTGGTGGCGATCTACTCGACCTTCCTGCAGCGCGGTTACGACCAACTGGTTCATGACGTCGCGGTGCAGAATCTCGATGTGCTGTTCGCCATCGACCGCGCCGGCCTGGTGGTCGAAGACGGCCCGACTCACGCCGGCAGCTTCGACCTTTCGTACCTGCGCTGCATCCCCGGCATGCTGGTGATGACCCCGAGCGACGAAAACGAGCTGCGCAAGATGCTCACCACCGGCCACCTGTTCAATGGCCCGGCGGCGGTGCGCTATCCCCGTGGCAGCGGACCGAACGCAACCATCGAGGCTACCCTCGAGCCGATTGAAATCGGCAAGGGTGTGATCCGCCGCCAGGGCAAGCAGACCGCCCTGCTGGTGTTCGGCGTGCAACTGGCCGAGGCCCTGAAAGTCGCACAGACCCTGGACGCCACGGTCGTGGACATGCGTTTCGTCAAACCGTTGGACGAAGCCCTGGTCCGCGAAATGGCCGCCAGCCACGAGCTGCTGGTGACCATCGAGGAAAACGCCATCATGGGCGGCGCCGGTGCCGCGGTCAGTGAGTTCCTGGCCCGGGAGAACATCCTCAAGCCCGTGCTGCACCTGGGCCTGCCGGACACCTACGTCGAACACGCCAAGCCTGCCCAGATGCTGGCCGAGTGCGGGCTGGACGAGGCCGGGATCGAAGCATCCGTGCGCCAGCGGCTGCAACTGCTGAGCCTGTAGCCCACCCACCCTGTGGGAGCGAGCTTGCTCGCGATAGCGGAGTGTCAGTCGACGGTTGTTTGGACTGGTACACCGCCATCGCGAGCAGGCTCGCTCCCACAGAGGAATGCATTTCAACTGTGAGAGCGAGCTTGCTTGCGATAGGGGCGCCGCGGTCTATCAGCCGAGCTGACGCGGAAGGCGATACAGGTAGAACAGCACCGCGGAAGACAAAGCCAGCAGCATCAGCGGCACGGCTTCCAGGCCCACGAACACTGCCAGGGCACCGATCCAGGCCGGTAACCCGGCGACCAGGAAGGCAGCACGCCGACTGGCAGCCAACGAGATCCAGGCCTGGGGCTCTTCGGGGGTATCGAGGGCATTCTGGGTGGCGATCAAAGCGTGTTTGTACGCGCCAAAGAAGCGCAGGCTGACGAACATCGAGGCCACGCCGGCGATGAACAGCGGCATCGCCAACACCGGCAGAATTGCTTCGCCCTGGCCGAAGACAAGATTGATCACGAACAGCGGCAACAACGCCAACGCCAAGTACTTCCACCAACCGATGGACAGCCGCCGCCGGACCTGACCCCGCGTCACGCCCGGTCGACCTCGCCCTGATGCTCGTTACCCATCATGTGGTCGAGCTTGCTGGCCTTGGTCGCCAGGTAGAGTTTGTTGTGAGGATTATGACCGGTGTGCAGCGGCACCCGCTCCGCCACCACGATGCCCATGTCGGTCAACGCCTTGACCTTGCGCGGATTGTTGGTCATCAACCGCAGGGACTTGACGCCCAGGTGTTCGAGCATGGGCAGGCAGATACTGTAGTCACGCAGGTCGGCGGCAAAACCGAGACGCTCGTTGGCTTCCACGGTATCGGCACCGCCATCTTGCAATTCATAGGCACGGATCTTGTTCAACAGGCCAATGCCACGCCCTTCCTGGCGCAAGTACAGCAACACGCCTCGACCTTCGCGGGCAATGGCCTGCAAGGCGGCTTCCAGTTGCGAACCGCAGTCGCAACGCTGGCTGAACAGGGCGTCGCCTGTCAGGCATTTGGAGTGCAAGCGGCCCAGTACCGGAGTGCCGTCGGCAATATCACCCAGGCTCAGCACAACGTGCTCGCGGCCGGTGGCCTCATCCAGAAAACCATGCATGGTGAATTGCGCAAAGGGCGTTGGCAGCTTGGAAGCGGCAACAAAAACGACAGGCACCGGTGTGCTCCTGATCTAGTACTGGAGATTCGCAGAGGAGGGCATTGTAACAGCAGGTCCCGGCAGACGCTTAGGCTGAATTGTCGACTATTACTATCGACAAGATTGATTAAGGCTTCGGCGGTTTACCGTGCTCGTCGAACGGATAAGGTTGCTTCCAGCGCTCGAAAATCGGTTTCAACTGACCACTTTTCACCAATACCTCCATGCGCCGGTCGAACGGCGCACACAGCGCCCGTCCGTTTTCGGTGTTGGCGAAGCCCAGGTAAAGCGGCAGGTTGATCAGCGGCGAGAGCTTGTATTGTTGGGGATTGTCGGCCTTGGCGAGCACGCCCTGGATTTCCATCAAGGCATCGATGTAGTAATCGGCCCGATCATGCAGCAGCATCGGCAGGATACCCACCGCCCGGTGTATTTCGTTGAAACGGCGGATGTTGGGCAGGTAGCTGTTAAATTCGTACCCGCGCATCCACACCAGCCGATAATTGCCGACCGTCTCCAGTGTGGGTGACGGCTTGGAGGCCAGTCCCAAGGCATAGATATGATCGACGTCGTAGTGCCAGTGGGGATAGAGCAGCCCTTCGGTCTCATCGCGATAGGCACCGACCTGCGCATCGGCCTCGCCGCGCTGCACCAAGCCGATCGACCGGGTGTAGGGGACGCTGCGGATCTCCAGCTTCACGCCTTCGGGTTCGAACACCTCGCGCAAGATGTCCCACGCCATGCCCCGGCCATCAGCACCGGTATAGTCGCTCCACTCTTCACTGGCCGCGCGGATCTTGCCAGGCAACGGTGTCGACTCGGCCGCCAGAACACCGAAGCAAGTCCCTAGACATAGCAACAGCAACAACGCTCGGCTTACGCCCATGCCTGGATCCCTCAGGTAAGACACCACACCAGTCCTTGCATTGCCAGCCAGGCAAACACCCCGGCCAGGATATCGTCGAGCACGATGCCGACGCCTCCGTGGACATGCCGGTCGATCCAACGGATCGGCCATGGCTGGAGAATATCGAAGAAGCGGAACACCAGGAAACCCGCCAAGAGCCAGTACCAGCCCTCCGGCACCAGCCACAGGGTAATCCACATCCCGACCATTTCATCCCAGACGATACCTTCATGATCGTGCACACGCAGGTCGTCCGCTACCTTCCCACACAACCAGAAGCCGAACAGCATGGTGATGCCGAGCATCAGCCAATAGCCCCAGTCCGGCAACA
>Ga0157373_10004645_pt1 | contig 10335 bp, 8 predicted proteins | sample C65metaG_FD_113460 | JGI IMG/M metagenome (GOLD analysis project Ga0157373, IMG submission 113460) | Corn rhizosphere microbial communities from Kellogg Biological Station, Michigan, USA - C6-5 metaG | ecosystem: Host-associated > Plants > Roots > Rhizosphere > Soil | place: USA: Michigan...
ACTTTCAAGACCTGGAAGGCGGACATCCAGTTTGACCCCGCCGACCTCTCGCACTCACACGCGAACGTCACGATCGATCTCAACAGCGAAGCGTCTGCCGCGCCTGACAATGATGATGGCCTCAAGGGTGCCGAAGGCTTTGCGGTAACCCAATTCCCCACCGCTCGCTTCGAAACCACAAACTTTACGGCCAAGGGCGGAAACAACTATCTCGCGACGGGCCGACTGACGCTGCATGGCGTGAGCAAGACCATCACCCTGCCCTTCGCACTGGTGTTTTCGGGAGACAGCGCGCACATGACGGGCAAAACCGTTGTCTTGCGAACCGACTTCGCTCTGGGCAAGGGCGAGTGGGCGTCAGCTTCGACCATCGCACACGAAGTCGCAATTACCGTCGATCTCACCGCGACAAAATCTCACTGAAATCGGCTATAGATTGGGGCGATGGAGATCGCCGCCAAGTCACCGGTTCGAAAGGCCGACACCGCCGCAGTCCGCGAAGCCGCACGTCTCCTTCGTGCTGGCAAGCTCGTCGCATTCCCTACGGAGACGGTCTATGGCCTCGGTGCGGACGCCACAAACGACCATGCCGTGGCCGATATCTTTGCCGCCAAAGAGCGTCCTCGGTTCAATCCTCTGATTGTGCATGTGGCAAATCTCGCGCATGCGCAGGAATATTCCGAGTTCCATGCGGGGGCGCTCAGGCTTGCGAAAGTCTTCTGGCCTGGCGCGTTGACACTCGTTCTTGCGCGACGCGCCGGCTGTGCGCTGTCTCAATTGGTCAGTGCGGGATTGGACACTGTCGCGCTGCGCGCGCCCGCTCATTCCATCGCCCAGGAACTCTTGGCAAAATCCGGTTTGCCGATCGCTGCTCCCAGCGCCAACGCCTCGGGACGCATCAGCGCCACGACCGCGGAGCATGTGAGGGCGAGTCTCGGCGACAAGGTCGAACTTATCCTTGACGCCGGCCCCACGGCGCTCGGCCTCGAATCAACAGTGATCGGATTTGACGAAGAAAAGCCGGTGCTGCTCCGTCTCGGAGCCATCTCGCGACGCGAGATCGAGGAGGTCGTCGGTCGGCTCGAAGATTCTGCCAATACAGGCGTCCGCTCGCCGGGACAGCTCGCAAGTCACTACGCGCCGCGCGCATCGGTAAGATTGAATGCCACGTCCGTTCGCGAGAATGAGGCTTTGCTGGCCTTCGGCCGTGTTCTCGATGGTGCGAGAGTGACGGTGAACTTGAGCGAAAACGGCGACGTTCGGGAGGCGGCGGTCAATCTATTCGCGCACCTCCACACCCTCGATGTAACCGGTCTGCCCATCGCCGTCATGCCCATTCCACTTGACGGACTCGGTGAAGCCATCAATGACCGGCTTTTGCGTGCCGCAGCAAAGCGTGACCAATCATGAACGTCGAGACGCTTGCGCGATTGAAAGAGATCGTCGGCCCACGCGGCTTCTCGGAAGACGCGTCCGTGATCGCGCCACACCTCGAAGAATGGAGAAGCAAATACAAGGGTGCTTCGGCGCTCATGCTTCAACCGGACAGCGCCGAGCAGGTTTCTAGAATTCTCGCCGTCTGCAACGAGACCGCAACGCCACTCGTACCGCAAGGCGGCAACACGGGTCTTGTCGGCGGACAGATTCCTTTCGCCGGCGAAGTCCTGCTCAGCCTTGAACGTCTCAATCGGATCAAGCACATCGACGTCGACAATCAGTCGATGGCGGTCGAGGCGGGTGTGGTACTGGCGACGGCCCAGCATGCCGCGCGCGAGAAAGGCCTGCTTTTTCCCTTGAGTCTTGCGGCCGAGGGCTCGGCCACAATCGGCGGAAATCTGTCGACCAATGCGGGCGGGGTGAATGTTCTTCGCTATGGAGTGACGCGCGACCTCGTGCTCGGCCTCGAAGTCGCGCTGGCGGATGGACGACTCTTGAATTTGATGTCGGCGCTGCGCAAGAACAACACGGGATACGATCTGAAACAGATCTTCATCGGCGCGGAAGGTACCCTTGGCGTGATCACGGCAGCCGTTTTGAAATTATTTCCCGCGCCCGAAGCGTGCACCACGGCGTTCGTTGCGGTTCCATCACCAGGTGCGGCCGTTCGGCTGCTGGCGGACTTGCAATCAAGCAGCGGCGGCCAGATTTCCGCCTTCGAGTTGATCCCGCGCATCGGCCTCGATCTCGTCATGCGCCATATCGCGGGCGCGCGCGATCCCCTATCCAAGCCCTCGCCCTGGTATGTGCTGGTGGAAGCGACCGGCGCGGCGCGTTTCGAATTGGATTCGGTGGTCGAAGCTTCGCTTGCTTCGGCATCCGAGAAGGGTCTGGTCGGCGACGCCGTGTTGGCCAAGAGCGAAAACCAGCGCGCGGCGCTCTGGTCGCTGCGCGAAAACATGTCGGAAGCGCAGAAGCGCGAGGGGGCATCGATCAAGCACGATGTTTCAGTTCCCGTGAGCGCAATACCTGAGTTTCTCGAGCGCGCGACCGCAGCCGTTCTGAAGGCGGTGCCCGGCGCGCGCCCCGTCAGTTTCGGGCATATCGGCGACGGAAATATTCACTTCAATTTTAGTTCTCCGACCGGTGGCGATGGAGCAGCTTTTCTTGCGCGTTGGGAGGAAATCCAACGCGCTGTTCACGATATCGTCCATGAATTCGGCGGATCGATCAGCGCCGAACACGGCATCGGCGTGCAGAAACGCGATCAACTTTTTCTTTATAAGAGCATGGTCGAGATGGATCTTATGCGAACACTGAAGCGTACGCTCGATCCGAAGAACATCCTCAATCCGGGTAAGGTCGTCCTGATCTAGGCTGCCTTCGGCAAGGCGGGTTCCTGCTGCGGCACGCGCATGGGCGACGTGCGAAGCGACTTGTAAGACAGCGCGCTGATCGCGGCCGTGACGATGGTCGCGAGGTAGGGCAGACTTTGAACGCCAACCATGACCATCCACAAACGGACGGACGGATCATCGCTGCCGCTGGAGGCGAGCGACAGCAACGCCAGAACGCAACAACCGAAGAGCGTCGTCTCCTGCCAGACTTTGCGCAGCGCCTGCGAAAGAAGCGCCTGGTCTTCGCATTTCGGCGTGCGCAGGAATGGCTTGCCCTTTGTCACAAGCCCTGAAATGACAGCTTTGCCGACGGCATGGGTGAGCGAGAGACCGGCGATCGACGCCATCAAGGCACCTTTCACACCGGACCGCACCTTTTGCGGATAGAGAAGCAGCGTCTTCATCGTCTTGGCGAAGAAGAGCGCGAGAGCCGCGGCCGAGAGCGCCGGGAGCGGAACATCAAACGTCTGCGGCGATGCCCACATCAATGCGGTCCAGATCAAGGCCATATAAGTGACGATCATTCCGAGGCCGTCGGAAATCCATGGCAACCATCCGACGAGGAATTGATAGCGCTGCGCCCAGGACAATTTGCTCCGGCCAAGGAAGACTGAGGCAGCATGGTGCTTCATGATTTGCATCGCGCCATACACCCAGCGATAGCGCTGCCCCATGAAGGCGTCGAGTGTATCGGGCATCACACCCTTGCCCATGCTCTCGGCGATATAAGCCGCGCCATAACCGGCTTCGAAGAGTTTCAGGCCGAGTTCGGTATCTTCCGTGATGCACCATTCGGACCAACCGCCGACTTCAGTAAGCGCGTTCTTGCGCACGATCGTCATGGTGCCATGCTGAATGATGGCGTTGTGTTCATTGCGCTCGACCATGCCGATTTGGAAGAAGCCGCGATACTCCTCATAGGCCATGGCCTTGAATATGTTCTGCTGCGCGTCGCGATAGTCTTGTGGACCTTGAACAAGCGCGATTTGCGATGACGCAAACAGCGGCAGAGCGCGGCGCAACCAGAAGGGCTCGACCTGATAGTCGCTGTCGATGACTGCGATATAAGAAGCGTTCGGATCTGTCAGCTTGAGCGCTTGGTTGAGGGCGCCCGCCTTGAAACCCGTCATATTATTGTAGTGGTAGAAGCGAAAACGTCCGCCAAGCGCAGCGCAACGCGCCTGCACCGGCAGCCACGTCTGCGCATCGGGCGTGTTGTTGTCCAACACGATAACTTCAAAATTTTCGTAATCGAGAGCAGCTAACGCATTCAACGTCTCGATTACCATGGCGGGCGGCTCATTGAAGCACGGCACATGGATCGAAACCCGAGGGCTCGTCTCCGGAACCGCGATCGGGATCGCACGCCGCTCGACGCGCCATAAGCTCGCCGCAAGCTCTATGCCTTCCGTCAGAATAACCGTGGAAGCGAGGAGGACGAGCGGGGTCATGGCCGCGATCATCGCGAGATCCGTCGGATCGACATATTCGAGAGAACTCGCGTCGATCAGGACCAGCAGCCCCGTCGTCACGACAGCAACCAGTCCACCCATGACGAGATAGCCTTGCTGGCGCATGCGCGGCATCCAGCCAAGGATCAAAAGCCCCAATGCAAGCGTCAGCGCGGCAGCAAACAGCGCATAGGCCCGCCATTGAGGAAATGTACGCAACAGCCCGGTGAAGCCGAATTTCGGATTACCCAGCGCATCATACAATCCCCAGCTGGCACCGACTGATCCCTCGTTTCCGCCCTTCCAGGGTTGGTCGTAGGCCTCCAGCAGGTAATAGTCGTAGCCCTTCTCCATCGCGAGCTGCACGAAGGCACGTACGAAATAGGCCTCGTTCGCGATGGACGGCTCGGCGAAGCGTTTGCTGCGACCTTCCGACGGCCAACCGGCCTCGCCAATGATGATCGGCTTGTCAGGGAACTCTTGCTGCACGTGATCGAAGGCGCCTTCCAGGAAGCGCAGGGAATCATGGACAGACATGCCCTCCCAGTAAGGAAGGAGATGGATCGATATGATGTCGACATACTGGCCGATCTCGGGCGTCAGCAGCCATGTCGACCACGGCTCCGCCGTTGTGATCTTGATCCGCGACGGTAGGGCATCGCGGACGCGCTTGATATATCCGTTGAGTTGATCGGGCGTGACAAAGCCGAAGAGAATGGCTTCGTTCCCGACAAACACGCGGTCGATCACGCGCCGGTTGGCGAGCGCCGTCTTGATGCACAGCGAGAGTTCGGTCTCATTCTGATCGAGATCGGCCGATATCCAGCAGCCGAGCGAAACGGTCAAGCCATAGCGCCGCGCGATTTCCGGAACCTTGTCCATGCCGCCGGCCACCGTGTAGGTGCGCACGCGACCTGTGAGAAGAGAAAGTTGTGCCAGATCGTGATCGATCTGTGTCGGCGTTATGCGGCCATTGTCCCTCAACGTGAAGATATGACTTGGATTGTAGGTGATGCCGCGCACCTGACCGTCCCAGTCGGGGGCAACGACGGAGTAATCCCGGCTGGCCCAGAACAATACGGAGGCGCCGACGACAAGTCCGAGCGCCAAAGCGATCGGGAGTCTTCCGCTGCCCAGCCGCTGACGCCAATAGCGAAGATAGGAATTCGACACTGCCAACTGACCCCACCGCGCCTCTGCCGGCGCTGTCGCTGAACTATATCAACTCGCGAAACCGGCGTCCGTTTCCTGCGCCGTACTTATTGCTGATCGGGCGGTTGGTCGTCCGGATCGCTGCCGGGCGGGCCTCTCTTGGCCGGACTGGTCGACAGAAGTTCCATGTCGAACACCAGGGTCTGGTTGGGAGGAATGAGCCCGTCGCCCGCGCCGCGCGCGCCATAGGCGAGATCGGACGGAATGACCAGATGCCATTTGTCTCCCTCGCGCATCAGGCTGAGAGCTTCGGTCCAGCCCGGAATGAGCTTGTTGACGGTGAATTGTGCGGGCGTGAGCGGCTCGGTACCGTCGAAGACTTTGCCGTTGATGAGCATGCCGGTGTAGTTGACCGTGACGGTGTCAGTTGGGCGCGGCCGCTTTCCGAATCCATTTTTCAGAATTTCGTATTGCAGGCCGCTCGGTCTGACGACCACACCGGCCTTGTGTGAATTTGCCGCGAGAAACGCAGCGTTGGCCGTCGGGCTGAGCGCGGGATCGGCCGCTCTCGACTGCGGGCTCGCCAAGGACAGACACGCCATAAGCGCAGCTAAGAAGGTACCGATACGCTTCATCACCATTTCCCTTTCGGATAGTCCGTGCGGCTTATGCCAAATGCACGGGTCGCCTTCAATTCCTTGCATGTCGGCTCTTTGCCGAGGCTCGCAGCCAGGTTGCCGCAATATGGCGCCAAGTCTACGGTCCAATCAGACCATCGCTGGAGAAAACCCATGTACAAACCATTCGACCTGACGGGCAAAGTGGCTCTGATCACCGGCGGCAATGGCGGAATTGGGCTGGGTATGGCCGAAGCCCTGGCGCAGGCCGGTTCCGATGTCGTGATCTGGGGCACAAACGCGGAAAAGAACGACGCCGCCGTCAAAAGGCTAGCCAGCCACGGGCGGCGCGCAGTGGCCCGCAAAGTTAATGTTGCCAGCGAAACCGAAGTCGTCGACGCCATGGGCGCGACGCTCAAGGAGATGGGCCGGGTGGACACGGTGATCGCCAACGCCGGTGTCGGCGGCGGGGCACCTTCGTTCAGTCAGATGAGTCTCGAAGTCTGGCGGCGCGTGCACGCGGTGAATGAGGAAGGCGTTTTCTTCACGCTGCGCGAAGCCTGCAAGCACATGGTGGAGCGTGCCGGCAAAGGTGATGCGGGCGGCTCGCTCATCGGCGTTGCGAGCCTGGCTGGACTCGAAGGCGCGGGACGCAACGAAGCCTACAGTGCAACCAAGGGCGCCGTTCTCGCGATGATGCGCTCGATCGCCGTCGAGCATGCCCGTTATGGCATTCGCGCCAATTCGATCGCTCCGGGCTGGATTGCGACCGAAATGACTCAGATGGCGCAAAACTCTCAGGCCTTTGCCGAAAAGGTCATTCCGCGTGTGCCGATGCGCCGCTGGGGCAAGCCGGAAGACTTCGGCGGCATTGCCGTGTATCTCGCCAGCGACGCCTCGAAATACCATACCGGCGACACCTTCATTATCGATGGCGGCTACATCATATTCTAGGCAGCAGCCGACGCAGGAGCGCCTTGTGGAAAAGGGTGTTGCACGACTCAGTCTGTATGGCATGACGCTTCTCGCGGTGGGCGTCGCCATCCACGCGATGCGCTACGACGCGGTGCCGCTGAACATTTACTTGGGCGTCGACGATGCCATTCGCGACGTCATTGCGCGGGTGCCTGTCCAGTCACTGACTCATATGTTGTTCGGGCCGATCGCGCTCCTGACCGGGCCCTGGCAGTTCTTCTCCGATATTCGCACCAAGTATTCACGCGTGCACCGCTGGAACGGACGCGTGTATGTCACCGCCTGCCTGATCTCGGGGGTGGGCGCTCTGTTTACCGCGCCCTACGCCTCGGGGGGAATCATCGCGAGTGTCGGCTTCACCATGCTGGCACTGTCGTGGCTCGGCACGACTTTTGTCGGGTGGCGCATGGCGGTCGCACGCAATTTTGCGCTGCACCGTATCCTGATGCGATTCAGTTACGCGCTGACATTCGCCGCCGTCACGTTGCGGCTGCAAATCCCGCTCGGCTTCATCTTTCTCGGATTCACCAGCTATCGCGAGATGTCGGTGTGGCTGGCTTATACCTGTTGGATCCCGAACCTGATCGCGGTCGCGCTCTACACGTTGGCGACTTTGCCGCGCAGCCGCCGCGAGCAGCCGCTGACCGCTTAGAAGATCATCCGTACACAAACAAAAAAGGACGCCCGTTTCCGGACATCCCACTATCGGGAATCATTTTAGAAACAAAGAAATAGACTGGCAAGCCCACTTTTATCGTAATAGATCACGTCCCCTCATCGCGAACGGGGACCTGGATGACGGCTTGCGGACTCGACTTCGGCACTTCCAACTCCGCCATCGGTCTCGTGCGAGAGGGCGTACCCCGCCTTGCACCGCTGGAAGGCGATGAGGCGCTCATTCCGAGTGCCGTATTCTTCGACTATGAGACCAAGGGCCGCGTACTCTTCGGCGCCGAGGCGATCTCAACCTATGTCGGCCAGCATGACGGCCGCCTCATGCGCGCCTTGAAGTCGATCCTCGCCTCGCCACTGATCGATGAAAAAACCGCGCTCGGCAGCAAGATGGTGCCGCTGGCCGAAGTCGTCGAGATCTTCATTCGCCACCTCAAAACGAAGGCCGAGGCCTTTGCAGGCGAGGAGATCAGCGCGGTGGTGCACGGCCGTCCTGTCCGCTTCGTAGAGCGCGACGACGAGGCCGACACCAAAGCCGAGCGGGTCCTCGAATCGATCGCCAAACGTGTCGGATTCCGCGACGTCGCCTTCGTCTATGAGCCGATCGCCGCGGCCTATCACTATGAGCAAACCGTGCCAGGCGAAGAGATCGTGCTCATCGCCGATATCGGCGGCGGCACCTCCGACTTCACGGTGATCCGGATCGGACCCGAACGCCGCGCCCTCCCCGACCGGAGCTCCGACATCCTGGCCAATGACGGCGTTCGGATCGGCGGCACGGATTTCGATTCGCTGCTCAGCCTCCGATCCGTCATGCCGCTGCTTGGATTGGGCACGCAGCTCATCGACAAGAACTTGCCGATGCCGAGCTCGCTTTATTTCGAACTCGCGAGTTGGCCGACCATCAACTTCACCTACACCTTTCAGAATGAGCGCATGCTTCTGGAGCTCGTCGCAGGCGCGTGCGAGCCGGAGAAAGTCGCCCGCCTGCTCAAAGTGATCCGCGAGCGGCTCGGCCATCGCATCGCATTCGCCGTCGAAGACGCCAAGATCGGACTCACCGATCAAGCCGCAGCCCTCCTTCCGCTGCTGTTCATCGAGCAAGACCTGAAAGCGATCGCGACGCGCCCGGACTTCAACGACTCAATTTCCGCCAAGACGGAACGCCTTCACGCGACTGCGGCGAAGTGCATCAGGGACGCCGGCTTGAAGCGTGACGCGATACAAACCGTCTTCTTCACCGGAGGCTCGAGCCGCGTCCCTGCCGTTCGCGATGCGATTGTGCGTGCAGCACCTGCGGCACGTATCGCCAGCGGTTCGGATTTCCTTTCCGTCGCGTTAGGCCTGACACGCGAAGCGCAAAAGCGTTTCGGCTGACTTGCTCTCGAGACGCGACCGGTGAATGCTGAGGGAACGAAGGCAAAGGACAACGCCATGACGATCCGCACCGCGCTCTGCGACATGCTCGGCATCAAATATCCCATCATGCTTGCCGGCATGGGCGGTGTCTCCTATGGCGAACTCGCCGCGGCGGTCTCCAATGGCGGCGGCTTCGGCACGCTCGGCATGGCGGGACGCTCGCTCGACGACATCAAACGCGAGATGAAGATCGTGCGCGACCACACCGACAAGCCGTTCGGCGTCGATTTGCTCGCCGCTGTTCCGGAGTCGCTCGAGCGCGCTGCCGACATCATCATCGAAGGCGGCGCCAAGGCCTTCATCTCCGGTCTCGGCGTGCCGCCGCCGCATCTCGTCAAGAAATTCCATGACGCCGGACTGAAAGTGATGAACGTTGCCGGCGCCGTGAAACATGCGCGCACCGCACAAGCCGGAAAACTCGACGCCGTGATCGCGCAAGGTACCGAAGCCGGCGGTCACACCGGTCGCATCGCCGGCATGGCGCTCATTCCGCAGGTCGTCGACGCCGTGACGATTCCCGTCATCGCCGCCGGCTCGATCGTCGATGGTCGCGGACTCGCGGCGGCATTGGCACTCGGCGCGCAAGGTGTCTGGATGGGGACACGCTTCATCGCCTCCACCGAGGCGCATGCCGCCGGCCTCTACAAACAGATCATCGTCGATGCCAGCGACGAAGACACCATCATCACGCGCTCCTATTCCGGCAAGCCCATGCGCGTCTTCAAGAACGAATGGGTGTCCGACTGGGAGAAGCGCCCGCAGGACATCAAGCCGTTTCCGCAACAGGCGATGATGTCGAGCCAGGCCGGCGTAATGGGCGGGATCGGCGGCCAGATGGAAGGCCTGTCGCGCGAGCGTTCCGCCTTCGCCATGGGCCAGGGCGCCGGCGCCATCACCGACGTGAAATCGTCCGCCGAAATCATCCGCGAGATGATGGACGAAGCCGAGGCGGTGATCGCGCGCATGGCGGCGCTGGTGAAAAAAGCGACTGCGAACGCTTAGCAAATTTACCCTTCGTCCCTCGACCCTTCGACAGGCTCCTCCTTCGACAAGCTCATCCTTCGACAAGCTCAGGATGAGGGAGTCCTCTGTGTCCTCATTCCGAGCCGTCGAGGGACCATAAGAAAGGCCTCGCCGGCGTAATGTCCGGGAGGCCCGTTCTGGTTACCTCGCTACGCGGCAGGCAGGAAGAAGGCCGTCACAGCCAACCACAAG
>Ga0157373_10004647_pt1 | contig 10335 bp, 10 predicted proteins | sample C65metaG_FD_113460 | JGI IMG/M metagenome (GOLD analysis project Ga0157373, IMG submission 113460) | Corn rhizosphere microbial communities from Kellogg Biological Station, Michigan, USA - C6-5 metaG | ecosystem: Host-associated > Plants > Roots > Rhizosphere > Soil | place: USA: Michigan...
CTAGGCCACTTTCAGCGCGATGTCGCAGCGCAGCCCGTCGGCGGCATAATCGACTTTGAAGTTCGCCGCGGGAGAGCGCATCGACAGAATTCGGGTCCCCATTCCGCGACGCTTGGGGGCATTGACCGGCGGACCGTCGTGCTCCTGCCAGCGCAGCACGACCATGCCATCGTCGATCGGCCCCCACGACAGGCCGACCCAGCCGCCGGACCGGCTCAGCGCGCCATACTTGATGGCATTGGTGGCGAGTTCGTGGAACGCCAGTACCGCGGGCACACATGCGTCCCGCTCCACTTCCTGGCGATTTCCGTCGAGGCGGATGTCGTAGTCGTTGAGAAACGGCCGAAGGGCTTCCTCGGCAAGCTCGGGCAGGTTGCAGGTCAGCGCGTTTTCGCCGCCGAGCAGGCTCGTCGCGCGGTCGAGCGCCGCCAGCCGCTCGCTGAAAGCGTGCTGCGCTTCCTCGGGATTGCCGTGCCGGAAGCTGAGGCTGGCGAGCGAATTGACCACCGCGAGCAGGTTCTTGAGCCTGTGACGCAGTTCCTGGTTCAACAGCGCCTCGCGCGCCGAGGCCGCGTGCACTTCGGCCATGACCCTGCGCAAGGCCTCGCCGATGGCGATGAGCATGGCGCAGGACAGGACGAAGAGAACGAGGATGACCAGCCCGCGCGCACTATGCACGAAATAGAAGTCCTCGCGAATAAAGAGGATTCGCGCCACCATGGCCGACACGAAAGTCACCAGCACGCCGTAACGCCAGCCGAGGAACAGCGCTCCAAGGACGATGGCGGGAAAGTAGGTGACGAACGGAACTCCATTGTGGCCAGCATCCAGCGCCAGCCTGAGGAGCGTCGGCACGATCACGAGGACGAGCATCCAGCCGAGGCTGCCGACAAACGAGTGCCGCGCAAGGATGGCTTGCCCGATGCGCTCCGAAAAGCGCGGTGCCTGATCCAAGAATTTCCCCTCTTCAGGCGGCGCGCAAATAGCGCAACGCCGCACGCTCTCGTGAAGCGGACTTAACCGGAACTCGCGCTTCAAAGCGACAAAATTTGTCAATCTTCCGCAGGTTGGCTTTGCGACTGGATATAGTTCTGCAGTCCCATTCGCTCGATGAGTTCGAACTGTGTTTCGAGGAAGTCGACGTGTTTCTCTTCGTTTTCGAGAATACGCTCGAACACTTCCCGGCTGACGTAATCGCGCACCGATTCGCTATGCTGAACGGCGTCCCTGAGCAGCGGGATCGCATCCATCTCGAGTGCGAGGTCGGCCTTTAGGATTTCCTCGACCGTTTCGCCGATCTTGAGCTTACCCAGGGCCTGGAAGTTGGGCAGACCGTCGAGGAACAGGATGCGGTCGGCGAGCGTGTCGGCGTGCTTCATCTCGTCGATCGACTCGTGCCGCTCGAACTCGGCAAGCTTCGTCACGCCCCAGTTGGCGAGCATGCGGTAGTGCAACCAATACTGGTTGATCGCGGTCAACTCGTTGGTCAGCGCCTTGTTGAGGTAGTCGAGGACCTTGTCGTCGCCCTTCATTGCGCTTCCCCCCTATCTGGCGAGCAGCACCATGCTCCAGCAAACCGGACTATGGCAAGGGGAACAGGTTAGACCGCAGGTCAGGCGGCCAGTGCGGGCTCGCAGGATTGGCTTCGTTCTTGGTGGAGAATCTCGTTCGCCTCGCCAATGCATTGCCGGCATCGGGGCGTCTTGCCCAGCGCCGCATAGACCGCCTCGGCATCGCCCTGGACGCAGCACGCCGCCCGTCGGAAATCGGTTTCGCGGATGGCATTGCAGATACAGACGTACATCGGCGATTTCACTCCAGGACTGGGAGTGGTTTAATGCGAGTGTATCGCAATAGCAACAAAAAAGTTTGCCTTACCGTGTTACGATGCAGTCGTGCCCTCCGCGCTTCAGCACACGGCAGGCGTCGTCGGCTTGCGCGCGAGTGGCAAAGCCGCTGGCTTGAAGCTTGGTGATCTTGCCGACCACGATTTTCAGCTCGGACTTGTCCGCCAGCACGCTGTCCCCGCCGACCTGCGCCCAGGGCTTGTCGGCATTGCCGGGAACGGCAAACGCGCCGAGCTGGACCCGCCAAGGGCCCTTGTCGGCCTTCGCGGCGGCCGCGGACTGCGGCTTCGACGAAGCCGTGGGCTCAGGCTGTGGCGTCGCTTGCGCCGCCGGATGCGATGTCGCCACGGCTACCGGTTTCGGTTTGGCGGACGCCGTTGCTGCGGCAACGTGCGAGGTTGTCAGCGGATGCCCGGCAAAACTCGCTCCCGCTCGCGCGGGGCTCTCGGTGCCGGTCGCCGCGCGCGCCTCGGCGAGCGCCTCGCGCGCTTGCGCAACGGATGGCGAAACCGCCACCGTGGCGAGCGCGTGCGACACGCGCGGGCTGGCGGCGGCCGCTCTGGCAGGCGCCGGAGCGCCAACCCCGGCCGCCAGGTCCGCCGCAGCCAGCGCGCGGCCGCGTTCGGCGTTCGCCTCGTCTCCCAGCTGCACCGCCAGGCCGGCGGCCCTCTGACGCTGCTCGAGCGGGATGAACTGGTCCATCTGCGCCAGGGCCGAAGCTGCCTGCGGCAGGCTGTGCTGGTTGGCGAGCGTCACCAGCGCATAGGCCTTCACCCAGTCCTTTGGCACGAGGTCGCCATTGAAGCTGGCGATGCCGAGAAGATACTGCGCCCTCGGGTCGCCTCGCTTCGCCGCATCCTGCAAGTAGGGCAGCGCCGCCTCGCGCCGGCCATCCTGGAACAGCATCAGTCCATAAGTGTCGGCCGCTCCCAAATGACCCTTGGCGGCGGCGCGGGCATAGAGCTGCTCCGCCTTCGCCGGGTCCCGCGGCACGCCGCGCCCAAGACGATAGGCCTGGCCGAGATTGAACATCGCGTCGGGGTCTCCGGCGTCGGCCGGGCCTTGCCACTCGTGTACCGCGGCGGCGTAATCGCCGCGGCTCCACGCATCGACCCCGGCCTTCACGTCGGCCCACGCAGTCGCACCCGGAAACAGGGCGGCCAACACCGCACCTGCCACGATCGCCCTTCCTGTCGCTACCCGCATTGCGCCAAAATCCCTCGGTCAGTGCGCCAGCCTATAGTAAATGCCCTGTTAGCAAAGTCTTTATGCCGCACGACAACGCTTCAGGCGCCAATTGCCAGCTGTCGCCGAGGACGCGAGGTGCACTCCCAACATGCGGCGCAATGGTCGGCGCGTTAACTCAAATTTAGGGGTGTTCTGCGATCCCGCTCGGTGAAGGGCCGGAGTTTTTCCCGCCGGCGGCAACTTTTGGGGGATTGGCCTTGCGCGTTTTGGCATTGGCTTCGCAGAAGGGTGGTTCGGGCAAGACGACGCTCTCCGGGCACCTCGCGGTGCAGGCGCAGCGTTCCGGCGCCGGGCCGGTGGTTCTCATTGACATCGACCCGCAAGGCTCACTCGCGGATTGGTGGAACGAGCGCGAAGCGGAGTACCCCGCGTTTGCCCATACGACGGTCGCCCGCCTCGCCGGCGACCTCGCCACGCTCCGCCAGCAGGGCTTCAAGCTCGCGGTGATCGACACGCCGCCCGCGATCACGATGGCGATCCAGTCGGTCATCGGCGTCGCCGAGCTGATCGTCGTGCCGACCCGTCCGAGCCCACACGACTTGCGTGCCGTCGGCGCCACGGTCGACCTTTGCGAGCGCGCCGGCAAGCCGCTGATCTTCGTCGTCAACGCGGCCACGCCGAAAGCCAAGATTACCTCCGAGGCTGCCGTCGCGCTGTCGCAGCACGGCACGGTCGCCCCGATCACGCTCCACCACCGGACTGACTACGCCGCCTCGATGATCGATGGCCGCACGGTCATGGAAGTCGAGCCCGACGGCCGCAGCGCCCAGGAAGTGACCGCGCTGTGGCATTACATCGCCGACCGGCTCGAGCGGAATTTCCGGCGCACGGTGTTTGCTGCTCCGGGATCCGTATCACAGATACCTGGTGCCAACCGCCCGCAAGGCGGCTTCGGCCGCCGGATCGCACAATAGCTCGGCGGGGGGTAGGTCACCATGAACGACCCCAAGCCTCTCGCTTCACTCGGTGCCTCGCTCCTTGCTCGCAAGGGCGGCGCCAAGCCCGCGATGCGCCCACAGGCGCCCGGTTTTGCGGCGGCGACCGTCCAGGCTGCCGCGCAGAGCCTCGAGGATCTCGGGTGGAACGACATGGGCGAGGAAGACGCCGCCCCGAATCATTCGGCGGAAGTCCTTCACTTGACCCCTGCGCCGCATAATCCCGAATCTGAGGCCAGGACCGACAAGGGCTCGCCCAAGCCGAAGGTTCGCTCGATGCACGAGGAGCTGGCTGCAAGGCTCGCCGAGTCCGGCCAGGATCCGGGCGATGCCAAGGCGATTCCTCTGCGCAAGCGCGAAGTGCTCGATGCCGACGTGGCCAGGCCCGCGGCCCGCGCGGAGCGTCGCAGCGAAGCGCCAGCCGCATCCGCCTCGGATGCGCTCGGCCGCCGCGCCGCCTTCACGCTGCGTCTGGATGCCAAGCGCCACCTCAAGCTCAGGCTCGCCAGCACGGTGCGCAATCGCAGCGCCCAGCAGTTGGTCACCGAAGCGCTCGACCGCTTTCTCGACGCCATTCCCGAAATCGAAGCGCTGGCCGCACAGGTTCAGCGGGATTGACAGGACCAAGGGGGTCTCACGCCATGAATCGCATCGCCGACAGCAACCGGAAATTCGGCCCCAAGCTCGGTCTGGCCGTCACCACCGCGCTTGCCGCGAGCCTGCTGACGGGTTGCGCCACGCACGCCGCACCCCGCGCCGACCTTTCCGCCAGCCGCGCCGAAGCGGCGCTGGCCAAGGGCAAGGTGCAGGCGGCGGTTGACCATGCCGAAGCCGCCGTGCTCGCCGAGCCTCGGAATGCCTCGTACCGGGCGACCCTCGGCTCGGCTTATCTCGACGCCGGTCGCTTCGCCTCCGCCGAAACGACTTTCGACGACGCGATGAAGCTGGGCGACAATTCCGCGCGCACCGCGCTCGGTCTCGTCCTCGCTCTCGACGGCCAGGGCAAGTACAAGCAAGCCGTCGCGCTGCTCGACGAATGGCAGAAGCAGATCGCGCCCGCCGACCTTGGCCTCGCCTATTCGCTGTCTGGCCAGCCCGAGCACGGCATCGCCATCCTGACGGCCGCCATTCGCTCGGGTGAGAACACCGCGAAAGTGCGGCAGAACCTCGCCTACTCCTTCGCCCTCGCCGGTCGCTGGAAGGAAGCGCGGGTGATGGCCTCGCAGGACGTCCCCGCCAATCTCGTGGGAGACAGGATGGCGGAGTGGGCCGGGATGGTCCAACCGGAGGCGTGGCAGGCTCGCGTGGCGGACTTGGTCGGCGCGCCCGCCGGTGTCGTCGATCAGGGCCAGCCGGCGCAGCTGGCGCTGGCGAACAACCCCAGCTTCGCCCAGCTGGCCGAAGAAGCGGCGGCGTCGACCGATCCGAAAGGCGAGTTGGCCGCCGTCGACAAGCCTCTCGGCGTTCCTCAGGCTCAGCCGGTCACGTCATCGGCCAACGAACTTCCGGCGGTCGCCAGCAGCACTCCCGATGTGGTCGTGGCCAGCCCCGCGACCGCCAGGACCAGCGACTTCAAGTCGGCTTTCGCGACGGTCGCTCCTGCGAGCAACTCGGTCGCCCAGGTGGCTCATGACACCACGCTGTTCGCAGCGCAGCCGGCGAAGCGGATCGCGTCCGCGCGCCGCAACTCCGCACCGACGACGGCGCACGCCGTCGCGGCGAAGGATAAGCCCGGCACTCATCTCGTCCAGCTCGGCAGCTTCAGCAGCGAGCAGGGCGCGCGCCGGGCGTGGGGCATCTACGCCAAACGCTATCCCGAGTTGCGCGATCACCAGATGGTGATCAGCGAAGCCGTCGTTCGCGGTAAGCACTACTGGCGCGTTTCGGCGGCGGGCTTCGGCCTCGCCAGCTCGCAGGCTATGTGCGGTCAAGTGAAAGGCCGCGGCGAAGGCTGCTTCGCCTACGCCAAGGATCATCCGCTGCCGGGCGCGATCGACAACGGCACTCGGCTGGCGCTGCGCTGACTTTCAAATCTCGCTGACCACTGCGCCCCTCCCCTCGCCGGGAGGGGTTTTCTTTTGGCGCTTCGGCTAAGAGGGCCGCATGGCCCCTGCCCAGCCCGTGGTACAGCTTTTCTCCAATCCGCGCGCTGGGCGTCGCCGGGCGGGCCGCGTGACCGCCCTCGCCCGTGCATTCGAGGCCGAGGGCGCGCGCGTGCTGCCAGGCGTCAGCGCGGACGGTCCGCCGCAGGTCGCGCCGGAGGCAACGCACGTCTGCGTGGCAGCGGGCGACGGCACGGTGCGTCACGTGGCGAGCGCCGTCCTCTCCGGCGGACGCGACTTGCGCATGAGCATCTATCCCGCCGGAACGATCAACCTGTTGGCGCGCGAAGCGGGCTATCCGCGCAGCCCGCGCGAGTTCGCCCGGTTCGTCCTGTCTGACGGGCCGCCACGGCTTCACTTTCCGGTCGCGATGGGCGACGGCCATTTTTTCGCATGCGCCGGGGTCGGGCCCGACAGCCTGGCCGTGGCGACCGTGTCGCCTCGCCTCAAGCGTCTCGTCGGGCGGTTCGCCTACGTGGCGGCCTTTGCGCGGTTGCTGGCTCGATGGCCGCGCCACCGGATCGTTCTTGTGGCCAATGGCCGGCGGATCCACTGCGAGGCGTTCTACCTCGCCAAGGGCCGCTATTACGCCGGCGGCTGGAGCTTCGCGCCGCGCGCCCGCGTGCACGATCCGGTGCTGCACGTCGTGGCGCTCCGGACCGCACGACGGCGGGACTACCTGCGTTTTGCCGCTGCCCTGGCGACACATCGCGACCTGGCAGGGCTCGCCGGAATCGAAGCCTTCACCTGCATCGCGCTGCGAGCCGAATCGGCCGAGCCCCTGCCGATCCAGGCTGATGGCGATATCGTCGGCGCGCTGCCGATGGAATTCGCGGTGGCGGATGTTCCCCTCAGGTTCTGCTAGCTTGCGAAGCGACCATCTTCCCGCCTGCGCGAAAGCTGGCTTGCCCTGCCGGATGAAGCCTCCTGGACCGTCGAGGGCGCACCCGCCCGAGACAGCCTAGCGTCACCCGCTAACCGACCGCCACGCCGCCCTTCCACAGGCCGGTGACGCGCCCCTGCACCGGCTGCTTGTCGAACGGCGTATTGCCCGCGCTCGCAGCCATCTTGTCCGAATCGACGATCCACGGCTTTTCCGGGTCGACCAGCGCGATGTCCGCCTCCGCCCCTTCCCGCAGCTCGCCCGCTTGGACGCCGAGCAGCCTGGCAGGATTGCGAGCCACGAGATCGAACGCCCGCTCCAACGGGATCACTCCATCGCGCACGAGGGTGAGCGTTAGCGCGAGCAGCGTCTCGGCTCCCGCCATGCCCGGCGCCGCATCGACGAACGGCAGACGCTTGTCTTCCGGCCCGCGCGGGTCGTGACCGCTGGCGACGACGTCGATAGTCCCGTCGGCGATGGCTGCTACGACGGCTTGCCGGTCGGCTTCGCTGCGCAGGGGCGGCGACAGGCGTGCAAACGTGCGGAAGTCCTGCAGCGCGAGATCGGAGAGCATGAAATGCGCCGGGCTGACCCCCGCTGTGACGCGCACCCCGCGCGCCTTGGCCGCGCGCACCAGGTCGAGCGCCGCCCGCGTCGTCACCTTGCGCAAGTGCAGCCGCGCGCCGGTCATCTCGGCCAGCATGACATCGCGCGCCGCCGCCAGCGCTTCGGCTTCGGACGGCGCGCTCGGCAGGCCGAGGCGAGTCGCCATCTCGCCGGCCGTGGCGACGGCGTTGCCCGTCAGCCCGCCGTCCTCAGCATGGCTGACGACCACAAGGTCCAGCATGGCCGCATACTGCAGCAGCCGCAGCATCGTGCCGCTGTCGGCGATCCATTCCCGGCCGGTGGCGACCGCCCTCGCCCCGGCGTCGCGCATCAGCGCCAGCTCGGCGAGTTGCTCGCCGGCGAGGCCGACCGTGGCGGCCGCGAGCGGATGGACCCACAAGTCCGGCTTGCCGCTCTGGGCCGCGAATCGCACCGAGGAAGGCCGGTCGAGCGGTGGCGAGCTGTCGGGCATCAGTGCCGCGCGGGTGATCCCGCCGAAGTGGAACGCCGGCTTGTCGATGGCGAATACACCGAAATCGACCAGTCCGGGCGCAACCAAGGCTCCGCCCGCATCGACGACTTCGTCGCCCGGTGCCGGGTTCAGGTCACCGACGGCCGCGATGAGTCCATCGACGCAGCGGATCGCGCCGGGCCGTACGCCGTCGGGCAGCACCAGGCGTCCGCCGGTGATCGTGAGTGGCCGGCGCGCCTTCATACCCAGCCCTCAACGCCGCGCTCGCGCCGGGTGAGCACGTCGAGGCAGGCCATGCGGATCGCCACGCCCATCTCGACCTGGTCGGTGATGATCGACTGCCCGGCAAGCTCGGCGACATTGCTGTCGATCTCGACCCCGCGGTTCATCGGCCCGGGATGCATGACGATGGCCTCGGGCGCACAGCGCTTCAGCCGCTCAAGCGTAAGGCCGTAAAGATGGCGGTACTCGCGCGGGGAAGCGATGAACTGGCCCTGCATGCGCTCGTTCTGCAGCCGCAGCATCATGACGACGTCGGCGCCGGCCAGCGCGGCCTCGAAGTCATGGAACGGCTCGGCCCCCATCGCGTCGATCCCTGCCGGCATCAGCGACGGCGGGGCGCACACTCGCACTCGCGCGCCGAGCGCCTGCAGGCACAGGATATTGGAGCGCGCCACACGGCTGTGCAGCACGTCGCCACAGATCGTCACGACGAGCCCGTTGAAGCCCTCATCGCCTCGCTCGCGCAGCTTGTGGCGCAAGGCGAGCGCGTCGAGCAGCGCCTGCGTCGGATGCTCGTGCTGACCGTCGCCGGCATTGAGCACGGGGCAATCCACCTTGTCGGCGATCAACGCCACCGCGCCGCTCGACTGGTGGCGGATCACGATAGCGTCCGCGCGCATCGAGTTGAGCGTCACCGCGGTATCGATGAGCGTTTCGCCTTTCTTCACGCTTGACTGGGCGGCGTGCATGTTGACGACGTCAGCACCGAGGCGCTTGCCGGCGATTTCGAAACTCAGCAGCGTGCGCGTCGAGTTCTCGAAGAATGCGTTGATGATCGTCAGGCCGGCGAGCGTGTCCGAGTGCTTCGATGCCTGCCGGTTCAGCGCCACCCACTGCTCCGCCTCGTCGAGAAGGTAGAGGATCTCGTGGGTCTGCAACCGGCCGATTGCCAGCAAGTGCTTGTGCGGGAAAGCGAGGCCGCCGGCGGGATAGCGGCCGCCGTGGGACGTATCGCCCTCCAGCGGCAAGGCAGCCCACGCCACCGCCGGAATCGCTCCGTTGGTTTCCCGCTCGATCCGCGCGGCGAGCGCCAGCGAGGGCGACAGCTTGCCGGACAGCAGGCGGTGAAAGTTGGACCGGTCATATTCGCAACGGCGGGCCATTTCGGCCTGCGAAATGTTTTCCGAGCGCAGCCACTCAGTCAGTCTGTTGTGCGGCGCCATCGCGATTGTTGTATTCCATACAACCAAAGACGCCAAGCCCTTAGTCGAGTAACGTGGGCCGCTCAAGCGGTTTCAGGTGGAACAGTGCGTTACCTCGCCCTAAGGGGCAAAGGGCAGGGGTGGAACAGGAAAACGGGAACGGGCGCATGAGCTTCGCGGGCAAGGTCTGGCGGCTGCTGGTCGGGATCAAGGACGGGCTTTCGCTCGTGCTCCTGCTGCTGTTCTTCTGGGCCCTGTTCGAAGTCCTGACGGCACGGCCCAACGCCGGCGCGGTGCGCAAGGGCGCCTTGCTGCTCGATCTCGATGGCCGCGTCGTCGAGGAAGTTGCACGACCGAGCCCGCTCGACACCGTGCTCAGCAGCGCAGCCCCGACCCACGAGTATGCCGCCGGCGACCTCATCCGCGCGATCGACGCGGCGGCGAAAGACGATCGCATCAAGGCGATAGCCCTCGACCTTTCGACTTTCCTCGGCGGCGGCCAGGTGCACATGGAGGAAATCGGTGACGCGCTCGACCGCTTCCGCAGCACCGGCAAGCCGGTGCTGAGCTATGCCGTCGCCTATACCGACGCCTCGATGCTGCTGGCGGCGCATTCGAGCGAGGTGTGGGTCGATCCGATGGGCGGTGCCGCCCTTTCCGGCCCCGGCGGGACCAATCTCTATTACAAGGGGCTGTTCGACAAGCTGCAGATCAAGGCGCACGTATTCAAGGTCGGCACCTACAAGAGCGCGGTCGAGCCCTATGTTCTCGACAAGATGTCAGAACCCGCGCGCGAGAACGCCAATGCGCTTTACGGC
>Ga0157373_10004648_pt1 | contig 10334 bp, 9 predicted proteins | sample C65metaG_FD_113460 | JGI IMG/M metagenome (GOLD analysis project Ga0157373, IMG submission 113460) | Corn rhizosphere microbial communities from Kellogg Biological Station, Michigan, USA - C6-5 metaG | ecosystem: Host-associated > Plants > Roots > Rhizosphere > Soil | place: USA: Michigan...
ATAAACACTACGGTGCTGTCCGCCCGTGCAACCAAAGTTTACCGCAAGATTTGTAAAGCCGCGTTTAATGTAATCTTCAACGGAAATATCAACAAGGTCAAATACACTGTTCAAAAAGGTTTGCATTTTGGTTTGACGTTCGAGGAATTCCATTACTGTTTTATCTCTTCCGTGATATTCTTTGTACTCATCATAGCGGCCGGGATTTTCAATCCCCCTGCAATCAAAAACAAATCCACCGCCATTTCCGCTGACATCGTTAGGAATTCCTTTTTTATAAGAGAAACTGCAAATTTTTACAGTCAACGGAGTAGATTCATCTGCCTGTACCGGAGTAAACCGTTCAATGATCTCATCATCGGTACAAATCGTAAGCACTCTTTTGAATTCAGGAAGAACAATTCCCAGGCTTTGATTTTCGAAAAACCACTTTAGATTTCTTAGTGCCAGTGGAATGCTGGTTAAAAACTGTGCTTTGCGTTCAAACAAACCCCTGAAACCATAAGCACCCAACACTTGCAATAAACGAATCAACACATACCCGTTATACTGGCTTCTGAATACCTCACGGTCAATTGTATTGTTGATGATGGTTTCAAAGGAATTCATGTAATCTTCCAGCAAATTATGTTTCCACTCATCCGGAAGATTAGCTCTGGCCTGCCAGATCATACTGGCAACATCGTATTGAGGCGCCCCTCTCATTCCTCCCTGGAAGTCGATGAAGTGGACGTGTTGGTCATCGTTTATTAAAATGTTCCTGCTTTGAAAATCGCGGAACATAAAATATTTGTATTCGGTGTGAGTTAAATAATTGCTTACCGCTTCAAAATCATCAATCAGCTTTTGTTTATCGTAAGGCCTCTGCAGCGCATCCAAAAAATAGTATTTGAAATACAAAAGATCAGCCATGATGGCCTGTTTGCCAAACTCCTCGTTGGTTAAACATTTTTTGTAGTTCAATCCTTCATCACCCAGTACCTGTAACTTTGCCAGTTGATGGAGACTTTCTTTGAAAAGATCATACACCTCATTTGAAAACCCTTTCGATTCAAGGATATTTAATAAAGAAGTGTTCCCAAAATCTTCCTGCAGGTAAATGGTTTTATCATAGCTCACAGCCAATATCTCGGGCACCGATAAATTTTTTCTTCTGAAATGATCAGCAAAATAAATAAAGGCTTCGTTTTCGGGAATATTTAACCCATGTGTTCCTATGAAAGTTCTTCCCTGTTCATTATGTAATCGAAAATATCTGCGGTCGCTGCCCGATTGAGGCAACACGTCTACTTGTACGGGCTTTTTTCCCGTCCAGCTTTTGTACAATTGAGAAACGGCGTTGATCATTTCCTGCATAAAACAAATGTAAATGATTAGTTGATTTGGGCTTAAGGTGATGCAAGAAGAAAAAAGTCTAAATCGTTTTACTTTCCAAAAATCTCATTCAGCAATCCGGCCAAATGCACACCACCTTTCAACATTTGTTCTTCTAAAGTTTTGATGTGATCGTAATTATAACGGTAGCCGAGCCTTGGATTGGCTTCCGTGATCTCGTTATGCAAATCCTGGGCAATTACATAAGAATCGTAGAGCCATTTGCTGATGGGCTCAGACTGTAACTTTTTTCTTTGTGCAGCAGTTGTGTGATTTAGGTAAGTTGCATATTCAGTGTAACTCAGTTGCTGCTGCTCAATTAAATCAGAATCCCAAATGCGGTGGAGGTTGGATGGTTGCCCGAACCATTGCACTTTAATATCATTGCCACCGGTTGAGCCAACAGGACTTACATGCAGGGGCTGATGAATATCTCCCACAAAATGAATAAGCAGTTTGAGATACATTCTTTTCTTCTGGAGCGTTAAAGATTTCTTCTTCAATTCTTTTGTAAGAAACACGATGGCCGAATATGCATCGTTCACTTTACCGGTATCTTTCTTCAACACTTCTTTTAGCTGATTATAAGTGAGATTTTTTTCAAAATTTATATAGTGCCAGGTATCGAGATACTTGAATATGCTATCCGATTTTATAAAATCTCCCCAATTGCTGACCATGGCAATGGATTCATTACCTAAAATTTTTTTTATCTCGATCTTTGTTTTCGCTGTTAAATAACTGTCTGCAATTTCAGCAACGATACGATGTCCAAGCTGCCCCCAGCACATGGCTTTCACAGGAAAAGAAATTAAAAAGATAACAAAAGAAATCTTCAATACTCTTTTAAGCATAAACTACAATTAGAACCGCAAAAATAATATACTTGCTCTGGCCTATTCAGAATTTGAAATACACAAACAATCTTCCAAAATTCTTTGAGTCATTTTCAATGCGATGATACAATGGCTTAATGTGAGGCTGCTGTAAAAAGCGTTCAACCTTCTTACGCAACTGTCCGCTTCCCTTTCCCGGAATAATTTCAACCTCCCTTATTTTTTTATTGATAGCGTCGTCAAAGGCCTGTTGCAATGCGTTGTCAACTGCATCGCTGTTATTGTAAATGTTGTGAAGGTCAAGTTTAATTCTCGCCATTATTCCATTATTTGTTCGTAGTGTGTGAGCAACCCGTCTTTGGTCATTCCTTCAATTACTACGCGGAAGGCTTTGGTGACATCATTATTATAGAAGCTGAGTTTTACTGTTTTATTTTTTTGATTTGCTGATATGATCGGGCTCCAAAACAGAGTGGAGCGAATGTCCAAACGATCATTGCGTGGATCAAACCTGTCATAATTGGGTGAATAAAACTCTTTGATCGGCGAATAACCTGCAATGGTGTTGGAAGACAATCCTCCGCCTTTTGAAGTCTGGTCACTCCCCTTTCTTGTATAAATAGCAATAGCACCGTTCTGCCCGCCAAAGCCACCCATAAAAGGCGGACGAAAAACTTTTATGTAGGCTATGTCCGTCACAGGAATATTACCAATCATGTCTGCATCGGTTGGCATCTCATCTAAAAAAACACCTGGAGAGCCGCCACGCCAGCTAAGTGAAGGAGGAGTAGTGCTGGTATTAATTTGCAAGCCGGCCACCTTACCTTGTAAATAACTGAAAGCGTTCTGATAGCTTCCGGTAATTGGGTCATTCACCAAATCGAATTGGTAACCATCGCCGCCTTTGAACATCCCCGAAGCATATTTTTCATCCAACACTGCTACCGTAGGTTTTTTCTTTGTTTCGATGACCACTGTTTGCATAATATGTCCTCTGTCAATATTAGCAAGTTCAAGTGCTTTGGAGGCAAGCAAAATATGGTGAGACATTCCGGTAGTGTCAAAAATATTATTTGAGTACATGAAGTTTTTACTGAAGGCCGTATAATTAGGGGCAGGCAACCGGTCTGTCATAAATCTTGCCTCTGCTGTTGTCAGAAATTTTGATTTCAGGCTGTAATACACTTTCAATGTATCAAACAAAATAAAATTGGGATCGCCAAAACTTCCATCGCTGTTGATGCCCATCAGGAGCATCTTAGATGCAGCCGAATCTTTTATAAGCAATGCAATACTTTCCCTGCCGCTAAGCTGACTTCGTGCCACGCCAAAAACTTGTCCTGATAAATGCAGATACGAAGTGTCTCTCGGGTAAGTGATCTGGGGTAATTTGCCTTTCACTACATCTTCCCATTTAAATCTTCTCCATCCGTTTGTAAGCATCACAAGGTCAAGGTGACGGGCAACAGAATCGCTGTTGTTGGAAAAATAATAAGCAGGATTGTATACCCTTCCTTTTATTTCACTGGACAATAAAAAATGGGAAATGATATTGTCGGCAGTATCTTTTTCAATGGCAATATCCGTTACTGAAATGGAAAGATTGGCATCCTGTAAACTATCGGGCAAACGAATTTCAATTTCATTTCTCTTTCTTTTTCCCAATCCCCAACGCTGCACTTCCATTTGTGGTTGAAATGTATACTCATTGTTATTGACGAAAGTGATTCTCTCTGCAATGGCATTCCAGGCCGCATCAAAAAGAGTAAGGGTAAGTATACCGCTTGGAAGGTCTTTGGTTGGAATAATTCTTTTTACATTATCGTTTCCAGTTAAAGGAATATCGTTTTTAAAAACCAGGCTTTGGTTCATTGTGCCGACGAGATGCAGTTGACGAAACTGGCTTTCCAATTGCGGCCCTGCATTTACTGTAATAATTCTTCTTTCTCCATCAAGCGCTACCTGCATGGAAACTCCGGATGTTTTTACCGGCGGAAGGTTAGTGGTATGTTCAACATTTTTTTCATCTGCCCATTTCACTGTATAAATTGATCCGGCCTGCGGAATAAAAATAAAGCTGCCCATTCCATCATGCACCGAAGAAAAACTTTGAAGCGAAGTTCCTTTACCATCCAGCAATCTTCCTTTTATTTTCACCGGTCGCCCATATTGATCGTTTGCCTTGAAGGCAATTTATTTAATAACACCCGAAACAATATCTCCTCCTTCCGGAAATAACTGCAGCGATGGTGTAACAGCAGCTAATATTCTTTTATTGGCAGCTTCTTTTGGAAGAATGCGAATGTCCTTACTGTATAAAAAAGCAGTATCAAAATTCAGCATCCATTTGGTATAGGTACGCACATGAACAAAATCCCCGGAGTAGTCGGCCGGCACGTCAAACTGCCCGTTTGTTGCTGCATCTACAACCGGACTTACTGTATGGGATAAAACAACTCCTTTATCGTCTATCCAATCAACATAAAGCGTTTTGCTTTGCACTGCCGGAAAAATTCCTTCCATTAAATAAGCTTTGAACCAGATAGTTTCCCCGGCGTAGTAAGAGGACTTGTCATAATGCAGGTAAACCTTCTCTGGCTGATAATTAGTTGACAGCTTTAATAAGGCAGAATCAAAAGATTGAGCTTTGCCAACAATACCACCAGACAGCAAAAAAACAAGACACAGGAAATTCCTCATAATGGCGTTAAGATACAGCAAGAATGATAATGAGAAAATTCCATTAACAGATTGACAACAGCTCCGGAAGCTTGCAGATTTTATTTTTTTTATTTTACTTCAGGCTTGCAATCAAAACTAATGGAAGAAATTACTCAACAAGACATACTGGTTGATATAGAGCCTCAACTGGTTCAGGCAGGTTCAGGCAAGCGTTTAGCCAATTACTTTATCGACCTCATTCTTTTTTACATTCTTTTTTTTATAGCGGGTATGATCATAGCCGCCGTATCTCCCGAAAGCCTGGAAAACGACACACTGTTTAGTAACAATCCTTTATTGGATCGTTTATTCTCAGTTTTTTTATTTGTTATGTATATGTCAATTGTTGAGGGAATTTTTAAAGGGAGAACTCTCGGCAAAATGATTACCGGCACAAAGGCTGTAAATGCAGATGGCAGTACTATTTCATTCTCTACTGCACTGGGAAGAGGTTTTTCCCGTATTGTTCCATTTGAACCTTTCAGTGCATTGGGTAATCCGCCCTATCCATGGCACGATAAATGGACCAACACGTACGTTATTGATGTTAGGAATTCAAGGCTTGAACATTAAGACTACATATTTCTGCGGTACTGTCCACCTACTTCGTACAAGGCACGGGTGATTTGCCCAAGGGAACAATACTTTACTGTTTCCATCAACTGCGCAAATAAGTTCTCATTGTTAATGGCTACTTCTTTTAACCGCTTTAAAGCTTCTTCATTTTTGCTTTCATTTCTTTTCCAGAAAGCATGAAGGTTTTGTATTTGCTGTTCTCTTTCTTCTTTGGTGGAGCGGATCACTTCATTTGGTAAAACAGTAGGACTTCCTTTTTTATTGAGAAAAGTATTCACACCAATCAGAGGAAGTTCACCGGTATGTTTCATGTGTTCATAATACAGACTTTCTTCCTGAATCTTGTTTCGCTGGTACATTCTTTCCATCGCTCCTAAAACCCCGCCGCGTTCAGTAATGCGGTCGAATTCGGTAAGCACCGCTTCTTCAACAAGGTCAGTCAATTCTTCAATAATAAATGAACCCTGGATGAAGTTTTCCGTTTTTGCAGAACCCAATTCCCGATTAATAATTAATTGTATAGCCATTGCACGTCGAACTCTTTCTTCAGTTGGAGTAGTGATCGCTTCATCATAAGCATTAGTGTGGAGCGAATTACAATTATCATAGATGGCATACAAAGCCTGGAGCGTTGTGCGGATATCATTGAAATCAATTTCCTGTGCATGCAAACTACGACCGGAAGTTTGAATGTGATATTTCAATTTCTGAGAACGGCTGCTGGCTTTGTATTTATACTTCAAAGTCTTTGCCCAAATCTTTCTTGCAACACGGCCAATGACACTGTATTCGGCATCCATTCCATTGGAGAAAAAGAAAGAAAGATTGGGAGCAAAATCATCGATATTCATTCCGCGGCTTAAATAATATTCAACATAAGTAAAGCCATTGGAAAGCGTAAAGGCTAATTGCGTTATTGGGTTCGCCCCTGCTTCTGCAATATGATAACCTGAAATAGAAACACTATAAAAATTGCGAACCTTGTTTTGAATAAAATATTCCTGCACATCACCCATCAGCTTCAATGCAAACTCAGTTGAAAAAATACAGGTGTTCTGCGCCTGGTCTTCTTTTAAAATATCGGCTTGCACTGTACCCCTAACCTGTGAAACTGCCTCCGCTTTTAATTGTTCATACACTTCTTTTGGCAACACTTCGTCACCACTTAAGCCCAACAATTTTAATCCAAGACCATTATGTCCATTGGGCAAACGTTCAGGCGCAGACGGGTTGTAATATACAGGCTTTGATCCGTGGCCAAATTTTTTTTGAAACGCTTCATTCACCAATGGCCATTGACCATTTGCATCAATATATTTTTCGCATTGCTGATCGATGGCTGCATTCATAAAAAAAGCAAGCAACATAGGAGCAGGTCCATTGATGGTCATGGATACGGAGGTTTTCGGATCGCAGAGATCAAAACCGCTGTATAGTTTTTTAGCATCATCAACTGTGGCAATGCTCACGCCACTATTGCCGATCTTTCCGTAGATGTCCGGACGATAGGCTGGGTCTTCTCCGTATAAAGTAACGCTATCAAACGCTGTCGATAAACGTTTTGCCGGTTGATCAAAGGATACATAATGAAAACGTTTGTTTGTTCGTTCAGGTCCTCCTTCACCGGCAAACATTCTTGTTGGATCTTCTTCCGCTCTTTTTAACGGGAACACGCCTGAAGTAAATGGAAATTTTCCCGGAAAGTTTTCCTGCAGTCGCCATCTTAAAATATCGCCCCAATCCTTAAAACGGGGAACGGCGATCTTTGGAATGTTGGTTCCGGATAACGATTTTGAGAACAATGGTTGCTGAATCACTTTTCCCCGGACATCGTATTCAAAAAACTCTTTTTGATAAAGACTTTTGGTCTCTTCCCATTCATTGATAAGCTTTTTACAGACTGGAAAAAGTTGCTTATCATAATGAGCAATCTGCCCTTCAACAGCATCCAGAGCCGTTTCATTTTTCGCACTTCTTAAAATGGCTCTCGCACCATGCAACTGGTACAATTTGGAAGCAATGTTTGCCTGCTCGTCGGCAAGTTTGTTGTAACTTCTTACTTCATCAGAGATTTCAGAAAGATAACGGACCCTTTTTGGAGGAATGATCTGCGATTTGGTTACAGTGTCCCGCACATGTGCATGCAACTCGATCTTCCCAAATTGAAGACCGGATTTTTTTTTAACGGCAACCATCAGCTTTTCAAACAATTCATTAATGCCCGCATCATTGAATTGTGCTGCTATCGTTCCAATTACAGGCAGGTCTTCATCTTTTGCATTCCATAACTGGTGATTGCGCTTGTATTGCTTGCGAACATCATGCAAAGCATCCAATGCACCGGCTTTGTCAAATTTGTTGATGGCAACTACATCGGCATAATCCAGCATATTGATCTTTTCCAATTGAGATGCTGCACCATATTCTGGTGTCATTACATAGAGACTGACATCACAATAATCTAAAATAGAGGCATCACTTTGTCCAACGCCGGCGCTTTCTAAAATGATAAAATCAAATTGCGCTGCTTTACAAATGTCAATGGCCTCCTTTACATATTCACTTAAAGCTTTGTCGCTTTCTCTTGTTGCCAGCGAACGCATATAAACTCTTGAAGAAGAAATCGAATTCATACGAATGCGATCACCCAATAAAGCTCCACCGGTTTTTTTCTTGGAAGGATCGACTGAAATAACGGCAATGGTTTTCTCATTGAACGCATTCAGATAGCGACGGACAATTTCATCAGTCACCGAAGATTTACCGGCGCCGCCGGTGCCGGTGATTCCAAGAACCGGAACATCCGACTCCTTAAATCCTGATCTGGAAGACTTTTCCCCCACATCGCTTATCGAAGATTCATTTTTTGTATAACCATTTTCTCTTTTCAGATTTTGCAACATTGATTGGTAATCTTCTTTTGCTTCAGCAAGTGTAATTGCTCTTGCTATTTTTCTGATGTCCTTTTTCTCATTAAGCGGCAACTGACCATTCCACCTTTTTACTGCTTGCCAATAATCAGCGCCTTCCATCTTAGTTCCTCTGTCATTTGGCGAAGACAGGTGGCTACATTGCTGAATAACATCTTCAATCATTCCTTCCAAACCCATTTTGCGGCCATCATCCGGAGAATAAATGCGGGTGATACCGTAATCGTGAAGCTCTTTTATCTCTTGCGGAAGAATGGTTCCACCGCCGCCACCAAATATTTTAATGTGACCGCACCCGCTTTCTTCGAGCAGGTCTTTCATGTATTTAAAAAACTCAACGTGGCCCCCCTGGTAAGAAGAGATGGCAATGCCCTGAACGTCTTCTTCAATGGCGCATTCCACAATTTCATGTACACTTCGGTTATGTCCCAGGTGAATGATCTCTGCCCCTTTGCTTTGTAAGATCCTGCGCATAATGTTGATGGCGGCATCATGCCCGTCAAAAAGTGAAGCGGCTGTAACAATACGGACCTGATGGCTGTCGGATTTATTTTTTTTCTGGTAACTCATATGACAATCGTTAAGGCAAATTTAGGCTAAACCCGCCCTGTTAGGGCATTCGATGCGATTGACAAGTAAGCGCAAACCAATCATAAAAATTTTAAAACGACTTATACTGAACGATCTCATTGAACAAAGAAAGAAACAATCCATATAACCATTCAATGGCTCATAAAAATTCCATCAAATAAAAGAGTAAAATCATGTGAATAAATTTTATACTTAGCGTGAATTATTTTCTATACTACTTAGTTTGAAACTTCATTGATGAATTTTATTTTCGTTGTGATGACACTGGACGAATTCACCCACTTAAACGATACAAGACAAGCCGAAACATTATTGGATCACGGCATCTACCTGACCAGGCGTTTGTACAAAAATTTCTCCATCATTTTATACCAGCTTGACAACTTTTATGTAGAGGTTTATCATAATCTTCGCTTCGATATCATGCAGGGCATGCGCTGCTTTGAAGATGATGATGCCCTTCAACCCTACCTGGAATCCATTGATATTTCCTGTTTAGTCGATTAACCAACCGTATTTCTTTTCAATTATACTCGTAAAATCTGCAAGTAATATTGCCATTGTCTGGCGTTGGCCACACTTCTACATTTGGCCTCGGCATTGAAAAGAACCAAGCTAATGGCACGGGAAAAAATCTTAGTGGTCGATCCAGACCTCGACTCTTTATCAAAAATTTATCTGGCACTGATCCACCGGAAGTTTAAGGTTGAAGCCTGCAATAACCCTGAAGAATTTTCTGATCGGATCAAACGTTTCAAACCTGCGATTGTTATTTTGAATTCAAAAGAATACAGTATTCGCAGCAAAAAATTGAAATTGCCTGCTATTGTTGTGGTTGATAAAGAACATCCGGCAGTTCAGTTAAATGATGGAGACTTTTCACTGGCAAAGCCGGTGTCGGTTGATGAATTGATCAAAGCCGTTGAGAAGTTCATTTAAAACTGATCAAAGATCGGGTTGTTCAATATCTCCCTGATCTTTTCTTTGGCCTGCCTGATCAAAGAAGGATCAACTTCCTCTATCTCTATTAATTCCCCATACCTTTCAATGATCCTGAATGAAGGAGCAGTTTTATGAGTTAATGTGGGTTGAAAATTGAATTGCTTGCGATCTTTTTCAAAGTCGATGTAATATTGGGTAGGAACATTGTCTACTACCAGGGTAAGGATTTCTCTGATCATGATTTTGGTTGCTTAGTAAAAATACGGTCGTTTTGCGTAAAAATACTAAGTAGAATCTTCAAATGCAAGACCCCGGAAAATATTTTTAAATACTACCTTTTACTCTTGCTCAATGATTTGCACAT
>Ga0157373_10004651_pt1 | contig 10331 bp, 8 predicted proteins | sample C65metaG_FD_113460 | JGI IMG/M metagenome (GOLD analysis project Ga0157373, IMG submission 113460) | Corn rhizosphere microbial communities from Kellogg Biological Station, Michigan, USA - C6-5 metaG | ecosystem: Host-associated > Plants > Roots > Rhizosphere > Soil | place: USA: Michigan...
ATTCTTGTTGCAGCAACTTTTTCTTCAGGATTTCTGCCATTCATTACCAAGGGCATCCATTCCTGCAGCTGTTTTGCATCTTCAGAATAAGTCATGCCCTGGAACAATTCGCATTCCATCAATTTGGTATATCGTTTTTTCAGGAAGTCGACATTATTCTCTCCCCAGACAAAACTCATGTGCGGAATACTTTTGATAAAAGACTCCGGAGCACCAACGAGATTATTCTGTACCAGGAAAGACCAGAATTGTTTTGATACTTCAAAAGATTCAGCAATGGCTACCGCTTTTTTTGTTTCCACTGATCCATCTGCCAGCTGAGGTGTATAATTTAACTCACAAAAAGCGGAGTGTCCTGTGCCGGCGTTATTCCAGGCATCCGAGCTCTCTGCGGCAGCAACATCGAGCCGTTCAAAAATCTCTATGCTTAATTCCGGTGACAGCTCTTTTAAAAGTACGCCAAGTGTCGCACTCATAATGCCTGCACCAATTAACACTACATCAACTACTTTATTTGAATCAATATTTTTACTGCTCATGAAGGGAAGATCATTTATTCTTATATGTCGGCCACAAAATTAATATAATGACGCATAGTTGGGCCTAAAATTTCTATTTTATGCGTCATATTTTGAAGTTTTTTGATGAAAGGAGGAAAATTTATCTTATCTGACCATTTCCACGAACCACCCACTTGTAACTGGTGAGTTCTGCCAGTCCCATAGGTCCCCTTGCATGCAGTTTCTGCGTGCTGATTCCTATTTCCGCACCCAGGCCAAACTGACCACCATCGGTGAAAGCTGTGGATGCATTGGCATAAACTGCAGCAGCATCTACGGCAGTCAGGAAGGTATTAATCGTGTCCTCATCTTCAGCCACAATGGCTTCACTATGTTTTGAACTGTGGTCAGAAATATGTGATAAAGCACTGTCCAGGTTGTCCACAGTTTTCACCGCCAGCTTATAATCCAGGAACTCTGTTCCAAAATCTTCCGCACTGGCATGATGCAGCAGCTGTTCAGGATATGATCCGGTAACTGCGGCATAGGCTTGTTCATCAGCAAAAATCTGAACAGATTTCGCCGCGAGCGGTTCCAGTAATGCTGCAAGATCGGCAAGACGTTCTTTATGGATCAAAAGACAATCGAGAGAGTTACAAACACTTACCCTTCTGGTTTTGGAGTTAAAGATAATGTCCTTACCTTTTTTTGTATCTCCGGAAATATCAAAGAAAGTATGTACTATCCCTGCACCTGTTTCTATCACGGGTATCATACTGTTGTTTCGTACATAGTTGATGAGCGACTGGCTTCCTCTCGGAATCAGTACATCCACCAGACCGACCGCATTGAGCAGTGCTGCTGTGGCTTCCCTTTCGGCAGGCAGTAGCGTGGCTACATTAACGTCAATATCATGAGCTTTTAACACACTATGGATTACCTCAGTAATAGCGATATTTGAATGTTCAGCATCACTTCCGCCTTTTAGCAGCGCAATATTCCCTGTTTTGAAACACAGTGCAAAAACATCCAGCGTGACGTTTGGCCTTGCTTCATAAATTACACCCACCACGCCCAGCGGAACTCTTATTTTACTCAACTGCAATCCATTAGGCAGCGTATCTACAGAAATGATTTCAGCAAGCGGGCTTTCCAAAGCTGCTACATTCTTCATTTCGCTGGCCATATCAGCCAGTCTCTGGGTGCTCAGCTTCAGGCGGTCGTACTTAGGATCATCCGCAGACATCGCATCCAGGTCCTTTTGATTGGCCTCTAAAATGGCCGCAGAATTGGCGATAACAGCATCTGCAACTTCAATTAAGACCGTATTTATGGTTGTTTTGGCCAGGCGGTGTATGGTACGGCTTGCCTTAACTGCATTCTCAAAATATAAACTATAATCTCTTTCCATTTCTATTAGCGTACTGCATAAAAATAATTGTAATGAACCAAAGGTTTCTCTCCTTTTTGTCCTATTCTTTCACGGGCTTTATCAGAACCATATTCAGCAATTCCCAAGCCAATCAGCACTTCCTGCTCATCAACCAGCCTGATAATATCACCTTTCTTGAAATCCGAGGAGATATCGAGTAATCCTACCGGCAAAAGGCTTCGTGCCTGGCCTGAAATCAAGGCCTTTGCAGCACCCTCATTAAGTTTCACTACCCCAGTTGCTGAATCCTCTGAATGTGCAATCCATTTTTTCTTTCCTGAAGTATTCTTTTCCGGTACAAAAAACGTGTTGACCACATTTCCGGCTACCAGATCCGTTAATACGTTTTCCCGGGTGCCATTGGCGATGTGAACCGGAATGCCCAGTTTAGCCACTTTCTGCGCCATACTCAGCTTGGTCACCATCCCACCACGGCCTGAGCCTGATTTCGCGGTGCTGATGAAGGAGCTGATAGTATCATTGTCCCTTTTGATTTCCCTGATCACACTCGAAGAATGTGATTTTGGATCTCCGTTATAGATACCGTCAACGTTGGAAAGGATCACCAGTGCATCCGCATCCAGCATTGAAGCTACCAGTCCGGCCAGCTCATCATTATCTGTAAACATCAGCTCCGTCACAGAAACCACGTCATTTTCATTGACGATCGGAATCACCTGGTGTTTTAAAAGTATAGAGAGACAGCTTTTGATATTGAGATAATGTTTGCGGTCGCGGAAATCTTCTTTGGTCACCAATACCTGCGAGCACAACATCTGCTGTCGCTCAAAGAGTGACAAGTAGGTATTGATCAGTTTGATCTGACCGATCGAGGCCAGCAACTGTCTCGCTGCCACGGCGTCCTGTTTTTCGGAGATGCTGATCATACTTCGTCCTGATGCCACAGCACCTGAAGAAATCACCACCACGGTTTTACCTTGTTTTTTTAGTGTAACGATCTGATCAACCAGGTGCTCAATCCTGGCGAGGTCAGGAAAGCCATTTAGTTGAGTAAGTACATTAGAACCTATCTTTACGACGATTCTTTTATAGGCAGCGGCCATCATATATGAGAGTAAAAATTTAAAACATCATTTCTTTGCTACAGGAGGGCAATTAATCCTGTCCAGCCAGTCTGGTGGCCTGCTCCCAATCCCTTTCCATTATCTCCGTTAAAATACTCATAAAAAAGAATATAATCTTTGAAATGCGGATCATGATTAAATTTAGGGTGACCACCCGAAACGGGTCGTTCACCTGCCCCATTTTTCACAAATATTGTTTTTAAACGTTTACTGAGCAAGTCTGCGATTTCGGCAAGACTGAAATACTCACCCGATCCTGTAGGGTATTCTACCCTGAACTCGTCGGTGTAATAGTCCTGAAAATTTCTGAGCGACTCAATGATGAGGTAATTTACCGGCATCCATATCGGTCCCCGCCAATTGCTGTTGCCCCCAAACATATTGGAGTCGCTTTCCGCTGGCAGGTATGTCACTGTATAATGGGAACCATCGAGCTGATAGCGGAAAGGATTCTGACAGTAAGCTTTTGATACAGAACGGATACCATGATCAGAAAGAAACTCATCTGGATCGAGCATTCTTTTGAGCAGCAGCTTCATCCGGTGTCCCCTCAGTAAAGACAGTAAATGCTGGTTATTACCCTTGGTATCTGTCCAGTGACTTACCAGCCTCACCAGATCGGGGCGTTTCTGCATAAACGCAGCCATGGCTGTCTTTAACTTAGGCAGTTTATCCCATTTGGCTTCTTCAAAAACTACCTGTGCAAACATCGGGATCAATCCCACCAGACTTCTCAAGCGGAGGCGGTCAGACGTTCCATCAGGTCTGCGCAGCATATCGTAATAAAACCCATCCTGATCATCCCAAAGTCCTGCAGAGTCTTCACCCATCGCAGAAATTGATCCGGCGATATACAGAAAATGTTCAAAGAATTTAATGGCCATCGCTTCAAACACATGGTGATGTGAGGCCAGCTCAAGACTGATCTCCAGCATGTTCAGCGCATACATGGCCATCCAGCTGGTACCATCTGCCTGTTCCAGAAAACCTCCGCCGGGCACGGGCTGACTCCGGTTGAACACACCGATATTATCCAGTCCCAGGAAGCCTCCCTCAAATATATTGTTGCCTTCACTGTCCTTCTGGTTTACCCACCAGGTAAAGTTGAGGAGCAGCTTATTAAACAGGTCGATCAGGAATTCTACATCCCCCTTACCTTTGGCTTTTTTATCAATCTGGTATACATGCCAGGTAGCCATCGCATGTACCGGCGGGTTAACATCGCCAAAATCCCATTCATATGCCGGTAGCTGACCGCTGGGGTGCATATAATTGGCGCTAACCATCAGGCGCAGCTGCTCTTTGGCAAAATCAGGATCTACTGCAGCAAAGCTGACACAATGAAAAGCCAGGTCCCAGGCTGCAAACCATGGATACTCCCATTTATCGGGCATGGATAGGATATCGTTAGCTACAAAGTGCTTCCAGTGTGAGTTTCTCCCCTTTTTCCTGTTGTCATCCGGCCGTGGTTGTCCCTCATCACCCTTCAGCCAGCGGTTAATATCATAACTGTAGAACTGCTTGTTCCAGAACATACCTGCCCAGGCCTGGCGCTGCATATTTTGCTCTTCAGGATCTACAGCGTGCATGTGACAGGTACTGTAAAACAGATCAGTCTCGGCAATACGCTGTTTAAAAGTCTGGTCAAAATCTGCAAATGGCTGCGCATTTTTACTTTTGGATAAGCGTAAACGTACTTCCCTGCTTTCTCCTGCAGGGATATCCAGATGATACCAGATGCCCACTTTTGTACCACTCTGATCAGGATTTACCGCAGTGTGCAAGCCATGTACTATAGCGTCATTAATACCATCTTTCACATAAGGACCGCCATTGGGGAAGTTGTATAAACGTTTGTTATTACTCTCGTTTTCTGTAAAGAGGAAAGTTGGCTTGCCATCAGCGCAACAATGGTAGTCGCCAATATCTGCCGATCTCAGCAAAAGCGTATTATGGCCCTGATTGAGTATCTCAGGCTTTGCCGAACCGTCAAACCAGGTATTTCTGAACCAAAGCTGTGGGATCACATCAATCGTTGCCTGCTCAGCACTACGGTTCCAGATAGTATATTTGATCAGCAGGTCTTCTTCATTATTTTTGGCAAATTCTATAAAAACATCAGCATATTCATCGTTGTCGAACAGGCCGGTATCTATCAGTTCATACTCTGCTTGTGTTTTATCCCTGCGGGCATTTTCATTGACCAGGTCCTGATAAGGAAATGCCTGTAAAGGGTATTTGTACAGCATTTTCATATAGCTGTGGGTAGGACTGCTGTCGAGATGGAAGTAGATTTCTTTCACATCTTCACCATGATTACCCTGCTCATTGGTCAATCCAAACAAACGTTCCTTGAGAATCGGATCCTTGCCATTCCAAAGTGCCAGGGCTACACAGAGGAACTGTTTATCATCACTGAAACCACCCAAGCCCTCTTCTCCCCATCGGTAGGCCTTACTTCTGGCCATATCATGTGAAACATGGTTCCAGACATCGCCATTGGCACTGTAATCTTCTCTAACCGTTCCCCATTGACGATCAGTCAGATAAGGTCCCCATTTCAGCCAATTGGTTTTACCTGTATAGTTGATTTCAATGCGCTCCTGTTCCGGATTAACTTGGGTACTGGTGTTCATACACCAATAATAAGGAATGTTAACCGGAATATATGGTTTTAACGTTAAAACTTAGCCGAAAATGATAATCCCGGCATACCATTCTGATAAGTTGGCAACAGCACGGTATTTGTTTTTTTCTTACCCCAGACGGCGCGTTTTACTGATGGATAAACGAGGTAAGCGAATTTTGTAGATAGGATCCCAATCCCTGCTCCGGCAACCACATCACTAAACCAGTGATAACTTTTATATAAACGGAGTACGGCGGTCATCGTAGCAACACTATATCCGGCAGCAGTATACCAGGGAGAAATTTCGCCATACTCCTGACGCAGAAATTCTGCCGATGCAAATGCCGTAGCAGCATGACCCGATGGGAATGAGTAATCATTCAGGCCGTTAGGACGCAACCTGTTACTGCTGGCTTTCAGTGTTTTGATCGTCACTCCGGAAAATATAGATGAGATCACTAAAAGCGAAGTCTTATCACGGAAGTTATTCTTGCCTTTTACCCCAAAGAGATCCAGTGCGTAAACTGCTGCAGAGGGAACATAACGTAAGAAATCATCAGCATTGGTATAGAAATTCCTGTTATCATGTTTGATAGTTTTGAGAATCTGGTTATCGGCACTGCGCAAAAAATCCGCATTAAGTGCCGTAAACCCGTAGGCAACGGCTACAGTGGCTGGTATAAACGCATAAAACTTAAGCTTGCCCTGATCTCTCAGTTTAACGGTATCCTGACGACGAATTGTATCTGTTTGCTGCGCTTGCAGCGCGTTGGTGAAGGTACAAATGATGAGGAATGGCAATAACAATTTAGCAGACATAACCTAATGTACGAAATTACGTGCCAAAAGGCTTTTGAGAAATATGCTTAGTTTATAATTTGCTCTTTGCAGCATTCTTCCGCGCTATAATTCTCATTTGACTTGGAATATCCAATATTAATTTCGTACATTCATGATAACAATTAAACCAAGTATAGATCATGAAAGTATTAGCGAAAATTCAGGAATGGGGTGATCGTCATCATCCAAAATGGCTTGACTATATCAGGATGGCCTTAGGTTTAACTTTAATGTGGAAAGGAATTGAATTCGCTTTCAATTTACACGCTTTCACTACACTCATGGAAAATGCAGGTCTGGGATTCGCTGTATCCATCAGTCTGCTCGCACACCTCATCATTGCCCTTCACTTGATTGGCGGATTGATGATTGCGCTGGGTACACATACACGGATGTTTTGCATGCTGAATCTTCCGATTCTGCTGGTAGCAGTATTTTATGTGAACCTGCCGGGACAGATTTTCAGGCCTTATTCAGAATTCTGGTTCTCCTGTATAGTGGCACTGGCGCTGGTTTGTTTTCTGGTTGAAGGTGACGGAGTTATCTCCATTGAACACGACCGGCAAACATTAGCGGAATAATCTGCTGATTTTTCAATATTTTTTGATAGTTATCAAAATATGGACTGGTTTTTGAACTAATAATGACAAAACATTATTTATTTAAAAACTAATTGCCATGAATTACAAGAAATTATTGAACGACCAGCTGCATAGCGATACAGATAAAACTCCTGTTGTTGTTGCTTTATTAGCTGGACTAGCAGTTGGTGCTGCCCTGGGGGTGTTATTTGCACCAGCCAGCGGAACTGAAACCAGAGATTTGATCGCTGATAAATCCAAAGATCTTGCAGATAGTGCAAAAGACAAGCTGCAGACTTACAAAGAGAAGATCAAATCTGGTGCAGATCAGTTAACTGATACAGCTAAAGATAAATATCAAACATACAGCGGCAAACTGCAGGATGGTGTAGATGAACTTTCAGATTTGAAAGATATCGCTGTAGAAAGTGTAAAATCTAAATTTAACCGCGCTGAGAACCTGGCGGATAATATCAAAACTGATGTCGAAAACGCATAACTATCAGTTTATATAAAAACATAAAAAAAGCAGACTATAAATAGTCTGCTTTTTTTATTTGCTGCCAAGAGCAAGATATATTTCTGCAAAGAGCAAACCACTGCCCCCTCCATAATGAGGGATGATATGAATGTCAGGATGCATTTCTTTAACCTGAGCGGCTACCTGCTCTTCCTCTGCATCAGTTAATCCTGCCCCGATCAGGAAAACCTCATACTGTACTTCCCTGCTCATCTTCAAGGCTTCTTCCGGACTGGCGACGCCGGTGGCATTCCAGTTTTCATTGGTGTTCAGCAATCTGAGTACCGTTGCCAGAATTGGAGCATTGGTGCAGATCACCAGGATTTCAGTTTGTCTTTCCATGATTACAGGTTCATAGGTACATCCATAATTAAAACCTCTGCATCGGCATCAGCTGTGATCGTAAAACCATCTGTATCCCAAATGCCATATCCGTCACGCGTATCCAGCAACTGACCATTCACTTCAACTTTACCCGCAATCACAAAGATGTAGGCACCATTGTTTTTTTGGTGAATCGCGTAATCTACTGTACTGCCTTTCTCCAGCTTGCCCAGGTTAAACCAGGCATCCTGGTAGATCCAAACTCCGGCATCTTCCGGATTCGGAGACAGAATCTGTACCAGCTGATTGGGCTGCGCAGGACTTTCAATTTTCACCTGATCGTACCTTGGCTCTACATTTCTTTTATTCGGAAACACCCAGATCTGGAGAAATTTAACCGGTTCTGCTGCATTTTTGTTATATTCAGTATGGTAAATACCTGTACCGGCACTCATCACCTGGATCTCGCCGGTCTCGATGTTGGCAGAGTTACCCATGCTGTCATTATGCTGCAAAGTCCCTTCCAGTGCAATGGAAATGATCTCCATATTATCATGAGGATGTTCACCAAAGCCTCTTCCTCCTGCAACTTCATCATCATTCAATACCCGCAGTGCGCCAAACTGAACACGTTCAGGATTAAAATAACTGGAAAAACTAAAGGTATGGTGACTTTTTAACCAACCGTGATCTGCTACTCCGCGTGATGCTGCTGTATGTAATACTGTTTGTGCCATGATGTCATTCTTTATTTGATAGCTCAAATGTACAGCATCAGCTCTTGTCCGATCTTATCATAGAATAAGAAATGCTTTTATAATGTGAACTTATACCCCAAAGTGGCCCAAACTCCGGGCATCGGTACAGCCTGAGCCTGTATATAATTTACATCAAAAATATTCGATGCATCAGCGTAGATGCTTCCTTTATTTAGTTTACAGGACAGTCGCGCATCCATAATGGTATAATCCTTATAAGAAATTCGTTCACAATATCTCGCTGTAACTGTCAGCGACATCACCTTCAGGAAATCCGCATTTGCTGTACCTGTCAGTTGGTCGCGTAAAGTTTCGATCGCATAACGCGAGAATACAGCCATAGGGATCACGGTCTTCACCTTTGGGTCCAGATGTGTGTACGACAAGCCAAATCTCATGCTGTTGAACATGCCGGCATTGCTCAGCTGACCTGTATTGTAATCAGCGCTCAGGGTGTAGCCCGTACTATTGAGCTGTGCAAAGTTATTTGGCTGCCATTTTACGGTTTCTGATGCTCTTACCCAGTCGATAAAATCAGTGATTCTTCTTTTGAATACACTGGCATTTAAGACAAAGTGATTAGAATTATATTTCAAACCACCTTCAATATAGCGCGATTTCTCCGGACGCAACTGGTCGTTTCCGATATTCTGAGGCCCCGCATAATACAGATCGGTAAATGTCGGAAGCCTAACGCCGGTACCTACATTCACAAATACTTTCCAGTTATCCAGAAAGGTATAACCTGCATCAATTCCCGGCATCACATGCCAATCGAAATCAGAATTGTAATTCACATAAGTACCAGCATTGATCAGCAGGTTTTTAACCAGATCAAACTTATACTCACCATAAATCCCCAGGTTATCCCTGTCTCTTTTTCCGAGGTTATTGCTGTTGATTTTTTCTTTCCTGCCCTCCAGACCTAAGCCAAACTCACCGATTCCGGTTTCAAAAGTATTGTTCAGCTCTGCACTCATTACCTGTGTAACGTGGTGATTATGGGCGATATCCGGCGTTTGCTTGATATACATATAGTCATCCACATTATTCCTGTAACTCAGCCTTGGCAGCAAAGTCCAGAAAGAGTTCAGCTTTGTTTTATAGGCAACAGTAGCAATTGCCGTTTTTACGGTTTCTTCAGACTCTGTTCCGGCAGCAAAAAAACCGTTTGCACCATAGTTATTGTGGATATATCCACCTGTAACATCCAGCTGATCAGATTTACCTACATTGAATTTTCCCTGGTAGTAGATCTTCTGGTTATCAAAAGCAGTGTTGTGACGGTAACCATTTCCGGCTTCCTGTCCTGCAGAGAACAGGTGGCTCGATTCTTTCAGCGCCAGGGTTCCCGTAGCGCGGACACCATAATTACCATACACCTTGCCACTGCCATTCTTCTTAAAGCTGCTTCCGGTAAAGACATTTCCCGAAACTCCCGTCGTTACGGCTGATTTAGTAACGATGTTAATTGCGCCGGTGAGGGCGTTCAGACCGTAAATACGCGAGGCAGAACCCCTGAGCACTTCGATATGATCAATATCATCAAGTGATATCGGCAAATTCATCATGTTATGCCCTGTCTGTGGATCTGATACTTTCACGCCATTCAGCAAAACGAGCGTCTGATCAAAAGTACCACCGTCAATACTGATATCGGCC
>Ga0157373_10004654_pt1 | contig 10325 bp, 7 predicted proteins | sample C65metaG_FD_113460 | JGI IMG/M metagenome (GOLD analysis project Ga0157373, IMG submission 113460) | Corn rhizosphere microbial communities from Kellogg Biological Station, Michigan, USA - C6-5 metaG | ecosystem: Host-associated > Plants > Roots > Rhizosphere > Soil | place: USA: Michigan...
ACCATTGCGTTTCATTATTCCAAAGATGGAATTACGGTGGTAGATGCACAGTTTCCTGATTCAGCCCAACATTTAATTGACGAGTTGAAAAGAAGGAAGAACCAGCCTTTTCGTTTGCTGATCAATACGCATCATCACATGGATCATACTGCCGGAAATATTGATTTTAAAGAATTGGTTCCGCATGTGCTTGCTCATGAAAATTCACTTGCCAATCAAAAAAGAGTCGCGGAAGCCAATCATACCGAAGACAAACAATTATATCCTGATCATACTTTTTCAAAAGAATGGAATGAAGATATTGGTAAAGAAAAAATCAGTTTATCTTATTTCGGCGCTGCTCATACCAATGGCGACAGCATCATTCATTTCAAAAAAGCTAACATTGCTCATGTAGGTGATTTGGTTTTCAATCGTCGTCATCCTTATGTAGATCGCAGTGCAGGAGCCAATATTCAAAGCTGGATCAATGTTTTGGACGCTGCCATGAAAAAATATGATGACAAAACTATTTTTATTTGTGGCCATTCAGGAGATAATTATGATGTAAAAGGCTCCAAAGAAATGCTTCTTTCGTTCCACGATTATCTTCAAAATGTTTTAAAATTTGTGGGCGATGAGATCAAAGCAGGAAAAACAAAAGAAGAAATTTTAAAGGCCAGCGAAATTCCCGGGTCGCCTCAGTGGAAAGGAGAGGGAATAGAACGCCCGCTAACTGCAGCTTTTGAAGAGCTGACACAGGCATAAAAATTGCTCCAATAGAAGCAAAAATGAAATTGTTACCTTTAAAGGCTTTCAGTTTTATTTACTGTTATAATTTTTTTAGAACCATTGGTCATGTCTGAAGAACAGGATTTACCTTTTCATTATTTTGATGCTTTATTTAAAAATGCAAAACAGAACGCCATCGTAATAACCGATACCAAAGGAATTGTAATTGGTATCAATAATGCTTTCACTGAATGTTTTGGCTATGAAGGAAATGATATTATTGGAAAAAACGGAATGATATTATTTACGGAAGAAGATCAGAAAAAAGGACTTCCTGAAAAAGAAATAGCAACCGTTTTATCAACTGGCCAGGCAGATGACAAAAATTATCTTGTCAACCGGAACAAAGAAATAACATGGGTTTCCGGAGAATCTGTTTTAGTAAAAAATGACAGGGGAGACGAAGTAATTTTAAAAGTTGTGCAAAACATCCACTTGCAAAAAACGTCGGAAGTGTCTCTTCGTTTGTTGAATGATTTTAATGAAAATATTTTGCAGTCCATCAGTGACTCAGTAATTGTGTTGGATGGAAAATTCAACCTGCTAAAAGCCAATGATGCTTTTTTGAAATTGATTGGAATAACTGAAAGCGGAGCGGCCTCATTAAACTTTGTAGATTTTCTAAAGAAGTACGATCCGGGCAACCGGCTTTATAAAAATTTAGAAAAAGCGCTTACTACTAAAACAGGTTTCTCTAATAAAGAAATTGAAATAGAAACACCGGAACATAATAAAAGAGTTTTTGAGATCAGTTGCACACCATTATTGAATTCACAAAACGAAAATTTGCTGCTGGTGATTCACGATATTACGATTCCCAAAAACCTGGAAAAGGAGAGGGATGACGTCATTGGATTTATCACTCATGAGCTTAGAAATCCTTTATCAAATCTTGTCTTGTCCAGTGAAGTGATGAAAGAAGCGATCGTTGAAAATGACAGTTCGTTGATGACCGACATGCTTACGCGCTTTGGAAATAATGTGGCGCGAATGAATAAAATGATAGCCGGATTATATGAATCAACGAAAGTAAATGCCGGACAATTTTTGCTTGACTATTCCGAATTTAATTTTGGAGAAATGGTTTCGGAAGCAATTGAAACGATACAAGGTTTAAATCCTTCTTTTCATATTTCTGTGATAGGAGATGCCGATTTCAATGTCATTGCCGATCGTTACCGCCTGATCCAGGTGATCACCAACTTCCTCAGCAACGCCATCAAATATTCTGATGAAAATAAAGAAGTAATTCTTTCTATTGCTCATGATGATCAAACTGTTACTGTTTCTGTAAAAGATGAAGGAGCCGGCATTTCCAGGGATTATCTTCCTTATGTTTTTGAAAGATTTTTTCGGATCAAAAAAACGAGGAGTATTGAAGGAATTGGATTGGGGCTTTACCTGTGCAGGCAAATTATCCGCGCACACAATGGCCACGTTTGGGTAGAAAGCGAGGAAGGAAAAGGTTCTACATTTTATTTTTCCATTCCATTAAAACCTGAATCAGTAGGAAAATAAAAAATCATCTTTGTTGTTCCTTACTCACAACTTCATCAATCACAACCCGCGGCTCACGAACATTTCTTTTGCTTCCTCAAAAAAACTATCTTAATTTTCATTTGTAAAATAAAGTTTCATTCATCATTCATTATTGACCATTCACCACATGAAAAGAAGCACTTTTATTTATTACTCTCTTGTTGGAACGGCAGTAATTGCAGTGCCTTCATTGCGTTGCAACAGTAAGGATTCTTCGAAAGTTTTACGTCAGCCTGCTTTTCTATCTCACATTTGTGATGAAAAAACGCTTCGTGAAATCGGGAAGAGTTATAAACATCAATTCCCGTCACAAACGACGCAGGAGCAGTTGTCCACGGTGCTTTTAACCGACAATAACGGGAAAGTGATTTCTAAAAATTCAGATAATGCATTAATTGTTTCTTTACTGAATAAAAAGATCGAAAATGATTTTCAATCTGGAAGAACAGTGGTGGTAAACGGATGGATTCTTTCACAAACCGAAGCACAACAATGCGCGCTTTTTTCTTTATCATAAACCAGAACACTTTTACGTATGCATATTGATGCACGCCTTTCTGACAACCACAGTGTGATAGAAGGAGATATTTGTATCATCGGCGCCGGAGCTGCCGGAATAAGTATGGCGCTGGAATGGATTGATACGCCTTATAAAGTAATTCTGCTGGAAGGCGGCGGATTCGAATACGATGACAGGGTGCAGGAATTGTATGATGGCAAAACAACCGGTCAGCACTATTATCCTTTAAAAGCTTGCAGGCTTCATTATTTTGGAGGAACCACTGGACATTGGTCCGGCTATTGCTCCACTTTTGATGCGATTGATTTCAAAAAAAGAGATTGGGTTCCTGAAAGCGGGTGGCCAATTACAAGAGACAATCTTGAACCATTTTATCCGAGAGCTCAGAAAAATTTAGACCTCGGCGCTTATAATTATGATTTAAAATACTGGCAAAAAAGCCATCCTTTGTTTATCCCGCTTTTGCCGGATGACAAAGTGATCTGGAATAAAATGTGGCAGTTTAGTCCGCCCACTCGTTTTGGCGAAAAATACAAGGATACGATCGTTAACGCAAAAAATATTCATCTCTACACGTATGCAAATGTCACCGACATTACCGGCAATGAAAATGTTTCACAAATAAAAGAAGTTACGGTAAAAAATTATGCAGGAAAAGAACATAAAGTGAGAGCGAAAATTTTTGTGCTCGCTTGTTGCGCCATCCAGAATGCAAGAGTATTGCTGGCTTCCAACAAACAAGCTTCAAAAGGTTTGGGAAATGATCATGACCTGGTAGGCAGAAATTTTATGGAGCATGTTGAAATCAATTCCGGAGAATTGTGGCTGGAAAAACCCAATCCGTTAGACTTATACCGGATCAATTTTGGTGTGACAAAAGTACGGGCAGAATTGGCCGTAACAGAGCAGCAACAAACAGAAAACCGAATTCTGAATGGCACTTTATCTTTAACGCCTTTGGCTATTGCCAAAAACATGAAACCAATGATCGATCTGTGGTCGAGCGATGATCCTAGAAAGAGTTTGGATAATCTGAGGAAAGGAGGTGAAAAAGAAAATGAAGTTCCCCAAAATGCTAAAAGTAATATCAATAAAAGCTACCAGCTTTTTACAAGAATTGAACAGGCGCCGAATCCTGAATCACGCATTACGCTCGAAACTGAAAAAGATTCTCTTGGCGTTCCGCGGGCAACGTTACATTGGGTTCTTACGCCTTTGGAAAAAAGGAGTATCCGGAAAATTCATGAGTTGCTCGGTCAACAGGTTGGGCTTGCAGGCGTTGGCCGTGTAAGAATGATGGAATATCTGCAAAATGAAAATGATCCTTCGTGGCCTGAATTTACAGGAGGTGGCTGGCATCATATGGGAACCACAAGAATGAGTGATGATCCTAAAAAAGGAGTGGTGGATGCGAACTGCAAAATCCACGGTATTTCTAATTTATATGTTGCAGGTTCTTCTTGTTTTACTACCGCAGCGGCTTGCAATCCAACGCTAACACTTACCGCGTTGAGTATTCGTTTGTCAGATCATTTAAAACAAAAAATAAAAAGCTGAATTCATTCTAAAACATTCTCCTGATGACTGATTTAAAAAGAAGAACATTTATTAGAAATACCGTCATTGCAGGCATTGGCGCTTCCATTGCGCCTGATATTTTAAAAGCAAGATCAAAAAGTAGTTTAACAGGAACAGGGAAAAAGAATAAAAAAGTAATTGTTGCGGGTGCTGGTATCACCGGTTTATGTTGCGGATATGAATTGATGAAAAAAGGGCACGATGTTACGATTCTCGAAGCGAGCGGCAGATATGGCGGTCATGTTTTTACAGGAAGGGATGGCTTGTCTGACGGCTTGTACGCTGATTTTGGCGCTGATCATATTACCAAACCCGGTTACGAAAAGTTTTTTGAATACTGCAAAGAATTTGATCTTCCCGTAATTCCTTATCCCAATGCAGAAGGCTCAGAAGCGGCGCCCAATGGCCATACTTTAAAAATGATCAACGGCAAATTTTATACTTCCGAAATGCTTGCTGATCCTGCCGTTTTAAAGCAATTTGGATTCAATGAAAAGGAAGTGAAATTCTTGGCGAAAAATCCGTGGTATGCGTTTCATTCGCTCTATTTGAATCAATATACTTCCGCCTTCAAAGATCCTTATCAGCCTTTTGGAGTTGGTTATGACGATCTGGATAAAATTTCTGTCAGCGATCTTTATAAAAAAGAAGGAGCATCAGAAGCGGCACTTAAATTTTTAGGAGGCAGAAATGTTTCTGCACTGTATGCAATATGGAGACTGGCTTTGATGAAATTCAGGGGAATTCCACTTTCCGAAGGAGAAACTTTCCATTTAAAAAATGGCAATGAACAATTACCAATTGCATTTGCAAAAAAACTCGGAGAACGCTTACAATTAAATCATCCGGTTACTTCTATAAAACAGGGAACAAACGGTGTCACCGTCACTTACCAACCATTTGGCCGCGATGAAGAAAAAGAAATGACCGCCGATTTCCTGGTAAATTGTATCGCGCTTCCAGTGTTTAAAAATATTCCGGTTACTCCCGCTTTATCGCCTGAAAAGCAATATGTGGTTGATAATCTCTCTTATTCTTCCCATCCGTTTTTTGTGTTTGAAGCGGCCACAAAATTCTGGCTGGATGATGGTTTCAAAAGTATCAACATGGAGTTTGAACATCCTGATATTTCTTCGATCTGGATGGAAACGAACGACGTAAATTCTAGTCGTGTGATCTTAAAAGCTTTTGGTCCGAGCGGTGTTTCTCCCCAGCGTGTTCTGGCAGCTTTCCGCGAGGTTTATCCGGGAAAACACGATACGATTGTTCAGGCTTTGACAAAAGACTGGTCGAAAGATAAATATGCACCGGTTTGTGAAATGGAACCTTTTCCAATAGGAGAGATGCATAAATTCTGGCCACAGATCATGCTGCCGGAAGGAAGGATCTATTTTGCAGGAACTTATGCCGATAACATGAGCCGCGGCATGGAATCATGTATCCGCTCTGCACAAAGGGTGGCACTGGAAATTGATAAAATTTAGCAGGAAAATTTGAAAAAGATGACAAAGACCTTCTCAATTATTTTCATCACGATCATTTTTGTTCTTCTTTTTGATTCCATCAACTTTGCATCTGTATTTGAAAAAAGATCACGCGAACAAAATAATCCGCCTGTAGTTAAGATTATTTCTCCAAAAAATAACAGCACCTTTTCTGCAAATATTCCGGTTCATTTTTCAATAACCGTTTCTGATAAAGAAGATGGCAATTCAAAATATGATGAGATCAATCCAAAAGAAGTTTTGCTGGAAGTAAAGATTTTGAATGATACCAATAATATTGCTGAAATTGAAAAATCAGTTCAGCCAGATCCCCCCGGTTTGGCAGCGCTCAGAACTTCGAACTGCTTCAACTGTCATAGTTTTGATAGCAAACTCATCGGTCCTTCTTTCAAAGAGATCATTAAAAAATACAAGCCAACTGCTGAAAACATCGCACTTCTTGAAAAAAGAATTCGTGAAGGCTCTACCGGCGTTTGGGGAAAAGTAAGTATGCCAACGCACCCTGAATTATCAGATCTACAGATCGAAAATATGGTAAAATGGATCATGGAAAATGCCGCTTTACCCAACATTCATTATTATATCGGAACAGAAGGATCTGTCATTTTAAAGCCTGAAAAAAATGGGTACCTGCTTACAGCAAGTTATACCGATCATGGCATTAATAATTCCGACCGATTGAAAGGACAGGACGCAGTTGTTATACTTCCAAAATAAATTATCTTTAATTTACCACTTTCTCTATCGGAACGGCAGCTACTTTGATTCTCAACCGATTCGCTAAAATAATTCCACATTTTTTTTCAGCCATTACAACAACAGGCTATATTATTCAGCAATTTTTTATACCATCAGCATTTATTGTCGAGGCATGTGTTTTGGCTTTTAAACTAAAACCCTATTTTTTATTTTAAAAACAGAAACCATGAAAACTAGAACCAGCATCATGAAAATGATCTTCGCATGCTCATTTATCCTTTTTGCCGCATTTGTATTTACAAGTTGTAAAAAAGACAAAACCACCGTTAATAACACGCCTTACACTTTAACAGGTAATGGAGCGGGAAGCCAAATGGTGCCATCAGTTACGGGAAACGGAACCAGCACTTTTACCGGCACTTACGACCCGGCTACGAAAACAATGAATTATACCACCAACTGGACAGGGCTTAGCGGCGGTGCTACTTCAGGAGGATTTTATAATGGCGCTTCAGGAGCGACAGGAACCGCAATAGGAAGTCCATGGACAATGGGAACAGATTCTACCGGAACAAGCTCCAACACCGGCACAATGACACTTACCGCCGACCAGGCCACCCAATTGATTAATGGAAACTGGTATTATACTATTGGAACAGCAGCCAATCCAAATGGAGAAATTCGCGGACAAATAACCGCTTCACGATAAGTTGATATTATTTGACAGGTTGAAATTATTTGACAGGGCTATCCGGTTTTGAATGTTAGAATTGCAAAGATCTTTCCGGTAGCCCTGCTTTTTTGTTTAGAAAATAAAAATCCACTTTATTCCTTTGTTTACTTCAATTGAAATTCTAACAGAATAAAAACCTTTTTATTTTGCCGTTTTACAAAAAAAATAAGAAATAACTGCAAGCAAGAACAATTTTGCTGTGATTTATTCGCTTTAGAAGTTAAATTTGTCAATAATTTCCTTTTTCGATGATTACCGCTAATTCCCTTTTGAGAATTTTCAAAACTTCCGGCTTACCTTCATTGATCCTGTTGCCTGATCCTCCGCGCTTTACCATCGCAGAAGTTAATTTTTCATTACTAAAAATTACCAACAAGAAAGAAGAAGATCTTATCGGAAAAGGAATTTGTGAAGCTTTTCCTGCTATTAACGATGATAAAGATGCGAAAGCAAATTTATACTGCTCTTTCAATAAAGTTATTTCTTCCAAAAAGCCGGATAGATTACCTGTTTATAAATTAACTCCTTTGATAGATGTAGGCAATCAAACCGCACGTCGTTATTTTCAAATAGAAAATACGCCGGTGCCAAATGAAAACGGAGACATTGAATTTGTTCTTCTTACCATCCAGGAAGTAACTGAAAAAGAAATTGCAGAACGGCAATTAAAAAGCACTGAAAAAAAATTGCTAGCTGCACAACAGATTGGTAAGATTGGTTATTGGAAATTAGACATTCCCAGAAATAAACTCTTCTGGTCTGATGAAGTTTACAACATTCTTGGTATTGAGAGAGGAAATTCGCAGATTAGTTCTGAAACTTTTTTCAAACAAATTCATCCGGATGATAAGGAAGAATTTGGACTGGCAAGAAATGCTGCTATCGCTGGGCAAAAAGAACTCGATATTGAATTGCGTGTAGTGCAGCCGGATGGCATCCAAAAATGGATTCATGAAAAAGGAAAATTAGAAAAAAATCAAAGAGGCGAACCTGTTAGTTTTGAAGGAACGGTGCAGGATATTACTGCACAGAAGTTACTGAAACTCTCCCTTGAGGAAAGTAACGAAAGATATTATTACGCCAGTAAAGCCACTTTTGATGCCATTTATGATTGGGATTTTATTTCCAATGAATGTTATTGGGGCGAAGGCTTTACAAGAGATTTTGGTTACGATGCAGAAACGCTTTCTGATAAAATGTTTTGGGAAAACCATGTGCATCCGGAGGACAAGGAAAAAATAGAAAATGAAATTAAAAGGGCGGCAGAAGGAAATGCAACGAACTGGCTCAATGAATACCGCTTTCGCAAAGCAGATGGAACGTATGCCTACGTTTTAGACCGCAGCATCATCATCAGAAACAAAGAAGGAAAAGCTTTCAGGATGATCGGCGCCATACAGGATATTACTGAAAAGAAAACCTTGCAACAGCTTTTGGATAAAGCCAACCGGCTCGCAAAAATTGGAAGCTGGGAAATAGATGTGGAAACAAACACAGTTTACTGGTCTGATATTGTCAAAGAAATCCGTGAAGTACCTAAAGGGTATGAACCGACTTTACAGGACGGCATCAGCCACTTCAAAGAAGGATATAGCAAGGAAACGATTATTGCAAGAGTAAAAGAGGCAGTAAAAAAAGGAACTCCATGGTCGGAAGAGTTGCAGATATATACTCACAAAGGAAATTTGAAATGGATGAGAACGATGGGAAATGCAGAAATTGTGGATGGAAAATGTGTAAAAGTTTATGGAAGTTTCCAGGACATTGACGAACAGAAAAAAGCCGAGCTCGAAATCCGTAAACTTTATGAAGAAAAAAATACTATCCTTGAAAGTATTGGTGATGCTTTTTTTGCGATCAATAAAAACTGGGTAGTTACGTATTGGAACAAAGAAGCGGAGAAGATGTTAATGGTTCCCAAAGATAAGATCGTTGGGCAGTATTTGTGGGATGTATTTTCAGAAAGTATTGGGTCTGTATCGTATGAAAAATACCATGAAGCAATTGAAACAAATCAACAGGTTTTTTTTGAAGATTATTTCCAGCCTTTGGATAAATGGTTTGAAATTTCGGCCTATCCTTCAGAAAATGGATTGTCAGTTTATTTTAAAGATGTAACCGAACGAAAATTATCACAGATCAAGCTGAATGAACTTAATCAGAATCTTCAGAAAACAGCCAGTGATCTCGCTGTTTCGAATGCCGAATTAGAACAATTTGCTTATATCGCTTCGCACGATTTGCAGGAGCCGCTTAGAATGGTAACCAGTTTTTTATCCCAACTGGAAAAAAAATATTCCGACACCATTGATGAAAAAGGGAAGCAGTATATCTACTTTGCTGTTGATGGCGCTAAAAGAATGCGGCAGATCATTTTAGATCTGCTGGAATTTTCAAGAGTAGGAAGATTTGACGGAAAGATGGAAACAGTAGATACCAACAAAGTAGTGGAAGAGGTAGTTTCACTGTTCAGAAATCAAATAGAAGAAACCGGCGCTATTGTTCATTTTAAAGATTTGCCAGTAGTGCAAACATTTCAAAGTCCATTCAGACAGGTGATTCAAAATCTCATTAGTAATGCATTAAAATACCAGAAACCGGATCAAAAAGCCGTGGTCAATATTTCTGCTAAGAAAGTGGAAAGCCAATGGCAGTTTGCCATTTCAGACAATGGTATCGGAATCGAACCAGAATATTATGACCGCATTTTTGCTATTTTTCAAAGATTGCACAATAAAGATGAATATTCAGGAACAGGGATAGGACTGGCCATAGTAAAGAAGATAATTGAAGTAATGGGAGGGCAAATCTGGATAGAATCAAAACCCGGAGAAGGAAGTACTTTTTTCTTCACGTTAAAGGAATAAAATTTTTAGAAAAAAAAATCGTTTCAGGTAATTATTGACAATAATCAACTAAATTCGTTAAAAATCCAACCTCGTAGCTATGAGACCTATTCATATATTGTTAGTGGAAGATA
>Ga0157373_10004657_pt1 | contig 10323 bp, 9 predicted proteins | sample C65metaG_FD_113460 | JGI IMG/M metagenome (GOLD analysis project Ga0157373, IMG submission 113460) | Corn rhizosphere microbial communities from Kellogg Biological Station, Michigan, USA - C6-5 metaG | ecosystem: Host-associated > Plants > Roots > Rhizosphere > Soil | place: USA: Michigan...
TCTACGGTCAGGACATTCATCAAGACGTTTCACCGCTGGCCTCCAACATGGCCTGGAGCATTGCCTGGGAACCGGCCACTCGCCAGTTCATCGGTCGCAGTGCTCTTGAAGCCGAGCGGGCGGGTGGCGTGCAGCACAAACTGGTCGGTCTGGTCCTTGAGGAGCGTGGGGTTTTGCGTGCTCATCAAGTGGTCCGCATCGCCAATGTTGGCGAAGGGGAGATCACCAGTGGTAGTTTCTCTCCTACGCTTAGCAAGTCGATTGCACTGGCGCGCGTGCCGATGGCGACAGCCGACCGCGCAGAAGTGGAAATCCGTGGCAAGTGGTACCCGGTCCGAGTGGTCAAACCGACCTTCGTACGCCATGGCAAAACCTTGATCTAACCTTTTTTGGCGGGCAACGACCGCTGACAATTCTCTTGAGGACACAGAACATGAGCGATATTCCTGCCGACCTGCGTTTTGCCGAAAGTCACGAGTGGGCCCGTCTCGAAGCCGATGGCAGCGTTACCGTGGGCATCAGCGATCACGCTCAGGAAGCCTTGGGCGACGTGGTGTTCGTTGAGCTGACCGAAGTCGGAACAGTCTTCGCTGCCGGTGATCAATCCGGTGTGGTGGAGTCGGTTAAAGCCGCTTCGGACATCTACTCCCCGGTTGCCGGTGAAGTGATTGCGATCAACGAAGAACTGAGCGCTAACCCTGAGCTGCTCAACTCCGACCCGTACGGTGCCTGGATCTTCAAGCTCAAGCCAAGCAACGCGGCTGACCTGGACACGCTGCTGGACGCCGCCGGCTATAAAGCCGCTATCGGCGAGTAATGCTCGCCCCGTAGGAGCTGCCGCAGGCTGCGATCTTTTGATCTTGTTTTTTAAAATCAAGATCAAAAGATCGCAGCCTGCGGCAGCTCCTACAAAGGCCGAATCAAGGCCGCAATACGGACTTCACCGCTGCCACCGAACGCTCAACATCCGCTGTGCTCATGGCGGTGAACATCGGCAGTGAAACGATCAGGCGACCGACCCGCTCGGCGACCGGGAACATGCCCTCCTTGAACCCGCGTTCGCGGTAAAGACTCAGCAGGTGAATCGGCGGGTAGTGATAGCCGATACCAACCCCCAGTGCCTGCATCTGCTCCATGAAAGTAGCCCGTGCCGGTTGGCCATCCCTGCGCTCAGGCAGCACCAGCTGAAACAAATGCCAGTTGCTGTTCTCGAAATCCGCCGGGGGCAGTTGAGCCCCATACAACGCTTCGAAATCCTCGCCAAAACAAGCGAAATAGTGCCTGGCCAGTTCACGGCGATGGGCTGTGATTGCTTCGATGTGAGCAAATTGACCAAGGCCGATGGCCGCCGCAACGTCGGTCATGTTGAACTTGCCGCCCAGCACATCGACATCCAGACCATCGAAGCCGCTACGGGTGACGCCCTGTAAACGGTACTTTTGCGCCAGTTGCACTTCCTCGTCATTGTTCAATACCAGGCAACCGCCCTCTGACGAGGTGACGTTTTTGTTTGCCTGGAAACTGAAGGACACGAAATCGCCGGTCGAGCCAATGCGCTGGCCGTTCCAGCTCGAACCCAAGGCTTGCGCGGCGTCTTCGACAATCCGCAATCCGTGTTTTTTGGCGATCGCATACAACCGGCTCATGTCCACCGGCAAACCGGCGAGGTACACAGGAATGATCGCTTTGGTGCGCGGGGTGATTGCCGCTTCCAGCTGATCCAGGTCGATGTTGCGGGTGATCGGGTCAATGTCGGCAAACACCGGCGTAGCACCGACTTCCAGAATGACGTTGGCGGTGGCCACCCAGGAAATCGGCGTGGTGATCACTTCATCGCCCGGCCCGATACCGGCAATGCGTAAGGCGATCTCCATGGTGCAGGTGCCGGAATTGAAGGTACGCACCGGGCGCCCACCGAAATACTCCGAGAGTTGTTGTTCAAAGGCCTGAACCTTGGGGCCGCTGGTAATCCAGCCCGAGCGCAATACGTCACCCACAGCGGCAATCGTGTCTTCGTCGATGGTGGGTTTGGAGAATGGCAGGAAAGGCAGTTGGCTCATAAATACAGTCACCTGATCAGCGGACATTGGGCAGATGCCGAGCATGATGATCCGCAATGATCGTTGGCGCCAATCCATCCGCTCGGGTATCGACTGCTATGCTGGTTTGACCGTGTTGCATCGACGTTGAGCGCCAGTCAAGAGAGAGCCCGTCATGTCCCAGTTGCCGTCCTTGAGCCAGTTACGCGACCCCAATGCCTTCCTTCGCCGCCACCTCGGGCCCGATGCCGCCGAACAACAGGCGATGCTCGACAGCCTCGGCCTCGGCAGTCGGGTCGAGTTGATCGAGCAGACGGTGCCGCCGGGAATCCGCCTGAACAGGCCGCTCGACCTGCCTCCCGCCCTCGACGAAGAAGCCGCGCTGGCCAAACTGCGCGGTTACGCCGAGCAAAACCAGGTCTGGACCAGCCTGATCGGCATGGGCTACCACGGCACCCTCACGCCAGCCGTTATTGTGCGCAACGTGCTGGAAAATCCCGGTTGGTACACCGCGTACACGCCCTATCAACCGGAGATCGCCCAGGGCCGGCTCGAAGCGCTGCTGAACTTCCAGCAATTGACCATCGACCTCACGGGACTGGAGCTGGCCAACGCCTCGTTGCTGGACGAAGCCACGGCGGCGGCGGAAGCCATGGCATTGGCCAAGCGTGTCGCCAAGTCCAGGAGCAATCTGTTCTTCGTCGACGAAAACTGTCATCCGCAGACCATTTCGGTGGTGCAGACCCGAGCAGAAGGGTTCGGCTTCGAGCTGATCATCGACTCTGTGGATAACTTGAAACAGCACCAAGTGTTCGGCGCGCTCCTGCAATACCCCGATACCCACGGCGAGATCCGCGATCTTCGTCCCTTGATCGATCATCTGCATGCGCAGCAAGCCTTGGCGTGTGTCGCCACCGATCTGCTGAGTCTGCTGTTGTTGACGCCGCCAGGGGAGCTGGGCGCCGACGTGGTGTTCGGTTCATCCCAGCGTTTCGGCGTGCCCATGGGTTACGGCGGCCCTCACGCGGCGTTTTTTGCCAGTCGCGATGAATACAAACGGGCGATTCCCGGGCGGATCATCGGCGTGTCGAAAGATGCCCGCGGCAACGTCGCCCTGCGTATGGCCCTGCAAACCCGCGAGCAACATATCCGCCGGGAGAAAGCTAATTCGAACATTTGCACCGCGCAGGTGCTGCTGGCCAACATTGCCAGTTTTTATGCGGTCTACCACGGTCCGGAAGGGCTCAAACGCATTGCCCAACGCGTCCATCGGCTGACCAGCATCCTCGCCGCTGGCCTGGAGCGCCACGGCATCACCCGCCTCAACACACACTTTTTCGACACGCTGACGCTGGAGGTTGGTGGTACTCAGACCGCAATCATCGAAAGTGCCCAGGCCGCGCAGATCAATTTGCGCATTCTCGGGCGTGGGCAGTTGGGGCTGAGCCTCGACGAAACCTCTGACGAATCCACCGTCGCGAAGTTGTTTGATGTGTTCCTCGGGTCCGATCACGGGCTTAACGTCGACGAACTGGACGCTGAAACTCTTGCTTCCGGTATTCCCGCAGGTCTGCTGCGTACCTCGCCTTACCTGCGTCACCCGGTGTTCAGCGCCCATCACAGCGAAACCGAGATGCTGCGTTACCTCAAGCAACTGGAGAACAAGGACCTGGCGCTCAACCAATCAATGATCCCGCTGGGCTCCTGCACCATGAAGCTCAACGCCACCAGCGAGATGATCCCGATCACGTGGCCGCAGTTCGCCAACCTGCACCCGTTTGTGCCGAAAGAGCAGGCGGTCGGTTATTCGCTGATGATCGAAGAACTGGAGCGCTGGCTCTGCGCGATTACCGGTTTCGACGCGATCTGCATGCAACCCAACTCCGGCGCCCAAGGCGAGTACGCCGGGTTGCTGGCGATCCGCAAATATCACGAGAGTCGTCATGAGGGCGCGCGGGATATTTGCTTGATCCCGTCCTCGGCCCACGGCACCAACCCGGCTTCGGCGCAGATGGCCGGCATGCGCGTGGTGATCGTCGAATGCGACGAAGCGGGCAACGTTGATCTGGATGACCTCAAAGGCAAGGCCGCAGAGGCCGCAGACAAACTCGCCTGCCTGATGGCGACGTATCCTTCGACCCACGGCGTATACGAGGAAGGCATCAGCGAAATCTGCGAAGTTATCCACAGCCACGGCGGCCAGGTGTACATGGATGGCGCCAACCTCAACGCTCAGGTCGGACTGGCGCGCCCGGCGGACATCGGCGCCGACGTGTCCCACATGAACCTGCACAAGACTTTCTGCATTCCCCATGGCGGCGGCGGGCCAGGCATGGGGCCGATTGGTGTGCGCGCGCATTTGGCGCCGTTCGTGGCCAATCACCCGGTGGTACCAATCGAAGGGCCACTGGCACAGAACGGCGCAGTCAGCGCGGCGCCTTGGGGCAGCGCGAGCATTCTGCCGATCAGCTGGATGTACATCGCGATGATGGGGCCGCAATTGGCGGATGCCAGTGAGGTGGCGATCCTCGCCGCGAATTACCTGGCGCGGCACTTGTCCGGGGCGTTTCCGGTGCTTTACACCGGGCGCAACGAGCGGGTGGCTCACGAATGCATTCTTGACCTGCGGCCACTCAAGGTGCTGACCGGGATCAGCGAGGAGGACGTCGCCAAGCGGCTGATGGACTATGGCTTCCATGCGCCGACCATGTCGTTTCCGGTGCCGGGGACGTTGATGGTGGAACCGACCGAAAGTGAATCGAAGGCAGAGCTGGACCGGTTTATCGGGGCGATGCTGAGTATCCGCGCGGAAATCACCGAGGTGCAGAACGGCAACTGGCCGGCCGATGACAACCCGCTGAAACGTTCACCGCATACCCTGGCGGATATCACCGGGGTTTGGGAGCGGTCCTACAGCATCGCGCAGGCGGTTACGCCGGATGCTCACACCAAGGCGCATAAGTACTGGCCGGTGGTGAACCGTGTCGATAACGTTTACGGCGATCGCAATTTGTTCTGTGCGTGTGTCCCGGTGGACGATTACCGCTGACACACCGTTTTTATTCGGGCAAAAAAAATGCCGCTCAGGGAGAGCGGCATTTTTTTGAGTCATGAATCAGAACGACATCCGCGCTTCAACGAAAAGATTCTGCTCTCGAAGTTTGCCCTTCAGTTGTTCGTCCCGCGCATTGATGCGGTTGGCGAAGGTGTTATAGCCGGTTTCAACCTGTCCCATATCAACATAGCGGTAGCCGGTGCCGACGGTAATTTGCCGGGTCAGTTTGAGGTCTGCACCGACACCCAGGGCGTAGGCGAAATTGTTTTGGGCATTGTTGGCAAATCGACGTGAAGGGTTGGACTGATAGCCTTCCGAATTGATATGGGCCACGCCTGCGCCGGCCATGGCGTACAGCGATAGGCTTTGGGTCAAGGGGAAGTCCTTATAGGCATTGAACATCAGGCGCTTGGATGAGACCTGCATGTTGTTAACGTTGGCGTTGAATGGCGCCCAGTAACTCTTGAACTCCGAGTCCTGCTTGATGGTGTACTCGCTTTCCAGGCGCCAGCCCCCTAAAAACTCGTAGCCGAGCGCAACGGAGCCGCCCACATCTTTGTTGCGTTCCGGACTGACGATACGGTTGTTCACCCTGGGACTTGTGAGCAGGGCGCCGACAAGGTCTTGCTGGACACTCTGGATTTTTATCGAGCCATACAGACCTTCCGCGTGGGAAACGTGACTGTAGGCGGCCAGCAGAAGTAAAGACAAGACTGGTTTTTTCATGTGAGTCGATTCGCTTGTGGGGGTAATCCGAATCGACAAAGTTTGAGTTCGCACGTCGGGCGCTCATATCAGAGCTTTCATCAGTAGGTCGATGAAAACTCGTCTGTATGTGAGAGTTTTGGCGTTAGCCTACGTAGGAAATAGCTGTGCAATTTCTCTGGTTCAAAAAAATGCCGCTCATTGAGAGCGGCATTTTGGTTCAGCAATAAATCTTAATTCGAAGCAACGGCATTCTTCGCCAGGATCGCGTTCGCCAGTTCCATGTCCGTGGCCTGCAGGCCAGGGTTGTCGGCACGGACTTTCTGTATCGCGGCCTCCAGGTATGGACCGCGAATGCCGCCGTCGCTGGCGACAAAGCTGCCAGCATCGTCCTGGGCGGCAACGATCAGCTTGTTATCCTTGAAGGTCAGGTAGGTCGAACCGGTGGTCGCACCGGATGAGATGACGTTACGCCAAAAGCTATCAGCCATCGCCGAACCGACAGGAAGGGACAACAAGGCGATGGTAGCGACAGCAAGTTTGAGACGCATATTGGGTGACTCCACTGGGTTAACTACGGCGTTGGATTGCCAATCCCCCAATCGAGTTCCGTAACGGCTCATTCAGCCGGTTCAACCAGCAAAATAGCCCCTTGCTGGCCGATTACCCGAACGCGGCTGCCCGCCGCAGCATCGCGCCCTCGGGCCATCCACACACCGTCGGCGACCTTGATCTTGCCGCTGCCGTCGACAATCGCTTGATGGACCACAAAGGTTTTGCCGATCAGTTCCTGACCGCGCAGATTTAGGTTTGGCTGATCACTCATCCGCACCGCGTTGCGCTGGCGTCTCCACCAGTACAGGGCCGTGGCGATCGAGAGCAGGCCGAACAGCAGGAACTGCAATTCCCAGGACATGTCCGGCATTACAAAGGTCAGTACGCCGACGGCAGCGGCTGCCATGCCGATCCACAGCAAGTAGCCGCCGGCGCCGAACACTTCGAGAATCAGCAGCACCGTGCCAAATGCCAGCCAGTCCCAGAACGATAGGTGCTGCAGGAATGCCCACATAACGTGCCTCAGGCTTTCTTGTTATCGAACGTGGCCTTGACGATTTCGCCGATGCCGCCGACTGCGCCAATCATCGAGCTGGCCTCGAGCGGCATCAGAATCACTTTACTGTTGTTGGCCGAGGCCAGTTTGCCCAGCGCATCGATGTACTTTTGCGCAACGAAGTAATTGACCGCCTGCACGTTGCCGCCTGCGATGGCTTCGGACACCACTTTGGTGGCCTGGGCTTCGGCTTCGGCTTGACGTTCACGGGCTTCGGCTTCGAGGAATGCGGCCTGACGACCCCCTTCGGCCTCCAGAATCTGCGCCTGCTTCTTGCCTTCGGCAGTCAGAATCGCCGCAGCACGCAGACCTTCGGCTTCAAGGATTTGCGCGCGCTTGATCCGCTCGGCTTTCATCTGCCCCGACATCGCAGCCATCAAGTCAGCCGGCGGGCTGATGTCCTTGATCTCGATCCGGGTGATCTTGATGCCCCACGGCGCCGTGGCTTCGTCGACGGTGCGCAGCAGTTTTTCGTTGATCCCGTCACGCTGGCTGAGCATCGCGTCCAGCTCCATGGAGCCGAGCACGGTACGAATGTTGGTTTGCAGCAGGTTGCGGATGGCGTGTTCGAGGTTGTTGACCTCGTAGGCAGCCTGGGCGGTGTTGACCACCTGGAAGAAGCACACGGCGTCGATCTGTACCGTGGCGTTATCGGCGGTGATGACTTCCTGGGGCGGAATATCCAGCACGCTTTCCATCACGTTGATCTTGCGACCGATGCGGTCCATCACCGGAATGATGATGTTAAGGCCGGGTTTGAGCGTATTGGTGTAACGACCAAAACGCTCGACCGTCCACTGGTAACCCTGAGGTACGACCTTGAAGCCCATGAACAGAATGGCGACCACCAGGCCGACAAAAAGTAAAAGCACGCTTCCGATCTGCATAACGATTCCCTGTTAATCAATGAAATTTCGATCGCGAGAGTGTAGCGGCGTGGGTCGGTGATAAGAACACGTTAGTCACCCTTGGCATCATCAGGAGACATAAAAGGTTTCATTTCTGCTCACTCTGCGGCGTTACCCGCAATACCTCCTCAATCGTCGTCAAACCCGCCGCCACTTTTTGCGCGCCTGACAATCGCAAACTGCGCATGCCTTCCTTGAACGCCTGACGCCGCACGGCCAGCAAATCGGTGTCGGGGTTGATCAGCGCTTTGACGCCGTCCGTCAGCTGCATGATTTCGTAGACCCCGGCGCGGCCGCGGTAACCGGTATCGCGGCATTCCAGGCAACCGATGGCGCGATGTGCGTTGTTCGGCAACGGTGCCTGCCAGGGCCGGGTCAAGGTTTGCCAGTCTTCTTCACCCAGGGTCAGCGGTGCCTTGCAATGCGGGCACAAGGTGCGGACCAGGCGCTGGGCCATGACGCCAAGTACCGTGGCTTTGATCAGGTAATGCGGCACGCCCAGCTCCAGCAAGCGGCTGATCGCGCTCGGCGCATCGTTGGTGTGCAGCGTCGACAGCACCAAGTGACCAGTGAGCGCAGCCTGGATCGCCATTTCAGCGGTTTCCAGATCACGGATCTCACCGATCATGATGATGTCCGGATCCTGTCGCATCAGTGCGCGTACACCGGCGGCGAAGGTCAGGTCGATGTTGTGTTGGACCTGCATCTGGTTGAACGCCGGCTCGACCATTTCGATCGGGTCTTCGATGGTGCAGAGGTTGACCTCCGGCGTCGCCAGTTTCTTCAGGGTGGTGTACAGCGTGGTGGTCTTGCCGGAACCGGTCGGGCCGGTGACCAGGATGATGCCGTTGGGCTGGCTCGTCATGTCCTGCCAGCGGCGCAAGTCATCGGCGGAGAAGCCCAGCTGATCAAAGTTCTTGAGCAGTACTTCCGGGTCGAAGATCCGCATGACCATTTTTTCGCCGAAGGCGGTAGGCAATGTCGACAGCCGCAGCTCGACTTCGCCACCATCCGGGGTTTTGGTCTTGACCCGGCCGTCCTGGGGTTTGCGTTTTTCCGCGACGTTCATCCGCCCGAGGCTTTTCAGGCGGCTGACGATCGCCATGGTCACATGCGGCGGGAATTGATAGACGTTGTGCAGCACGCCGTCGATGCGAAAGCGCACCGTGCCTTGTTCGCGCCGGGGTTCGATGTGGATGTCACTGGCGCGTTGCTGGAACGCGTACTGGAACAACCAGTCGACGATATTGACGATATGCGCGTCGTTGGCGTCCGGTTCCTGGTCGCTGGCGCCGAGGTTGAGCAGTTGCTCGAAATTGCCCAGGGTGTTCATTTGCTGATCGGCGTTGGTCGCGCCGGTGACCGATTTGGCCAGGCGGAAAAACTCCACGCTGAAGCGCTGGATGTCGACCGGGTTGGCGACCACACGCTTGATCGGCAGTTTCAGCACATGGGTCAGGTCGGCTTCCCAGCCGGTGACGTAGGGCTGGGCGCTGGCCACGGTCACCGCGTCGCGGTCGATGGACACGGCGAGAATCTTGTGGCGCTGGGCGAAGGCGTAGGACATCAACGGCGTAATCGCCGCGACGTTGATTTTCAGCGGATCGATGCGCAGATAAGGCTGACCGGCCTGCTGCGACAGCCACAGGGTCAGGCTTTCCAGGTCGAGGTGTTTGCCGGGACGGCTGAGATCGTCCAGGAGTTGGCTGGCGATGAATTCCAGCGGGTGCATCTGGCCATTGGTGGCGTGACGGCGTCGAGCATTGAGCGCGAGTTCGGCCGAGTCCTGACTGATGAAGCCTTGGGCGACCAGTTCACGCAGCAAATCATTGAGATCCAGCCAGCGGTCCTGAATGGCAAGTTGAACGGACATGCGGGCTCCTCATGAACAACAGTTCGCAAAGGATAGTCGCGGACCTGCAGACCGTTGGGCCACTACACGACGAAGCCGTGTCGAGTTTTTTCAGCCCGCCGCCTGAGCCGGTTCATCCCATGCGCATTCAGCCGCTTGCAGCTCAACGGAACAGACGCTGATCAGGTTACGTAATTTTTCTGCGATCACTTGGGCGCGGTGCCAGCTCAGGCCGTCTATCACGATGTCGATCGACAGCAGATCGTCCATCCGCTGCACGTTGACCTGTTGCGGCGTCAGAAACTGCAAAGCGAACAGGTTGAGCGCCCGGCACAGCAGGTCCGGTTCGGCCTCGGCGAGCAATTGATAGTGAACGCGGCAGTGGGCGTTGCTGACGTTCCAGACATCGGCGCGGGTGTGCGGGGTGTTGACGGCTTCTAGATGCGGCATGGTCAGTCTCCAAAATCACTGGAGGAATTTTTACATTCGGTGCTGGGCATTTCTTATCTATGATTGGGCTTATTGGCGATTATTTGAATTGCTTGATTCGGTAAGTTATCAATCAAAGGTTTTTTTATGCACAGCGAGCTGGATGGCTACGACCGCAAGATTCTCGCGTTGCTGCAAGAGGACGCTTCGCTCTCCAGCGCGCA
>Ga0157373_10004663_pt1 | contig 10318 bp, 7 predicted proteins | sample C65metaG_FD_113460 | JGI IMG/M metagenome (GOLD analysis project Ga0157373, IMG submission 113460) | Corn rhizosphere microbial communities from Kellogg Biological Station, Michigan, USA - C6-5 metaG | ecosystem: Host-associated > Plants > Roots > Rhizosphere > Soil | place: USA: Michigan...
AGCCACCTTCTCGGCGGCGGCGGCTTCGGACACGGCAGCTTCGCTTCCGGCACTTTCGCGTTCCAGCGCCGCGATCTGCTCATCGAGCGCGGCGGGCTGGTCCTGAAGTTCCTCGCGTTCCTGGCATTGCTGGGCAAGGCGTTCGCTTGCCTGGGCCAGACGCCCTTCCGCATCCTTCTGGCGCCGGCGCCATTCGTCCTGCTCGCGCCCCGCGGCCGAATGACGCTCGCGAGCCGCGGATGCCTCTCGGGCTCGCGTCGCCGCCTCCGCGCGCTTGTCCGCGACCGCCTTTCCGGCATCCCCCGCAGCAGCGCGAAGCGATTCGACGCTCGCTTCGAGCTCCGCCGGATCGGCGAGCGATCCGACGGCGGTCTCGGCAGTCGCGACGGCTTCCGCCGCCGCTTTCAACAGAGGTTCGAGATCGCCCAACCGCTGCTCGAGCGCGCTTCGCTGAGCCTGCACGCGTTCGATGGCGGCGGACGCGCTGTCGCCCGCCCTCTCCGCTTCGCGCATTTCCTTTTCGGCAAGCAAGGTCTGCGAGCGAGCGCTGTCCGCTTCCTTCCGCAAGGCGTCGAGCTGCTCGAAAGCGGCTGTGCGCCGCGTCTCGCATTGGGCAACGCCGGCCTGCAATTCGGGAAGGTGCCGCGCCAGCTCTGCGAGCCGGTTTGATCGGATCAGCCGCTCCGCTGCCGCCGCACCAGCGCCTTCCGCAATGAACCCGTCCCAACGCCGCATCCGCCCGTCGCGAGTGACAAGCCGCTGGCCGACCGCGAGCGGCTGGCCGGTGTCGCTGTCAGCGACGCCAACCTGGCGAAGGCGGCGAGCGAGCTCCGCCGGCGCCTTCAGATGATCGGCGAGGCAGTCCAGCCCGGCCGCGAGAGCCGGGTCGCCAGTCTCGGCATCACTTCCCTGCCAGCGCCGGGCGCCTTCGCTTCCGACCTCGGCATCGAGATCGTCGCCGAGCGCCGCCGCGAGCGCCTGCTCGTAGCCGGGTTCAGCGACAAGCCTGGAAACGACCGATCCGCCACCCTGCTGCAGCGCACGCGAAAGCGCGTCATGCTCCGCTCGGGCAGCAGAGAGTGCGGCGCGCGCCGTAGCCAGCTCGCTTTCCGCCGAATCGCGTGCGTCGGCCGCGGAGGATCGACTGTCCTCGGCATTCGCAAGCCGCGCCTCCGCTTCGCCACGCGCCTTTCCAGCCGCTTCGGCGCGGGCGACCGCCTCTTCTCGCGCCCGCCGGCTATCGGAACCGTCGCCGAGCGCCTGCAGCTGCTGCTTGAGCTTGTCGCGCTCTCCCTGGACGCGCGACACATGCGCTCGCGCGGATTCCAGAGCGGCCTCCGCGACCCGGCGTTCGGCACGCATCGCCGCCTGCCGAGCGAGCAGGTCGGCAAGCGCCGCCTCGGCGTCCCTCGAATTGGACTCAAGGGCCGTAAGCTCGGAAGCGAGACGTGAAGCCTCGCCTTCGCCGCCGGCGAGCCGGCTGTCGATCGCCGACCTTTCCTCTTCCAGCTGCGCGATAGCCTTGGCCGCATCCTGCTTGAGAGCCCCCTCTCGGCGGATGTCTTCCGACGTCGCGGCCTGGAGGCGCTCGAGCTCCGCCAGCCGGCGAACGACGCTGTCGCGGCCGGCTCGCGCCGTGGCCAGCTGGTGTGCGATCTCGCTCCCGCGCGCGCGCATTTCGGAAGTGGCGCGCCGCCTTTCGGCGAGAGCCGCTTCGGCCTTGTCCTGCTCTCCCTTCAGCCGCTCGATCTCTTCGCGGAGGCGTTCGACCTCCTGGCCGGCCGCGGCCGCGTCACGGCTCGCCTGCTCGGCGGCCGCATCGGCTTCGACCCAGCGGGCGTGGACCAGGCGAGCTTCAACCGCCCGGATCTTGTCGGTCAGCTGGCGATAGCGCTCGGCCGCTCGCGCCTGCCGCCTTAGCGTTGCGGCACGCTGCTCCTGGTCATTGAGAAGCTCCGAAAGGCGTGCGAGGTTCGCCTCAGCCGCACGCAGCTTCTGCTCGGCGTCCTTTCGCCGCGCGTGGAGGCCGGAAATGCCTGCCGCTTCCTCGAGCAGGAGCCGCCGCTCGGTCGGTTTCGACGCGATAATCGTCCCGACCTTGCCCTGGCTGACGAGTGCCGGCGAATGCGCGCCTGTCGCGGCATCGGCGAAAAGCAACGCCACGTCCTTCGCGCGAACGTCGCGTCCGTCGATCCGGTAGGCGGACCCAGCGCCGCGCTCGATCCGCCGAGTTACCTCGGCGTCGACCACCGCTTCCTCGTCGTCTTCGTCGCGGTCGATGAGCATCGACACCTCGGCAAAGTCGCGCGCGGGACGAGTTGCTGTCCCGGCAAAGATAACGTCTTCCATGCCGTCGCCGCGAAGCGACTTGGGGCTGCCCTCGCCCATCACCCACCGGATGGCTTCGAGAAGGTTGGACTTGCCGCATCCGTTCGGTCCCACCACTCCGGTGAGGCCGGGTTCGATCCTTAGCTCCGTTGACTCAACGAAGCTCTTGAAACCGCTGAGCTTGAGGCGACGGATACGCAAGCCCTAGTCTCCCCACCGCCCCTGGGCTTATCCGCCCAGGGCCGCTTTGATCTTGGATTCGAGGGCCGGCCAGACCTGTGCTTCGGTGACTGGCCCAAGTTCGACCATCTTGCCGTTGATCACGAACGTCGGCGTTCCCGGGAAGTTCGGATAGGCGCTCGTCGCGTCGCTGTTCATCTGGACAAGCTGGTTGATCGCGTTCTGATTGGTCAGGCAGGTCGAGCTCTTCGCGGTCGGAACGCCCCGCATCGCTCCCCATTTCTGAAGCTGCGAAATCTTCGCGATCTCGAGGAACTGCTTTTCCGGACCCAGATTCTGGAGCGCCTCGACCTGCGCCTGGGGCGCATTCTGGATGTTCTGGATCCAGTTCTTCTGGTCCGCGTAGAGGGCGCGGGTGATCGGGAAGAAGCTCTTGGCCCCGTTGCAGCGGGCGATCAGCGATGCCGTGATGTCGAACGGATCGCGGACGAAGTTGCGGAATTCGTAGCTGACCTTTCCGCCCTTCACATAAGTGTCGGTAAGCGGACCGACGCCGTGCTCGTCGAAGGCGCGGCAGTGCGGGCATGTCATCGAGCCATATTCGACGAGCTTCACCTTGGCGTTCGGGTTGCCCATCCGGAAACCGCCCTGGCTGGTCTCCCTCACGATCTGGGTCCAGTCGCCGTTCGCGGGCGGCTTGACGGCCTCTTCCTTGCCTGAGCCGGCGGCATTGCCGGTCGCCGTGTCGCCGTTCTTGGCGTTGCAGGCGCCGCTTGCCAGCATCAGGCTGGCGGCGATGAGATAATAGCTGGACTTCATCTAGCGATTCACTCCGATTGTTGGAATCATGCCCGGTGCCGACGCATCGACATCCGGCGGCCCATCGCTCGCTTCGATGCGCGCTGCAAGCGCTTCAAGGCAGGCACGAAGCTCCGGATCGGCAATTTCGCGCAGTCCTTCTCCAAGCTCCTTCGGGACCGGCCGAAGCTGCGGACGCTTCGGACCTTCTCGGCGTCCTAATGGAGCGCCCTGCCTGAACGCGAGCTTTGCGACCGCCGAATAGCCGAAGAAGCGGTTGACTCGCTCGACGATCACCGGCGCGAGATGCTGCATTAGCGGCGCATGAGCGCCCTGCACGACGATATTGAGGACTCCGCCCGATTTCTTGCCCGCCGCGAAGCGGATCGATTCCGGAGTGGAAACGCGCGCGTAACGCTCGCCGACGATCTCCGCCCAGCGGCTGACCACCGATGCCTGGATGAACCCGAAGCGCCGGAACGCAGGGCCGCCGGCACTGCCGATCAGCTCGCCGGCAGCGCGGGCGCGGCCGTGGCGCGGCGCGTCATTGTCGCGGCTTTTTCCCACCCGTGTCTTCGCCATTGCGCATGAGCATGCCATAGGCTGCCCATGCGCGCGAATCTCGCCGACAAAGCCCTTCAACATTATGTGGATAACTCGAGGGTCCTTCCGTGGCGATCCCCGCCCGGATCGCCGCCTCCAGAGCCCTATCGGGTTTGGCTGAGCGAGATCATGCTCCAGCAGACTACGGTGGCTGCGGTCGCTCCGCGGTTCGAGCGGTTCGTGCAGCGCTGGCCGACAGTGGACGCGCTCGCAGCCGCCAAGGACGAGGACATACTCTCCGAATGGGCCGGGCTCGGCTATTATGCGCGCGCCCGCAACCTGATTGCCTGCGCTCGCGAAGTCGCGGCTCGGGGAGGCTTTCCCCAGACTGAAGCGGACCTCCGGAATCTCCCCGGAGTCGGCGATTACACCGCCGCGGCGGTTGCGGCGATCGCATTTGGGCGCGACGCGGTCGTTGTCGATGCCAACATCGAGCGCGTGACGGCCCGCCTGAATGGCTTCGAGCGGCCGACGAAGCCGCAGCTTCGCGAAGCCGTGGCAGCGATGACTCCAAAGGCGCGCGCAGGCGACTTCGCGCAGGCGATGATGGACCTTGGAGCGACGATCTGCCGCCCGCGCAACCCGTTATGCGGGCGCTGCCCCCTGATCGACGACTGCGCGGCTTTTGCTAGCGGCGAGCCAGAGCAATTTCCATTGCCGAAACCAAAACTCCAGAAGCCGGTCCGCTATGGCACCGCCTTCTGGATCGAACGCGGCGGCGCAGTCTGGCTCGTTCGGCGCCCGTCGACAGGCCTTCTCGGCGCCATGGCGGCGCTTCCAGGCACTGACTGGACGAGCGAGGACGCTGGAAGCAAGGGCACGGTGCTTGCCCGCGTCCGGCATGTCTTCACCCATTTCGCGCTCGAGCTGAATGTTGTCGCCTACGACACTATGACCGGCGAAGGCTGGTGGCATCCGATCGAGCGCATCGAGGACGCTGGCCTTCCGACCCTTTACCGGCGCGCCGCGGATGCCGTCCTTTCCGAGAGAGACACACTTGCAGCTTGAACCCTTTTTCGCCGGCCCCGGTCTCGACAGGGCCGATTCCGCGCGTGCCGACACTGAACGCCTCGAACAGCTTGCGAGCGATCCGCTCGCCCGCGAGCTTGTGTGGAGCGATGGCATTCCGGCCATCGGCGACGACGGCGCATTGCAGTGGCGCTACGTCAGCGACCCTTCGCTCTTTCTCGGCATCGACGCTGGCTCCCCGCGCTTTTCGGCAATCCAGGACGAGGTGGCGGCGGGCCCCTCGGTTTTTTCACAGATTGGAAACCTCAGCCAGAACGCGGCGCCCATCTTCGCAGCTGCGCTCAGCCTCGCGCGCTGGCACTCGCGGCACCGCTTCTGCGCCAATTGCGGGAACTCGAGCGCAATCGTCAGGGGCGGCTGGTCGAGGCGCTGCCAGGAATGCGACGCCGAACATTATCCGCGCGTCGATCCGGTCGTGATCATGCTCGCCGAACATGACGGCCGACTCCTCCTCGGCCGCCAATATCACTATCCGCCCGGGCGCTATTCCGCGCTCGCCGGCTTCGTCGAGGTGGGGGAGACCGTCGAGGATGCGGTCGCCCGCGAGATCCGGGAGGAGGCGGGGATCGAGGTTGCCGGCGTCACCTATGTCGCGAGCCAGCCCTGGCCGTTCCCGTCTTCGCTGATGATCGGCTGCACCGCGCAGGCGCTGGACGACGCGCTCACCGTCGACCTTGCCGAGCTGGAGGATGCGCGCTGGTTCACCCGCGACGAGGTCAAATCGGCACTCGAAGGAGTCGACGGAGCGCCCTTCCAGGCGCCCCCGCGCCACGCGATCGCCCGGACTTTGCTGGAGCGCTGGCTGGCCGCTTGAACAAGCCGGATGGGCTTCGTAAAGGGCCCCCAACTCTTTCTTTCGGCATCCGCCGCAGGGGATTCAATGGACGACCGTTTCAATACTATCGCCGGCTGGGTGCTGTTCGCCGGAATCGTCGCTCTCGGTTCATCGATCGTTGCCAGCGAATCCTTCCATTCCGAGCGTCCGGAGAAGATGGGCTATCCGATCGAGGGCGTCGTCGAGGAAGGTGCGGCAGGCGCCGAGGCCGAAAAGCCGATCGAATTCTATCTCGCCAGCGCCGACCCGGCGAAGGGCGAGCAGGTCTTCAAGAAATGCGCCGCCTGCCACAATGCCGACAACGGCGGGGCGAACCAGCTTGGCCCGAACCTGTGGGGTGTCGTCGGAGCGCCAATCGGCGAAGGCCGCGGCTTCGCCTGGTCCGATGCGCTGTCGAGCCACGGCGGCAGCTGGGACTGGGACAGCCTCAGCCAGTGGCTGAAGAGCCCGAAGGCGTTCGCGCCCGGCACGAAGATGACCTTCGCGGGGCTGAGCAAGCCCGAGGACCGGGCGAACGTGATCGCCTTCCTCAACCAGCACAGCAACGCGCCCAAGCCAATGCCGGCAGCACCGGCGGAAGTTGCCGCAGCTCCGTCCGGCGGCGGCGACAGCGGCAAGGCCGCGGCCGCGGCTCCGGGCGACGTTCCGGGCCTGAAGGCCCAGAAAGAGCCGGTGCTCAGCAATACCGCCGCGGACGTGAAGGGCGGCGGAGAGGCCGCGAAGCCCGGCCACTAACGCCTATTCCGGCGGCGCCGTCTGGATGTGCGGCGGGTCGGGGTGGCGCTCGTAGAAGCGAACGACATAGTCCCACGCTTCCTCGGCGTCCTCGCTCCAGTGGATGAGGTCGAGGTCGTGCGGGGCGATTACGCCCTCATCCGCGAGCGCCTCGAAATTCACCACCCGGTTCCAGAATTCGCGACCAAACAACAGGATCGGCAGCGGGCGGACCTTGCCGGTCTGGATGAGCGTCAAAAGCTCGAAGAATTCGTCGAACGTCCCGAAGCCGCCGGGGAAGACCGCGACCGCTCGCGCGCGAAGCAGGAAGTGCATCTTGCGTAGCGCGAAATAGTGGAACTGGAAGCTCAGCTCCGGCGTGACGTACGGATTCGGGAGTTGCTCGTGCGGGAGCACGATATTGAGCCCGATGCTCTCCTTGCCTTCGTCGGCTGCGCCTTGGTTCGCGCCCTCCATGATCGCCGGTCCGCCGCCCGAGCAGACGACGAAGTGCCGCATCCCTTCTTCGTCGCACTGGCAGCGGCTGGCGAGCTGCGCGAGCTTGCGGGCCTGTTCGACGTAAGGCGCCTTGGCCTTCAGCCGCTCCGCGACCTTTCGCTGCTCGTCGTTCGTGGCAGCCGCGACCAACGCGTCGGCCATGTCGGGCCGCGGAATCCGCGCGGATCCGTAAAATACGAAGGTCGAGGCGATCCTCGCTTGCTGGAGGAACACCTCGGGTTTGAGCAGCTCGAGCTGGAAACGGACGGGCCGCAAATCCTCTCGCAGCAGGAAGTCCATATCCTGGAAGGCGAGCTTGTAGGCTTCGCTCTCCGTCTGCGGACTCGACGGCACGTGGCGAGCGGCGTGAGCATCGACCTTGGAGGTCGGGAATATGCGTTTGGGAGGGGTTGAATCAGCCATTGAGCCAAGGCTCTAGCCGACGAACATTGCAACCCCAAGCCGTCAGTCGGGCTCGCTCCGGCCGCGCGCGCTCCAGTCGATCCGGCGGGTCGCGTACATCACGCCTGCAAGCGCCGCGAAGAGCAGCAGCGAGCCGATCAGCAGCGAGAAAGCTTCGAGGCTGAGCAGGACATAGAGCACCGCGTACAGGCCGACGAGCAGCCCGCCGATGAACGAGGCGCGTCGCCAGCTTCCCAGCACCGCCGCGGAATACGCCGTGTTGAGACCGGCGATTGCCGCCGACGCCAGCATGTAGGCGGGCGTGAAGCCGATGATCTCGGCGAACGCGAGGAGGAGAACGAAGAACAGGATCAGCGCCGCGCCCATCAACAGATATTCGACCGCCGACACCCGGACTCCACCGATCACGTCGAACATCAGCAGGGCGAGGAAGGTGAACCCGATGAACAGGAAACCGTATTTCGTTGCCCGGTTCACCTGCGAATAGAGGTCGACCGGCTGGATGAGGCTGATCGCGGCGGTCTGCACTCCGCCAGCATCGACCGGTGCGGGCTTCGCATGGTCGCGGCCCGGCGGCGCGATGGTCTCGATCGGCTGGGAAGCGCCGCGATCCGACGAGCTGACGAGCGACCGGCCGAGCGCGAGATTGCCGATCCGGTAGGTTGCGTCGAAGCCCTTGTCACCGACTTGCCGCCGGGCCGGAAGGAACTCGCCGCCGAAGCTCGGGTGCGGCCAGGAGGAACGAACCGTCCAGCTCGTCTCGCCCGCGTCAGGCGCGAGCGTGACGGACGAATTGCCGCGGAAGTCATAGGCGAAATCGACGATGATTGCGCTCGATTGCAGGCTAGCCGCATCAAGCCAGGCGAAGAAGCCGCGGCCGCCGCTGCTTCCGCCCCCGGGCTGCAGCCGGAGCGCCTTTCCGGCGACGGTGACCTGCGGGTTCGCTCCCAGCCCGCGCGGGTCGCTGAGGCCGAAACGAAGCTCCGCCCGGCCGAAATCCATCTTCGCAGGGACAACGCCGGTTCGGCCAAGGTCGGGCGGGAAAGCGAAGCGTGCCTTGCCCGTAACCTTCGCGTCATAGACGACCGCCTCGTAGATCGACCGCTTGCGAAGCTCCGGGCGGACGTCCGTCGAAAGCTGCACGGCCTCGGGCGCGAGAGTCAGTTCCCGCATCACCTCATTGCTTCGGGTGACGCTCTGCCCGTTCTGGACGACGGTTTCGGTCGCGGTGGCGCGATAGGGGATGACGAGGACCGGCCCGGTCATCGCCTGCGGCCCGCCCCAGCCGGCGGTGATGGACTGAGTCGCCTCGTTCGACTGGGTTTGCCGGTCGTAGACGAGCAGCCAGACCGAGAAGAGCGGGATCGTCAGGACGAGGCCGACGACGATCGCGAGGAACAGCTTGAAACCCGGAGTCCGAAGTCCGTCAGTCAGCGCCACGCCTGCTCTCCTCACGCCATCTCATCGGCGAGGAGCATGCCCCACCCGTCACGTGAGCGCCATGAGCGACGCGTGAGGATTTGCTGAAAAGCGAGTGACGCGCCTTAGTAAACCCGCGCCTTGGGCTTGATGTAGTCGACGTCGTCGGTGAGCGTGAATTCGTGCACCGGGCGATAGTCGATCTTCACTTCGCCGCCCTTGCCGCCCCAGCCGTCGAACCAGGCGATTGTGTGCTTCATCCACGCCTTGTCGTCGCGCTTGGGGTAATCCTCCTGCATGTGCGCGCCGCGGCTTTCCTTGCGGTTCGAGGCGCAGTGCATCGTCACCACCGCCTGGGCGACGAGATTGTCGAGCTCAAGCGTTTCGACGAGGTCGGTGTTCCAGATCAGGCTCCGGTCGGTGACCGAGATGTCGGTCATCCGGCGATAGACCTTGTCGATCTTGCCGACCCCTTCCGCCAGGGTGCGCTCGGTCCGGAAGACCGCGGCGTCGGCCTGCATTGTCCTTTGCATGTCGACCCGGATTTGCGCCGTCGGGCTCGATCCTTCCGCATGGCGGAAATGGTCGAGCCGCCCAAGCGCGAGGTCCGCGCTGTCCTTGGCAAGCGGATCCTGGAGGATGCCGGGCTTGACGACTTCGGAGAGCCGCATGCCCGCCGCCCGCCCGAACACGACCAGGTCGATGAGGCTGTTGGAGCCGAGGCGGTTGGCGCCGTGGACGGAGACGCAGGCCGCCTCGCCGACCGCGAACAGCCCGGGCACCACCGCGTCGGGATCGCCGTCGCGGACGGTCACGACCTCGCCATGATAGTTCGTTGGGATTCCGCCCATCGTATAGTGGACGGTCGGCGCGACGGGGATCGGCTGGCGGGTGAGATCGACTCCGGCGAAGGTCATCGCGCTCTCGGTGATGCCCGGAAGCCGCTCGGCGAGGATCTTCGGATCGATATGGTCGAGGTGGAGGTGGATGTGATCCTTGTGCTCTCCCACCCCGCGCCCTTCGCGGATTTCCATCGCCATCGAGCGGGACACCACGTCTCGGCTGGCGAGGTCCTTCGCGCTCGGGGCGTAGCGCTCCATGAAGCGCTCGCCCTCCGAGTTGGTGAGGTAGCCGCCCTCGCCTCGCGCTCCTTCGGTGATCAGCACCCCCACGCCGTAAATACCGGTGGGGTGGAATTGCACGAACTCCATGTCCTGTAGCGGCAGGCCCGCGCGAAGCACCATCGCATTGCCGTCGCCGGTGCAGGTGTGGGCCGACGTCGCGGTGAAGTAGATGCGGCCGTAGCCGCCGGTCGCGAGCACGACCGCCTGCGCTCGGAAGCGATGGATCGAGCCGTCGTCCATGTTGAGCGCGACAACGCCGCGGCACGCGCCGTCCTGCATGATCAGGTCGATCGCGAAATACTCGATGAAGAAGTCGGCGTCGTATTTGAGGCTCTGCTGGTAGAGCGTGTGGAGCATCGCATGGCCG
>Ga0157373_10004665_pt1 | contig 10314 bp, 8 predicted proteins | sample C65metaG_FD_113460 | JGI IMG/M metagenome (GOLD analysis project Ga0157373, IMG submission 113460) | Corn rhizosphere microbial communities from Kellogg Biological Station, Michigan, USA - C6-5 metaG | ecosystem: Host-associated > Plants > Roots > Rhizosphere > Soil | place: USA: Michigan...
CGCATACTGGATGTAGTAAACCGGATTGTCGTTGGTCTGCGCGCGTGCGAGGTCGATGTCGAACACCAGTTGCGAATCGCTCTTGCGCGCGATCAGGAAGTAGCGCGTGGCATCCAGCCCGGCCATCTCGATCAGGTCGCGCAAGGTGACGTAGCTGCCGGCGCGCTTGGAAATCTTCACTTCCTCGCCACCCTTCACCACCGTCACCATCTGGTGCAACACGTATTCGGGCCAGTCCTTCGGAATGCCGATGCCCAGTGCCTGCAGGCCGGCCTTCACGCGTGCCAGCGAGCCATGGTGATCCGCGCCAAGTTCGGTGACCGCGCGCTTGTAGCCGCGCTCCCACTTGGAGAGGTGATAGGCGACGTCGGGCACGAAGTAGGTGTACGTGCCGTCGGATTTCCGCATCACGCGGTCCTTGTCGTCGCCGAAATCGGTGGCGCGCAACCACAGCGCGCCGTCGGCTTCGTAGGAATGGCCCTGCTCTGCAATCCGCTCCACCACGCGCCGGACTTCGCCCTCGGTGTAAAGCGATGATTCCAGGAAGTACACATCGAACTCCACGCCGAACGCGCGCAGATCTTCGTCCTGCTCGCGGCGCAGCCACGCCACGGCGAACTGACGGATCGCGTCGAGATCGTCCGGATCCTGCTTCGCTGTGACCTGGTAACCCGTGGTTTCGGGAGCCGCCTCGTCGAGGCCGCGCTTCGAGAATTCGCGGGCGTGCTCGCGCGCGTAATCGCCGATGGCACCTCCGGCCGAGACCGTCTTGCCGCTCAGGTAATCGGTCGCCACGTCGCGGATGTAATCGCCGCGATAGCCGTCGGCGGGCCAGCGGGGATCGTCCGGTTCGATGCCCTTGATGCGCGCCTGCACCGACAGGGCGAGATTCTGGATCTGCGCGCCGGCGTCGTTGTAGTAGAACTCGCGATAAACCTTCCAGCCGGTGGCGGAGAACAGCCGCGACAGCGTGTCGCCCGTCGCGGCGGCCCGCGCGTGGCCGACGTGCAGCGGCCCGGTCGGATTGGCCGACACGAATTCGACGCCGACGGGTCGACCCGCGCCGGACCTGCTGTGTCCGTATCGCACGCCCTCGCGTAGTGCTCGCCGGATTTCTTCGTGCCAGGCGCGGTCAGTGAGAAAAAAATTGATGAACCCCGGCCCGGCGACCTCCACTCGCTCGACCAGATCGTTGTCGGGCAATGCCGCGACGAGGGTTTCTGCGACCTCGCGCGGCTTCCGGCCGAGTGGCTTGGCCAACAGCATCGCCGCGTTGCAGGCGAAATCACCGTGCCCGCGCGAGCGGGTGCGTTCGATCACGAAATCGGGCGCGGGAATATCCAGTGCGCCGTTGCGGCGCAGGCTGTCCAGCGCGTGTAGCAACAGATCGCGTAGGGCGGTTTTCACGGAGGGAGCGGCTTCGTTGGCAGTTTTCCATCGTAGCGCAGCGACCCGATGCAACCCAACCTGTACGCTGTGGATAACCCGGTGGATACCGAGGCAAGGCCGCGCTTCCTAAAGTTCGTTTTTGCAGGCGTTTTGCAGCGAGTCAGATAGAAAATCATTCCACATCATGTATTTGCGATTGCTTTGCCGAATTAGCGCGAGAAGCGCACGGCAAATGCTTGTGATTCGGCGCTGTGCATAACTGAGTACAGGAAACATGCGGGTTGCCGAGCACATGCAACGGGGCGCCGACCAGAACCTCCGAAGAACGGGCACGCAAGCTGCAGGCGCGGCAGGCCATTTCGAAGCTTCCTCAGATCAACCCGCGCGCGGCCATCGAGGTGGGCTCGCCCGCGCCGACCACCAGATGGTCCAGCACCCGCACGCTGACCAGTTGCAGCGCGTCACGCAATTGATGCGTGATGTTGCGATCGGCGGCCGAGGGTTCGGCGACACCTGACGGATGGTTGTGCGCCAGGATCACCGCCGCGGCGTTGTGCTTCAGTGACGCGCGCACGACCTCGCGCGGGTGCACCGACGCGCCGTCCAGCGTGCCGCGGAACAACTCCTCGAAGGCCAGCACGCGGTGGCGATTGTCGAGGAACAGGCATGCGAAGACTTCGTACGGTTTGTGCGCGAGCTGCGCCTTCAGGAACGCGGCGCTGTCGCGCGGGCTGGTCAACGCGGTGCGCGCAGATAGTTCTTCGCCAAGGCAGCGCCGCGCCAATTCCAATCCCGCGGCGAGCCGCGCGCGCATGGGCGCCGCGCGCCAACAGTTTTTCGCGCGGACGTTCATCTTCGGGCCAATCGCGAATGCTCATCGTGCGGGTTCCATGGGTGGGCGCGACGATCATCCGTGGTGACGGCGTTTTCGCCGAGCGGCGTGCGCACGCGATTCCGGTAAGCTAATCCCGGTTTGTCCGTCAGCGGATTCCGGCATGGGTGTCAGGGAACATCGTCCCGGCGAATATCGGCATGTTCTGCTCGGGGTGTCGGGAGGCATCGCCGCGTACAAGGCGTGCGACGTGGTGAGGCGCCTGCGCGAAACCGGCGCGGAAGTGCGCGTGGTGCTGACGGAAAACGCGGAACGTTTCGTCACGGCGTTGACCTTCCAGGCGCTGTCCGGCCAGCCAGTCCGGCATGGCTTGTGGGACGCCGAAGCCGAGATGGGCATGAGCCATCTGGAGCTGGCGCGCTGGGCCGACGCGCTGCTGATCGCACCGGCTTCCGCCGACACGCTCGCGAAACTCGCGCACGGCTTCGCCGATGATCTGCTTTGCACCTTGTGCCTTGCCACGACCTCGCCGCTGGCGGTCGCGCCAGCCATGAACCATCGGATGTGGCTGCACCCGGCGACGCAGGCCAATGTCGCCACGTTGCGCGCGCGCGGCGTGGCGATCCTGGGACCCGCCAATGGTCCGCTCGCCGAAGGTGAATCCGGCCCCGGCCGGATGCTGGAGCCGCAGCAACTGGTGCAGGCGCTGATGGCGCCGGGCGGCACGCATGTCGCATGAAAAAGCGTTGGCCGGCGTCAAGGTCGTGATCGATGCCGGGCCGACCTACGAGGACATCGACCCGGTGCGATTCCTCGGCAACCGCAGCTCCGGCAAGATGGGCCTTGCCATTGCCGAAGCCTGCGTCGCAGAGGGCGCGGACGTCACCCTGATCGCGGGGCCGGTCGCACTAGCGACGCCCGCCGGCGTCGCGCGCCGGGTGGACGTTCGCAGCGCCTTGCAAATGCGCGATGCGGTGATGCGTGCGGTGGACGGCGCCGATATTTTCATCGCGACGGCCGCCGTGGCGGATTGGCGCGTCACCGGGTATTCCTCGCGCAAGATCAAGAAAAACGCGTCCGGCCCGCCGGTGCTGGAGCTTGTCGAAAATCCCGACATCCTGGCCGAAGTCGCGGCGCGCAATCCGCGTCCGTTCGTGGTCGGCTTCGCGGCCGAAACCGACCACGTCGCCGAACGCGCGCGGGAAAAATTGCAACGCAAGAAGTTGGACATGCTGGCAGCCAATCACGTCGGTGAAAACGTCGGGATCGGCGTCGACGACAACGCGCTGGAACTGATCTGGCCGGGCGGCAGCGAAACCCTGCCACGCGCGTCCAAGTCCGAATTGGCGAAAGCGGTGGTCGCCCGCATCGCCGCGCGCTATCACGCGCGGAAGTAAACATGAATTCGCAAAAGCGCACGACATCGGTAGAACTGAAGCGCCTCGATCCGCGTCTCGGCGATTCCATTCCATTGCCAAGCTACGCCACTGATGGCAGCGCGGCGATGGACCTGCGTGCCGCACCCGAATCAGCGGTCACCCTGAACCCTGGGAAAAGCGCGCTGATTCCGACCGGACTCGCGATCCATATCGCCGATCCCGGCTGGTGCGCGTTGATCCTGCCGCGCTCGGGCCTGGGCCACAAACACGGACTCGTGCTGGGCAACCTCACGGGCCTGATCGACGCCGATTACCAGGGGCCGCTGATGATTTCATGCTGGAACCGCGGTGGTGAGCCCTTTACCATTCAGCCGGGTGAGCGCGTTGCGCAATTGCTGGTGATGCCGGTGGCGCGCGTGGCGTGGAGAGTGGTCGAGGACTTCGCACCGAGTGAACGCGGCGCCGGTGGATTCGGTTCCACCGGGGTGGCGTAACAGGTCCTGATGGACAACGAATCGACGATCAACAAGAAGGCAACCCCGAACGTGCAGGCCGCGGCGCGCGCCGTGCGTGCGCGCCTGAGCCTTCGCCGCGGCATCGCCGAGCTTGCGTCAGACCTGGTGCTGGCACTTGGCACCCTGCTGGTCTTGTTCGGGTTGTTCATGGCTTGGCAGGCGTGGCTGGCTGCGCGTCAGACCGACGCCGCGCAGACGCTGGTGCAGGCGAGGCAGGACGTCGCGCAAAAAATCGGCTTGATCGTCGCCGACAGGCGTGCGCAGGTGACGAAGGCTCTGACACAACCGGCGCTGGTCGCACAGCTTGCGGCCAACGACGACGCGCAGACGCGCGATGCCGCCGCGCAACGCATCAAGGCCGAATTGCAGGACGCCGACGCGGTGACGCTGTACAGCGCGCAACTGAATGAAGTGCTGCACGGCAACCTGCAGCAACTGGGTTATGCGCGTGCAGCGCAATTGATGTCCAGCCTGAATGATCAGGACGTGGGGCGAGCCCAATCGCCGCAGGCCAAGAGGCTGAGCTTCGCGGGGCCGATCGTGGGGACCGACGGCAAGGTGCTGGCCTACGCGACGGTCGATTTCCACGACACCGCTGTCCGCATCGCGCTGCATTCGGCGCGGATCCCCGCTGGGCGCCTGGAGTTGAAGCAGAGCAACAAATCCGGCGACATCATGTTGGACAGCGTCGGGGAAAGCAGCCTGCCCGTCGCGGACCAAGCAGGTGTTTCCGTCGCCCACAGCCTGTACCGCATTACCTCGACGCCACCGTCATTCTGGCTGCCGGTGACGCGATCCTTCACCGCCGCGGCGATTCTTGCCGTGATCGCGTTCCTGATCGGCGTTGCCTTGTTGTGGATGCGCCCGCGGCTGCGTGCGCGCCTGGGCGGTGCGCCGATACACGACGAGCCGGTCCTGTCCGATGTGATCGCCGCCGCGCCGCCAACACCCAAACCCGAGACGCCCGTGAAGTCCGCCGCAACCGCCGCTGTCGCTCCGTCCGTCGCTGCACACGAAGGCGCCATTCCCGATCGCGGCATCTTTCGCGCCTATGACATTCGCGGAGTGATCGGCCAGACCTTGACTGAAGGCGTCGCGCACCAGCTCGGGCGCGCGATCGGCAGCGCCGTGCGCGACAAGGAGCTTTCCGAAATCGTGGTCGGCCGCGACGGGCGCTTGTCCGGGCCGGAGCTTTCCGGCGCGCTGATCGATGGCTTGCGCGCCGCCGGCGTGGACGTGATCGACATCGGCGCGGTGCCTACACCGGTCAGCTATTTCGCCGCCTACCAGCTCAATACCGGTTCGTGCGTGTCGGTGACCGGCAGCCACAACCCACCCGATTACAACGGTTTCAAGATCGTGATCGGCGGTGAAACACTGGCCGAAGATGCGATCCAGGATCTGTACCAGCGCATCGTCGATGGCCGCCTCGCCGAAGGCCACGGGTCGCTGCGCCAGTACGAAGTCCTGCCCGAGTACATCGAGCGCATCGCGTCCGACATCCAGACCGGGCGTGCGTTGAAAGTGGTGGTCGATTGCGGCAACGGCATCGCCGGCGACACCGCGCCCGGTGTGGTGCAGGCGATCGGCTGCGAACCGATTCCGCTGTATTGCGACGTCGATGGCACCTTCCCGAACCACCATCCCGATCCGTCGGAACCCAAGAATCTTGCAGACCTGATCCTGACGGTCCAGAAGACCGGCGCCGATGTCGGGCTTGCCTTCGATGGCGACGGCGACCGATTGGGCGTTGTCACCAAGGACGGCGAAATCATCTATCCCGATCGCGTGCTGATGCTGTTCGCGCAGGACGTGCTTACCCGCAATCCAGGCGCGACGATCCTGTACGACGTGAAGTGCACCGGTCACCTGCAGCCCCTGATCCTGAAAGCCGGCGGCAGCCCGCTAATGTGGAAAACCGGGCACTCGCTGATCAAGGCCAAGATGAAGGAAACCGGCGCGCAACTCGCCGGCGAGATGAGCGGGCATTTCTTTTTCCGCGAACGCTGGTATGGCTTCGACGACGGCGTGTACGCCGCCGCGCGCCTGCTGGAGATTCTGGCCGACGATCCGGAAGGTCGGAGCCCTGAAGACATCTTCGCGACACTGCCGAAAGGCGTATCCACGCCCGAGCTGCACATCCCGATGCAGGAAGGCCAGAACCATCCCTTCATCGGGCGCTTCCGCGAACGCGCGCAATTCGATGGCGCACGCATTACCACCATCGACGGCCTGCGCGCGGATTGGTCCGACGGCTGGGGGCTGGTGCGCGCGTCCAACACCACCCCCGTGCTGGTGCTGCGCTTCGACGCCGACAACGCCACCGCGCTGAAACGCATCCAAGACGCGTTCCGCGCGCAGATCCTCGCGTGCGACAGCTCGCTAACGTTGCCGTTCTGATTGACGCGCGCCACTTGTGTTCTTGCTCGTCATCCCGGCGAAAGCCGGAATGACGAACAAAGAAATCCGTAACGGACGGGCGCCGTCCTTGGCGCTCATCCGCTCGGCGCAGGCACAAGCTATGCCGATGCGATCAGCTCAACTGCGTTCGTCCCCGGTCTTGTCGCGCGCCGCGCGGAACTCCGAATCCTTCGGCCAGTTCGGCCACTCGCGCGAGTTGGCGAGTTGCATGCCCAGGTCGTAGAGCATCGGCAGGTCGTGCGCCATGCCGGCGAACGTCCAGCTTGCCTGCCATTCGTCGGACGGTTGGTGATAGTGCTTAACGCGGTACTCGAGACCTTGCGCCTCACCGGCTTGCTTGCCGCCGTCCACCAGGTCTTCGCCTGATCCGAACGACAGCGCGGGTACTCCGCGTTTCGCGAACGAGAAGTGGTCGGAACGGAAGAAGTAACCGGCTTCCGGATGACTGTCGGGCGTGAAAGTCAAATCATGGCGCTTGGCGACCGTGATCAGGTCATCCAGCAGCTCGAGCCTGGCGCTGCCGGAAATCGAGAAATCGCGCGCGACACCGCCGGGCCTCAGGGCGTCGGTATTGATGTTCGCCACGGTTTTCGCCAGCGGGTACAGCGGATGACTGGCGTAGTACTCCGAACCCAAAAGCCCCTTTTCTTCCGCGGTTACCGCGAGGAACACCACGCTGCGCTCGGGCCGCGGCGCATGCGCGAAGGCGCGGCCCATTTCGATCAGTGCGGCGGTGCCGGTGGCGTTGTCGACCGCGCCGTTGTAGATGCGGTCGCCGTTCGCGTCGGGCGCGCCGACGCCGAGGTGATCCCAATGCGCGCTGTAGATTATGGTTTCGTCCGGGTGCTTGCTGCCCGTGATGCGACCCACCACGTTGTGGGAAGTGATCTTGTCCACCGCGACGTCGTAGTGCGCCGAGAAGGTTTCGCCCTCCAGCACCACCGGCTTGAAATCCCGTGTTTGTGCCTGTTTCTTCAGTGCTTCGAAATCGAGGCCCGCGCGCTTGAACAGCGATACCGCGAGGTCGCGCTGGATCCAGCCTTCGACCTTCGGGTGTGCGGCCGCGGGATCATCGCGCACGATGTCGAATTGGGCATTGGTGTTGGAGTTGCGCACCGTGGGCCAGCCGTAGGACGCCGGCTTGGTTTCGTGCACGATCAGGAGGCCGAGCGCGCCGCGGCGCGCGGCTTCCTCGTACTTGTAGGTCCAGCGGCCGTAATAAGTCATGGCCTTGCCGCCGAAATCACCCTTGCCGGTTTCGTAGTCTGGATCGTTGACCAGGGCCACTGCGATCTTGCCCTTCAAGTCCACGCCCTTGAAGTCGTCCCAGTTGCGTTCGGGCGCGGTGACGCCGTAGCCCACGAACACCAGCGGCGCGTGCTCGATGTCGACGCGCTTCGAGCCGTCCTGTGCGGCGCGCAGCGCGATCTCTTCGCCCTGGGTGAGTTTCTGCGATTTGCCACCCACGTCCAGGTTGATGGCGGGTGTGCCGCTGATCTGGAAGCGTGCCAGCGGCACGTCCTGGGTCCAGCTGCGCTTGCCATCGACGAGATCGCCGCCGGGTTCGAGGCTGGCCGCCTTCATCTGTGCGGCCACGTAATCGATGGTCCTGGTTTCACCCGCGGTGGCCGGACCGCGGCCCTCGAACGCATCCGAGGACAAGGTCTTCACTTCCGCGGACAGGCGCTGCGGGTTGAAAGTCGGGGTGTAATCGGTGCCATGAGCGATGGCGGGGCCGGCGAAAGCCAGCGCTGCCATCGAAATCATCAGCCATTTCACGAAGGGATACTCCTGCGACTGGAAAGGGATCCGCCGAAATCGGTTCCGGACGGGTGTGGCGCGAGGGAGGGTTTCCCGCGCGCAGATCGCCATTGATGCTTGAAGCGGTGCCTCTGCGCAAGGGACTTTCGTCATGCCGGATGTGCAACCGTAGCGGTGCGGACGCTATGCTGAACGCGGCGCAACTTCAGGCATCATCATGCAACCCTTGTTGTTGATCCAGACCGGCGAAGCGCCGGACCCGATACGCACACAGTTCGGCGGCTTCGCCGATTGGTTCCGCGAAGCGATGCGCCTGTCGCCCGCGCAAATGCGCGTGGTACGCCCCGATGCAGGCGAAGCGTTGCCGGAGCCGGATGCAATTCCCGGGGCGATCATCTCGGGATCGGCGGCAATGGTCACCGAGCGCGCGGATTGGAGCGAGCGCACGGCCGGCTGGATCCGCGACGCGATGGATGCGCAGACGCCTTTGTTCGGGGTGTGCTATGGGCACCAGTTGATGGCGTACGCGCTCGGCGGCACGGTTGGCTGGTTGCCGGCGGGTCGCGAAATCGGCACGCAAGCCATCACGCGCAGCAGCCGCGCCGATGATGGCTGGCTGGACAAGTTGCCTGCGTCATTTCCCGCGCATACCACGCACCGGCAGACGGTCGTGACAGCGCCGCCCGGTGCCGGGGTGCTCGCGCGGTCGGAGCGCGATCCGCACCAACTGCTCCGATACGGCGCACACGCGTTCTCCACCCAGTTCCATCCGGAATTCAATGCCGCATGCATGCGGGCCTACATCGTCGCGCGTGCAGACGTGCTGCGCGAAGAGGAACTCGATCCCGAGGCCCTCATGGCTGGGGTTCGCGAAACCGAAGCGTCGCGCGCACTGCTGGAACGCTTCGCGCACGCGGCATTGACGCGCCAGCGCGTGGCAGCCTGATCGGCCCTCAGTAACTTCTTTGCCGCAGCCGACGTTCCACCGCCTCGCGCGAAATCACCGCGAACACGATGCCGAAACAGAAACCGGCAAGGTGCGCCCACCAAACCACGGTGCCGAAGCCGGGGCCTGCCCAGGTGAACAGCAGTTGCAGCAGTACCCACATGCCGATCAGCAACGCGGCCGGCACCCGGATGAACTGGAGATACAAGCCCAGCGGCAAGACGAGCCCCAGGTGGGCACGCGGAAACAGCGCGAGATAGGCGCCGAGGGTCGCCGAAACCGCGCCGCTGCAGCCGATGATCGGTCGCAACTGTCCCGAGAGCGACCATGCACCCACGAGGTTGGCGAATGCCCCGCCGATCAGGAACAGCGCGAGGAACCGCCGGGAGCCGAGCGCGCGCTCGGCGGGCAGGCCGAAGATGACCAGGAACAGCATGTTGCCGAGCAGATGCATCCAGTCGGCGTGCATGAACAACGACGTGAGCGGGCGCAGCCACGACCAGCCTTCCAGCGCCTTGCCATGCTGGAAAAGATGCGCAGGTACGGTACCCCAATTGCCAAGCACCGCATAGCGCGTCGCGGACGTTGACAGCATGAGCCACAGGTAACAGGCGACGCACGTCACCACCAGCACCGGCGTGACCCAGCGCAGGTGAGCATGATGGCGGCTGGGTACGTCCACGAACATGTTGCGTACCTTAGCCGCGCCCTGGGCGGCTGACCACGACCGCCGTCTCCCTTATGAAATCCCCATTCGCCCATCATGACCGCGGCCCGAAGGGGGGCTATAGTCCACCCCGAAACGCTCCAGCCGGTTGCACGCACTTCGATCATCCGGATTCCGCCGGGTGCGAAGGAGGTCGACATGACCGTGGGACTTGGCCGCACCCATACGCCATCCTGGCAAGGAGTCGCGGATGCATTGCGCGGCAAGTTGTACTTGCCGGGCGATGCCGATTACGACGAGCGCCGCCGCGTCTGGAACGGCGCGATCGATCGGCGTCCGCTGGCCATCGCACGCTGCGTCGATGCCGATGACGTATGTACCGCCGTGAAGTTCGCGGCGCGTGA
>Ga0157373_10004668_pt1 | contig 10305 bp, 8 predicted proteins | sample C65metaG_FD_113460 | JGI IMG/M metagenome (GOLD analysis project Ga0157373, IMG submission 113460) | Corn rhizosphere microbial communities from Kellogg Biological Station, Michigan, USA - C6-5 metaG | ecosystem: Host-associated > Plants > Roots > Rhizosphere > Soil | place: USA: Michigan...
ATATTTTTCAGCCAGCTGCATACCTAAAATTGCGTGAGGCAATTCCGGGTTATCATCAGGCACCTTACCAATATCATGTAACAGACCGGCACGTTTAGCCATTTTGGCATTCAGACCAAGCTCTGCAGCCATTGTAGCACAGAAGTTAGCTACCTCACGGGAGTGGTGCAGTAAGTTCTGTCCGTATGAAGAACGGTAACGCATACGTCCTACCATTCTGATCAGCTCAGGGTGCAGTCCATGGATACCCAGATCAATTACTGTACGCTCACCGATTTCCACGATCTCGTCCTCAATCTGTTTTTTTGTTTTGGCAACAACCTCTTCGATACGTGCAGGGTGGATACGTCCGTCAGTTACCAGACGGTGAAGTGCCAAACGCGCAATCTCCCTTCTTACCGGGTCAAAACCCGAAAGGATAATCGCCTCCGGAGTATCATCTACAATGATCTCGATACCTGTAGCGGCCTCCAGCGCACGGATATTTCTACCCTCGCGACCAATTACACGGCCTTTGATTTCATCACTTTCAATATGAAAGATCGATACAGTATTTTCTATAGCGGCCTCTACAGCGGTACGCTGTATCGTCTGGATCACTACCTTCTTTGCTTCTTTAGTTGCTGTCAGCTTTGCTTCATCAACGATATCCTTCACCTGGATCATTGCCTGAGTTCTGGCTTCCTGTTTCATGTTCTCCACCAGCTGGTTTTTCGCTTCGTCAGCACTTAAGCCTGCGATCGTTTCCAGTTGTTTCACATGCTGGTTTTTCAGCACCTCTACTTCTTCCTGTTTTTTTACAGCGATATCAGTTTGTTTCTCCAGGTTCTTTTTGTGGTTATCCAGTTCCTGTTCCTTGCGGTTCATGTTCTCCAGACGCTGGTTTACCGACTGCTCTTTTTGTTTAATTGCATTCTCACGCTGATTTACCTGGTTGTTTTTTGCATTTACTTCCTGCTCATGTTCAGTTTTCAATTGCAGGAACTTCTCTTTAGCTTCCAGTAACCTGTCTTTTTTTAAGATTTCAGCATGTGTTTCTGCTTCTTTTAATATTTTCTTCACCTTGTGCTGTGCGGCAATTTCCTGCTGTTTGAGCAGGTTGCGCAACAGATATCTGCCTACCAATATCCCAACAACTAAGCTGGTTAAGACATATCCAATTATTGCTATTATTTCCATTTTAATTTATATATATAAAAAACCCGAATGAGCATCACATCAATTAGATGCTCATGCAAGTCTGCATCATTTAGTATCATTCGCCCAACAACAAAAAAACCGCTGTTAAACTTTTAGTCTGTGCATTGCTCTGAATACTTGTAAAATTCAAATCGTAGCTTAAAAAGCCACAATATAATACATGTATTCAAGAATCACCTACACAATGAAACTAAAAACTTAACAACGGTTAAATCTTTTTTGCTAATTGAAACAACAGAACGGCTTATTTAGTAAAGAAGTCGTTCAGTAAACTGTCCAATTCTTCAACTTTTTCAGCTACTGCAGTATCCTGGTCCTGTACTTTATTTTCTACCCTTAATACAGCCGTTGCATAGTGCAACACCGCCATAGATAGCAAATCCTGTTTATCCCTGACCGCATAATTTTCCTGATAGTCTTTTATACGCTCATTGATAATTTTGGCTGCCCGCCTTACAATTTCTTCCTCTTCCATATTCACCTTTAAAGGGTAGATACGGTCAGAAATAGTTATTTTAATCGAGATTTCTCCCATTTCTTAGCTTTGTTTCAAAATCGGTGTATTCCTTATTTTTTCAGCAACACTACACATTTATCGATTTCACGCACAAAATCGTTAATTTTTTGCTTTATATCAAGTGTCTTCTCACTTGTCCCTTCAATACTCTTCGCCAGTTTCAGCACTCTCATCTTCTCATCCAGATCAGAAATTTTTGCTTTCGAAGCATTCAGAGACAGTTTCACTGCCTCATTCTCCTGCTTCAACAACTCATTTTCTTCCTGTAAAGCATTACAGAGCTCAATTAAGCGGGCTGTTTTGTGTAATACTGAATTTAATTGTTCCGCAACCGAAGACATCTAATAAATTGATTGAATCTGTATAATTTTTCTAAAAGTAATAAATAAAATTACTTTCTGATCTCTGCTTTTGCTGTTTGTTCCAAATTAGTTATAATCTTTTGCATAACAGCATCAATTTGCTTGTCCGTTAAGGTCTGCTGTTCATCCTGAAGTGTAAAATTCAAAGCATATGATTTTTTATTCTCCGGCAGCTTATCCCCTACATATACATCAAATACCTGCACCTCTTTTAATAACTTCTTCTCTGTTTTAAAAGCAACAGCTTTCAGCGCATCAAATGTAACTGCAGTATCAACCAGCATAGAGAGGTCTCTTCTCACAGCAGGATATTTAGGAATCTCTTTACTGATGACTTTGTTCTTCCTCACGATATCCAGTAAGAGAGCCCAGTCAAAATCTGCATAAAAAACATCCTTGTCTACATCAGCCAGTTTTTTATCTGCAGCAGTTACTGCCCCAAAGCTGACAAGCGTCTGCGGCCCGCGGAAATATTTCAGTCCGTAGGCAAAATTCTCGTCGCTCAGTTCTTCAGTCTGGTAATTGGTAATTGCCAGTCTGCCCAGCACAGCATCTACTGCTGCTTTGATCTGGTAAAAAGTCACGGGACTTTGTTTTTGGCTCCATGATTTAGATGCCACGGCACCAGACAGCATTATCAGCAATCTCGGACGCTCTACATACTTTTCATTGATCAAATGATAAGTTTTACCAAACTCATAAAACTTAACATCTGCATTCTTTCTGTTCTGATTATAGGCAACACTTTCCATTGCCGGCATCAGCAGGCTCTGGCGCATTACATTCAGGTCGATACTCAGTGCATTCAGAATCTTTACTGCTTCTTCAGGTTTCTTTGAATACCTCTCCTTGGTCAGGGAGTTACACATGATCTCCAGATAACCGTTAGCCGTCAGCATATCAGCAATCACATGCTGCGTCTGCTCTTTGTCCGGCTTATTGGTAAATGCCAGAGATGCATTTATTTTAGCAGGGATCTCAATATTATTATAGCCGTAAATACGCAGTACCTCTTCGGTAACATCACATTCACGGGTAACATCAACTTTATAACTTGGAACCTGGAGTGACAATCCTTCGGCAGTTTCAGCAGCTACTTTGATTCCGAGTGAAGTAATGATAGATCTGATTTCCTCATCGGGAATCGCTGCACCAATCAGTCCCGTAATATTTGCATAACTCACTTCCACGTCAAACGGAGCAATTGGCTGGGGATAGATATCACCTACTGCAGAGGCAATTTCACCACCCGCAAGTTCCAGGATCAGCAAAGCTGCACGCTTAAGTGCCGTCAGTGTCATTTCAGGGTCTGTTCCTCTTTCATAACGGAAAGAAGCATCAGTTTTCAGCGTATGACGTTTTGCCGTTTTACGTACTGATACTGCATTAAAATAGGCACTCTCTAAAAATATATTTGTAGTCTTCTCGCTTACGCCTGAGTTCTTACCGCCATACACACCTGCAATCGTTACCGGTTTCTCAGCGTCACAGATCATCAGGTCGTCTGCTGACAGCTGACGTGTGATACCATCCAGCGTTACGAAGGACGTGCCTTCCGCAACTTTCTTTACGATGATCTGCTTACCTGCAATCTCATCCGCATCAAAAGCATGCAGAGGTTGACCCAGATCATGAAGCACATAATTGGTAATATCCACAATGTTATTGATCGGACGGATACCAATTACCTTCAGTTTATCCTGCAGCCAGTCGGGAGAAGCCTTAACTGTCACACCACTGATGGCAACACTGCTGTAACGCGGACAAGCAATGGTATCCCGGATATCGACAGCAATATTTAAACTTTCATTATTCACCTGGAATGAAGAGATATCAGGCATGCTGAGCTCAATTCTAAGGTAAGCAGCCAGGTCGCGCGCCACACCAAGGTGTGAAGCTGCATCTGCCCTGTTCGGCGTCAGTCCTATTTCAAAAAGATAATCATCTTCCATCTTGAAATATTCCTTCGCAGGCATACCCGGCACAGCATCTGCATCCAGTACCATAATACCGGCATGTGAGCCACCCAAACCGATTTCATCCTCGGCACAGATCATCCCCTCAGAAACTTCGCCCCTGATTTTAGATTTATTGATCTGGAAAGGTTCACCTTCATTAGGGTATACAGTAGTTCCAACGGTAGCCACTACAACTTTCTGCCCTTCGGCAACGTTAGGCGCACCACATACAATCTGTACAGGTTCTGCAGCTCCAACATTTACTGTAGTCACTCTTAACCTGTCAGCATTGGGATGCTGTATGCAGGTTAGCACATGGCCGATCACCAACCCTTCAAGACCGCCAACAACAGGCTGTACTTTATCAAGGCTTTCTACTTCAAGACCTATATTGGTCAGTATCAGTGAAATTTCCTCTGGTGTAAGGTCTGTTTGTATGAATTGTTTCAGCCAGTTATATGATATCTTCATGTTCTAATCTCAATCTAAAATGCAAAGATATAAAATTATGCTATGCGCGATATGAATTGAATACAATCAGCAGATATTTACGCTCAGATCAATGCCTCATCTGCCAGACTCACATAGGAACCTCCGGCAACGATCAGATGATCCAGCACAAACAAATCCAGGGTTTTGCCAGCTTCAGTTAACTTCCTGGTGATCCTGATATCTTCATCGCTGGGATTCAGACTGCCCGAGGGATGGTTATGAAAAAGGATGATGTATGCTGCATTACGCTCCAGAGCGGTTTTAAAGATGATCTTGGGATCAGCAATTGTACCGGCACGCCCACCCTTGCTGATCATGGCCTTGCCGATGACACCATTTGCAGCATCCAGCATCAGGATCCAGAATTCTTCATGGTTAAGATCGCTTAGTACGGGATGCATGATCTCAAAAGCATCTTTCGCGCAGGTGATCACCGGTTTCTTCTGATCAGGCTCTTCCTTTCTCCGGCGGCCGATCTCCAGCGCAGCGGTAATGGTGACGGCCTTGGCATCACCGATACCATGAAATTTCTTGAGTTCATCGAGAGAGGCCCTTCCGAGATCAGAGAGGCTGTGATTGTATGCTGCCAGGATACGCCGGCTTAAGGCCACGACAGACTCTCCCTCACTTCCGGAGCCTATCAGTATAGCAATCAGTTCTGCATCGCTGAGCGAGCGGCGTCCCTCCCGTATCAGTTTTTCCCGGGGCTGATCATCCAGCGCAAAGCCCTGGATCCTGCGTTTTTGTTTACGTTTTACCATAAACAAAAAAACGGGATCAGCCACTGGCGATCCCGTTTTCAATATCGTAAACTTACTACTATTTTAAGTTGTTAACAAATTTAGTCAACTTAGATTTGTTGTTAGCAGCTTTGTTTTTGTGAATAACATTTTTCTTAGCTAAACGATCCAGCATAGAAATTACTTTAGGCAATAACTCCTGACCAGATGTTTTATCTACAGAAGCACGTAATCTTTTAATAAAAGTACGAGTTGTTTTTGCTTGGTACCTGTTACGTAAACGTTTAGTAGCGTTTGCTCTTATTCTTTTTAAAGATGATTTATGATTTGCCATTTTCTAGTATAATAATATTTTATATAATTTGAGGTCCGGCTGAATGATATCACCTTCCTTTCCCCTTATCTTTCTGTTTTTTTCGGACTGCAAATATAGAACTTAAGTTTTTAAAATGCAAAACGATATCAGAAATAATTTAAATATTCTTAAATATTGATTCACACCCGTTTAGATATAGCGATATTTGAGCTATCAGAGGTTGAGATTGAAGATTAAGCATGTCCCGGCTATTACCTGTAAAGCGCCTGCAAGGCATCTTGCAGTGTACTTCTTCGTTATGGAAAGGATCTCAACAGGCTATTAACAGGCTATTAACAGGGTGTTGACAGGCTCAAAAGTATCATTTGAGCCTGTTAACACCCTGTTAATAGCCCGTAGGCACGTTGTTATCAGCTTTTAAAACATAAAGAAGACCACTACAGTACATCTTTCAGGCATCTGCCAGTTGTAACCTCTTCATTGGTCCTGATACCGCTTATCAAACATATTATCAATTAAACCTTTCAATAAATGCCTAAAATGCTATTTTTGACAGCATCATATCATCAATAGTACATGAAAAAGCGTATCGCCATATTTGCCTCAGGTTCGGGTTCTAATGCCCAGAAAATCATGGAACTGTTTAAACACAGTCCGGAAGTAGAAATTGCACTGGTATTGACCAACAATCCCGAAGCATATGTACTACAGCGTGCAGATAACTTTGAGATACCTTCCCATATTTTTGACAGGAAAGAATTTTACGAAACTGAGCAGATTGTAGAGCTGCTGAAAAACCTGGATATCGACCTGATCGTGCTTGCAGGCTTCCTGTGGCTGATCCCTAAAAACCTGATTGCAGAATATCCCGGACGCATCGTCAATATCCACCCTGCCATCCTGCCCAAGTTTGGCGGCAAGGGAATGTACGGCGACCATGTACATAAAGCTGTACTGGCTGCCGGCGAAGCTGAGGGCGGGATCACCATTCATTATGTGGATGAAAACTACGACGAAGGAGAGTTTATCTACCAGGCAAAATATAGAATTGACAAAGGCGATAACCTGGAAATGATAAAGTTCAAAGGACAACAACTTGAACATCAGCATTATCCACGCGTAGTGGAAAGCATCCTGAAAAAGATACAGAAATAAGATTTTTTATACCTCAATTTCTGAATTTTATCGCTTAAAATTTATAATTTTGCGGCTCAAAAATAACACCCAATGAGTCAACAAATTAAGATCAAAAACGCTTTAATCTCAGTATATTACAAAGACGGTCTGGAACCACTTGTACGCCTGCTTGCACAGCAGGGTGTTCAGTTGTTCTCTACAGGCGGTACAGAACAGTTCATCAAAGATTTGAACTTGCCTGTTACAGCTGTTGAAGACCTTACTGGTTATCCTTCGATTTTAGGCGGAAGGGTTAAAACTTTACATCCAAAAGTTTTCGGCGGTATCTTAAACCGCAGAAACCTGAATGATGACAAGGCTCAGATCGCAGAATATGAGATCCCTGAGATTGACCTGGTCATTGTTGATCTTTATCCTTTTGAAGAAACACTGAAAGCCGGTGGTTCTGAAGCGGAAATCATTGAAAAAATTGATATTGGTGGTATTTCCCTGATCAGGGCTGCCGCGAAAAACTTTAATGACGTAGTGATCCTCGCTTCGAAAGATGATTATTCTACTCTTCAGCAGCAGCTGGAAGACCAGAATGGTGAGACTACGCTTGCACAACGTAAAGCATTTGCTAAAAAAGCATTCCACACTTCTTCGCATTACGACACTGCAATCTTCAACTACTTTAATAACGAAGAGCCGCTAAACGTATTCAAACAAAGCATCAATACTGCTAAAACTTTGCGTTACGGCGAAAACCCACATCAGCAAGGTGTTTTCTATGGCAACCTGGATGAGATGTTCAGCAAACTGAACGGTAAGGAACTTTCATATAATAACCTGGTTGACGTTGATGCAGCTGTTAGCCTGATCGATGAATTTCAGGAGCCTACCTTCGCTATTCTTAAACACACCAATGCATGCGGCCTTGCCTCAAGAGAGACCATCGCAGAGGCATGGGATGATGCACTGGCATGTGACCCGATATCTGCCTTTGGCGGCGTATTGATCGCAAACCGTGAGATCGACCTGGCAACAGCTACAGAAATCAACAAATTATTTTTTGAAGTACTCATTGCCCCGTCTTATCAGCCGGAAGCGATTGAACTGTTCAAAGCCAAGAAAAACAGGGTGATCCTGCAACGCAATGATGTTGAGTTGAGCAAAAAACAATTCAAAACTTTGCTGAACGGTGTGATTGAGCAGGACAAAGACCTGATTATCGAAGGACCTGAGCAGATGACTACTGTAACTGCTAAAGCGCCTACAGCTGAGGAATTAAAAGACCTGTTCTTCGCCAACAAAATCGTGAAGCATACCAAATCCAATACCATCGTATTTGTTAAGAATAACACCTTACTTTCAAGCGGTGTTGGTCAAACTTCAAGGGTTGACGCATTGAAACAGGCAATTGTTAAAGCCAATGCTTTCAACTTTGACCTGGTAGGTTCGGTGATGGCCTCAGATGCTTTCTTCCCTTTCCCTGACTGTGTTGAAATCGCTGCTGAAGCTGGCATTACTGCGGTTCTTCAACCGGGTGGTTCGATAAAAGATACGGATTCTATCGACAAGGCAAATGAGAAAAATATCGCCATGGTAACTACCGGTGTGAGACATTTCAAGCACTAATTTTTTAAAGCGGATTACAATAAAAAGATGTAGTTTTACATTCTAATAGTATAAACAGAATTTTTATAACATAACTTATCACCTATAAATGGGTTTATTTAACTGGTTCACACAAGAGGTTGCCATAGATTTAGGCACCGCCAACACCCTGATTATACATAATGATAAAGTGGTTGTTGATGAACCTTCAATCGTTGCTTTTGACAGACAGACCAATAAAATTATAGCAATAGGCCGTCAGGCTATGCAGATGGAGGGTAAAACGCACGATAATATCCGTACGGTGAGACCTCTGAAAGATGGGGTAATTGCTGATTTTAATGCTGCTGAAGCAATGATCAAAGGTATGATCCGCATGCTCAACGGAGGTAAAGGATGGATGTTCCCTTCCCTGAGAATGGTGATCTGTATTCCTTCAGGTATTACTGAGGTTGAAAAACGTGCAGTAAGAGACTCTGCAGAAATCGCCGGTGCAAAAGAAGTTTATCTGATCCATGAGCCAATGGCTGCTGCGGTAGGTATAGGTATTGATGTGGAAGAACCGATGGGTAATATGATTATCGACATCGGTGGTGGTACGACTGAGATTGCAGTAATTGCGCTTTCAGGTATTGTGTGCGACCAGTCTATCCGCGTTGCGGGAGATAACTTTGACTCTGATATTGTAAATTATATCCGCCGTCAGCATAACATCATGATTGGTGACCGTACTGCTGAAAAAATCAAAATTGAAGTGGGCGCTGCACTGCCTGAACTCTCTGACCCGCCTGCAGATTTCGCAGTACAGGGAAGAGACCTCATGACAGGTGTACCCAAACAGATCACTGTTTCCTATACTGAAATCGCACATTGCCTGGACAAGTCTATCTCTAAAATTGAAGAAGCGATCCTGAAAGCTTTAGAGATCACGCCACCGGAGCTTTCTGCTGATATTTATCAGACAGGGATCTATCTTACCGGAGGCGGTGCATTGTTAAGAGGTCTTGATAAACGTGTGGCAGCTAAGACAAAACTTCCTGTACACGTAGCAGAAGATCCGCTCCGCGCAGTTGTCCGCGGTACCGGTATCGCCCTCAAAAACATCGGAGGCTACAAGTTTTTAATGCAATAGAACTTAAACAAAAAGAATAAAAATGTGGGTCAGTCTAAAAGCTGAACTCACATTTTTTCATAAATGATGAATTATGCGTAACCTTTGGATTTTCATAAACAGATATAACGCATTCTTCCTGTTCGTCATTTTTTTTACCATAGGCGTTATCCTCACTGTAAAAAACAACGCCTATCAGCGCAGCGTAACCTTCAACTCTACCAATGAGATTGTCGGACAGGCATATATGAGGCTGAACGTGTTCAAACGCTACATGAACCTGGGCGATGTAAATGACAGTCTTGCACTGGAAAATGCAAGGCTGAATACACAGCTGCTGGCCCTGAGAAATATTGACAGTGCCAAAGATGTACTGGTAAAGGATACGATGAACCATGTGCAGTATACCTATCTCGCTGCCAGGGTTATTAAAAACTCCATCACTTTAAGAAACAACATCATCACCATCAACAAAGGGGCGGTGGATGGCATTCAGAGTGGTATGCCTGTGATCTCTGCAGGCAAAGGTGTAGTAGGTATTATCCGTGATGTCTCCCCACACCTGGCTATCATAGAATCGCTGCTGAACAAGGATGCCAAGATCAGCGTAAGTATAAGATCCACAAAAGCATTTGGTTCCCTGGTATGGGGCGACCGCAATTCGGATTACAGAAAGGCTTTTATCAAGGATGTACCCAACCATTTCCAGGTGAAATTACGGGATACTGTAATCACCTCCGGTTTTGGCTCTTTTCCTCCGGGCATTCCGGTAGGGTTGGTCAGCAACAGGGGGATCTCTACGGGGGATAACTTCCTTACCATTGAAACGCGGCTCTTCAACGATTTCAGTACTTTACAATACGTATACGTTATCAA
>Ga0157373_10004669_pt1 | contig 10305 bp, 10 predicted proteins | sample C65metaG_FD_113460 | JGI IMG/M metagenome (GOLD analysis project Ga0157373, IMG submission 113460) | Corn rhizosphere microbial communities from Kellogg Biological Station, Michigan, USA - C6-5 metaG | ecosystem: Host-associated > Plants > Roots > Rhizosphere > Soil | place: USA: Michigan...
GCGGTCGAGAAGACTCGAACTTCCACGGGTTGCCCCACAGCGACCTCAACGCTGCGCGTCTACCAATTCCGCCACGACCGCTCGTGGTGAGGCGCGGGGGTTAGCAAACCCCGGCCCCGATGGAAACCCCTACGCCGGGACCTTGTCGCCGCGTCGCAGCGGGTCCGGCAGCGGCTCGTCCTCACCCACGAATTCCAGCGACACCGAGTTGATGCAGTAGCGCAGCCGCGTCGGCGGTGGGCCGTCTGGAAACACATGTCCCTGGTGGCTGTCGCAGCGGGCGCAGCGGGTCTCGATGCGGACCATGCCGTAGCTGGTGTCGCGCACCTGCTTCACGTGCGCTTCGTCAAAAGGCGCGTAGAAACTCGGCCACCCCGTTCCGCTCTCGAACTTGGTCACCGATCGAAACAGCGGCAGTCCGCACAGCCGGCAGCAATAGACGCCGGGCCGCTTCTCGCCGAGCAGCCCGCCGCAGAACGGCGCCTCGGTCCCGTGCTTGAGCAGCACCTCGCGCTCTTCGCGCGTCAGCGCCGCCTCCAGATGGGCGCGCTCGTCGGCGCTGGGCGGGGTCAGGTCGAAGCCGGAGGGGGATGTGTCGGTCATGGACTGCAATGTAGTGGCTTGCGCCTCGACGGGAAGCGTTGCAAACGCCGCCCGCCCCGTCTAACTCCACGCGACATTTTCGTGCGCGAGGGGCGTCCGTCAGCCGATGTTTTCGAAGATTCTGATCGCCAACCGGGGTGAGATCGCGGTCCGGGTCATCAAGACCTGCCGCCGGATGGGCATCAAGACGGTGGTCGTCTACTCGGAGGCCGACGCGGACTCCATGGGCGTGGAGATGGCTGACGAGAGTGTCTTTATCGGCCCGGCCCCGGCCTCCGAATCCTACCTCGTCGCCGACAAGATCATCGCCGCCTGCAAGGCGACCGGAGCTGAGGCCGTGCACCCCGGCTTCGGCTTCCTGTCGGAGAAGGCTGAATTCGCGCAGCGCTGCGCCGACGAGGGCATCGTCTTCATCGGCCCCAACCCCCACGCCATCGAGGCGATGGGCGACAAGATCGAGTCCAAGAAGTTCGCCGCCAAGGCCGGCGTCTCCTGCGTGCCCGGCCACATCGGCGAGATCGACGACACCGCCCATGCCGTGAAGATCTCCGAGGAGATCGGCTATCCAGTGATGATCAAGGCCAGCGCCGGCGGTGGCGGCAAGGGCATCCGGGTCGCCTGGAACCGCAAGGACGTCGAGGAAGGCTTCCCGGCCGTCCGCGCCGAGGCCAAGGGCGCGTTCGGCGACGACCGCATCTTCATCGAGAAGTTCATCGAAAGCCCGCGCCACATCGAAATCCAGGTGCTGGGCGACAAGCACGGCCACGTCGTCCACCTGTTCGAGCGCGAGTGCTCCATCCAGCGCCGCAATCAGAAGGTCATCGAGGAGGCGCCCTCCCCGCTGCTCGACCAGAAGACCCGCGACGCCATGGGCGCCCAGGCCGTCGCGCTCGCCAAGGCCGTGCAGTACGACAGCGCCGGCACCGTCGAGTTCGTCGCCGGGCAGGATAAGTCCTTCTACTTCCTCGAGATGAACACCCGCCTGCAGGTGGAGCACCCGGTGACCGAGCTGATCACCGGCCTCGATCTCGTCGAGCAGATGATCCGTTCGGCCTGCGGCGAGAAGCTGGCGTTCGGCCAGAAGGACCTGAAGATCAACGGCTGGGCCATCGAGAGCCGCATCTACGCCGAAGACCCCTACCGCAAGTTCCTCCCCTCCATCGGCCGCCTCGTTCGCTACGAGCCGCCGACGGAAGGCGAGCAGGAAGGCTACACCGTCCGCAACGACGCCGGGGTCCGCGAAGGCGACGAGATCTCGATGTTCTACGACCCGATGATCTCCAAGCTCTGCACCTGGGGAAAGACGCGGCTGGCGGCCATCGACGGCATGGGCCGCGCGCTCGAGGACTTCCACATCGAGGGGCTGGGCCAGAACATCCCGTTCCTCGCCGCCGTCATGGACCAGGAGCGGTTCCGTTCGGGCAAGCTCTCGACCAACTACATCAAGGACGAGTTCCCGGACGGCTTCAAAGGCACGGAGCCGACGGCTTTCCAGATCGACGTGATGATCGCCGCCGCCGTCGCCATGCACCGCATCACCTGGCGGCGCGCCGGCGGCAACATGCGCAACGACTGGTACGTACTGGTCGGCCATGACAAGCGGCTGGTTGCCATCGAAGGCGAAGGCGACGACCTGACCATCCGCCTGCCCGACGAGCAGCGCTCGCTGGTGCTAAGCGGCGTCACCTGGCGACCGGGAAAGCCGCTGCTGCGCGGACGGCTCGACGGGCAGGATTTCACCGTCGCGGTCAAGCCCGCCGCCGAGGGCTTCATCATCCGCCACCGCGCCGCGCAGGCCAAGGTGCTGGTGCTGACGCCCCGCTCAGCCGAGCTGCACGAAAAGTTGCCGGAGAAGGCGCCGGCCGACACCTCCAAAATGGTCATTTCCCCCATGCCCGGCCTCGTCGTCTCGATGGACGTGACCGTCGGCCAGGAGGTGAAGGAGGGCGAGGTGGTCTGCGTCATCGAGGCGATGAAGATGCAGAACATCATCCGCGCCGAACTCGACGGCGTTGTGAAGGCCGTCTCGGCCAGGGGCGGCGACAGCGTCGCGGCCGACGAGGTGCTGGTGGAGTTCGCCTGAGGCCCTTAAGTTCGGGCTTTACGGACGGGAGTCGCCATGGCGGGCCAACTGGATTGGGTGGAGTTGTTCTTCTCCTCCGCGGGTCGCCTGGCGCGCGGGCCCTTCCTCGTGGCCGCCGCCGTGCTGATCGCCGTCGCCGCGCTCTATGAGAGCCTGATGGGGCCGACGCTGCATTGGCTGACCGGCTGGCTGATCTACCCCCTGCTGATCTTCTGCGCGGCCTGCATCCTGTCCAAGCGCCTGCACGACCGCGGCCGCAGCGGCTGGATCGCCGCCATCGTCATCCTGGCCCTGATCGCGGTGTGGCCCGCGCCGAGCGGCTTCTTCGACTTCCTGTTCGCGCTCGTCCTGATCTGGGGGGCGGTCGAGCTGGGGGTATTGCCGGGTGAGCAAGGCGCCAATCGGTATGGGCCCAACCCGCTGAAAATGGCCGCAGCCTAGTTTTCTAATCCGCTCATCCCGACGAAAGTCGGGATGAGCGGATTAGAGAGAAGGTGGCCCCTCGTCTTGAACCTCACCGAAAACCCTCGTGAAAGCCAAGCGGAGCGCCGCATCCGCCTCGTCCATGGTCACGGGCAAACCAAGGTCCACGAGGCTCGTCACCCCGTGCTCGGTCACGCCACACGGCACGATCCCGGAAAAATGGCCCAAGTCCGGCTCAACGTTCAGCGAAATGCCGTGGAAGCTGACCCATTTGCGCAGCTTCACCCCGATGGCGGCGATCTTGTCCTCGCGAGCCCAGCCCGGCCCCTTGCGCTCGACCCAGACGCCGACGCGGCCAGGTCGCACCTCCCCGCGCACGTTGAAGGCGCCCAGCGCCTCGATGATCCAGGTCTCCAGCGCCGCCACGAACGCCCGCACATCGCGCGTGCGCTTGGTCAGGTCGAGCATCACGTAGGCCACCCGCTGGCCCGGCCCGTGGTAGGTGAACTGGCCGCCGCGTCCCGACTTGAAAACCGGAAAACGACCGGGCTCCAGCAGATCGGCGCCCTTCGCCGAAACGCCTGCCGTATAGAGCGGCGGATGCTCCAGCAGCCAGACCAGCTCGCCTGCCCGGCCCTCGGCGATCGCCGCCGCGCGGGCCTCCATGATCGCGACCGCGTCGGCGTATTCCACCAAGCCGTGCGAAATCGCCCACCCCGCAGACAGTCCGTCCGCCCGGCGCAGACTCGGCCTATGGTCAGGGTGCGACATCTGGTCTCGAGATTTTTCGACGAAGTTCATCGTTCATCAGCCTTCAGAGGGCCATTTGCACGATATGGCTGGTGATTTCACGTCTGCACAGCCGGCCAAAGGCCGTCGGGCGCTCAAGCGAACCATGCTGCTTGGGCGGCTGGTGCTGTTTTTCGCGCTGCTGGGCAGCGCGCTGCTCCTATGGTTCACGGCCCACTCCGTCGACACGCTGCAGGCTGGCGAGGAGCGGGTCCTGGTCCAGCACACCCTCGACCGCTACCGCGAGCGCGTGATCGGCGATGTGACCACCGTATCTGTCTGGGACCAGGGCTACCGGGTCTTCCATCCCGGCGGCGATCTCGAGTGGGCCGATTCCGAGATCGGCTCCTATTTCGCCAACAACCGTGGACATGAGATCACTCTCGCCATCGACGAGAACGACAAGCCCTTTTACGGCTGGACAATCGACCGCCGCGCCGATCCGCAGTCCCTCGCCGGCTTTGAAGAGGCCGCCAGGCCTCTGATCGCAAAGGTCCGCGCCGCCGAACGCTCCGGAAAACCGACTCCGATCCTGGAACGGGGCGACCCGGGCTTTGCCCAGACCGCGGCCGGCGTCGTCCTGTGGAAGGGAACCTACTATCTGGCGGCCGTGTCCAACGTGGTCCCGGAGACCGCCGAAGGGCGCACCCATCCAGGTACGGTGGTGATCATCTCGGCCGAGCGCTTCAATGAGGTCCTCGGCCTGCTCGGCGACGAACTGCGCGTGCGCAAGGCCAGCATCCTTCCCGCGCCGCTGCCTCACGACAACAGCATCCCGATCCAGGACGTCAACGGCAACACCATCGGCGTGCTGGACTGGCAGCCGAAGCGGCCGGGCATGGCCGTCCTGCGCACCGCCATGCCGCTGGTCGGGCTTGGCCTGCTGTCAGTGCTGCTGCTGGCCGTCTCCTTCGCCCTGCACGTGCGCGGCATCGCCGAGGATCTGGAGGCCGAAGAACTGGGGCACCAGCAGGCCGTGCGCGACCTTATCCACGCCCGCGACCGGGCCGAAGCGGCCAACCTCGCAAAATCGCAGTTCCTGGCCAACATGAGCCACGAAATCAGGACGCCGCTCAACGGCATCCTCGGCATGGTTCAGGTGATGGAGCGCAGCAAGCTGGGCGAACCGCACGCCGAGCGGCTGGAAATCATCCGCCAGGCGGGCGAGACGCTGCTGTCGGTGCTGAACGGCATCCTTGACCTCTCGAAGGTCGAAGCCGGCCGCTTCGAGCTCGACATCCAGGAATTCGATCTCGCTGACATGGCGGGCGCCGCCTGCAAGCCGTTCGCCAATCTGGCCGCGCAGAAGGACATCGATTTCGATATCGACATCGATCCCGACGCTCTCGGCATCTGGCGCGGCGACGCCATGCGGCTGCGTCAGGTCCTCTCCAACCTGACCGCCAATGCGGTGAAGTTCACAAACCACGGCGGCGTGCGCGTGCGTGTGCGGGCCACGGCCAAGGGTCTCGCCTTCACCGTCAGCGACACCGGCATCGGCATCCCGTCGAACCGGGTCTCGGAGCTGTTCGAAAAGTTCGTGCAGGCCGACAGCTCCATGAGCCGCAAGTTCGGCGGCACGGGCCTGGGCCTCGCTATCTGCCGCGAGTTTGTGGACATCATGGGCGGGCGCCTGGCGGTCCAGACCCAGGAGGGCCTCGGCTCCACCTTCGCCTTCGAACTGCCCTTGCCCCGCGTGCGCGACGCCGCGCCGGAGGGCCGGGAGATCGACGGCTCGGACACCGACCTGCCCCCTATCCGCATCCTCGCCGCCGAGGACTCAAAGCCCAACCAGCTGGTGCTGAAAGCCCTGCTGGAGCCGCTCGGGCTGGAAGTGGACGTCGTTCCCGACGGCCAGGAGGCGGTGCGGGCGTTCAAGGAAAACAACTTCGACCTCGTCCTCATGGACGTTCAGATGCCCAACATGAACGGCGTCGAGGCCACCATGGCCATCCGGGCCTTCGAGGTGCAGGAGGATCGCGGCCACACACCGATCCTGGCGCTGTCGGCCAATGTGATGAACCACCAGCTTCGGGATTACGCCGCCGCGGGTATGGACGGCTGCGTGGCCAAGCCGATCGACGCGTCAGCCCTGATCGACGCCATCCGCGGCGCGCTGAACATCCCCCGGCCCGCGGAACCGGCCGAAGAGGCCGACAAACAGGCTACGTCAGCGGCTCACTGAGCAGGCCCTTCACGAACGGCCCCACCCACGGGTTGCGGTCACGGCGCAGCCGCTCGGCGTGATAGATGTGCAGCAGATCCGAGTAGGTCTGGTCGTAGTCCTCGTTGACCAGCACGTAGTCGTACTCCGCCCAGTGGCCGATCTCGCCCGGCGCCCTCGCCAGGCGGCGGTGGATCACCTCTTCGGTGTCCTGCGCACGCGTGTGCAGGCGCCGCGACAGCTCCTTCATGGATGGCGGCAGGATGAAGACGCGCACGACGTCCGCGGCCGCGACCGTATGGATCGCCTGCGCGCCCTGCCAGTCGATGTCGAAGAGGACGTCGCGACCCGCCTCCAGCGCGGCCATCACCGGTTCCCTGGGCGTGCCGTAGCAGTGCTCATGGACCTCGGCATATTCGAGGAAGGCGCCGGCCGCCCGCATCGCCTCGAACCGCGCGCGGTCGATGAAGTGGTACTCGCGCCCGTCGTCTTCGCCCGGCCGCGCCGCGCGCGTGGTGGCGGAGATCGACAGCTCCAGCTCGGCGTGGTCGCTGACCAGCTTGCGCGCCAGTGTGGTCTTACCCGCGCCCGAAGGACTGGAGATCACCAGCATCAGGCCGCGGCGGCGGCGCGCCTCACTCGACATTCTGCACCTGCTCGCGAAGCTGCTCGATCACCGCTTTGAGGTCGAGCCCGACCGCGGTCAAGGCCGTGGTCGCCGACTTCGAGCACAGCGTGTTCGCCTCGCGCATGAATTCCTGCATCAGAAAGTCCAGCCTGCGCCCGGCCGCGGCCTTGTCGGCCATCAGCGCGCGGGCGGCGGCGACGTGGGCGCTCAGCCGGTCCAGCTCCTCGCGCACGTCGGCCTTCACGGCCATGGCGGCGGCTTCCTGGACGATGCGCTCCTCATAGGCGCCCTCACCGACCAGCTCGGCCATGCGCCGGGTGAAGCGTTCCTTGATGACGGCGGGCTGACCAGCGGCTTCGCTCTCCGCGGCGCCCACCAGCGCCTCGATCCGTTCGACCGCGCCGTTCAGCACCGGCGTCAGCGCTGTCCCTTCGGCTTGTCGCGAAACCTTCAGCGCGTCGAAGGCGGCGTTGATCGAAACGCCCATGGCCGTCTCCAGAGCCGCGCGAGCGTCCGGGTCTTCCTCGGCGCCGGTCTCGACGACACCCGGCAGCGCCAGCAGCCCGGCCATGTCAGGCGGCGAAGCCCTGCCCGTCTCCACCAGCGGCCCCGCGAGCGCGAGGTAGCGCTCAAGCTGCTCGAGATTGACCGACGCGCCAGCGCCGGCCGACCGCTTGGCCTGTACGCCGACCGTGACCTGTCCGCGCTGAAACCGCGCCTGCGCCGCCTCGCGGGCGATGCGGTCTAAGCCATCGAAACCCGGCGGGCCGCGGAACCGGACCTCGAGGTTGCGGCCGTTGACGGACCGGGCCTCGACCGCCCAGGTCCAGCCGCCCTGGGCCCCTTCCTGCCGCGCGAACCCGGTCATGCCCGACAGCGCCATCAGTGAACTCCCGCAGCCTGGGCCTGCGCCTTGGCCTGAGCTTCCTGCTGCGCCTCGATCTGGCGCCACCTGGCCACGTTGGCCTGATGCGCCTCGAACGTCGAGGCGAAGACGTGCCCGCCCGTCCCGTTGGCCACAAAGAACAGCTCGGTGGTCTTGGGCGGATTGAGCGCGGCCTCCAGCGAGGCCCTGCCCGGATTGGCGATCGGCGTCGGCGGCAGGCCGGTGATGACGTAGGTGTTGTAGGGTGTGGCGCCGCTGACCTCGGACGCCAGGATCGGGCGGCCGAGCGGGCGGCCCTGGGTGAGGCCATAGATGATGGTCGGGTCGCTCTCCAGCTTCATGCCCCGCGCCAACCGGTTCAGGAACACCGCCGCGATGCGCGGACGCTCGCCGGGAATGGCCGTCTCCTTCTCGACAATGGAGGCCAGGGTCACCGCCTCCTGGGGCGTCTTGTAGGGCAGGCCGGGCGCGCGGCGGGCCCAGAGCTGGTTCAGCAGCTTCGTCTGGGCGCTTTCCATCTGCAGCAGCACCTCGGCGCGCGTCTCGCCGCGCTGGATTTCGTAGGTGTCGGGCAGGATGGCGCCCTCCGGCGGCGCAACGGCCGGGCCGGTCAGCAGCGGGTCGGCCAGCAACAGGTCCGCCGTCATCTGCGAGGTGAAGCCCTCCGGCACGGTCACCACGTGGCGAACGAAGCGGCCATTGTGGATATCGCTGAGGATGCGCCACATCGGCTCGTGCGAGGCAATCCGGTACTCGCCGGCCTTGAGGCTGCGCGACGCTCCGGTGACCTTGGCGGCGATCATGAACAGGGTGGGCGAGCTGATGACCTTCGCCCTGTCCAGGGCGCCGGCGATGTTCGCCAGGGTGGAGCCTCGCGTCAGAATCACGGTCGTGGCCGGGCCCTGCCGCGCGCCCGGTCCGGGGCCGAAATAGGCTGCCGCCGCCCAGAGCAGGCCCAGCGCAACCGCCGCCAGCGCCAGCCGCGTCAGCCCGCCCGGCCCGATCTTGCGGAACACCCGGCCCCGCCCCCTTCGGCGCGCGCGGGAAAGGGCGCGTGACCTGGGGCTCACGTGACCTTCTTGAAGATGAGCGCCGCGTTGGTGCCGCCGAACCCGAAGCTGTTGGACATCACCGTGTCGATCTTCATCGGCTTGGCCTTGTTGGGCACGAGGTCCATCACCGTTTCGACGTTCGGGTTTTCGAGGTTGATGGTCGGCGGCGCGATCTGATCGCGCATGGCCAGCAACGAGAAGATTGCCTCCACCGCGCCCGCCGCGCCCAACAGATGTCCGATGGACGACTTGGTCGATGACATGGCGACGTTCTTGGCGTGGTCGCCCAGCGCGCGCTCGACCGCGCCGGCCTCAATGCCGTCGGCCATGGTCGAGGTGCCGTGGGCGTTGACGTAGTCGATCTCGGAGGGGTCGATCCCCGCGTCCTTGATCGCCGCCTTCATGGCCCGGAAGCCGCCGTCGCCGTCCTCGGCGGGAGCGGTGATATGGTAGGCGTCGCCGGACATGCCGTAGCCCGCCACCTCGCCGTAGATCTTCGCCCCGCGGGCCTTGGCGTGCTCGTACTCTTCCAGCACCAGGATCCCGGCGCCCTCGCCCATGACGAAGCCGTCGCGGCCGGCGTCGTAGGGGCGCGAGGCCTTCTCAGGCGTCTCGTTATAGGAGGTCACCATCGCCCGACAGGCGACGAACCCGGCGATGCCCAGCGAACAGATCGCGGCTTCCGCGCCGCCCGCCACCATCACATCGGCGTCGCCGTAGCGGATCATCCGCGCCGCGTCGCCGATAGCATGGGCCCCGGTCGCGCAGGCCGTCACCACTGAGTGGTTCGGGCCCTTAAAGCCGTAGCGGATCGAGACCTGACCCGAGCCCAGATTGATCAACGAGGAGGGAATGAAAAAGGGACTGACGCGGCGGGGCCCCTTCTGCGAGACCTCGACAGCCACACGCTCGATGGAGTCGAGGCCGCCTATGCCCGACCCGATCATGACACCGGTCCGTTCGCGGGATTCTTCGTCCTCGGGCATCCAGTTCGCGTCGCGCACGGCCTCGTCTGCGGCGGCGATGGCGTAGAGGATGAAGTCGTCGACGCGGCGCTGGTCCTTGGGACTCAATACGCTGTCGGGATCGAAGGCTCCTTCGACGTCCGGGCCGCCGCCGCCCCGGCCGTCGATGCGCGGCACCTCACAGGCGACTTCGCAGCCGAAGCCGGTGGGGTCGAACGCGCTGATGCGGTTGGCGCCCGACTTTCCGGCCAGGATGTTCTTCCAGGTCACATCGACGCCGTGGCCGAGCGGCGTGACCATGCCGATACCGGTGACGACGACTCGACGCATCTGGCTACTCCCTGGGGGCGCTAACGAAAACCGCCGCGCGCACTAAGGCAAGAGCCCGTGCGCGCGGCGGTAAAATCGAAGGTCCGGACAGGATGTTCAGGAGGCTTAGCCGCCCGTCTTTTCCTGGATGAACTTCACGGCGTCGCCGACCGTCTGGATGTGTTCGGCCGCGTCGTCGGGGATTTCGATATCGAACTCTTCCTCGAACGCCATCACCAGCTCGACGTTGTCGAGGCTGTCGGCGCCCAGGTCATCGATGAAGCTCGCCTTCTCGGTGACCTTCTCGGGGTCGGCATCGAGGTGCTCGATCACGATCTTACGCACCCGCTCGAGAATGTCGGACATTAGGTTGGTCCCTCTTTGACTTACGTTGGTCGCCGCC
>Ga0157373_10004673_pt1 | contig 10295 bp, 9 predicted proteins | sample C65metaG_FD_113460 | JGI IMG/M metagenome (GOLD analysis project Ga0157373, IMG submission 113460) | Corn rhizosphere microbial communities from Kellogg Biological Station, Michigan, USA - C6-5 metaG | ecosystem: Host-associated > Plants > Roots > Rhizosphere > Soil | place: USA: Michigan...
AGACAACACCGTAAACGATAAACCTATCGTAGTGCATACTTTTGACAGGCCTTCGCAGGCAGCAGATTGTGATATTCTTTTTATTTCCCGAAACAGCCGTTATCCGTTAAGCTCTATACTTCCGAGAGTTCGTAAAGGCGTTTTAACCATCAGTGAACAGCCAGGATATGCTGAAGAGGGAACTGCATTTAACTTTATTATTGTAAACAACAAATTAAAATTTGAAGCAAATTTAAAAGCTATTTCAACGTCGGGATTAAAAGCGGGATCTCAATTGCTCAAGCTGGCAAAAATTGTAGAATAAAAACTTCATTTTAGTGATAGAATGCTGAAACTTCGCGACATATCTATTAGAAACAAACTGATACTCATGCAGGTTTTTACCAGCGTGTTAGTACTTAGTGTTGTATTTGGTGTTTTTATTTTTACTGATATTAACTCTTATAAGCAAAGAAAATTGGATAGTATGATAAGCCTGGCGCAGGTTATCGGCACGAACAGTATTTCAGCGATTCAGTTCCAGGACGCGGAAGCAGCCACAGAAATGCTGCGGGAATTACATAATGTGTCGCCGGAAATTATTCACGCAAGCATTATAAACGATCATGGAGAGCTTTTTGCCAAATATTCGAAATTAAGTGCTGAGAGTTTTAAGATTGAAGACATTTTAAAACAAAATAAGTTTCTTTTTAAAAATGGACAGCTTTTCGTAAGTAATCCGATTGTGAATAACAACGAGGTTATTGGTAAAGTGTATCTTGAAGTGGAATTATCGGAATTACAACAAATAAAGCAATATAAACTTGAGCTGGCTATTGTTTTATTGATTGGCGCTATTGTATTTTCTTTCCTGATCGCTCTTGCTGTTCAATCCTATATTTCTCGTCCTTTGCTGAGGTTGGTAAATACCATGAAGAAGGTAAGCAAAACCGGCGATTACGAAAAACCACTGGCAGATGAAGGAAAGGATGAAATCGGCATTTTGATACAAGTTTATAATAAGCTGATGGAGCAGATAAAAGAGAACATACAGAAGAAAGATGAGTTCATCGGCATTGCCAGCCATGAACTAAAAACGCCTTTGACGACAATAAAAGGATATATCGAAATGCTGAGTGTAATGGAGCAGGATCCAACAAAAAAGCAGTTTGTGCAGAAAGCAATGAACAATGTAAACAAGCTGGAAAGGCTAATCAAAGATCTTCTGGATGTGTCGAAAATACAAAGTGGACAACTTCAACTGGACATGAAGGAATTTAATATCAACGATCTTTTAACTGAAACCGTAAACGCTGTTCAGATGGTTTCGACTCATAAAATCATCAGGGAAGATAACCTGAAGGATGAAATGATTTGTGGCGACAGACAACGGATAGAACAGGTTTTATTGAATCTTTTGTCGAATGCCATAAAATATTCGCCTGGAGAAAACAGAATTGTGATCGAATCCGAAAAAACGGAAAAAGAATTGTTGATTAAAATCAGGGATTTTGGAATCGGAGTACCTGAAGACGAACAATTAAATATATTTGAACGATTTTATAGAACAAAAGACACTTCTATCCATATTTCAGGGTTTGGTTTAGGGCTATATATTTGCAGGGATATTATTCAAAGGCATTATGGAAAGATTTGGGTAGAAGCAGCGGAAAAAGGTTCGACTTTTATTTTTTCATTACCATTAAAACATTCGTTAACCACACAACAAACAGCAGTATAGTTTCGTTTTTACATTTGAAGTACCTTACAATTACATTTTATGAACAAAATTCTTGTAGTAGATGATGATCTCGACATATTATCGTTGGTGCAGGTAATGTTGAGTATGAATAACTTTAAAGTAGAAGCTATTTCGAGGTGGGAAGATATCAGTAACCGAATGGAAGATTTTAAACCGGATCTTGTTTTACTCGATGTGTCCCTTGCTGGTGCCGACGGCCGTGATATCTGTAAAAACATGAGAACTACCAAAGAAACCGCTGATATTCCCGTGATCCTTTTTTCAGCAAATGCAGAAATGGGCAATTATATCAAAGAATGCAGAGCACAAGCTTTTATTCCGAAACCTTTTGAGTTGTCTAATCTGATAAATACTATCAGGACTTATGTAAATTGATGAAACAATCAGTAAACAAAGAAATAAGTTCCTTTCTTTTTCAACCTTGAACTTTCAACTGCATTATTTCAACCACTTCCTCAACATAGCAAAAACAGCTTTCCTAATATAATCAGCATCAAACATTTCTCCATAATGCGGAGCGCCAGGAACTATAATGAGTTGATTAGGTACACCAGCGAGTGTAAGCCATGAACTTAAAATTTTAGATTCAGTATTCGGTACTGACTGATCTTTTTCTCCCTGAACAATAAGAAACGGTGGATCATTTTTATCAATATAAGTAACAGGACTGGCAATTTTTGCAAGATCAGGACGGTCAACGGCCATCGCTCCAAGAAGAATGGAAACAGGATTTCGCGGATTATTTACTGAAGTATCCGGATCGGTAGCCAACATAACCAGATCAGAAGGACCATAAAAATCCAAAGCGCATTTTATTTTAAAATCAGGCTTTCTCCCTTTCGGATAAAATTCTTTTACATTATTGTTATTGCTTAATGCCATTAAAGACGCGAGATGTCCTCCGGCAGAAAAACCGATGACCGCAATTCGATTCTTATCAAGATGATATTTGGATGCATTTGTATAAAGAAATGCAACAGCCTCGTTGCAATCCCTGATTTGCGCAGGAAAAACGCTGTCGGTGCTAAAACGATAATCAATAGAAGCAAGCGCATAACCACTGTCAATAAAACCTTTAACCGTTTTTTTCATGTAGCTCATGTCAGCATATTTATCGTTCATCATCCATGCTCCACCATGAATCCAAACGACGAGAGGAAGATCTTTTCCTGGATTTTGAGGCAAATAAATATCAAGTAAATGTTTATGTAGCGTGTCATTGGCATAAGGGATATTTGCGTAAGTAACAGTTCCGGCTGGAAAAATATCGGTGACAGGAGATTTTTGTGCAATAGTTGTTTGAAACATACAAATGAAGCAAAACAAGCTGATCAACTGACAGGTTTTTATTTTCATTTATTAAAAGTAAGAAGTATTTATTACAGTAATCATAAAAGTGAACTACGAATTAGAACTATTCAATTGATTAGGAAGCCATTTATTATAAAAAATTAATACCTTGGCTGAAATTTTGCATAATACCTATATATTTTAATAACTCTAAATCTATAAAACGTGAAAATTCATCTAAGTTTAATAGCGATTGCGGCTGCAATGCTATGTGTTACAGGCTGTGTAAGCACCAAAAAATTTAATTCTTTACAGGCAAAATACAATAGTTTATACTCAACGAACAGCGATTTGACCAGGCAGAATGAAGAATGCAAAAGTAATCTTGACCGCACAACCGTCCAATTGAAAAGTTTACAGGAGCAAATAAACGCGGAACGTGACCATGTCAGATCCCTACAATCTGCATTAGATAAATGCCTGACCTCGTCAAGCCAGGGAAATGTAAATATTTCAAAACTGGTGGATGAGATCAATGCATCCAACAAATATATTCAGGAACTGATCGCTTCCAAAAGCAAGAGCGATTCTTTGAATATGGTATTGACCAATAATCTTACCCGCTCGCTGAGCAAAGACGAAATGCAGGACGTGGATGTAAAAGTGCTAAAAGGAGTCGTTTATATTTCTTTGTCTGATAATATGCTCTATAAATCAGGCAGCTATGAAATTTCAGACAAAGCAGAATCAACTTTGTCAAAAATTGCAAAGATTATTACTGATTATAAAGACTATGACGTGTTGGTAGAAGGTAATACAGACAATGTTCCTATTTCAAAACCAAACATCCGCAATAACTGGGATTTGAGTGCATTGAGAGCAAGTTCTGTAGTACAGGCGCTTCAAAATAATTTTGGTGTAGATCCAAAACGCCTTACAGCAGGAGGACGTGGTGAATACAATCCTGTAACTACAAACGATACACCGGAAGGCAAATCAAGAAACAGGCGTACTGAAATTATCATTACTCCTAAACTGAACCAGTTTATGGATCTGATTGGTAAAGGTGCTGCTGATTCTACAGGTACACATTAATGATTTCTCAAAAATTACTGAAGACCTATAAGCGCTGAACGCTTATAGGTCTTTATATTTACAGAAGTACATATCCACCTTCGATCACATTTTGCAAAAAGAATTGATAATCGATCCATGCGAAACCTTTATCGCCCCAGGAAGTGCCCCACGAATTCATGATTCTAAATGCATTTTTCTCGTCGTCATAACCTGAAATGATCATTGCATGTCCATCTTTCAATTCACCTTTTCTTTGCTTCCAGTTATATGGCACATGGAGCCTGTTAAAACCTTGATCTGTGATGATTGAAAATAAAACAGGTTTCTTTTCTTCGATAGCTCTTTTTATTAATGTCAGATCATGCAGATTTACTTTTTTCCAACCTTTAATTTTATTGTTTTGCGCCAATGCTTTTTGAAAATTATTGGGCTGCATTGAACATTCATCCGCATTATACGGCAGCTCGCTTAAAGAGCATGCTCCTTCTGTTTTTAGTAAATACAGATTGTCTAAAAAAGAAGTACAACCACAGTTGCCTTTACTAATTTGATTGTAGATAAATTTCGGACTTAGATTCCCGGTATCACTATAAGCTTTTTGCCGGGTAATGTGTAGATAATAATTGGCTGCACCATAAACCACTGCCCAGGATGTACACGAGCCTTGGCTTCCCTGATTTCCGGGAACAGGCATTTCTAATAGAATTGAGTCGGGCAATGAAACGGTGTCGGAAGGAACAAAATTACTGGTGTCAACAATTGTAACTCCTAAAGACGAACTTCCTTCAGAACAATAACCGGTCGCAAACGGATAATTCGCCGGCAAGGTATCTGCATGAAGGGAGTCAGAAAATATCTGGTTATAAAGTTCACTCGAATATTCTTTTTGGCAGCCACTGAAAACAACAAATAATAAACCGCCAAAAAGCAGCAACTTTTGAGTTCTCATTATATTTAGTTTCAAATTTCAATACAATTGGTTTTTTCAATCTCACATGCGGCAAACTATCTTAATATAATATGAAATTATAAAAATTTTTGGTATTTGATGCAGTAAACTAATAAATAAAGGCGGTTTCTCTTTTACTTACAGCTTTATTCAAAAGGTTTTTTCTAAATCTTTTTTAAAAAAATGAGCTAAGAATTTTGCCGGCTTTTATAGGGTTTTCCAGGCCAGGGCATGATGATGGAGTTTTTCCTGGTGATCTTTTTACATTAGGCATAACTGAAAATTTGCGATTAATATTTTAAAAAACAGATACAAAATGTGTACCTGTAAAATTTTTTTACCCAAATTTTATTTTATCCCTTAATAATCCAAAATTCTTTACATTTATCAGTGATAAAAATTTTCATTTTCCTTCACTTTTAATAAAAATTCCAATGAAATTTTTTTTGACTCTTTTGCTCTTTTTTGCAATAGCTGCGGGCTGCAAACAGAAAATACTTTCAGGAACTGCACTGCAAAACAAATTGAAAGAAACCATGACTGATTATTTGCACAAAACTTTAAGACCAGGCGTTCAGTTTACGATTGAGGATGTAAATTATTTTCCGGAACAAACTGAAAAAGCATTTGTATGCCAGTTTCATGTTCATATGAAATATGAAAACAAAGACACAACAGGCCTGATGATTGCTACTATTTCAAACGACTTTAGCAAAGTTCAAAGAACACAATAATTCTCTGAGATATAAAATTAAAAAGATGAAAAAATTATTGGCAATTATTGTTCTTGCAATTTTTATTGCTTCGTGCAACAATAGTTCTTCCAACTCTCAATCCGATTCAGATTCTTCTCATATGAAAAAGGATAGTTCGTCGATTGATTCTATGTCTTCAATGTCGCGGGTTTCTGAAGGAACGATGGCAATGCGAAATGGGAAAATGCAAGTGATGACAGGTGGAAAATGGGAATTAATGTCTCAGCCGGTTACGTGCTCAGATCAATGCCAGGTGTTGACCAACGGACAGGTGATGATGAAGAATGGACAAAAAATGATGATGACAGAAGGTGAAATGATCGACAAGGAAGGTCACATGATCGATGCAAACGGAAAGATAATGGACAATGATAAAATGGAAATGAATGATTCAATGAAGTAATTACTGAATTCTTGCAAGGTCTTTTTTGTTTAACCAGCCCCTGGTAGCCTCTCCTTTTTTATTGATATAAACTACGTACACAAAGCCATTTTCTTCATTAGTTGGAGTTAAAACCAGGTTGGGCCTTGGTTCCAGGAAAAGATTTTTTTGATCAGTAGTGTCTGGTGTTCTGTAAAACCAGGTTTTATTTACAACCGTATATCCGTGAGACAGTGTTGAATCAGTGTTAGGTTTTGTTTCTTCCGGGCCAGTTACAACAGGCGAATCTACAGAATCGATCACCTTTTTTTTATTATTATTTGAACTACTTTGAATAGCGGTTGGGGAAGTTTTTATTGCATTTGCTTTTGCCAGATTTGTAGAATCTGCAGGTTTTCTTTTTGAAAGTGTATCTGAAACTTTATGGTGGCTGATAAATCTCCCTGTAAGATTTTTTACAAGATTGTTTCCTTTCAAATTATAAAAATAAAAGAATGCACCTGTAAGTAAAATGATGAGAAGAATCGCTGCGGGAAGCATTCTTCTTTTCTTCTTTTTTTCAACAAGAGGTGTACTGGTTTCAAAAAACTCGTGAAGATTTTCTCTGCGTGTAGCAATTAATGGATTTTTTTTATCAACAGAAATGCTTTCTGGTTCTGTGTTAGTTTCTGCTAACGGATTGATGAGTTTGTAATCATTAATATTCAAATTGTAATGATTCTCTTTAATATCGTATGCCGTTATATAAAAATTATTGTCCGTTTTATTTGCTGATGTTGACGCCCTATGTTTCCATTTATTTAAAATATCGTTGATCTCACTTAATTGAGCAGAAGCAAGCCAATCACTTTTATCATTACCTGCGAAACTTTCATTTACGGTACGCCTTTTTCTGCTCCTTTCCATTTTGCAAAACCAAACATTATCAGTTTCATTGGATTTATTAAAGATCAGAATTCCGGCGGCAGAAAATAATGAATTGCTTATTTGTGGTAAGTTAATAACGCCTTCCAAATGATAATCGTCAACAATATTTTGACGCACTTTTATCATTTCAGCACTTTTACTTTTTAATAAAATTTCAGGAACAAGAATTACAGCTCTTGCGCCGGACGGTAAGTTTTGAAGAATCTGCTCCAATAATAAAATCTCTTTTTTAAGACTGGATGGAACCGGTATTTCACCTTCAATTGCCATATTACTTTCAATATTCGTAAACAACAAATTTGAAAGGATCAAAGAAGGTTTTTCAGTTAATTGAATTTCTTCGGTTGGTGAAAAATCTATATTCGGATCTTTAATTCCATGCAACATCATTCGCATTCCGGCAAGTCGCAATTGCACCACATTTGATTCCATGCCTTTCAGTTTTTCCGGCTTCAAAAAGGTTGAATAACTGTTTTCAATAAAATTAGCGGCGCTTATCAGCAGGCTTCCATTTCCTGTTGCTGGATCCCAGATCAAATCCTCTGCCGTTGGCTCTGCTATTGAAACCATCAATCGTGAAACAAAATCAGAAAGGATTTCGTTGCCGCTTTGCGACGTTATTTCTGTTTTTCTAAACAGGTATTCAACCAAAGCAGTTTTTGTTGATGCGTCGCTTGATTCAATTTCATTGATAATGTCAATAACGTTTATCAATAATTTCGAAGTAGGAGGAACGAGTGAAGGAATTTTAAAATATTTACTGTATAAAGAATGAGAGGTGCCATAAAGTTTCATCAACTCCAGCAATCCTGATTTCTTTGTAAAAAGTTCATGAATGGTTTGTGCATCAGCGCCTTTCAACTTGCTCCAGCTAAATTCTTCAATCTCTCTTGTATAAATAAATTGATCAGCGGAAGCCACAGAAAGTTTTTTTGTAATTAATCCATGATCATCCAATTTCTTTATAAAAAAAATATACGCGATCAAATCAAGAACTGCCAATGGCCTGAGCGAACTGACCGGCCAACAGTTATCCCATTTTTGATCAATATTTTTTTTCAACTGTGGTGTAAGCATACTTATCAGGTAAAAAACTTATTATAATAAACAAAAACTTTGCTAAATATTTTTTGGAAGCAATTTCCGCTATTAAACATGTTACCTGCGCTATAAAATTAATAAAAGCTTAAGATATTTTAGTATTTTGATTTTCGAAATGAAAAGCGATGCAAGTAAGGAAGGACGCCGCATTCGCAGAAATAAAAATTTCAGTGAAATGGCAGTAAACGAACAAATAGTTTCTTTTTCTATTTTGTAAAAAAATCAGACGAGATATCCGAAAGCGTTATCACCCTTCTTTAATTCCGTATAATTTATTTTATAAAAATCCAGATTTTTTTTCAATTCTTTATAATCTTTCCTGTCGCCTAATTCAATGCCGACCAAAGCTGGCCCGGCTTCTTTATTATTCTTTTTGATGTATTCAAATCGGGTAATATCATCATTTGGTCCGAGTACTTCATTCACGAATTCTTTTAATGCACCCGGCCTTTGCGCAAAGCTGATCAGGAAGTAATGTTTTAATCCTTCATATAGCAACGACCTTTCTTTTATTTCCTGCATTCTGTCTATATCATTGTTGCCGCCGCTTACAATACAAACAATATTTTTACCTTTTATTTCTTTTTTATAATCGTCCAAAGCCGCTATGGACAAAGCTCCTGCAGGTTCTACTACTATCGCATCTTCATTGTACAATTGCAATATTGTAGAACAAACTTTTCCTTCAGGAACCAGATGCATTTCATTTAAAACATCTTTACAAACTGAATAAGTAATGTCGCCGGCACGACTTACCGAAGCGCCGTCAACAAAATGTTCGATGTCATGCAACGTTACAGGGTGTCCTTCTTTAAATGCTTCAGACATAGAAGGCGCTCCTTCTGGCTCTACGCCAATAATTTTCGTGTTCGGGGAAAATGTTTTAAAATAAGAACCAACGCCTGAAGCTAATCCTCCACCGCCAACAGGAACAAATAAATAATCCACATGGGTTAAATCTTCCAGGATCTCTAATCCAACAGTAGCCTGTCCTTCAATAATTTTATAATTATCATAAGGCGGAATAAAAGTCATATTATTTTCCTTAGTAAATTTCAATGCTGCTTCCGCACATTCTTCAAATGAATCACCAACCAATTGTACTTCAACAAAATTTTCTCCAAACATTTTTGTTTGTTTAACTTTTTGTTTTGGAGTGATAACGGGCATAAAAACAACGCCATGGCAACCTAACTTCTTACACGAATAAGCAAATCCCTGAGCATGATTTCCGGCACTGGCGCACACTACTCCTTGTTTTAATTTTTCGGTGGGTAGAGTACTGAGCATATTGTAGGCGCCCCGAAGTTTATAGGAACGAACCACCTGTAAATCCTCTCTTTTCAGAAAAATATTGCACTGATACTTTGCGGATAAATTTCTGTTCAGTGTAAGAGGGGTTCTGTTTACAATTTTTCTTAATCGTTCTTCCGCATCAGCTACTCCAAGACCATCGAAAACAGGAAAATAATTTTCAGATTTTCCATTTGTGTTCATTGTGATATTCATTTAGATATATTTTTAAAGGCTGCCAGCTTTTCGAAAAACCAGCAACCTTTAATAATTTTTTATGCCGGCTCCTGATTTTCAGGTCTCAAACTTCTAACAGTTTTTCCTGCCTGCCACATTTCGCTTTCGCGTAATTCTTTCAATTCTTCATTCAGTTTTTCACGATAATCCGATTGTGAATTGGAGTTGATTGAAAGTGTTGCTTCTTTGCCGGCAGCAACACTTTTATACAAGTCATCAAACACTGGTAATGTGGCATCACGGAATTTTTTCCACCAGTCCAGTGCGCCGCGTTGAGCTGTGGTAGAGCAATTCGCATACATCCAGTCCATTCCGTTTTCTGCAACAAGCGGCATTAATGATTGCGTTAATTCTTCAACTGTTTCGTTAAAAGCTTCAGAAGGAGAGTGGCCGTTTTTGCGAAGCACTTCAAATTGCGCTGCAAAAATTCCTTGTATGGCGCCCATCAAAGTTCCGCGCTCGCCAGTCAGATCGCTGAATACTTCTTTTTTAAAAGTTGTTTCAAATAAATATCCTGAGCCAATTGCGATTCCCAGAGAAATG
>Ga0157373_10004675_pt1 | contig 10293 bp, 4 predicted proteins | sample C65metaG_FD_113460 | JGI IMG/M metagenome (GOLD analysis project Ga0157373, IMG submission 113460) | Corn rhizosphere microbial communities from Kellogg Biological Station, Michigan, USA - C6-5 metaG | ecosystem: Host-associated > Plants > Roots > Rhizosphere > Soil | place: USA: Michigan...
GAACGCGCCTTTACCGGGCAACGGCGCCAGGGCGCAGTGCTCGATGAACGGCTTCATGCGGATGATCGCGTTGTGACCCCAGTAGTGGGATTCACCCAGCTGCCAGAAGTGCAGGCCGGCGGTGAACAGCGGGCCGTACACGCGGGTGGCGAACTGCTGCATGCGTGCATACAGCGTGTCCATGCCCGAGGCACGAGGCGCGGTCTGGATGATACCGGCGTCCGGGGTCGCTTCCATCAAGCGCACCAGACTGGTCAGGCACTCGCCGCTCATCACCGAGTCTGCGTCGAGCACGACCATGTAGCGGTAGTCACCGCCCCAGCGACGGCAGAAGTCGTCCAGGTTGCCGCTTTTGCGTTTAACGCGACGGCGACGACGGCGATAGAAGATGCGGCCGAAACCTCCGGTTTCGCGGCACACGTCCAGCCAGGCCTGTTGCTCGGCAACGGCGATGTCGGTTTCGTTGGTGTCGCTCAGCACGAAGAAGTCGAAGCGATCCAGATCGCCTGTGGCGGCAACGGACTCGAAGGTGGCGCGCAGACCGGCGAACACGCGAGGCACGTCTTCGTTACAGATCGGCATCACCAGCGCGGTGCGGGCACCGGCTTCGATTGGCTCGTTACCGGCGCTGGCACCGGAGATGCGGTATTTGTCGCGACCGGTGAGCAGCTCCAGGAAGCCCATCAGGGCGGTCCAGAAACCGGCGGACACCCAGCAGAAGAGAATCCCGAACATCAGCAGAATGGTGGTCTGCAGCGCGTACGGCATCACTTGAACGGCGGTCTGCCACAGGGTCTGGTGGCTGATCTCATCGAATGAGACCAGCGACCAGCCTTGGTACGGCAGGATGCCTTTCATGTAGAAGCCAGCCACGATGGTCTGGCCCAGCATGAGAATCAGCAGAATGTAGCGACGGATCGAACCGACCGTGCGCCAGCGAGACTTGGGCAAGTCGCGCGGCAAATCGTCCTTGGTCGGCTTGGGCGGGTTGGTTTTCCCGGTGAGGCGACGCCAGCCACGGTGCAGGATGTTGGTCCGCCACGGCTCAGGGACGACTTTGGTTCGACGGATCGGCGGCGTGGCCTTCAGGCACACGCGACCGCTAGCGTCGACAGTCAGCATTTCGGCTTCGTGCAGTTCGTCAGCTGTGGTCAGGGTCAGGCGACGCCCGACCGAAGCCTGGGCGGCCTCGGCAGGGTCGGCGACAGTCTGCGCCGAAAGGCGTTCATGCAGCTCAGCGAACGAGGTGCAGCTGGCAAGTTCCGCCCGCTGCTCGTCGCTCATTGGCAGATGTGCGAGGTACTCGGAGAGAGACTCAGGCACGGCTTGTGAATTACTCATCGGCTGGCAACTGGTAGCTCCAGGTCTCGGTCAGAATCTGCTGATTCATCGCCGGGCCCTGCTGGGTGGATGCAGCCGGCGTCGCTGGCTGCGCGGTTTCTTTATTGCCTTTGTTGGCCTTGGCAGCGTCGCCCAGAGCCGCTTCAGGCTTGGAAGCCTCGTCGGATTTGGCATCGGCGACCTTGGCAGCGTCTGCTGGCTTGGCAGCATCGGCCTTAGCGTCTTTGGCTGCGTCTTTGCCATCAGCCTTGGCGTCGGCCTTGGCAACTTTCGCGTCTTTCGCATCACCGGCTTTCAAGGCGTCGGTTTTGACGATTTCGGCTTTTTCATCTTTCGGCGCGGCAGCGGCTACAGCCGGTTTGGCGTCGGCTTTTTTCTCAGGCTTCTTGTCTGCTTTGTCAGCAGTGATCAGGGCAGGTTCCTTGCCAGGCTCGACCGGGGTCTCGCGCAACAGGTAAGCGCGCAGTTCCACGTTCTTGTTGGTGTCCTTGACCTTCAGACGCAGGGTCAGGCGCCAGCCTTTGGTGACCGGGTTGTAGCGCAGGTTGTTTTCGACCAAATCGGTGTTGTCGTCGGTGGTGACCTGGCTGCGAATGGCCGGGTCTTCACCCAGTTTGGCCAGGGTCGGGCCAACGAAATCGACCAGGTAGGCAACGCTGCCGTCCGGCTGGCGGATCAGGTTGGACTGTTTCACGTCACCGGTCGAGCGCAGGGTCTGCTTGACCCAGCCCAGATCAGGCGAGTGAATGGAGTCTTCATCCATGGTCCAGTGCAGACGGTAGTTGAAGTCGATCGGCTGACCCGGCTCAGGCTGGGTTTCCGGCTTCCAGAAGGCAACGATGTTGTCGTTGGTTTCGTCGGCAGTCGGGATCTCTACCAGATCCACAGTACCCTTGCCCCAGTCGCCTTTTGGCTCGATCCAGGCACTTGGGCGCTTGTCGTAGCGGTCGTCAAGGTCTTCGTAATGGCTGAAGTTGCGGCCACGTTGCAGCAGACCAAAGCCGCGCGGGTTTTCAACCGAGAAGCTGCTGACAGCCAGGTGTTTCGGGTTGTTCAGCGGACGCCAGATCCACTCGCCATTGGCTGCCTGAATCGACAGACCGCTGGAGTCGTGCAGCTCGCGACGGTAGTTGAGGACTTTCGACGGCTGGTTGGCGCCGAACAGGTACATGCTGGTCAGCGGCGCAACGCCCAGTTTGCCGACCTTTTCACGCAGGAACATGCGCGATTGCACGTCGACCAGGGCGTTGGTGCCCGGACGCAGGGTCAGTTTGTAGGCGCCAGTGGCGCGCGGGGAGTCGAGCAGCGCGAAGATCACCAGATGCTGTTCATCCGGGTTTGGCTTCTCGATCCAGAACTCGGTGAAACGCGGAAATTCTTCACCCGACGACATCGCAGTGTCGATGGCCATGCCGCGAGCGGACAAGCCATAAACCTGACCCTTGCCGATGACGCGGAAGTAGCTCGCGCCCAGCATGGTCATGATTTCGTCTTGCTTGTCGTCCTTGTTGATCGGATAAGTCACGCGGAAACCGGCCCAACCGAGGTTCTCGGTCGCTTTAGGGTCGAACTTCACGCCGCCGAAATCGAAACGGTTAGGGTCGTACTTGATTTCGTTGACGGTGGTCGCGGTCACTTCATTGATCTTCACCGGCGTGTCGAAGTGCATGCCCTGGTGATAGAACGAGATCTTGAACGGCGTCTTGTCAGCGGCCCATTCGGCCTTGTCCTGCAAGAAGCGGATCTTTTGGTAGTCCGCAAACTTCATGTCGCGGAATTCCGCCGGAAGATTGCTCTTGGGCGCTACGAATTTCTGTCCGGCCAGATCTTTGGCCTTTGTCGCCACGTCGTCCAGATCGAACGCCCAGAGTTGGCTGGCGCCGAACAGACAGAACAAAGCCGACCCGGCCAACAAAGCGCTACGCAGGCGCTTTCCAGGGGTCTTTGGTGCATTACATGGACTAACAATCACGAGCAACCCTCGCCGAAAACAGATGAAGAAACCAACGGCCAGCCATCAAATGCCGGGTTGGCGAGCATTGTTCCGACTCCGAAAGGGGCCAATGATTCCCCAAACGATTTCGGACCAGTCTGCGTTTTTACCGATTTGACGGGCAATCGCTCGTCTTTGTAGCGCGCGATTATCTAGTAGCCCGCGTTACAACGCATCAGGGGAAACAAAGTATTTATGGCTTTTTGCCTAATAAATTCAGGTACGTCAGACAAACTGTGCTTTTTACGTCTCAAGCAAAAATGTCACTGGGCCATCATTGATCAAATGCACCTGCATATCCGCACCAAATTGGCCCGCGGCGACCATTCTGTGCGAGGTTTTAGCCTTTTCCAGCAAATAGTCAAACAATTCGGCGCCCAATGCCGGCGGCGCGGCTTTGGAAAAGCTCGGGCGCATGCCGCTTTTGGTGTCTGCGGCCAACGTGAACTGTGAAACCAGCAGCAAACCGCCATCGACATCGAGCAATGAACGGTTCATTTTGCCGTCATCGTCGCTGAACACCCGATAGTTAAGCAGCTTGTGCAGCATTTTGTCGGCGCTGGCGCGGGTGTCTTGAGGTTCAATGCCGACCAGCACCAGCAGACCCTGATCGATGGCGCCCACTGTCGCGCCCCCGACATCGACGCGTGCACCGCGCACGCGTTGAAGCAAACCTTTCATTTATGCCTTCCTGCAATGCTCTCGAATTCACCCCGACCCTGTGGGAGCGAATTCATTCGCGAGGCGGTGGTACATCCGATGCAGAAGTATCGGATGCACCGCCAATCGCGAATGAATTCGCTCCCACAGCTTTAATCCGATTCAGACCATCAAGCCTCTTCCGGCGGCAGATCGAGCAAACGCCGCGCCACTTGCGACGCCGCGCGCACCAGCGCATCGGTAATGCCTGGCTCGGACGCCGCGTGACCCGCATCGCGGATCACCTGCAATTCACTGTTCGGCCAGTTCTGGTGCAGTTCCCACGCATTGTCCAGCGGGCAGATGACGTCGTAACGACCGTGCACGATGATCCCCGGCAAATGGGCGATCTTGGGCATGTCGCGGATCAGCTGGTTTTCTTCGAGGAAGGCGTTGTTGGTGAAGTAGTGGCATTCGATGCGGGCGATGGACAGCGCCCGTTGCGGCTCGGAGAAGCGGTCGACCACCAGCGGGTTCGGGCGCAGCGTTGCGGTGCGGCCTTCCCAGGTGGACCAGGCCTTGGCGGCGTGCATCTGGGCGATCTGATCGCTGCCGACCAGGCGCTTGTGGAAGGCAGTCAGCAGGTCGCCGCGCTCATCCTGCGGAATCGGCGCCAGGTAATCCTGCCAGTAATCCGGGAACAGACGGCTCGCGCCTTCCTGATAGAACCATTTGATCTCCTGCGGACGGCACAGAAAGATGCCGCGCAGGATCAGCGCATGCACGCGATCGGGATGGGCCTGCGCATAGGCCAGCGACAGGGTCGAACCCCACGAGCCGCCGAACAGCACCCATTTATCGATGCCCAAGTGCTTGCGGATGCGCTCAAGGTCTTCGACCAGATGCCAGGTGGTGTTGTTTTCAAGACTCGCGTGGGGCGTCGACCGGCCGCAGCCGCGCTGATCGAAGGTGATGATGCGGTACAGGTTCGGATCGAAGTAGCGACGGCTTTGCGCGTCGCATCCCGCCCCCGGTCCGCCGTGTATGAACACCACGGGCAAGCCTTCCGGCGAGCCGCTTTCATCGACATACAGCACATGAGGCTCTTCCACTGCCAGATCGTGCCGGGCGTAAGGTTTGATCTGCGGGTACAAAGTCTGCATAGGTGCTCCACAAGTCCAATTCAGGGGCTTCTATCTATTTACCGTTGGGCATCATAAACCCGAAATGACAAATGATCATATTGGCGCATTGACGCTCGCCCGACCGAAGCTGGAACGATCGATGCAGGTGTAGAAGGGGTGGCCGACAACTTGAAACGTCAGCGAACCTGCGCGCGCTGTCTGAGTCGAACCGAGGGTCGTGCCATCGGATATTTCATCCAGTCCACAGGAAATAACCGGTGACACGCCCTACAGTCAAACAACCCCATTTAATCGTCCAACCAACTTGAGGTCGTACCCGATGTCTCCGGAACCCAACGTTCGTGACGCTGAAGTGGCAGCCTTTCGTGAAGCTGTGCTCAACAAACTCGAGTTTGCCGTCGGCAAGGACGCCGCCCATGCGTTCGACCATGACTGGTTCATGGCAATCGCCCTCGCGACCCGCGACAAGATGGCCGAGAAGTGGATGAAGCACACGCGGTACATCTACAAGCAGGAAAAGAAACGCGTCTATTACCTCTCGCTCGAATTCCTGATCGGGCGCCTGATGTTCGACAGCCTGAGCAACCTGGGCATCATGGAAACCGCTCGCGAGGCGCTCAAGGGCCTGAACGTCGATCTGGAAAAAATCCGCACCCTGGAGCCCGACGCAGCACTGGGTAACGGCGGCCTGGGCCGTCTGGCCGCGTGCTTCATGGAGAGCATGTCGACCCTGGGCATTGCCGGTCACGGCTACGGCATTCGTTATGAGCACGGCCTGTTCCGTCAGGCCATCGTCGACGGCTGGCAGCAGGAGCAGACCGAGAACTGGCTGGATTTCGGCAACCCGTGGGAGTTCGAACGCCCGGAAGTGATCTACCAGATCGGCTTCGGTGGCAGCGTGCAACCGGTGCTCGACGTCACCGGTGCTCCGGTGCTGGACGCCTCGGGTGAAACTCGTCAGGTGTGGAGCGCCGGGGAAACCGTGCGGGCCATTGCCTACGACACCCCCGTGGTGGGCTGGCGGGGCAAGGCCGTGAACACGCTGCGCCTGTGGCGTGCACGCGCGGTTGAAGACTTGCACCTTGAGCGTTTCAACGCCGGCGACCACGTCGGTGCGGTGGCGGAAGTCGTGCGCGCCGAGAGTATTTCCCGTGTGCTCTACCCCAACGACAGCACCGAAGCGGGCCAGGAATTGCGCCTGCGTCAGGAGTACTTTTTCGTCTCGGCCTCGCTGCAGGACTTGCTGCGTCGCCACAAGAACATGGGCTACACCATCAACAGCCTGCCGGAACACGCGGCGATCCAGATGAACGACACGCACCCCTCGATCGCGGTGGCCGAGCTGATGCGTATCCTCATCGACCTGCATGACGTGGAGTGGGACGAAGCCTGGCGCATCACCGTCGGCACCCTCGCCTACACCAACCACACCCTGCTGCCGGAGGCGCTGGAAACCTGGTCGGTGGGCCTGATGGAACGCATGCTGCCGCGCCACATGCAGATCATTTACCTGATCAATGCCCAGCACATCGACACCGTGCGTGCCGAACACCAGGACGACCCGGATCTGTTCGGCCTGCTGCGCGCCGTCTCGCTGATCGAGGAAGACAACGGCCGCCGCGTGCGCATGGGCAACCTGGCGTTCATCGGTTCGCACAGCATCAATGGCGTATCGGCGCTGCACACGCAATTGATGCGCAAGACGGTGTTCGCCCAGCTGCACAAGCTTTACCCCGAGCGCATCAACAACAAAACCAACGGCATCACCTTCCGCCGCTGGCTGTTCCAGTCCAACCCGCAACTGACTTCGATGCTGGTCAAGGAATTGGGCGAGCAGGTGCTCGACAATCACGAAACCGCGCTGCTTGGGCTTGAGCCGCTGGCCGACAATCCAGCGTTCCAGAAAGAGTTCGCCGCGCAACGACTGCAAAGCAAAACCGCGCTGGCCAACATCGTGCAGGAACGACTGGGCATCACGCTCAACCCTGAAGCCCTGTTCGACGTGCAGGTCAAACGGATTCACGAATACAAGCGTCAATTGCTGAACCTGTTCCACACCGTGGCGCTGTATCAGGCCATGCGCGCTGACCCGAGCACCAACTGGGTGCCGCGGGTGAAGATCTTTGCGGGCAAGGCGGCGGCCAGTTATCACTCGGCCAAGTTGATCATCAAGCTGGCGAACGACATCGCCCGCACGGTGAACAACGACCCGACCCTGCGTGGGCGCCTGAAAGTGGTGTTCCTGCCCAACTACAACGTGAGCCTGGCCGAAAGCATCATTCCAGCGGCGGACCTCTCGGAGCAGATTTCCACGGCAGGCCTCGAAGCGTCGGGCACCAGTAACATGAAGTTCGGCCTCAACGGCGCGCTGACCATCGGCACCCTGGACGGCGCCAACGTGGAGATGAGCGAGCAGGTCGGGCTTGAGCACATGTTCATTTTCGGCATGACATCCCAGGAAGTCGAAGCGCGCAAACATGCCGGTGAGTTCAATGCCCATGGCGACATCGCCTCGTCGCCGCGTCTGAACGACGTGCTGCAGGCGATTCGTGGCGGGGTGTTCTCCCCGGATGATCCGTATCGCTACGCCGGGCTGATCGAGCAATTGATCAACTACGACCGCTTCTTCGTCTGTGCGGATTTCGAATCGTACTGGGCGGCTCAGGCCCGGGTCGAACAGCGCTGGCACGACACCAGGGAATGGTGGCGCTCGGCGGTGCTCAACACGGCGCGCATGGGCTGGTTCTCCTCGGACCGGACCATCCGCGAGTACGCGAACGAGATCTGGCAGGCGCTGGATTGAGCTAGATAGGTCTCGCGGCAACGCGTAACTGTGGGAGCCGGCTTGCTGGCGAATGCGGGTGGTCATTCAAAGTTGCAGTGCCTGACACGCTGCATTCGCCAGCAAGCCGACTCCCACTGAGATCGAGTGAGCCTCACAGACAAGGTGTGGCTCACAACCCCGACACAAATTGTTTCCTCTTCCCCCACGCCCGATATACTCCTCGCCATCGCCGCTGTGCGGCCGAAAAGGGATGTCGTCGCGTGCAATGGATTCTTTTGCTGGTGGGTCTGTTCTTCGGTGCAGTGCTCGATGAATCGCTGCTGGGCGGTGCTGTCGGCGCGGCGGTTGGCCTTGCCCTGGGCTTGAGCTTTCGCTTGTCATCGCTGGCTCGCCAGACGAGCGAACAAACAGCCGAACTGGCCAAGACCCGGCTCGACCTGCAAGCCCTTCAAATGCGCCTGAGCCAATTGGACTCCGCCGCCACGCAACTCCCGGACGCCCCTGCCCCGGCCCCACTGGTCATCGAGCCTGTCGCCGACACTGGCCCCGAGCTGCTCTGGGACCTCCCGGACCTGGAACCTGCCGAAACGCAACCCGGCACCGATTCCGAATGGCGCCGCCCACCCGAGACGCCGCAACCTGCGCGCCCTGCAGCCGCCTATCAGTCCGAGCCCAACCTGTTCGACAACCTGCTCGGCCACGCCAAGGACTGGCTGCTGGGCGGCAACACTGTCCTGCGCGTGGGCGTTGTCCTGCTGTTTCTCGGCCTGGCATTTTTGCTGCGCTACGCCACTGAAGGCATGGTCGTGCCCATCGAGGCGCGTTACGCAGGCGTCGCGGTAGCGGCACTGGCGTTGCTGGGCCTGGGCTGGTGGCTGCGTCAGCGCAATGAGTCCTTCGCCCTGATGCTGCAAGGCACCGGCGTTGCGGTGCTCTACCTCACGGTGTTTGCGGCAATGAAAGTCCACACCCTGCTCGTCCCTGGCATGGCCTTCAGCCTGTTGGTCGCGGTGACGGTGTTCTCGGCCATTCTCGCGCTGACGCAAAACTCCCTGGCGCTCGCCTGCGTCGCCGCGCTCGGCGGTTTCGCCGCGCCGTTGCTGACGTCCTCCGGCGAAGGCAGCCATGTCGCGCTGTTCAGTTATTTCGCCCTGCTCAACGCCGGGATTTTCGCCATCGCCTGGTTCAAGGCCTGGCGGCCGCTGAACCTGATCGGTTTTGTCGGCACCTTCGGCATCGGCTGCGCCTGGGGCTTGAAGTCCTACACGCCGGAGTTGTTCTGGAGCACCGAGCCGTTCCTGATTCTTTTCTTCCTGATGTACCTGGCCATCGGCCTGCTGTTCGCCCGACGCAAACTTCAGGAGCACGCCACCGGCCCCGAAAACGACAGCCGCGAAGCCGTGTTGAGCTGGTCGGCCAGGCAAAGCCATTACGTCGATGGCAGTCTGCTGTTCGGCACACCTATCGCCGGCTTCGGCCTGCAATACGCCATCGTCCAGCACCTCGAATTCGGTGCAGCATTCAGCGCGTTGGTGTTGGGCCTTCTTTATATGGGTATCGCGCGGGTGCTCGCCGGGCGCGCGTCCTCTGCGGATACGACGAGCCGCACGTTGCTGCTGGTGGAAACCTGCCTGGCGCTGGGCGTGGTGTTCGCGACGCTGGCCATTCCCCTGGGCCTGAGCGCGCAATGGACGACTGTGGCCTGGGCCGTCGAAGGCGCTGCAGTGTTCTGGCTAGGCATGCGCCAGAACCGCTTGCTGGCGCGGTTTTTTGGGCTGTTGTTACAACTGGGCGCAGGCTTTGCATTTCTCGGCATTGTTGGCCGCTGGTACGCCCCAACGTTCAATCACGGCGATTTCTGGACGCCACTGATCATCTCCCTCGCGGGCCTGATCAGCGCCTTCATCGTCGAGCGCATCGGCACGTTGCGTCTGGCCATCAGCGAGCGCGCGTTGCAGCCATCGCTGCTGATCTGGGGCGCGTTGTGGTGGTCGGTGGCGCTCTGCGTCAGCACCCATTACGTGCCGGGCTTGCGGGAGATCCCGACGCTGCTGTTGCTCGGTGCGATCAGCGTCGGCCTGTGGACAGCCGCGTCAACGCGCCTGAAATGGGCAGGTTTGGCGCAACTGTGCACCTTACTGACTCCAGCCAGCTTCGCGTTGCTGGGGCTGATGCTGTTCAATCCGTACTACCACCCCGCCGCCGATTGGGGCTGGCTGGGCTGGCTTGCGGTGTTCGCGGTGCACCTGATTTCGCTGAAGCGGCTGGACGCCTTGTTGCTCCCACACCTGCGCAGCGCGGCGCATGTGCTGAGTTGCTGGCTGATCATCGGCGTCCTGTCGCTGGAATTGCGCTACGGCCTGTTGGTGCTGTCCGAGTCCTACAACGCC